>BNJU01001306.1_pt1 | contig 373111 bp, 445 predicted proteins | sample 8539281 | NCBI WGS metagenome assembly BNJU01 (sample SAMD00202456, study PRJDB9452) | human saliva metagenome | isolation source: human saliva | place: Japan | reverse complement strand
TTGATAGAATAAGGATTGTCTAAAAAAATTTTTAAGGAGAATCTATCAAATGGATTTCACATGGGCAATTAAATATGCCACTGAATTTTTGGCTACTGCTCTTTTGATCATTCTTGGAAATGGTGCAGTTGCCAACGTTGAACTTAAAGGTACGAAAGGTCACCAAAGTGGCTGGCTCGTTATCGCTGTTGGTTACGGTATGGGGGTTATGATCCCAGCCTTGATGTTTGGTAATGTATCTGGTAACCACATCAACCCAGCCTTCACTCTAGGTCTTGCAGTTAGCGGTCTTTTCCCATGGGCTCAAGTTGCACCTTACATCATTATGCAAGTGTTGGGAGCAATCTTCGGACAAGCATTAGTTGTTGCAACACATCGTCCATATTACTTGAAAACTGAAAATCCTAACAACATTTTGGGTACTTTCTCAACAATTTCAAGTTTGGATCAAGGTACAAAAGAATCACGCTTTGCAGCAACTGTTAACGGTTTTGTAAACGAGTTTATCGGTTCATTTGTTCTGTTCTTTGCAGCTCTTGGATTAACTAAAAACTTCTTTGGTGCTGAACTAGTATCAAAAGCACAAGCAGCTATTAATGCTCAAGTTACACAAGCAACTACTCAAGGTCAAACCATTCCTCAAGAACAAGTAACAGCAGCGCTTGACCAAGCTAAAGAACAAGTAGCTCCATTTATGACATCTGGTCTTGGAATTGCTCACTTGGCACTTGGATTCCTTGTTATGGCCTTGGTAACATCACTTGGTGGACCTACAGGGCCTGCCTTGAACCCAGCCCGTGACTTGGGACCACGTCTCCTTCATGCTTTTCTTCCAAATCAGTTCTTGGTGAGCACAAAGGTGATTCAAAATGGTGGTATTCTTGGGTACCAGTAGTAGCACCTATCGCAGCAGCAATTGCGGCAGTAGCTATCTTCAAATTCCTTTACCTATAAGAAATTGAAACCGAGGAAATCCTCGGTTTTTTAGGTGAAATTTTTACGAAAAATCGGTAAATTTGAGCATAATATCTTGTAAAAAAATTCTAAAAATCCTTTAAAAATAAAAAGAGTTGGAGGAGTTTATGAATGTAAATCAGATTGTACGGATTATTCCTACTTTAAAAAGTTAATAATAGAAAAATTAAATGAAACATTTTATATAGAGACCCTTGGTATGAAGGCCTTGTTAGAAGAGTCAGCCTTTCTGTCACTAGGTGATCAAACAGGTCTAGAAAAGCTGGTTTTAGAAGAAGCTCCAAGTATGCGTACTCGTAAGGTGGAGGGAAGAAAAAAATTAGCTAGATTAATTGTCAAGGTGGAAAATCCCTTAGAAATTGAAGGACTCTTATCTAAAACAGATTCGATTCATAAATTATATAAGGGGCAGAATGGCTACGCTTTTGAAATTTACTCTCCAGAAGATGATTTGGTTTTGATTCATGCGGAAGATGATAGAGAAAGTCTAGGAGAAGTAGAAGAAAAGCCTGAATTTCAAACAGACTTGGAATCAATTTCTTTAAGTAAATTTGAGATTTCTATGGAATTACACCTCCCAACGGATGTCCAAAGTTTCTTGGGAGTATCTGAAATTGGGGCGTCACTTGATTTTATCCCAGCTCAGGGGCAGGATTTGACTGTGGACAATACGGCTACTTGGGACTTATCTATGCTCAAGTTCTTGGTCAATGAACTAGATATAGCAAGTCTTCGCAAGAAATTTGAGTCTATCGAATATTTTATTCCTAAGTCTGAAAAATTCTTCCTTGGTAAAGATCGAAATAATGTTGAATTGTGGTTTGAAGAAGTATGAAGTGGACCAAGATTATTAAAAAAATAGAAGAACAAATTGAGGCAGGGATTTATCCCGGAGCCTCTTTTGCGTATTTTAAGGACAATCAATGGACAGAGTTCTATTTAGGCCAGAGTGACCCAGAGCATGGCTTGGATACTGATCCAGGACTGGTTTATGACCTAGCTAGTGTCAGCAAGGTTGTTGGGGTTGGTACCGTTTTTACCTTCTTGTGGGAAAAAGGTCAATTAGATATTGACAGACCGGTAACCGATTTTTTACCTGAAAGTGATTATCCAGACATCACTATTCGTCAGCTCTTAACTCACTCTACAGACCTTGATCCGTTTATTCCCAATCGTGATCTTTTAACAGATTCAGAATTAAAGGAAGCTATGTTTCATCTCAATAGACGAAGTCAGCCAGCCTTTCTTTATTCGGATGTCCATTTTTTGCTGTTGGGTTTTATTTTGGAAAGAATCTTTAATCAAGACTTGGATGTGATTTTACAGGAGCAAGTTTTTAATCCTTGGGGAATGAATGAAACCCAGTTTGGGCCGGTTGAGCTTGCTGTTCCAACAGTCAGAGGTGTAGAGGCTGGTATGGTACATGATCCCAAAGCTCGTCTCCTGGGCAGACATGCAGGTAGTGCTGGTTTATTTTCGACTGTAAAGGATTTACAAATCTTTTTAGAACACTATTTAGCAGATGATTTTGCAAGAGATTTGAGTAAAAATTTTTCTCCTTTGGATGACAAGGAACGTTCTTTGGCATGGAATTTGGAAGGAGATTGGCTAGACCATACGGGCTATACAGGTACCTTTATTATGTGGAATCGTCAGAAGCAAGAAGCGGCTATTTTCCTATCGAATCGTACCTATGAAAAGGATGAGAGAGCTCAGTGGATTGTAGACCGCAATCAAGTGATGGACTTGATTCGCAAAGAAGAGTAAGGAGAGACATGTCAAACGGTTTAAAAGGGACTCTATTAACAGTTGTGGCTGGTATTGCTTGGGGCTTGTCAGGAACGAGTGGCCAATACCTGATGGCACATGGAATTTCGTCTCTGATTTTAACTAACTTACGACTTTTAATCGCTGGTGGGATTCTCATGGTCTTGGCTTATGCTACTGCAAAGGATAGAATGCTGGCCTTTTTAAAGGATAGAAAAAGTTTGCTGTCTCTTCTCATTTTTGCTCTAATTGGCCTCTTCCTCAATCAATTTTCCTATCTAACTGCTATTCAGGAGACCAATGCAGGTACCGCGACAGTGCTTCAGTATGTTTGTCCTGTCGGGATTTTGATTTATAGCTGTATCAAGGATAAGGTGGTGCCGACTCTGGCAGAGATTGTTTCTATCATATTAGCCATTGGAGGAACCTTCCTGATCGCCACTCATGGGCAGTTGGACCAGTTATCTATGACACCTGCAGGTCTGTTCTGGGGTCTCTTTTCTGCTCTGACTTACGCACTTTATATCATTTTGCCCATAGCCTTGATTAAGAAGTGGGGGAGTAGTTTGGTCATTGGTGTGGGAATGGTCATAGCAGGTTTGGTTGCCCTTCCTTTTACAGGAGTTCTACAGACTGCTATCCCAACTAGTCTTGATTTTCTCCTCGCTTTGCGGGTATTATTCTTATCGGGACTGTCTTTGCCTATACAGCCTTCTTAAAGGGAACCAGTCTGATAGGACCGGTTAAGTCAAGTTTGTTGGCTTCAATTGAGCCAATCTCGGCGGTTTTCTTTGCCTTCCTAATTATGAATGAACAATTTTATCCCATTGATTTTCTTGGCATGGCAATGATTTTAATTGCAGTAACTCTGATTTCTTTGAAAGATTTATTGTTAGAGAAATAAACAAAAAATGAAAGTAGATGATAACCACTCTTAAAGAGGGGTTATTTTTTTACTAATAAAAAGCTTTTTGAATCTAAATGAATTAATGAAATTTTATAAAAGTTTAAGCTTTTTTTCTTAAAAATATTTATATAAGTATAGAATACCTGGAGAAAAATATGAATATTTTTAAAAAAATACATCCATCTAAATCTCTAAAATACTTGAGATGGTTTGACATTGTGATTATTACGATCATAATGTTTGGTCAGTTTATAATTCGTTCAACCGAGCTATTTTTAGCAAATACGTTTCCAACGGGTGCATCAAGTACAGTAGGGACGGTTAGACAGGCTGCAAGCGAAGGTGCGGCTTATTCTAGTAATTTTATCCTGCAAACTATATTGCTGACTGTGACCTTACTCTATCTTTTGATTCGAAATTATGATTTTAAACAGCTTCCTATTCGCTGGAATTGGTCCATTATCTTTTGGGTTCCATTTATATTTGCTTTAGTGGGACTGTTTGGAGACTTGGTTACAACTCTCACTGGTGAATACAACTACTTTAATCCAGACCTTTTTGCCTATATAGATTTCACGCAAATAATAGGGAAGTTCTTAGCTCTCAGCCCGATAGTGATTGCCTATGCCTTGCTTAATGGATTTTATGAAGAGTTTTTCTTTCTAGGTTTGTTGACTTCAGTGAAGGAAAAACACAAGTGGTTGGTTTTGCTTTATTCTACTATTATTCGTATTTCCTTCCACACCTATCAAGGATTAGTATGGGCTTTGGTAATCGGTGTAGTTTATGGCTTATTCTATTATTTCTTATACAAATATAAAATTAAAAATCTCCTTCCATTCTTTTTCATGCATGCTTTAGCAGATATGTTTGGTTCTAGCCTGATCTATCTATTGGTTGCTTGGGGGACTTAAGAATCAGAAAAGTCCACTCAGTTGTCTGAGCGGACTTTTTGTGTCAAGACGTTTAGTCTTTATTTTCGTATGGCAAGATTAAGTTCAAGATGATTCCTGTCATGGCTGATAGAGCAGTACCTGAAAGTGTAACTGGACCGAGTTTAAGGATAGCTCCTCCAAGTCCAAGAACCAACATAGCACTTGCGATGATGAGGTTACGCATTTGAGCGAAATCAACACGTTCTTTAATCAAGACTTTCAAACCGTTGCTGGCGATAACTCCATAGAGAAGGATTGACATACCACCAAGTACAGCATTTGGAATAGTTGAAATCAAGGCTGTGAATTTACCAAGGAAGCTAAGGGCAATTGCGATGAAGGCAGCGTTACGGATAACTGAGACAGAAGCGATACGAGTCATACCGATAACCCCTGTATTTTCTCCGTAAGTTGTATTTGCTGGTCCACCAAGGAAGGCAGAAACAGAAGTTGCGATACCGTCACCAAGAAGAGTACGGTGAAGACCTGGTTCTTTCAAGAATTGACGGCCACAGATTTGACCCAAAACAGTATGGTCTCCGATATGTTCAGAAATTGTTACGATAGCGATTGGCAAGATAGCGATAGTTTCTGGACCAAAGTAAAGATTGTATTCTTTAAAGGCACCACCTGTGCTAAATGGCAAGTAGAAACCAGGAATTTCAAACCAGTTAGCTTTAAGAACTGGTGTAAAGTCAACCAAGCCAAGAGTTAGTGCGAAGAGGTAACCACCGACAATGGCAAAGAGGAATGGAATGATTCGTAGGAAGCCTTTTCCTTTTGTATTGATAAAGGCAGCAATCAAGAAAGTAACAACTGCTACAAGAGCATTTTTCCAATTTCCATCAGCTACAAGACCAGCGTTGGTAACAGCTGAACTTGCAAGCCCAAGACCGATAACGATGATCATAGGTCCGATGATGATTGGTGGCAAGAGTTTATCAATCCATTTTGTACCTGCAAAGCGAACACCAGCAGCGACAAGAACATAGATAAAACCTGTAAGGATAACCCCTGTTTGTGCAGCTGATACATCCCCTCCTAGCTCCTTCATAGCTAGCGACATAGCTGTGATAAAGGCGAATGATGATCCTAGATAAACTGGAACTCTAAAACCAGTTGCGATCATGTAGATGAGTGTTCCAACACCTGAAGCAAAAAGGGCAACAGATACAGGCATTCCCAAAATCAATGGTACCAAGATGGTCGCACCAAACATGGCGAAAACGTGTTGGAAACTAAGGAGAATTCCTTTTCCAGCCGAAGGACGTTGGTCAACGTCTAGTAACAAATCAACAGTTGATTCTTGTTTCATATAAACCTCACTTTTGGGCATCAAAAAAGAGCCCATTATTTTACAGCAATAGGCCCTCAGAGTAAGACTTCTCTAAAATCTAGACTTTAAAGAGTTTCAAGTATTTCTGCGTCTTCGCCACCTCACGGGATGACATTAAAAACCTTTGCTTGTGATAGTATAGCAGAAATTCCGAACTTTGTAAATATTTTTTACTAAAAAATTTAAAGCGGGCGTTTGTTGGGCATGCCAGCCTTTCTTGGATATTTATTTGGTGTTTCTTTTTTCTTTTCCACCACTGTGATATAACGCGGATCTCCATTTGGTAGGGCGTAGCTGAGATTGTCTTCGACTTTACTGAAGAGGAGGTTGAGGGCATTCTTAGCTTCTAATAATTCTTCAGGCGCATTGCTAGCCTTGAGTGCCAATAGTTTTCCGCCAACTTTAAGGTAGGGAATAGTCAATTCAGACAAGACCTGCATACGGGCAACCGCACGAGCTGTTACAAAATCATATTGAGCACGGAAGTTCTTGTCTTGGGCCAAGTCTTCTGCACGTCCATGGTAGAAATGAACACCATCCAAATCCAGTTCTTGAGCCAAAAGTTGGAGGAAGTTGATGCGCTTGTTGAGAGAATCAATGATAGTTACATCTAACTGAGGATAGAGGATTTTCATTGGTAGACTAGGAAATCCTGCCCCAGCCCCGATATCAAGAAGTTTGATAGTTTCATTGGGAATCAAACCTTGCAGAATAGGTGCAATCGAATCGTAAAAATGTTTGAGATAAACTTCTTCCTTGTCTGTAATAGCTGTTAGATTGATTTTTTCATTCCACTCGACCAAGAGTTCAAAATAACGTTCAAATTGTTTTTTTTGCTGGTCCGAAAGTGGAAGATTCTGCTCGGCAAGCAGGCTGTAAAATGTTTCTGGTTTCATAGTTATTTCCTTCTTTAGTATCATCTTATTTTACCACAATCATTAAAAATTTGATATACTGGTACTAATCTAAAAGCAGAAAGGACTTATATAATGACTTGGATTATTCTTGGAGTTATCGCTCTTATTGTTATTTTTGTAATTGTTAGCTATAACGGTTTGGTTAAGAATCGTATGCAAACAAAGGAGGCTTGGAGTCAGATTGATGTTCAGTTGAAACGTCGAAATGATCTATTGCCAAACTTGATTGAGACTGTAAAAGGTTATGCCAAATATGAAGGTTCTACCCTTGAAAAGGTGGCAGAACTGCGTAACCAAGTGGCGGCAGCAACTTCACCAGCAGAAGCTATGAAAGCTAGTGATGCCCTCACTCGTCAGGTTTCAGGTATTTTTGCAGTTGCAGAAAGCTATCCAGATTTGAAAGCTAGTGCAAACTTTGTTAAATTGCAAGAGGAGTTGACAAACACAGAAAATAAAATTTCTTACTCTCGTCAACTCTATAACAGTGTTGTCAGCAACTACAATGTAAAATTAGAAACTTTCCCAAGCAATATTATCGCTGGAATGTTTGGATTTAAAGCAGCAGATTTCCTTCAAACACCAGAAGAGGAAAAGGCAGTTCCTAAGGTTGATTTTAGCGGTTTAGGTGACTAAGATGTTGTTTGATCAAATTGCAAGCAATAAACGAAAAACGTGGATTTTGTTGCTGGTATTTTTCCTACTCTTAGCTCTTGTTGGCTATGCGGTTGGTTACCTCTTTATGCGGTCTGGGATTGGTGGTTTGGTTATCGCACTGATTATTGGCTTTATCTATGCCTTGTCCATGATTTTTCAATCGACAGAGATTGTCATGTCCATGAATGGGGCGCGTGAGGTTGATGAGCAAACGGCACCAGACCTCTACCATGTAGTGGAAGATATGGCTATGGTGGCTCAGATTCCTATGCCTCGTGTTTTCATCATTGATGATCCAGCCTTAAATGCCTTTGCGACAGGTTCTAACCCTCAAAACGCAGCGGTTGCTGCGACGTCAGGTCTCCTAGCTATCATGAATCGTGAAGAACTAGAAGCTGTTATGGGACATGAAGTCAGTCATATTCGTAATTACGATATCCGTATTTCGACTATTGCCGTTGCTCTTGCTAGTGCTATCACCATGCTTTCTAGTATGGCAGGTCGTATGATGTGGTGGGGTGGCGCAGGTCGCAGACGAAGTGACGATGACCGAGATGGAAATGGCTTAGAAATCATTATGCTAGTGGTTTCCCTACTAGCTATTGTGCTGGCACCTCTCGCTGCAACCTTGGTGCAACTAGCTATTTCTCGTCAGAGGGAATTCCTAGCAGATGCTTCCAGTGTCGAGTTGACCCGCAATCCTCAAGGGATGATTAATGCTCTACGTAAGTTGGATAATAGTAAACCGATGAGTCGTCCTGTCGATGATGCCAGCAGTGCGCTTTATATCAATGATCCTAAGAAAGGGGGAGGATTCCAAAAACTCTTTTATACCCACCCACCTATCTCAGAACGGATTGAACGTTTAAAACATATGTAAAAAGAATCCAGAGGTCGTCTCTGGATTTTTGCTATGTTGCAAATTTATAAATCGTCTAAATTAACTATCTCCAAACCGTGTTCTGTCAAACGATAGATACTCGTACAGACCTCTTTTAAGAAACGACGGTCATGCGAAACAGTGATGAGACCGCCTGGATAGGTTGCAAAGAGTTTCCTGATTTGGGGTTGAGAAGTGGGTGAAAAGTTTCGTGTGGGTTCATCCAGAAGGAGAAAGTTTGGTTTGCGCAAGACTAAATCCAAAAGCAGGAGTTTACCTTGTTGTCCGCCAGATAAGGAGCGAATTTGATGCTGCATTTCTGGATAACTGAAATTGAGACTAGCTAGATGAGATTGGATTTTCTGTAGTTCCTCTTTTTCTCCAGTTTTGCTGAGATAGGCGATTGGTGATAAATCCAATTGCAGTTTTTTGTGGTAATCTTGTGGCATAAAACCAAGGGAAATTTCTCTTTTATCATTCAGAAGTTGCTGTAATTTGGCTAACAGAGTCGATTTTCCAATACCATTTGGGCCGATAATACCGATTTTTTCTTGGCCATGGACAGTTAGTTGTAGTTCCTGAGCCAAAACACGGTCGTCAATGGACAAATTTTCTTTTTCCTGTTGGATTAAGACTTTAGAGGCCGGTAATGGTTGGATGTCTGAGAAGAAAAGTCTGATTTCTTCCTCTTCAAGTGGCTTTTGGGTCATGGCCTGAGCTGCCCTTTCGTAGCGTTTTTCTTGAGAGAGGACATTTTTCATCTTTTTAGCCAATAGGCGACCGGCAGTACTGTCTTTGGTAGCTCGAAGCGCAGTTTCTACATTTTGCTTGACTCGCCGATGTTTTTCCATGGTTTTATCGTAGGCTCTTTGGTCGTTAGCAGCTTGTTGGCTTTGTTTGGTAAAATTAGCCTTTCTCTGCTCACTATAGCAATCATAGTCTAAATGCTCTACTAGCGTTTCTGCTTCTTTACGGTGCTTGACCAGTCGCAAGTGGACAATAGCATCAGCCGTTTCAGAAAGAAAGTCTTCATCATGGGAAATGAAAATAACGGTTTGCCGAATCTTTCGAATCTGACCTTTTAGCCAATCAACCGTCTCAAGGTCCAGGTCATTTGAAGGTTCATCTAAAAATAGAATCTCAAAGTGTTTGGCTAACTCATGGATGAGCTGAATTTTCAAAGCTTCGCCCCCTGATAGACTACCAATTTCTTGGTCACTAGCAAAGCGATCACTATCAAAATGCAACTCCTCAGCCAAACGATAGAGTATACTGTAGTCTAAATCAATAGAATCTAAAAAGAAGTAGTCGTGTAGACTTTTCTTTTTCAGCTCTTCGGGGAGTTTTTGAGGAATGTAAGCGAGTGACTGATAGTCAGACTGGATGTCACCCCTGATAGTGAAATCAGGCAAAGATTCACCCATTAAAGTTTTAAGTAAGGTTGATTTGCCATTTCCTTCTTCGCCAATAATAGCTACCTTTTCCCCGTCTTGGATAGTCATGTTTAAGTCTGAGACAAGGTCTCGTAAATATTTGTTTTGTGTGATGGTCAGGTGATTGATTTTTATCATATGATTGCCCTTTCTAGAATGTTCATAGTGCATAACAAAAAGCTCTACTTTACCTAGTAGAGCCAATGTCTATGTCAAAAAAACTCTATTAATACTCTTCGAAAATCTCTTCAAACCACGTCAGCGTCGCCTTACCGTATATATGTGACTGACGAAGTCAGTCTTATCTACAACCTCAAAACAGTGTTTTGAGCAGCTTGCGGCTAGCTTCCTAGTTTGCTCTTTGATTTTCATTGAGTATAGAATGCCAGAAGAAAGAGCATAAAAGAGCACACAAAAAGAGACAAAAACAAGATCTACTAAATAAAGGTTCTTTATTTGATAGACTTAGTTGTTCATGTCTCCCTTACCTCCGAGTATTAGTACCTCTATCCTATACCTTTCAGGATATTTTGTCAACAGAAAACCGACAATTCTAATCTCTAAAATCCGAAAACAGGTCCATATAGAGTTAGTACGTGTTTGACATGCTCGTAATGGAACTTGTCATAGTTGCGCCAAGCGGTACGTGCTTGGTTGTTCAGTTTTAGGCTACCGAGGCCTATCAGAAGACTGGTACGTTGGTAAAATTTCTCAAGGTCTATTAAGATACTGTTGTTCAACTTTTCCGCTTTTTGAGCTCTTTTATAGTAGTGTTTAGTAGCTCTTGTAATCGAATATCATCTGCAGTACCCTGTTTGCAGATTTGGAAACTTTTATTTAACTCGGATAGGAGTTGGGTTGCATTAGTAATGAGTTCTTTGTCTTCCATGTGAGCATCCTCCTTGCTCTGATGTATTATTGCCTATAGTATAGCACTAAAAAACAAAAATGTCATAGTAAATATGTTAAAAAATCGAATTTTAATTATAAAGTTTGGTGGGCTGATTTGTAGGCTTTTCATGGTATAATCAAGAGAGTAAATCTTTATGGAGGAAGTATGAAATTAAATATTCAAGAAATTCGTAAGCAGTCTGAAGGCTTGCATTTTGAACAAACGTTAGACCTATCCGTAGACCTGCGTGCACGTAATCAAGAAATTTTAGATGTAAAAGATATCCTTGCAGTTGGGAAAGTACAGTACGAAGACAGTATGTATTTCTTAGATTATCAACTATCTTATACCATTGTTCTTGCTTCAAGTCGCAGTATGGAGCCAGTTGAGTTGGCTGAATCTTATCCAGTCACAGAAGTTTTCATGGAAGGCGCAACCAACCAGCTAGATCAGGAAGTTTTAGACGATGATTTGGTCTTGCCTATCAAAAATGGAGAACTTGACCTTGCTGAGAGCGTGTCAGACAATATCCTACTAAACATTCCTATTAAGGTTTTGACGGCTGAAGAAGAAGCTGGTAAAGGTTTTGTGTCAGGAAATGACTGGCAAATCATGACAGAGGAAGAATACCAAGCCCAACAGGCAGTTAAGAAAGAAGAAAACAGTCCTTTTGCTGGCTTACAAGGACTATTTGATGGAGACGAATAATGGTTTTATCAAAAAAACGAGCACGAAAAGTGCTAGAAGAAATCATTGCTCTGTTTCCAGATGCCAAGCCCAGTCTTGATTTTACCAATCATTTTGAACTCTTGGTTGCGGTCATGTTGTCAGCTCAGACAACGGATGCAGCGGTAAATAGGCCACACCAGGTCTCTTTGCTGCCTTTCCAACGCCACAAGCCATGTCTGTTGCGACAGAGGGTGAGATTGCTTCACACATTTCTCGTCTAGGACTGTATCGGAATAAGGCTAAATTCCTAAAAAAATGTGCTCAACAGTTACTAGACGACTTTGATGGTCAAGTTCCTCAAACACGTGAGGAATTGGAGAGTTTAGCAGGTGTTGGTCGCAAGACTGCCAATGTTGTCATGAGTGTGGGCTTTGGAATTCCAGCCTTTGCAGTAGACACTCATGTGGAGCGTATTTGCAAACACCATGATATCGTCAAAAAATCAGCAACACCACTTGAGGTGGAAAAGCGGGTCATGGATATCTTGCCGCCGGAGCAGTGGCTAGCAGCCCATCAGGCTATGATTTATTTTGGAAGAGCCATTTGTCATCCTAAAAATCCAGAGTGTGACCAGTACCCACAGTTATATGATTTTAGCAATTTATAAGATGGGAGCTCAAAAGTTTTTGCTTGATTTTAGGTCTGTTTTGTGCTATAGTATTTGATAACTAAATATTCCTTTAAACCTGTCCCGTGAGGCAGGCAAGGAGCGTGATAAAGTAGAAGGGTGAAGTCTATACTGTTTGCAGTAGGGCTTACTTAGCTATACATTTCAAGTCTCCTTGTTTAAGGAGACTTTTCTTTTTGGAGGTTTGTCATGAAGACAAAAGAAGTTGTAGACGAATTGACCGTCAAACGGGCGATTACGCGTATTACTTACGAGATTATCGAACGCAACAAAGATTTGAATAAAATCGTCTTGGCTGGTATTAAAACTCGTGGTGTCTTTATCGCCCACCGTATCCAAGAACGTTTGGAGCAACTAGAAAATCTTTCAGTTCCTGTTGTGGAATTGGATACTAAACCTTTCCGTGATGATATTAAAAGTGGAGAAGATACTTCTTTGATCTCTGTTGATGTGACAGGCCGTGAAGTTATCTTGGTGGACGATGTGCTTTATACAGGCCGTACTATCCGTGCTGCTATTGATAATATTGTAGGTCATGGCCGTCCTGCGCGTGTGAGTTTAGCAGTTCTAGTCGATCGTGGACATAGAGAATTGCCAATCCGTCCAGATTACGTTGGGAAGAATATCCCTACTAGTCGTTCTGAAGAAATCATCGTAGAGATGGCAGAACTTGATGGCCAAGACAGAGTTCTGATTACTGAAGAAGCTTAGAAAGCTAAAGGAGTAGCCATGTCAGAAAATCAACAAGCATTGAACCATGTGGTGTCCATGGAAGACCTCACTGTCGATCAAGTGATGAAATTGATCAAACGAGGGATTGAGTTTAAAAACGGAGCTCAGCTTCCTATGAAGACCATCCGATTGTTTCCAATCTTTTCTTTGAGGATTCTACACGGACGCATAAGTCCTTTGAAGTGGCAGAGATTAAACTGGGATTGGAGCGACTTGACTTTGATGTGAAGACCAGTTCAGTCAATAAGGGTGAGACACTTTATGATACCATTTTGACTCTGTCTGCTTTAGGAGTGGATGTCTGTGTGATTCGCCACCCTGAGGTTGACTACTACAGAGAGTTAATTGCAAGTCCAACGATTACGACTTCCATTATCAATGGTGGAGATGGTTCGGGACAACACCCTAGCCAGAGCTTGCTGGATTTGATGACCATTTATGAGGAATTTGGTCACTTTGAGGGACTCAAGGTTGCTATTGCAGGTGACTTGGACCACTCACGTGTTGCCAAATCTAATATGCAGATTTTGAAACGCTTGGGAGCTGAACTTTACTTTGCTGGACCTGAGGAATGGAGAAGTCAAGAGTTTGCAGACTATGGACAGTTTGTAACCATTGATGAAATCATTGATCAGGTGGATGTCATGATGTTTCTCCGTGTGCAACATGAACGTCATGATAGTGGAGCTATCTTTTCAAAAGAGGACTACCATGCCCAACATGGCTTGACTCAAGAACGTTACGATTGTTTGAAAGAAACAGCAATCCTTATGCACCCAGCTCCAGTCAATCGCGATGTGGAAATCGCAGATCACTTGGTTGAAGCACCAAAATCACGGATTGTCCAACAAATGACCAATGGTGTCTTTGTTCGAATGGCAATCTTAGAATCCGTATTGGCGAGTAGAAACGCCAACTAAAACACAAGACGTTAAAAGACGCCAGTGAGCGTCCACGAGAGGTGAAAATATGACAAAAAGACTTCTAGTATTAGAAGATGGAACAATTTCGAAGGTAAGGCCTTCGGAGCAGATATTGATGTAACAGGCGAAATTGTCTTTAATACAGGCATGACAGGCTATCAAGAATCCATAACAGACCAGTCTTATAATGGACAAATCTTGACCTTTACTTATCCTTTGGTAGGAAATTATGGAATTAACCGTGATGATTACGAATCCATTATTCCAACTTGTAAGGGAGTTGTTGTTTTCGAAGAAGCGCGTAGAGCAAGCAACTGGCGCAACCAAATGACGCTGGATGAATTTTTGAAAGCCAAGAAAATTCCTGGTATTTCAGGGATTGATACGCGTGCACTTACCAAGATTATTCGTAAGCATGGTACCATGCGTGCAACCTTGACCCATGTTGGGGACAGCATGGATCATGTGACGGACCAGCTCCAAGCAACAGTATTGCCGACAGACAATATTAAGCAGGTTTCTACTAAAACATCCTATCCAGCTCCAGGAGTTGGTTTGAGCGTAGTGTTAGTGGACTTTGGTCTCAAGCACTCAATCCTACGTGAACTTTCTAAGCGCAACTGTAATGTGACCGTGGTTCCATACACGACAACGGCAGAAGAAATTCTTCATCTTAATCCTGACGGAGTGATGTTGTCAAACGGTCCAGGTAACCCAGAAGATGTTCCACAGGCACTGGATATGATTCGTGGTGTGCAAGGAAAAATTCCAATCTTTGGTATCTGTATGGGGCACCAACTCTTTGCAATGGCAAATGGTGCTAAGACCTACAAGATGAAGTTTGGTCACCGTGGATTTAACCATGCGGTACGTGAAATTGCTACAGGACGTGTGGATTTTACAAGTCAGAACCATGGTTATGCAGTCAGCCGTGAGGATTTGCCAGAACACTTGATTATCACCCACGAAGAAATCAATGACAAGTCAGTTGAAGGTGTGCGTCACAGATATCAACCTGCTTTCTCTGTTCAATACCATCCAGATGCAGCCCCTGGTCCACACGACGCTAGCTACCTATTTGATGAGTTTATCGAGATGATGGAAGCTTTTAAACAATCAAACTAAGAACGAGTAAAAGCTCGTCGGAGAATTTATTTAATGGCAACCTGAGAGTTGCCGAATAGAAAGGAGAAGATACATTGTTCGCGGAAGTGAACACGCCCTAAGAACTGTGTGAAAAAGATGATCATCGTCTTGACGCTGAAGGCGTCTGCACCGAGTTTCCTATTTTCACTGTGTTCTTTACGGGCTTTGTATCATAAACTATGCCTAAACGTACTGATATTCAAAAAATTATGGTGATTGGTTCTGGTCCGATTATTATTGGTCAGGCTGCTGAGTTTGACTACGCTGGGACCCAGGCTTGCTTGTCGTTGAAAGAGGAAGGTTATGAGGTTGTTTTGGTTAACTCAAACCCTGCAACCATCATGACGGACAAGGAAATTGCTGATAAGGTTTATATTGAGCCGATTACACTTGAGTTTGTGACACGTATTCTTCGTAAGGAGCGTCCAGATGCCTTGCTACCAACCCTTGGTGGTCAGACAGGGCTCAACATGGCCATGGAATTGTCTAAAAATGGTATCCTCGATGAGCTTGGTGTTGAACTTCTGGGTACTAAATTATCTGCCATTGACCAAGCGGAGGACCGTGACCTCTTTAAACAATTGATGGAAGAATTGGAACAACCCATTCCAGAATCTGAAATTGTTAACACTGTCGAAGAAGCAGTTGCCTTTGCAGCGACAATTGGCTACCCAGTCATCGTCCGTCCAGCCTTTACACTTGGTGGTACTGGTGGTGGTATGTGTGCCAATGAGGAAGAATTACGTGAAATCGCTGAAAATGGGTTGAAATTATCACCTGTTACCCAATGTTTGATTGAGCGTTCAATCGCAGGTTTCAAGGAAATCGAATACGAAGTGATGCGTGACTCAGCTGACAATGCTTTGGTTGTTTGTAACATGGAAAACTTTGACCCAGTTGGGATTCACACAGGGGATTCCATTGTATTTGCCCCTGCCCAAACCATGTCAGACTATGAAAACCAAATGCTTCGTGACGCAAGCTTGAGCATTATTCGTGCCCTTAAGATTGAAGGTGGATGTAATGTTCAGCTGGCCCTTGACCCACACAGTTTTAAGTACTATGTTATCGAAGTAAACCCTCGTGTATCGCGTTCGTCAGCCCTGGCATCTAAGGCGACAGGGTATCCGATTGCAAAATTAGCTGCTAAGATTGCAGTAGGTTTGACCTTGGATGAGGTCATCAACCCAGTTACAGGTTCAACCTATGCCATGTTTGAGCCAGCCCTTGACTACGTAGTTGCCAAGATTCCACGTTTCCCATTTGACAAGTTTGAAAAGGGTGAACGCCGTCTTGGTACCCAGATGAAGGCGACTGGAGAAGTCATGGCGATTGGTCGTAACATCGAGGAATCTCTTCTTAAGGCTTGTCGCTCCCTTGAAATTGGGGTACATCATAATGAAATGCCTGAACTTGCATCAGTTTCTGACGATGCCTTGATTGAAAAAGTTGTCAAAGCCCAAGATGACCGTCTCTTCTATGTGTCAGAAGCTATTCGCCGTGGTTACACACCAGAAGAAATTGCTGAATTGACTAAGATTGATATCTTCTATCTGGATAAACTCTTGCATATCTTTGAAATTGAACAGGAGTTGGGAGCTCATCCACAAAATCTAGACGTTTTGAAAACGGCTAAACTAAATGGATTTTCAGACCGTAAGATTGCTGAACTCTGGAAAACGACTGCTGAGCACGTTCGTCAACTTCGCTTGGAAAACAAGATTGTTCCAGTTTATAAGATGGTCGATACTTGTGCGGCAGAGTTCGATTCTGAAACGCCATATTTCTATTCAACCTATGGTTGGGAAAATGAATCAATCAAGTCTGATAAAGAATCTGTACTTGTTCTAGGTTCTGGTCCAATCCGTATCGGTCAAGGGGTTGAGTTTGACTACGCAACTGTTCACTCGGTTAAGGCTATTCAGGCGGCTGGCTATGAAGCTATCATAATGAACTCAAACCCAGAGACCGTTTCTACAGACTTCTCTGTATCAGACAAGCTTTACTTTGAGCCATTGACATTCGAAGATGTTATGAATGTCATTGATTTGGAGCAACCAAAAGGAGTTATCGTTCAGTTTGGTGGTCAAACAGCCATCAACCTTGCGGAGCCATTGGCAAAAGCAGGTGTGACCATCCTTGGGACACAGGTTGCTGATCTAGACCGTGCTGAAGACCGTGATCTCTTTGAGCAAGCCCTAAAAGAATTGGATATTCCACAGCCACCAGGACAAACGGCTACCAATGAAGAAGAAGCAGTTCTTGCAGCTCGCAAGATTGGCTTCCCAGTTCTTGTCCGCCCATCTTATGTACTTGGTGGACGTGCCATGGAAATCGTTGAAAACGAAGAAGACCTTCGTTCTTACATGCGAACTGCTGTTAAGGCTAGTCCAGACCACCCAGTTCTTGTTGACTCTTACATCGTTGGGCAAGAGTGCGAAGTTGATGCCATCTCAGACGGGGAAAATGTTCTCATCCCTGGTATTATGGAGCATATCGAACGTGCCGGTGTCCACTCAGGTGACTCAATGGCCGTTTACCCACCACAAACCTTGTCGCAAAAGGTGCAAGAAACAATCGCAGACTATACTAAACGCCTAGCAATCGGTCTTAACTGCCTTGGAATGATGAACATCCAGTTTGTTATCAAGGAGGAAAAAGTCTACGTTATTGAGGTCAATCCACGTGCCAGCCGTACGGTGCCATTCCTTTCTAAGGTGACCAATATTCCTATGGCTCAAGTAGCGACCAAGCTTATTCTCGGTCAAAGTTTGGAAGAACTTGGCTACCAAGATGGTCTTTACCCTGAAAGTACTCGCGTTCACATCAAGGCACCTGTCTTCTCCTTTACCAAACTAGCTAAGGTAGACAGCTTACTTGGTCCTGAAATGAAGTCAACAGGTGAAGTTATGGGTTCTGATACTACTTTGGAAAGCTCTCTATAAAGCTTTTGAAGCTTCTTACTTACACTTGCCAACTTTTGGTAACGTTGTATTTACTATTGCTGATGATGCCAAAGAAGAAGCTTTGGGCTTGGCTCGTCGTTTCCAAAATATTGGCTATGGAATCCTAGCGACAGAAGGGACAGCAGCCTTCTTTGCCAGTCATGGATTGCAAGCCCAACCTGTTGGTAAGATTGGTGATGACGATAAGGATATTCCAAGCTTTGTTCGTAAAGGAAGAATTCAAGCTATCATTAACACAGTAGGAACAAAACGAACTGCTGACGAGGATGGAGAGCAAATCCGCCGTTCAGCTATTGAACACGGGGTGCCCCTCTTCACAGCAATAGATACAGCTAACGCCATGCTCAAAGTATTGGAAAGCCGTAGTTTTGTTACAGAAGCAATCTAGTTGAGAAAAATTTTTCACAGTTTTAAAACCAGCGTCAGAAAACGCTGGTTTTTTGCAATACTGGTGTTGCTTATTTCAACTATCATACTTTCCTTAAGAATCATTTCAAAATGTGATGTAATAAGAATAAATTGAAATAGAAAACTATTTTCAACATTTCTTTCAAAAATCCATTAATAAAAATAGGTAAAAGACAAGATTAGAAAGTGAATATTCCGATGTCTTCTTACAAAAAGGTCTCTCTTTCTGAGATCAATCAATCTATTGAAACTCCGAATAACAATCATTTTTGGCAAAATCTAAAAGCATTTTTAGGGCCTGGATCTCTTGTAGCAGTTGGTTATATGGATCCTGGAAACTGGATTACCAGTGTGGTTGGTGGTGCCTCCTACAAGTATAATCTCTTATTCGTTATTTTGATTTCATCCATCATCGCCATGCAGTTACAACAGATGGCTGGAAAGCTCGGTATCGTGACTAGGATGGATTCAGCTCATCATGCCCCCAAGTGGTTCCGCTATAGTCTATGGGTGATTTTAGAATTAGCTTTGATGGCGACAGACTTGGCTGAGGTTTTTGGTTCCGCTATTGTCTTGAATATTTTGTTTAAAATACCTATAATGGTTGCTATCCTACTAACCGTTTTAGATGTATTTCTTTTGCTTTTGTTGATGAAATTTGGTTTCAAGGAGATTGAAGATATTGTTACAACCCTTATCTTAACCATATCAGATATCTTTTCTTATCTGGTGGCTTTATCCAATCTAAGTATGCAGGGGATTTTTGCTGGCTATTTACCGACTCCGACTTTATTTAAAAGTTCCTTGTCAGGACATGAGAGTCAACTGACTTTTGCTTTAGGGAATGTAGGAGCGACAGTCAGGCCCCATAATCTCTATCTTCATTCATCCTTATCTCAAACAAGGAAAATCAACCATAAGGATAAGAAAGATATACAAAAAGCTGTCCGTTTTATGACCTGGGACTCAAATCTTCAGTTGTCCCTAGCCTATGTTGTCAATTCCTTACTTCTCATTTTAGGAGCATCGCTCTTTTTTGATCATGCGTTTGAAATTTCAGCTTTTTCCCAAATGTACAATGCTTTGCAGGATTCTACAATAGCAGGAGCGATAGCCAGCTCAACTCTGTCAACTTTTTTTGCTTTAGCTCTCTTAGCAAGTGGTCAAAATTCTACTATCACAGGCACCTTGACTGGACAGATTGTTATGGAAGGTTTCTTGCATCTGAAATTACCTTAGTGGATTATTCGTATTGGTACAAGGATTTTTTCCTTGCTTCCTGTGATCATAGTTGGATATTAAGAAAGAACCTTGGATCAGTTATTGGTCTATTCACAGGTCTTTCTTCCATTCTTAATTTTTCCCTTAATCTATCTGACTTCTAAGAAAGTCAGTGATGGGAGAATTTACCAATGCCAAGTGGAATACAATCCTAGGCTACGTAGTTTCAATCATCTTGACCATTCTCAATATCAAGCTTCTTTTCGATATTTTTAACTCCGTTTGAAATCAATTATAGTGTCAGCGTGATGGTTGACAAATAGAAAGTAGTAGTGATTGGTTCATAAAAAGAAGAAAAAAAGAACAGTCAAACTGTTCTTTTTTATCATTATTTGAGACCGTATTTTTTGTTGAAACGATCCACGCGTCCATCTGCTTGAGTGAACTTTTGACGTCCAGTGTAGAATGGGTGTGAGTCTGATGAAATTTCCACACGGATCAATGGGTAAGTTTCGCCTTCGAACTCAACAGTTTCGTTAGAGCGTTTTGTTGAACCGCTAAGGAATTGGTAACCAGTAGTTGTGTCCATGAAGACAACTGGGCGATATTCTGGATGGATATCTTTTTCATTTTGCAATAGTTCCTTTCTGCCATGATCTCTTTGCGAGCCATAGATTGTTACCATACTAGTCTATCAGATTCTGAAAAGTTTGGCAAGTATTTTATCAGTTTTTAAGCAAGTTTTTTAACTTTTGGTAGATGATTTCGTTTTCTTCTAGGCTATAGGAATTAGCACCACTTGCTAGAGGGTGACCTCCACCATCATGTTCCTTGGCAATTTCATTGATAGGATGGATTTTACTGCGTAAGCGAACTCGGTAGTGGCCATCAGCCTGCTCCACAAAAATTCCCCAGAGACTTACACTGTCAATGCGTCCAGGCGCACCGACAATGGCTGCAGTTTCAGCATCGGTGACATTGAATCGTTTTAAGATTTCCTGACTCAGGATAACACGAGCTGCACCATTTTCATCCACTTCCAGATGGTCGTAGATGTAGCCTTGAAGTTTTGCAATTTTGTAACTCATAGTGTCCATTTTGCGAGTGAGAGCCGCAAAGTCAAAGTTATGTTCCCTCAAATAAGCAGCAAGGCGAAGAGTCCGTGCAGTGGTAGAAGGGTAGAGGAAGCGACCTGTATCACCAACAATTCCTGCAAAGAGCAACTCAGCAGCGAGATCTGACAAGGTCAGTTGAGTTGTTTCTGCAAATAAGGTAATCATCTCGCTAGCGCTGCTTGAACTAGTATCCACCCAAGATAGGTTACCGTATACATCATCATTTGGATGGTGGTCAATCTTAATGAGAAAATCACCTTGACGATAGCGTTTATCATCAATACGAGCAGTATTCGCCGTATCACAAACGATGACAAGGGCGCCTTGGTAGGCACTATCTTCAACAAGATCCATCTCAGCCATCCAAGTAAGAGTTGGTTCATCAAAACCAACGGCTTTGATGGTTTTTCTGGGAAATGATGTTTGAGAAGAACTTTCAATCCCACCTGACTTCCCAAGGCATCAGGATCTGGTTTCATATGACGGTGAATGATAATCGTGTCGTATTCTTTGATTTTTTCTAAAATTTGATGGCAAATGTCCATAAATAACCTCAATTCTTTCTCATTTCATTGTAGCACAAGAATTTTTATTTTTAAAATGAAAAAGATGTGATATAATGGAGAAAGATAAATTGAGGAGGACGATATGGCATTAGCAAAAATTGTATTTGCCAGTATGACCGGTAATACCGAAGAAATTGCAGATATTGTAGCAGACAAATTACGTGACTTGGGCTTGGATGTCGATGTTGATGAATGTACAACTGTCGACGCTTCAGACTTCTTGGAAGCAGACATCGCTATCGTTGCGACCTATACTTATGGTGATGGAGAATTGCCAGATGAGATGATGGACTTCTACGAAGACCTAGCAGATCTTAACTTGAATGGCAAAATCTACGGAGTGGTTGGCTCAGGAGATACCTTCTACGATGAATTCTGTAAGGCTGTCGATGACTTTGACCGCGTTTTTTTAGCGACAGGAGCAGAAAAAGGTTCAGAATGTGTTAAAGTTGATCTTTCTGCTGAGGAAGAAGACATTGAACGCTTGGAACAATTCGCAGAAGAATTGGCTGCTAAAGTAGGATAAGTATAAAAGTGCGCTGATGTAATCAATCAGTGCATTTTTTTATTGTGAGTTGGGATTTTACTAGCCTATTTGGTGGCTTTTTGATACAATAATTCAAATAAAGGAGGAGATTGTATGGATTTAGATATTATTCGTCAAGAAATTGATCAAATTGACGATCAAATTGTCAAACTGTTAGAAGAACGAATGCATTTAGTTGAAGGGGTTGTCGCTTATAAGAAGGCTTCAGGGAAACCGATTTTAGATACCAAGAGAGAAGCAATTATCTTTGAAAAGGTTAGGAGTCGTGTAGAGGACAAGCGCTATCAGGAGACTATTGTAGCGACTTTTTCGGACATACTCAAACGTTCGCGTGATTATCAGGATCAAAATATCAAATGAAAAAAGAACATTTTTATCCTCTAGGGATTTTACTAGCTGCTATGTTGGGCGGACTTGTCCGCTACCTAGTTTCCACTTGGTTACCAGCCAGTCCTGACTTTCCTTGGGGAACCCTTCTTGTTAACTATCTAGGTCTTTTCTGCTTGGTTTATCTTGTTAAGGGCTATTTAGTTTATAAGGGGACAAGTAAAGGTGTTATTTTAGCACTGGGTACAGGTTTTTGCGGAGGTTTAACAACCTTTTCTAGTCTCATGATTGATGTTGTGAAACTGCTTGATACAGGGCGTTATCTTAGTTTAGTTCTGTATTTGCTTTTGAGCATCGGTGGAGGACTGCTTTTAGCTTACTATTTAGGGAGGAAGAAATGGTAATCGTCTATCTTGCAATTGCTTGTGGTTTCGGAGCTTTAGTGCGCTATTTCTTTTCCCGCTATAATCAAGCTTCTAAATTGCCACTCGGAACGCTAATAGCCAATCTTTTGGGTTGTTTTTTAATTGGATTATTCTACAATCATGTGGAATCTAAGGAAGTCTATGCTATTCTAGCGACAGGATTTTGTGGAGGTTTGACAACTTTTTCGACCTTGAATGACGAACTTCAAAGACTGTTAAGTGATAAGAAGGTATTTTATTCTTATTTAGCTTTGACCTATCTAGGTGGTTTGGTTACGATTTTTTTAGGAATTCTGCTATAAATTTCTTTACTTTTTATGGAAATTTGGTAAACTGTATCTTGTGTGTAATGGACGCACAAAAAAATACAGTTTATCCGCTGAGGAAGTTTCTCAAGATTGACAAAAGATAGGAGAATAAAATGAATCCATTAATCCAAAGCTTGACTGAAGGTCAACTTCGTACAGATATCCCATCATTCCGTCCTGGTGACACTGTTCGTGTACACGCGAAAGTTGTCGAAGGTAACCGTGAACGTATCCAGATTTTTGAAGGTGTTGTTATCGCACGTAAAGGTGCTGGCATCTCAGAAAACTACACAGTTCGTAAAATCTCTAACGGTGTAGGTGTTGAGCGTATCTTCCCAATCCACACTCCACGTGTTGAAAAAATCGAAGTTGTACGTTACGGTAAAGTACGTCGTGCGAAATTGTACTACTTGCGTGCTCTTCAAGGTAAAGCAGCTCGTATCAAAGAAATCCGTCGTTAATTCGACTAAAAAACTCTGCTTTTTCAGCAGAGTTTTTATCTAGCTCCCTTAGTTCAATGGATATAACAACTCCCTCCTAAGGAGTAGTTGCTGGTTCGATTCCTGCAGGGGGCATTTTGGGAAGCGTAAAGAAGCATAAAGAATATTCAAAGTGTTTATTTGAAGGCAATTATCACAAGTTCATTTTTTAAAAATAATTTAGTATTTTTTGTCTTTTTTGACCAAATTTTGAGCAAAAGTTATATTTTGATCAATGAGTACAGATAAAGTGGATCAGCAAAGTAACTTTGACATCTATTAGTTAAAAAAATAAGGACTTCCTTTGTTAGAATGTCCTTATTTTTTTATTATGGAATTGGACAAATGAGGTTAAGGTTCAGCTCTATGAACTTAGAAAGGGAGTACAAAGCTTTTAAACAGCTTTCAAAAAAGATTGGGTGTGGATTTTTTTCGGGCTAAGGTATGTGATAAAATGAATTGATTGTTATGAAATAGAGAGCTCAAAAAAATGGGGAAAAATCGTTATTGTTCCCCTGAATTTGATATGTTGTACAAGACTATTTCTGGTCTGTTAAATATATCAATAACAAAAATCTAAACATGATAGTCTAATATCTAATCCATTTCAAGTGAATAAGTTTATCAATCGTTTGAGTAAGAAAAATCTCAAAAGAAGAAGGGCTAGGTTTTTCAAAAAAATAACCTATCTAGTCATTGCTTATATATAATTTGTATCTTTTGGTTTATTAATTTGTATTTAAAATTTAATCATGTTACAATTGAAATTGGAATCGAATAGAAAAAGGAAAAATGCAAACGTGGGCACATTATTAGCAACAAGATTAAAAAAATAGACGAAAAAGAATTAAAAAAATGTCTCAGCGAGAATTGGCTGAGGGATATGTAAACAGGGACAGATTAGTCGATTAGAGAATGGAGAATTTACTCCAGGAGCAGACTTTTTATATGCTCTGTCTAAGAAGTTAAAAAGTTAGTATGGATTATTTTTTTAATGAGCAAATTGAAGAGGAGATTGACGAGCTATCAGAGTTTAAGAAGTTAGCTCAGACATTTATCACAAATCGAAATTATGAGTCTTTGAAATATATATATGAACTAGAGAGTGTAAAAAGTACATCGCTTGTCTCTAGTAGATAAGTTTTATATGGAGTGGATAAAAATCTCTTATAGATTTTTTTATTTCTATGGGCAAAAAGAGGAGGCTGTGGCAAGATTGGAGAAGGTACTGTCTCAGTTAAGTGTAACTGACTTGACCTACCTTCAAGTTTCAAATACTCTATTTAATTTTTTTATTATGATATTGAAGATTTAGAGAGTTTTAATGAAATTCGAGAAAAGTTAGAGTATCAAGTAAATCAACTCAATTTAAAAAAACAATCGAAGAATTAAACCTTTCTATTAAATTTAATTATAATGTTTGTCGCTATCTATGGCTGCAGAATAATACTGAAGAAGCCATTACTAAAAATCACAGATACGATAAAGCAATGTAAGACGTATAGAACAACGTATCTTTTGGCTGATTTGTATTTATTGATGGGAAATGTCAGTAAGAATTTTTTTCTTCTAAAGTTGCAGTAAAAGAGTACTTTGAAACGGCTTATTTTCTATATAAGCTTGAGGGAAATATGTCAATGGCTCTTAAAAATCGAGCATTACATTGCAGATATAACAGAATAGTAAAGACGATGTTCAATTAAGCATCGTTTTTTTAATCTAAAAAGATACAAATATGTATTTAACAAAAAAATAAATAAAAAAATGTCATCAAAAATTCTTGACAGTATTATATTGAAGTGCTAAAATGAGTGCAAGAAAAATATTAGGCTTTTTTTGTCCATAAAACATCTACAGAAACTTACTATAGACTGAGTGAATTTAAAGAGACTTCAGCCTTTGAAGAATTGAGAGGTAAACTTAATGAATGAATTAGAAGTTAGATTTGAACTAAACAATGAGAGAGATTATAATAATGCTATTTCATATTTAGAAAAAAATCTTATAAATTTAAGAGTGAAAAATAAGCAAGTCGATGAATATTTTTAAAACAAAAGGAAGAGAATTTGAAAATGATGAGGTAGGTAGCTTTATCTACAGAATTCGTCAAGAAGATGATAATAGAGCAAGTATTTTCACAAGAAAAGATACGATAAAAACAAGGAATGTGGAGTGAAAGTGAAATAGAGTTGGAATCTGAAAAAAATTAGAATTTGTAAGGAATATCTTGCAAGATGGATTTTCAAATATTTTCACAATAAGTAAACATAGAAAGACTTATCATGATGCATTAGAAAAATAAAACGATTAATCTAGATAAGATTGATAGTCTTGGATTTTATCTTGAGATAGAGATTTTTAGGAGATTTTTTTCAAAAGAAGATTATCATAATTTTTTTATGAGAAAAATGTGCGGAGAGTTCTCGTTTTTAAATTCAAAAAAATAGAAACAAAGGGCTATGTCCAATTAATGAGAAAAAAATGGACGTAATTGAAATTATCAAATAGTCTTGTAGGGATTGTTTACTCAATTGCTGAATTTGGAAGTTTGATAGCAGTAACCTTTCTTTCTACTTTTTTTGAATAAGAAGGATGCCTTAATTAATCCTATGGTGGTTAAAGATTAACTATCCTTGTGTCATTGATTAATATATTTGTAATAGTGCTCTTGGTACTGTGCCTTTATATTATATTCTCCTAGAATTTCAAATACCTGAAGTGCTTGTTTCATCTTTTCGATTCCGTTCGCAGGATTGCACTTAAATTCAAAGTATCCACATGTATATAAGAAGACGGTTTGTTCATAATAGTTTAATTCATTATTTAGTAATTTTTTTATTTCTTTGATTAGAAAAACTACAATTTTGAAATTCTTCTTTATCAATACTAACAATTAGGCAATTGATTGCCAATTGTGTAACAAAGCCGTTTATTTGTCTTATTTAATGTTGAATAGATATAATTTTTTTAACATTTCTATAGTTAATAGGAAGTAGGAGTTATATTTAATTGTTCTTACACAGTTACCTAATAGGATAATTTCATAGTAACCCCAGTTTTCAACTTTAAAAAGATAATCTGTTAGCTGTAATAACTCCTCGTCCGAGGGGAGAAATTTTTTTATTTGTTGTATAGAGAATCGATTTTACCATTGTCTTTTCATAAGGACCCAAGTTATAACTTGAAGAGTTTGATAGTAATTCAATAATACTATCAAAAATTTTTTTGTGGTGTAGTGTTTTCGAATATATTGCACCAAGTTAGCGAATGATCCAGTTCTAGTAGAATTATTGTCGTGAAGAATAATAAATTCATCCAAAGATATATGTAATTTATCTAAAATATTGATTAGTCGAATACAAGAGATTTCTGATTCTCCCCGTTCAAATCTAGAGATTTGAGATTTAGATAAATTACTATCAGCAATTGAACATAAACTGATTTGCTTTCCTTTTCGAATTTTTTTTCTGAGTGTTATACCAAGTTTTGATTTCATATTTCCCATTTTCCCAACAAAATTTCAAAGGTTTTTTTATTTATTATACAATAAATAAAAAAATAAAAGGGAGGTTCAGTATGAAAAAAACTTTTAAAAATTTACATGAATATTGTTATTGATTATGGATATTATCATTATAGTCGGAGGTTGAGTCTTACCTGTACAGGTAAGTGTTTAGTTATAACTTAACACTTATTTTGGATTATTACGAAATAGATGGTACTTGTTATCTTGATTTTTAGAGTATCTGGCGAGGATGTATATTTCATTGAGTTAGTAAATATGTATGGTTTAAGTGAAAATAGTGCGGTACCAACTCTTGCAAAGAGGTTTGGAATAAGTCTTACCGATTTAATAAAAAAAGTGATATTCATCGTGGTTTAACTAGAAAGAAGGGACATTTTTGGATATTAACAAGAAAAACGTTTTATACAATAACTTTTGGTGAATTTATATCAAATATTGGAGATAGATTTCAGAAAAATTGCTTTTTCCAATCTTAATTTACCAAGAATTTCATTCGTCTTTTGCAATGGGAGGAATGGTGATTATTGAATTGCTACCTCAATTCTTCTTGGGATTTGTTATGGGTTACTTATTAGATAATTTCAATAAGAAAAAAATACTATTATGGTCTACATTAATGCCGGCATTATTATGTAGTGTAATACCGATATTATCTAAATATTCAGTTTCTATATTTTTTTACTATGTTATTGCATTTTTTTGATACCTTTTATTTTTCGACACTTTTTTTCAAACAGGATTCTCAGTCATTACTCCTGCCTTATTTGAGAAGGAAGAATTGCAAAAATATAATTCTCAGTTTCAAGGTGTCCGAACTATTTCAAAAATTAATTTCTCCAGCTATAGCAGGGATACTAATGTTAAAGTTTAATATTAATAGCATTTTTTTTATTAATAGTGCTTCTTTCTTGTTATTATTTCTTTCAATACTAATTTCATATATTCCAGATCAAGAACACAAGGAGAATGGTAATGATGATATAAAAAGAAATTTTTTGTAGGTTTTTAAAGAGAACTTTACAAATATTAAGTTGAGGATTTCTTTACTATTTACTATTGTTGTGAATATCGCTATGCTAGGCTTCAATGCAACGATTATTTATTATTTACAGGATCAATTAAAATTATCAAATAGTCTTGTTGGGATTGTTTACTCAATTGCTGGATTTGGAAGTTTGATAGCAGTAACCTTTCTTTCTACTTTTTTTGAATAAGAAGGATGCTTTTATATTGATGAATATATCAATGGCAACCATCCCACTTGTCATTATGGCGAGTGGAATAGTAGAAAATTGGATATTTTTTGGAATTTGTTATTCAATTTTGAGCGGATTAATTACAATAGCTTCTGTTTCGATTACAACAATACAGCAGCAAGAAAGTACTGTGTATAATATTGGAAAGATACTTTCTAGTTCTTTTTGTAATAGCTACCATTTTTGCACCTTTTGGAGGAATACTGGCTGCTTATTTTAATTGGCTTTTAAATCCGAGATTAAGTCTAGTTATTTTGGGATTACTAAGTAGTTTATTGGTTATTCTTATAAAGAGTTATGAAAAAAAGCTAACTAAGAAAAAGAACTGCAATATTTATAAAGGAAGATTAGTGGATTAATTATCATTAGAAAAAAATAATATTAATTCGTAGTAAAATAAAAAAATTGAAAAAGGGTTTTACATAATGTACTACCTAATTCATATTTAATAATTATTGAGGGATAGAACTAGAAACCAAAAAAATACTGATTTTTAAACTGCCCCCAAAAAGTAAGATTTTTTTCTGTCTAACTTTTTGGGGGCAGTACATTATCTCTAACTTCTGGAGTACTTTTTCTATATTCAAATTATTTTACAGTACCCATGTACGGATGGCATGGGCAACGCCAGATTCATCATTAGGTTTAGTGATGTATTTGGCGATTTTTTTGATTTCTGGATTTCCATTTTCCATGACAACGGGGTTACCAACGACTTCCAGCATGGCACGGTCGTTTTCTTCGTCACCGATAGCCATGGTTTCATCTTTGGTCAATCCGAGTTTTTCAGCTAGATGAGTGATGGCTGAACCTTTGTCCACATTCTTTTTAAGGAGTTCGAGGTAGAAAGGAGCGGATTTGTTGATAGAGTAACGCTCATAAAATTCTGCTGGGATTTTTTCAATGGCAGCATCAAGAATCTTAGGCTCATCGATGAACATACACTTGACGATTTCCTTGTCAGCCATTTCTTCAGGTGTGCGGTAGAAGATGGGCATGCTGACGAGGGTTGATTCGTGCACAGTGTATTTTCCGATATTGCGATTGGCTGTGTAGATGCCGTCCTTGGTAATAGCGTGCATGTGGACACCGAGCTTACGACTGAGAAATTCCATATCCAGATAATCCTCATAAGTCAAGGATTCGCTGATAATCTCATGTCCTGTAGCAGTTTCTTGGACAAGGGCACCGTTGAAGGTCACAACATAGTCACCCTCGTCTCTCAACTGCAAGTCATCCAGAAGTTTGGCAACACCTGCGATAGGGCGGCCAGTTGCAATCACGACTTTGACACCGGCTTGTTTGGCATCCTGGATGGCAGAAAAGACTTCAGGAGTAATCTCCTTTTGGCTATTGACTAGGGTTCCGTCTATATCAACGGCAATTAGTTTAATACTCATAAATTTCCTCTTCTAGTTTTTATTTGGGGTAAAATGATCGTTCTCAATCAAGTGTAAAAATTGCTGGGTAATGCTTGCAAAGATGCTGTTTTGATCCAACATTTCTTTTGGGAAATAGAAACGATTATCTCCGTGGCGGCTGCCAGCAAGGGATTGGACAATAGGAGACAGGCTAGAGAGTTCGGCTAGTTCTCCATTTTTTTGTAAAATCTCAATCTGTGTTCGTGGATTTTCAGATTCGGGACGATAGATATCATAAGGGAGGTCGAAGTTCTTATGAATAGCAGTGTAGTAGTCCGGATCAAAGCCGATATCCTCAACTAATTTTCTCATGCTGGCGAGTTGGTCTTGATCCTCTTGTGAAAAGGTAATGGATTTAAAGACCTTGCGGTTGACAAAACGTTGCGACAAGTCTGCGAGAATCTTATCAGGACTGGTCATCCAGAGTTGGAAATAGGTATTCATGACACCATCATCTAGAGCCAGATAGTCAGATAAGGTCACATTTTTTTCAAAGAAAGGCAGGAGATGTGGAGAAGTTCGGGCAAAGAAGTCCTTGTCTTCAGGATAGAGTTCCTTGGCGCGCTTTAGAAGATTCTGTAGGAGAACTTCCATGGCGCGTGTTGCAGGGTGGAAATAAACCTGCATGTACATCTGGTAGCGACTGAGGACGTAGTCTTCGATGGCGTGCATGCCATTGCGCTGAAAGGCGATACCATTTGCGACAGGACGAATGACTCGGAGGATCCGAGTTAGGTCAAATTCTCCATAGGATGCTCCTGTAAAATAGGAGTCGCGCAAGAGATAGTCCATGCGGTCCGCATCAATCTGACTAGAAATGAGTTGCACAACCTGCTTGTTAGGATAGGTATGATCAATCACACTGGCAACCTTTTCTGGAAAATCTGGCGCCACTTGTAGCAGGACTTGATGAATCTCCGTTTCAGGACTTTGGATAATCTCCTGAGTAATAGCTTCGTGGTCTGTATCAAAGAGATTTTCAAAAGTATGGGAGTAGGCACCATGTCCAAGGTCATGTAGGAGAGCAGCGGTCATGGTCAAGAGAGACTCGGCAGGATTCCATTCTTCAGGATATTTTTCTTCAAAAATCTCTGTGATGCGTCGTGCAATCTCATAGACTCCAAGACAGTGAGAGAAGCGGCTGTGCTCCCCACCGTGGAAGGTATAACTGGAAGTTCCCAGTTGCTTAATACGGCGCAAACGCTGAAATTCTTTTGTATTAATCAAGTCATAGATGATTTGATTATTGACATGGATGTAGTTGTGAACTGGGTCACGGAATACTTTTTCGTTCATATGACCATTATAGCAAAAAGCTAGAGTTTTTGGTAAAATAGTAGGACAAGAGACAAGAAAGAGGACTTGATGTGAAGATTCGGATGCGAAATACGATTCAGTTTGATGAGCAGTTGGAAGTTATTGACCAGCTTTATGACGTGGAAGTGCATGAAAAAGGAGATTATAGCTACCTGCTTTTCTATAATGAGGAAAAGGAAAAAGTGGTTATTAAATTTCATGGTCAAGAACTTGTGATGAGCCGATTTTCCAATCCCAAGACCATTATGCGCTTTCTAAAGGATAGCGATAGTTTAGCCTATATTCCGACACCTATGGGTATGCAGGAGTTTATCATCCAAACGAGCCATTATCAAGTTGATGGGCAAAAGATTGAGCTAGATTATCAACTACAAAATCAAGAGGGACACCTCTTTGCCAGCTATCAATTAGAAATTACTTGGGGATAAGAAAAAGGTTGGCGAGAGCCAACCTTATTTGATATAGAGTTCTTGATTTTTTAGGACAATCTCACGGACATTTGAGAATTTTTTGAGTTTTTTAAGTTCTTCTGGATGAGTGATGAGAGTAATAACATAACCTTCCTTGCCCATACGGCCAGTACGTCCAGCACGGTGAGTGTAGGTTTCGATATCCCTAGGGACATCAAAGTTTACAACACATTCGAGACTATCGATATCAATCCCACGAGCCAGAAGGTCTGTTGCAAGAAGCAGGGTTAGTTGCTTGTCTTTAAACTTTTCTAAGATGACTTTTCTAAATTTGACATTGACATCACTAGCTAGAGAAACAGCCAAGATATCACGATACTGTAATTTTTCTTCTGCGCTTCCAAGGTCTGATAGGCTGTTAAAGAAGACCAGACCGCGGAAATCTTCAACATGAGCTAGTTTTCGTAGCATATCCACTCGGTGACGTTGATCTACCTGCATGTAGAAGTGCTGGATGTTGTCCAATTTTTGGTCAGAGAGATCAATGGTACGTGTGTTAGGCGCAATCTTCTTTTGGTCAAACTTGGTTGTCGCACTCATATAGACAAGTTGGTGGTCACGAGGTGCGTAGTGAGTAATTTTCTCGACAAAGTGTATCTGAGAATCATCGAGCAATTGGTCAAATTCATCTAGGATGATGGTTTCCACATTCATCATCTTGATTTTTTTCAATTTAATTAGTTCAAAGATACGGCCAGGAGTTCCAATCAGAATTTCTGGTCCTTTTTTTAGACGTTCAATCTGGCGTTTCTGACTCGAACCTGATAAGAAGAGTTGGGCAGTTAAGCCGATAGCTTCAGCCCACGTTTTACACACATCAAAAATCTGTCCAGCAAGCTCAGTATTTGGTGCTAAAATCAAGAGTTGTTGGGCTTTTTTCTTTTGTAGTCTGAGAAGACTTGGTAGAAGGTAAGCTAGGGTCTTACCAGTTCCTGTAGGGCTCACTCCTAGGAGGTTTTCTCCAGCAAGAAGGGGCTCAAATAGTTGGGTTTGAATGGGAGTGAATTCTTGGAAACCGAGTTGGTCACTCAGTTCTTGCCATTCAGTCGGTAGTTTGGTTTTCATTTTTCTGCCTCAAATCTAATGCCAGCAGTCTGGCGCATAGTATATAGTAGCTCATGAACTGAACTTGCATCTTCCAGCCAAATTTGGTAGAGATTCAGATCTGGTTGCCGGATCATGTGTGCAAATGCAGCGACTTCCTCAGTCATCGTATGAGGAGTCTGTTGGATAGGGAGTTGGACTTGATTGCCTTGATGGTCGGTAAAAATAGCTGAGCTGACATGTTCGATGGTGTTGAGGGTCAAGGTACCATCTGTCGTATAAATCTCGCAAGGGAGATTGGAAGTGATGTTTTTTCCAGCCTTGATGTGAACTTGAAAGTCTGGGTAGAAGAGGATTCCGTCACCATTTAGGTCAATGCTATTGTCAAGCTGCTGCCCCTGATAGGTTGCATCCTGAGCTTTTCCAAAGAGACGAACGGTAGCGTAGAGGGGGTAAATCCCCAGATCCATAAGAGCTCCACCAGCAAAACGGTCTGAGAAGACATTTGGTGTCTGTCCAGCCAACAAATCCGGCATTTTGGAAGAATACTTGGCATAGTTGAAATCTGCTCCCAAAATTTGTTTGTCTGCTAAAAAGTTTTTGATGATAGTGAAAGCTTTTTCATGGTAATTGCGAGCTGCTTCGTATATAAAACAGTGATTTTTCTCAGCTGTATGTCTCAAATCTAGCCATTCTTTTGGCTGAGTGACAGCTGGCTTTCAAGAATGACATGTTTACCTGCAGACAAGGCAACTTTTGCCTGAGCAAAATGTAAGGAATTTGGACTGGCAATATAGACCACATCAAAGGAGCTCTTGAAGAAGTCTTCTAACTGATCAAAGAGTTGGATACCCTGATAGCGAGAAGCAAAGGTTGCCGCAGTTTCTAGTTTTCTAGAATAGACTGCGACCAGCTTGTATTCTCCACTGATATGGGCTGCTTCTATGAAGTGGTGGCTGATAGCCCCTGTTCCGATGACACCTAATTTAAGCATAGTTACTCCTTTTCCAATTTCAAATCCTTCTTTCATTATAACATAGATAGACAGGACTATCCAACAGAGGGGAAAAAATTTCAAATAAGCTACTAGGTCTTTTCCAAAGAAAGTGGTACAATAATGAGATGAGTAAATGAAATGGGAGGGAAAATGAGGTTATTACCTATAAGAAAAATATCACGTCAGTCTAAGAGGCTAGCGCTTTTTTTGACTTTTTGTGCAGGTTATGTAGATGCCTATACGTTTATTTTGCGAGGGAATACTCTTGTAGCTGGACAAACTGGGAATGTCGTCTTTCTTTCAGTAGAATTAATTCAAAATAATGTTTCAGATGTTAGGGACAAGGTTCTCACCTTGTTAGCTTTTATGATGGGGGTCTTTCTATTAACAATTTATAAGGAAAAATTGAGAATTGTGAAAAAAGCCAATTTTGTCATTGCTTCCTTTAGCAATCTTATCAATCATTATTGGTTTTGTGCCGCAGACTGTAGATAATATCTATCTAGTACCTCCCTTGGCCTTCTGTATGGGATTGGTGACAACTGCTTTTGGAGAAGTGTCGGGTATTGCCTATAATAACGCTTTTATGACAGGGAATATCAAGCGGACCATGCTAGCTTTTGGAGATTATTTCCGAACCAAGCACACTCCTTTTTTACGTGAAGGGATTATCTTTGTAAGCCTGCTTAGTAGTTTTGTCCTTGGCGTTGTTTTTTCAGCTTATTTGACGATTTTCTATCATGAAAAGACCATTCTTGGTGTTCCTATTATGATGAGCATTTTTTACATTAGCATGCTTTTTGCCTCTTGGCAGAAAAAAGTAAAAGAAAAAGCTTCATTTTAGGTGTTATTGCTTGTAAGAAAATAGGAGATATGCTATACTTGAAGAGTTGACTATGCACGATCCTGTGCAACCGCACGAACATCGTTGCTTGATTATTCAAGTTTAAGTGGTTTGTCCCACGATGCTAGGCGAGTCTTCACAAAAAAATCGGGGAAACCCATAAAAATCATAGGAGGTGCATAATGAGCACATACGCAATTATCAAAACTGGCGGAAAACAAGTTAAAGTTGAAGTTGGTCAAGCAGTTTACGTTGAAAAAAATTGAACGTTGAAGCTGGTCAAGAAGTTACTTTTAACGAAGTTGTTCTTGTTGGTGGTGAAAACACTGTTGTCGGAACTCCACTTGTTGCTGGAGCTACTGTAGTTGGAACTGTTGAAAAACAAGGAAAACAAAAGAAAGTTGTTACTTACAAGTACAAACCTAAAAAAGGTAGCCACCGTAAACAAGGTCACCGTCAACCATATACAAAAGTTGTCATCAACGCAATCAACGCTTAATTTTAAGGAGAACACATGATACAGGCAGTCTTTGAGAGAGCCGAAGATGGCGAGCTGAGGAGTGCGGAAATTACTGGACACGCCGAGAGTGGCGAATACGGCTTAGATGTCGTGTGTGTGCATCGGTTTCTACGCTTGCCATTAACTTTATCAATTCAATTGAGAAATTTGCAGGCTATGAACCAATCCTAGAATTAAACGAAGATGAAGGTGGCTATCTGATGGTTGAAATTCCAAAAGATCTTCCTTCACACCAGAGAGAAATGACCCAGTTATTCTTTGAATCATTTTTCTTAGGTATGGCAAACTTATCGGAGAACTCTTCTGAGTTCGTCCAAACCAGAGTTATCACAGAAAACTAACACGGAGGAAAACATTATGTTAAAAATGACTCTTAACAACTTGCAACTTTTCGCCCACAAAAAAGGTGGAGGTTCTACATCAAACGGACGTGATTCACAAGCGAAACGTCTTGGAGCTAAAGCAGCTGACGGACAAACTGTAACAGGTGGATCAATCCTTTACCGTCAACGTGGTACACACATCTATCCAGGTGTAAACGTTGGACGTGGTGGAGACGATACTTTGTTCGCTAAAGTTGAGGGCGTAGTACGCTTTGAACGTAAAGGACGCGATAAAAAACAAGTTTCTGTTTACCCAATCGCTAAATAAAAAGGTCCAGTGAACCTTTTTATCCCGAGCCTTGAAATGTAAAGGCGAGGAAGCTAGAAGTAGCATAAACTAAGGCTTTCCGAGTTTTCGGAGAGCCTCTTTTTTTGTTTTGGTACCCATGATTTTTTCTTTCTTAGTGTAGATGAATTTTATGAGTGACATTATTTTTCTTCGATGGAAAACTTCTAAATATGGTATAATGAAAAGATAAAGAAGTTGGGGGTAGAAGATGAACATTCAACAATTACGCTATGTTGTGGCTATTGCGAATAGCGGTACTTTTCGTGAAGCTGCTGAAAAGATGTATGTTAGTCAGCCGAGTCTGTCTATTTCTGTTCGTGATTTGGAAAAAGAGTTGGGCTTTAAGATTTTCCGCCGGACCAGCTCAGGGACTTTCTTGACCCGTCGTGGTATGGAATTCTATGAAAAAGCGCAAGAATTGGTTAAAGGATTTGATATTTTTCAAAATCAGTATGCCAATCCTGAAGAAGAAAAAGATGAATTTTCTATTGCTAGTCAGCACTATGACTTCTTGCCACCAACGATTACGGCCTTTTCAGAGCGCTATCCTGACTATAAGAACTTCCGTATTTTTGAATCAACTACTGTTCAAATCTTAGACGAAGTGGCCCAAGGGCACAGTGAGATTGGGATTATCTACCTCAACAATCAAAATAAAAAAGGGATTATGCAACGGGTTGAAAAGCTAGGTCTGGAGGTCATTGAATTGATTCCCTTCCATACTCACATTTATCTTCGTGAAGGACATCCTTTAGCCCAGAAAGAGGAATTGGTCATGGAGGATTTAGCGGACCTACCGACAGTTCGTTTTACTCAAGAGAAAGACGAGTACCTTTATTATTCAGAGAATTTTGTTGATACTAGTGCGAGCTCACAAATGTTTAATGTGACAGACCGTGCCACCTTGAATGGTATTTTGGAGCGGACGGACGCCTATGCGACAGGTTCTGGATTTTTAGATAGTGATAGTGTTAATGGGATTACAGTCATTCGTCTCAAGGATAACCTAGATAATCACATGGTCTATGTTAAACGTGAGGAAGTGGAGCTCAGTCAAGCTGGGACTCTCTTTGTAGAAGTCATGCAAGAATATTTTAATCAAAAGAGGAAATCATGAAAAAAAGAGGAATAGTGGCAGTCATTGTACTGCTTTTGATTGCGCTGGATCAGTTGGTCAAATCCTATATCGTACAGCAGATTCCACTGGGTGAAGTGCGCTCTTGGATTCCCAATTTCGTTAGCTTGACCTACCTGCAAAATAGAGGGGCTGCCTTTCAATGCTACAAGACCAGCAGTGGTTATTTGCTATCATTACGCTGGTCGTTATGGTAGGTGCCATTTGGTATCTACATAAACACATGGAGGACTCATTCTGGATGGTCTTGGGCTTGACTTTGATAATCGCAGGTGGTCTTGGAAACTTTATTGACAGGATCAGTCAGGGCTTTGTTGTGGATATGTTCCACCTTGACTTTATCAATTTTGCAATTTTCAATGTGGCAGATAGCTATCTGACTGTTGGAGTGATTATTTTATTGATTGCAATGTTAAAAGAGGAAATAAATGGAAATTAAAATTGAAACTGGTGGCCTGCGTTTGGATAAGGCTTTGTCGGATTTGACAGAATTATCACGCAGTCTCGCGAATGAACAAATCAAATCAGGCCAGGTCTTGGTCAATGGCCAAGTCAAGAAAGCTAAATACACTGTTCAAGAGGGCGATGTCGTCACTTACCATGTACCAGAGCCTGAGGTCTTAGAGTATGTGGCTGAGAATCTTCCGCTAGAAATCATCTACCAAGATGAGGATGTAGCCGTCGTTAACAAGCCTCAGGGGATGGTTGTGCATCCGAGTGCTGGTCATACTAGTGGAACTCTGGTAAATGCCCTTATGTACCATATTAAGGATTTGTCGGGTATCAATGGGGTTCTGCGTCCAGGAATTGTTCACCGTATTGATAAGGATACGTCAGGCCTTCTCATGATTGCTAAATGATGAGGCGCATCTAGCACTTGCCCAAGAACTCAAGGATAAAAAGTCTCTCCGCAAATATTGGGCGATTGTTCATGGAAATCTGCCTAATGATCGTGGTGTCATTGAAGCTCCGATTGGCCGTAGTGAAAAAGACCGTAAGAAACAGGCTGTGACTGCTAAAGGGAAACCTGCAGTGACCCGTTTCCACGTTTTGGAACGCTTTGGTGATTATAGCTTAGTGGAGCTGCAGCTGGAAACAGGTCGCACCCATCAAATCCGTGTTCACATGGCTTATATTGGTCATCCAGTCGCTGGTGATGAAGTCTATGGTCCTCGCAAGACTTTGAAAGGACATGGACAATTTCTTCATGCCAAGACGCTAGGATTTACCCATCCGAGAACAGGGGAGACCTTGGAATTTACAGCAGATATTCCAGATATTTTTAAGGAAACCTTGGGAGAGATTGAGAAAGAATTAGACGTGATAAAAGGTTGAGATGATTTGTCTCGACCTTTTTCCTATCAACTCTTTTCTATTTCCTGCTATTCATGTTATAATGGATAAATATGAAGAATCGGAGTGAGACTATGAAATACAAACGGATTGTCTTTAAGGTGGGGACTTCTTCTCTGACGAATGAAGATGGAAGTTTATCACGTAGTAAAGTAAAAGCTATTACCCAGCAGTTGGCTATGTTGCACGAGGCTGGTCATGAATTGATTTTGGTGTCGTCGGGTGCCATTGCTGCGGGTTTTGGGGCCTTAGGATTTAAAAAGCGTCCGACTAAGATTGCTGATAAACAGGCTTCAGCAGCGGTAGGGCAAGGCCTTTTGTTGGAAGAATACACGACTAATCTTCTCTTGCGCCAAATCGTTTCTGCCCAAATCTTGCTGACCCAGGATGACTTTGTGGATAAGCGCCGTTATAAAAATGCTCATCAGGCTTTGTCAGTTCTACTTAGCCGTGGCGCGATTCCTATCATCAATGAGAATGATAGTGTTGTTATTGATGAGCTCAAGGTCGGGGACAATGACACTCTAAGTGCCCAGGTAGCTGCCATGGTCCAAGCAGACCTTTTGGTCCTCTTGACAGATGTGGACGGTCTTTATACTGTAAATCCTAATTCAGACCCAAGAGCCAAACGCTTGGAGCGAATCGAGACCATCAATCGTGAGATTATTGATATGGCAGGTGGAGCCGGTTCTTCAAACGGAACTGGGGGCATGCTTACAAATCAAAGCTGCGACTATTGCGACAGAATCAGGAGTTCCTGTTTATATCTGCTCGTCCTTGAAGGCAGATGCAATGATTGAGGCGGCTAAGGAGACCAAGGATGGTTCCTACTTTGTCGCGCAAGAGAAGGGACTTCGTACCCAGAAACAATGGCTGGCCTTTTATGCTCAGAGTCAAGGTTCTATTTGGGTTGATAAAGGGGCTGCAGAAGCTCTCTCTCAACATGGAAAGAGTCTTCTCTTATCTGGTATTGTTGAAGCAGAAGGAGCCTTTTCTTACGGTGATATCGTGACAGTATTTGACAAGGAAAGTGGAAAATCACTTGGAAAAGGGCGTGTACAATTTGGAGCATCTGCTTTGGAGGATATGTTGCGTTATCAAAAAGCCAAGGGGGTCTTGATTCACCGTGATGACTGGATTTCCATTACTCCTGAAATCCAACTACTCTTTACAGAATTTTAGAGGTAAACTATGGTAAGTACACAAGAACAATTTGAACAGGTACAGGCTGTTAAAAAATCGATTAACACAGCTAGTGAAGAGGTAAAAAACCAAGCATTGCTAGCCATGGCTGATCACTTATTAGCAGCTACTGAGGAAATTTTAGCAGCCAATGCCCTTGATATGGAAGCTGCTAAGGGTAAAATCTCAGATGTGATGCTGGATCGTCTTTATTTGGATGCAGGACGTATAGAAGCAATGGCAACTGGTATTCGTGAAGTGGTTGCCTTACCAGATCCAATCGGTGAAGTCTTAGAAACCAATCAGCTTGAAAATGGTTTGGTTATCACAAAGAAACGTGTGGCTATGGGGGTTATTGGTATTATCTATGAAAGCCGTCCAAATGTGACGTCTGACGCGGCTGCTTTGGCTCTCAAGAGTGGGAATGCGGTTGTTCTTCGTAGTGGGAAGGATGCCTATCAAACAGCCCATGCTATTGTCACAGCCATGAAGAAGGGCTTAGAGACGACCACTATTCATCCAGATGTAATTCAACTGGTGGAAGATACCAGCCGTGAAAGTAGCTATGCCATGATGAAGGCCAAGGGCTATCTAGACCTTCTTATTCCTCGTGGAGGAGCTGGGTTGATCAATGCAGTGGTTGAAACGCTATTGTACCAGTTATCGAGACAGGGACTGGGATTGTCCATGTCTATGTGGATAAGGATGCAGATGAAGACAAGGCTCTGTCTATCATCAACAATGCCAAAACCAGTCGTCCTTCTGTCTGCAATGCCATGGAGGTTCTACTGGTTCATGAAGACAAAGCAGAAAGCTTCCTTCCTCGCTTGGAGCAAGTTCTAGTTGCAGAGCGAAAAGAAGCTGGGTTGGAACCAATTCAATTCCGCCTAGATAGCACAGCAAGTCAGTTTGTTTTAGGTCACGCAGCTGAAGCACAAGACTTTGACACCGAGTTTTTAGACTATGTCCTAGCTGTTAAAGTTGTGAGCAGTTTGGAAGAAGCGGTTGCGCACATTGAAGTTCACAGTACCCATCATTCGGATGCCATTGTGACGGAAAACGCTGAAGCTGCAGCTTACTTTACAGATCAAGTGGATTCTGCAGCTGTCTATGTCAATGCCTCAACTCGTTTCACGGATGGTGGCCAATTTGGTCTGGGTTGTGAAATGGGGATTTCAACTCAGAAACTGCACGCGCGTGGTCCAATGGGCTTGAAGGAGTTGACTAGCTACAAGTATGTGGTTACTGGTGACGGACAGGTAAGGGAGTAAGAGATGAAGATTGGATTTATCGGTTTGGGGAATATGGGAGCTAGTTTGGCCAAGGCTGTTTTGCAGGCCAAGACGGGTGATGACCTTCTCCTTGCCAATCGTAGTCAAGCCAAGGTGGATGCTTTCATCGCCAACTTTGGTGGTCAGGCTTCCAGCAATGAAGAAATCTTTGCAGAAGCAGATGTGATTTTTCTAGGAGTGAAGCCTGCACAGTTCTCAGACTTACTTTCTCAATACCAGACCATCCTTGAAAAACGAGAAAGTATTCTTTTGATTTCCATGGCAGCTGGATTGACCTTGGAAACTGGCTAGTCTTATTCCAAGTCAACACCGAATTATTCGTATGATGCCAAATACCCCTGCTTCTATCGGGCAAGGAGTGATTAGTTATGCCTTGTCTCCTAATTGCAGGGCTGAAGACAGTGAGCTCTTTTGTCAGCTGTTAGTCAAGGCAGGTCTCTTGGTTGAACTAGGAGAAGGCTTAATCGACGCAGCGACAGGTCTCGCAGGTTGTGGACCAGCTTTTGTCTATCTCTTTATTGAGGCCATGGCAGATGCGGGTGTTCAGACTGGATTGCCACGAGAGACAGCATTGAAAATGGCGGCTCAAACTGTGGTAGGAGCAGGTCAATTGGTCCTAGATACTCAAGAACATCCAGGAGTATTGAAAGACAAGGTTTGTAGTCCAGGGGGGGTCTACTATTGCTGGTGTAGCTAGTTTAGAAGCACATGCCTTTAGAGGAACCGTTATGGAGGCAGTCAAAAAAGCCTACAAACGAACTAAAAAACTAGGTAAATAAGAGGTGGCTTTGACTGCCTCTTTTATGGTGGCTGAAATGAGAAGACAAAAAGATTGTCACAAACCCCTATTTTTTGATAGAATAGAAGTAGTAAAAAAGAAATGAGTTAGACATGTCAAAAGGATTTTTAGTCTCTCTTGAGGGACCAGAGGGAGCAGGCAAGACCAGTGTTTTAGAGGCACTGTTACCAATTTTAGAGGAAAAAGGGGTAGAGGTGCTGACGACCCGTGAACCTGGCGGAGTCTTGATAGGAGAGAAGATTCGGGAAGTGATTCTGGATCCAAGTCATACTCAGATGGATCCTAAAACAGAACTCCTTCTCTATATCGCTAGTCGCAGGCAGCACTTGGTGGAAAAAGTTCTTCCAGCACTTGACGCTGGTAAGTTGGTCATTATGGATCGTTTTATTGATAGTTCTGTTGCCTATCAGGGATTTGGTCGTGGTTTGGACATTGAAGCCATTGACTGGCTCAATCACTTGCGACAGATGGCCTCAAACCTGATTTGACACTTTATTTTGACATCGAGGTGGAAGAGGGACTGGCTCGCATTGCTACTAATAGTAATCGTGAGGTCAATCGTTTGGACTTGGAAGGGTTGGACTTGCATAAAAAAGTTCGTCAAGGCTACCTTTCTCTTCTGGAAAAAGAAGGAAATCGCATTGTCAAGATTGATGCGAGTCTTCCTTTGGAGCAAGTTGTGGAAGTTACCAAGGAAGTTTTGTCTGAGAGAATGGGCTTGGCTAAATGAAACAAGATCGACTAAAGGCTTGGCAACCAGACCAGTTTGACCGCTTTGTCCGTATCCTAGAACAAGACCAGCTCAATCACGCCTATCTTTTTTCAGGTTTCTTTGGAAGCTTGGAAATGGCTCAATTTCTAGCTAAGAGCCTCTTTTGTACGGATAAGGTAGGCGTTTTACCATGTGAGAAATGCCGAAATTGTAAGCTGATTGAACAGGGAGAATTTCCCGATGTCACCTTGATTAAGCCAGTCAATCAGGTCATCAAGACAGAACGGATTCGAGAATTGGTGGGGCAGTTTTCTCAAGCAGGAATTGAAAGCCAGCAGCAGGTCTTTATTATCGAGCAAGCTGAGAAAATGCATCCTAATGCAGCCAATTCTCTGCTCAAGGTCATCGAAGAACCCCAGAGTGAGGTTTATATTTTCTTCTTGACCAGCGATGAGGAAAAGATGTTACCAACAATCCGTAGTCGGACCCAGATTTTCCACTTTAAAAAGCAGGAAGAAAAACTCATCTTGCTCTTAGAACAAATGGGGCTGGTCAAGAAAAAAGCAACTCTTTTAGCCCAGTTTAGTCAATCGCGAGCTGAAGCAGAAAAGTTAGCCAATCAGGCAAGTTTTTGGACCTTGGTTGATGAAAGTGAACGCCTGCTGACTTGGTTAGTGGCTAAGAAAAAAGAAAGTTATCTGCAGGTTGCTAAATTAGCCAACTTGGCAGATGACAAGGAAAAACAAGATCAGGTTTTACGGATTCTTGAAGTTCTCTGTGGACAAGATATCCTACAAGCAAGAGTAAGAGTGATTTTACAAGATTTGCTAGAAGCTAGAAAAATGTGGCAGGCTAATGTCAGCTTTCAAAATGTCATGGAATATCTGGTCTTGAAAGAAATATAAACTCAAAAATGAACGATAAAGAAAGGAAAGGGCTGTTTTATGGACAAAAAAGAATTATTTGACGCGCTGGATGATTTTTCCCAACAGTTATTGGTAACCTTGGCTGATGTGGAAGCCATCAAGAAAAATCTCAAGAGCCTGGTAGAGGAAAATACAGCTCTTCGCTTGGAAAATAGTAAGTTGCGCGAACGCTTGGGTGAGGTGGAAGCAGATGCTCCTGTCAAGGCTAAGCATGTTCGCGAAAGTGTCCGTCGAATTTATAAAGATGGATTTCACGTATGTAATGATTTTTATGGACAACGTCGAGAGCAGGACGAGGAATGTATGTTCTGTGACGAGTTGTTATACAGGGAGTAGGCATGCAGATTCAAAAAGTTTTAAGGGGCAGTCTCCCTATGGCAAGCTGTACCTAGTGGCAACGCCGATTGGCAATCTAGATGATATGACCTTTCGAGCTATCCAGACCTTGAAAGAAGTGGACTGGATTGCTGCTGAGGACACGCGCAATACAGGTCTATTGCTCAAGCATTTTGACATTTCTACCAAGCAAATCAGTTTTCATGAGCACAATGCCAAGGAAAAGATTCCTGATTTGATTGGTTTCCTGAAAGCAGGGCAAAGTATTGCTCAGGTATCCGACGCGGGTCTGCCTAGCATCTCAGACCCTGGTCATGATTTGGTTAAGGCAGCAATTGAGGAAGAAATTGCGGTTGTGACTGTTCCAGGTGCCTCTGCAGGAATTTCTGCCTTGATTGCCAGTGGTTTAGCGCCACAGCCACATATCTTTTACGGCTTTTTACCGAGAAAATCAGGCCAGCAAAAGCAATTTTTTGACTCGAAAAAAGACTATCCTGAAACTCAAATTTTCTATGAATCGCCTCATCGTGTGGCAGATACGTTAGAAAATATGCTAGAAGTCTATGGTGACCGCTCGGTCGTTTTAGTCAGGGAATTGACTAAAATCTATGAAGAATACCAAAGAGGTACCATTTCTGAATTGCTGGAAAGTATCGCTGCAACGCCACTCAAGGGCGAATGCCTTCTCATTGTTGAAGGTGCCAGCCAAGATGTGGAGGAAAAAGATGAGGAGGACTTGTTCTTAGAAATCCAAGCCCGTATCCAGCAAGGCATGAAGAAAAATCAAGCTATCAAGGAAGTCGCTAAGATTTACCAGTGGAATAAGAGTCAACTCTATGCTGCCTACCATGAATGGGAAGAAAACCAAGAAAATGACTAAACAGGGAAGTTTGCCTTCTTCCCTTTTTTTGTTATACTAGTAGAAGAAAAAATTAGAAAGATTTGTGGGAGTGAAAAAGTCCGGGGGACTTTTTCAGCCTGAGCCTAGAAACTCGAGAGAGAGGAAAGTCCTGTGGACTTTTTCAGCTTGAGCAAAGAAATTCGAAAACTCTTAAGTTTGATTGGCTTTTTCAATGTGAACCTTGTCTTCACACTCCCAAAGAGGTATTAGTGTCGTGTCTCAATCTTATATCAATGTTATCGGTGCTGGCTTGGCAGGTTCTGAAGCAGCCTACCAAATCGCAGAACGTGGTATTCCAGTTAAACTCTATGAAATGCGTGGTGTCAAGTCAACACCTCAGCACAAACAGACAATTTTGCTGAGTTAGTTTGTTCCAATTCCTTACGTGGGGATGCTTTGACAAATGCTGTTGGGCTTCTCAAGGAAGAAATGCGTCGCTTGGGTTCTGTTATCTTGGAATCTGCTGAAGCTACACGTGTTCCTGCAGGTGGTGCCCTTGCGGTGGACCGTGATGGATTCTCCCATATGGTGACTGAGAAAGTTGCCAACCACCCTTTGATTGAAGTGGTTCGTGATGAAATTACAGAATTGCCGACAGATGTTATTACAGTTGTGGCGACTGGTCCCTTGACTAGTGATGCTCTAGCTGAGAAAATTTATGCCCTTAATGACGGCGATGGTTTCTATTTCTACGATGCGGCAGCACCTATTATTGACGTCAATACCATCGATATGAGCAAGGTCTATCTAAAATCTCGGTATGATAAGGGAGAAGCAGCCTATCTCAACGCCCCTATGACCAAGCAAGAGTTTATGGATTTCCATGAAACCTTAGTCAATGCAGAAGAAGCTCCGCTTAATTCTTTCGAAAAAGAAAAGTATTTTGAAGGCTGTATGCCTATCGAAGTCATGGCCAAGCGTGGTATTAAAACTATGCTTTATGGACCTATGAAACCAGTAGGTCTTGAGTATCCGGACGACTACACAGGACCTCGTGATGGCGAATTCAAAACACCTTACGCGGTTGTCCAACTTCGTCAGGACAATGCTGCTGGTAGCCTCTACAATATCGTTGGTTTCCAGACCCACCTCAAATGGGGAGAACAAAAGCGTGTCTTCCAAATGATTCCAGGTCTTGAAAATGCGGAGTTTGTTCGTTATGGTGTTATGCACCGCAATTCTTACATGGATTCACCAAATCTTCTTGAGCAGACTTACCGTTCTAAGAAACAGCCAAACCTCTTCTTTGCTGGTCAAATGACGGGTGTGGAAGGCTATGTTGAGTCCGCAGCGTCAGGATTAGTTGCGGGAATTAACGCGGCTCGTCTTTCAAGGGAGAAAGCGAGGCTATTTTCCCAGAGACGACGGCTATCGGAAGCTTAGCTCATTATATCACCCATGCTGACAGCAAACATTTCCAACCAATGAATGTCAACTTTGGGATTATCAAGGAGTTGGAAGGCGAGCGTATCCGTGATAAGAAGGCTCGTTATGAAAAAATTGCAGAGCGTGCTCTTTCTGACTTAGAGGAATTTTTAACGGTCTAATTTTTTTGAAAGAATTGCTCATGATACTATAAAAATCTTAGAAATTGTGATAAAATAGGTAGGATAAAAAAAGGAGAGTGAAAATGGCGAATCCCAAGTATAAACGTATTTTAATCAAGTTATCAGGTGAAGCCCTTGCCGGTGAACGTGGCGTAGGGATTGATATCCAAACAGTTCAAACAATCGCAAAAGAGATTCAAGAAGTTCATAGCTTAGGTATCGAAATTGCCCTTGTTATTGGTGGAGGAAATCTTTGGCGTGGAGAACCTGCTGCAGAAGCAGGAATGGACCGCGTTCAGGCAGATTACACAGGAATGCTTGGGACTGTTATGAATGCTCTTGTGATGGCAGATTCATTGCAACAAGTTGGGGTTGATACACGTGTGCAAACAGCTATTGCTATGCAACAAGTGGCAGAACCTTATGTCCGTGGACGTGCCCTTCGTCACCTTGAAAAAGGCCGTATCGTTATCTTTGGTGCTGGAATTGGTTCACCTTACTTCTCAACAGATACAACAGCGGCTCTTCGTGCAGCTGAAATCGAAGCGGATGCCATCCTTATGGCTAAAAATGGCGTAGATGGTGTTTACAATGCCGATCCTAAAAAAGACAAGACAGCCGTTAAGTTTGAAGAATTGACTCACCGTGATGTTATCAATAAAGGTCTTCGTATCATGGACTCAACAGCTTCAACCCTCTCAATGGACAACGACATTGACTTGGTTGTCTTCAACATGAACCAACCAGGAAACATCAAACGTGTCGTATTTGGTGAAAATATCGGAACAACAGTTTCAAATAATATCGAAGAAAAGGAATAAGAAAGATTATGGCTAACGCAATTATTGAAAAAGCTAAAGAGAGAATGACCCAGTCTCACCAATCACTTGCTCGTGAATTTGGTGGTATCCGTGCTGGTCGTGCCAATGCAAGCTTGCTGGACCGTGTACATGTAGAATACTATGGAGTTGAAACTCCTCTTAACCAAATCGCTTCCATTACGATTCCAGAAGCGCGTGTTTTGTTGGTAACACCATTTGACAAGTCTTCATTGAAAGACATCGAACGTGCCTTGAACGCTTCTGATCTTGGTATCACACCAGCTAACGACGGTTCTGTGATTCGCTTGGTTATCCCAGCTCTTACAGAAGAAACTCGTCGTGACCTTGCTAAAGAAGTGAAGAAGGTCGGCGAAAATGCTAAAGTGGCTGTCCGCAATATCCGTCGCGACGCTATGGATGAAGCTAAGAAACAAGAGAAAGCAAAAGAAATCACTGAAGACGAATTGAAGACTCTTGAAAAAGACATTCAAAAAGTAACAGACGATGCTGTCAAACACATCGACGACATGACTGCCAACAAAGAGAAAGAACTCTTGGAAGTCTAAAAATAAACAGAAAAACTCAGTTGGCATTGCTGGCTGAGTTTTATTCGAAAGAAGGAAATATGAATACAAATCTTGCAAGTTTTATCGTTGGACTCATCATCGATGAAAATGACCGTTTTTACTTTGTGCAAAAGGATGGCCAAACCTATGCTCTTGCCAAGGAAGAGGGTCAGCATACAGTAGGGGATACGGTCAAAGGTTTTGCCTACACGAATATGAAGCAAAAACTCCGCATGACAACCCTAGAAGTGACTGCCACTCAGGACCAATTTGGTTGGGGAACGGTAACGGAAGTTCGTAAAGACTTGGGTGTCTTTGTGGATACAGGCCTTCCTGACAAGGAAATCGTTGTGTCACTCGATATTCTCCCTGAGCTCAAGGAACTCTGGCCTAAGAAGGGCGACCAACTCTACATCCGTCTTGAAGTGGACAAGAAAGACCGTATTTGGGGACTCTTGGCTTATCAAGAAGACTTTCAACGTCTGGCTCGACCTGCCTACAACAACATGCAGAACCAAAATTGGCCAGCCATTGTATACCGTCTCAAGCTGTCAGGAACTTTTGTTTACCTGCCAGAAATAACATGCTTGGCTTTATCCATCCTAGAGAGCGTTACGCAGAGCCACGTTTGGGGCAAGTATTAGATGCGCGCGTTATTGGTTTCCGTGAAGTGGACCGTACCTTGAACCTTTCCCTTAAACCACGTTCTTTTGAGATGTTGGAAAATGATGCTCAGATGATTTTGACTTATTTGGAAAGCAATGGCGGTTTCATGACCTTAAATGATAAGTCATCTCCAGACGACATCAAGGCAACCTTTGGCATTTCTAAAGGTCAGTTCAAGAAAGCACTTGGTGGTTTAATGAAGGCTGGTAAAATTAAGCAAGACCAGTTTGGGACAGAGTTGATCTAGGGTGACTTATGAGAAAATCATTTTACACTTGGCTCATGACCGAGCGCAACCCTAAAAGTAACAGTCCTAAAGCTATCTTGGCGGATCTCGCTTTTGAAGAGTCAGCCTTCCCAAAACACACAGATGATTTTGATGAGGTGAGTCGCTTTTTGGAAGAACATGCCAGTTTCTCTTTTAACCTAGGAGACTTTGACGCCATCTGGCAAGAATATTTAGAACACTAGCATGATTCACTGGGTTTGGGCTAGTAATTTCTCCCCCCCTTTGCTATAATAAAAAGAAATAAAAGGATTAGAGAGGTTCTTTATTTGAAGGAACATTCAATAGACATTCAACTGAGTCATCCAGATGACCTGTTTCATCTTTTTGGTTCCAATGAACGCCATCTCCGTTTGATGGAAGAAGAGCTTGATGTGGTGATTCATGCTCGTACGGAGATTGTCCAGGTTTTGGGAGAAGAGTCTGCTTGTGAGGAAGCCCGTCAGGTTATCCAGGCTTTGATGGTCTTGGTAAATCGTGGGATGACCGTTGGTACGCCAGATGTGGTAACTGCAATTAGCATGGTCAAAAACGATGAAATTGATAAATTTGTCGCCCTTTACGAAGAAGAAATTATCAAGGACAATACAGGGAAGCCTATTCGTGTCAAAACTCTAGGTCAAAAGCTTTATGTGGATAGTGTCAAACAGCACGATGTGACCTTTGGAATTGGGCCAGCAGGTACAGGGAAGACCTTCCTTGCAGTGACCTTGGCTGTGACAGCTCTTAAACGTGGTCAGGTCAAACGGATTATCCTAACTCGTCCAGCGGTGGAAGCAGGTGAGAGTCTTGGATTTCTTCCGGGTGACCTCAAGGAAAAGGTCGATCCTTACCTTCGACCTGTTTATGATGCCTTGTATCAGATTCTGGGAAAGACCAGACGACTCGTCTCATGGAGCGTGAAATTATCGAGATTGCACCTCTTGCCTACATGCGTGGACGGACCTTGGATGATGCCTTTGTCATTCTCGATGAGGCGCAAAATACGACTATCATGCAGATGAAGATGTTTTTGACTCGTTTAGGATTTAATTCTAAGATGATTGTCAATGGAGATATCAGTCAGATTGACCTTCCGCGTAATGTCAAGTCCGGTCTGATTGATGCCCAAGAAAAGCTCAAGAACATCCACCAGATTGACTTTGTTCATTTTTCAGCCAAGGATGTGGTTCGCCATCCAGTTGTTGCTCAGATTATCCGAGCTTATGAACCAGCTCCAGTTAAAAAAGAAGAGAGTGAAGAATTAGATCCTCAACCTCTATCTGAAGGATAGTTCTTTTGTACTTAAAGTTATCTCAATGCTAAATCTATAGTTGATTGAAGTTAGAATAGTACGTCGTGACTGCTAAAACATTTCTAGAAATTAATTTGACTTTCCTAATCGATTTGTTCATATTTTATTTCAATCTACTATAAATTTGCTTTTTTTAAATATTTCATTCAATATCCTTATCTTAGTTAGAAACTTTTCAAGTGGAGGAGAAGTATGGAATCAATCTTTTTAAAACTAGCTCAGTATCCAATAGTGGAAACAGAGCGTTTATTGCTTAGACCTGTAACCTTGGATGATGCGGAAGAAATGTTTGAGTATGCCTCGGACAGAGAAAATACTCGTTACACTTTTCTAACCAATCAAAGCTTGGAAGAAACCAAGGATAACATTGCTCAGTTCTACTTGGCCAATCCCTTGGGACGCTGGGGAATAGAACTAAAAAGCAATGGCAAATTTATCGGAACCATTGATTTGCACAAGATTGTTCCTGCTCTTAAGAAGGCAGCTATTGGCTACATTATCAACAAAAAATATTGGAATCAAGGTTTGACGACAGAAGCCAATCGTGCTGTGATTGAGCTAGCTTTTGAGAAGATAGGAATGAATAAGTTAGTTGCTTTATACGATAAGGCTAATCCCGCGTCAGGAAAGGTCATGGAGAAATCAGGAATGCGTTTTTCCCACGAAGAACCATATGCTTGTATGGACCAGCATGAAGAAGGCCGAATCGTTACAAGAGTTCATTATGTCTTGACCAAGGAAGACTATTTTGCAAATAAATAAGTAGTTGAGAAGAAATTTTCAACTGTTTTTTCTTCCTCTTACGAATAATCTAAGAGAGGAGAAAATATGGAAGCAATTATCGAGAAAATTAAAGAGTATAAAATCATTGTCATCTGTACTGGTCTGGGCTTGCTTGTAGGCGGATTTTTCCTGCTAAAGCCAGCTCCACAAACACCTGTCAAGGAAACGAATTTGCAGGCTGAAATTGCAGCTGTTTCCAAGGATTCATCGGCCGAAAAGGAAGTGACCAAGGAAGAAAAGGAAGAACTGGTTGAACAAGATCTAATCACAGTAGATGTGAAGGGTGCTGTCAAATCGCCAGGGATTTATGATTTGCCTGTAGGTAGTCGGGTCAATGATGCTGTTCAGAAGGCTGGTGGCTTGACAGAGCAAGCAGACAGCAAGTCGCTCAATCTAGCTCAGAAAGTTAGTGATGAGGCTCTGGTTTACGTTCCAACTAAGGGAGAAGAATCAGCTAGTCAACAGGCAGGTTCTGGAGCGCCTTCTTCAACAAGCAAAGAAAAGAAGGTCAATCTCAACAAAGCCAGTCTGGAAGAACTCAAGCAGGTCAAGGGACTGGGAGGAAAACGAGCTCAGGACATTATCGACCATCGTGAGTCAAATGGGAAATTCAAGTCGGTCGATGAACTCAAGAAAGTCTCTGGCATTGGTGCCAAGACAATAGAAAAGCTAAAAGATTATGTTACAGTGGATTAAGAATTTCCCCATTCCCCTAATTTACCTGAGTTTTCTGTTACTTTGGCTTTACTACGCCATTTTCTCAGCATCCTATCTTGCTTTGTTGGGGTTCGTTTTTTTGCTAGTTTGTCTCTTTATTCAATTTCCTTGGAAATCTGCTAGAAAAGTTTTAGTGATTTGCGGAATCTTTGGTTTCTGGTTTCTGTTTCAAAATTGGCAACAGAGTCGAGCGAGTCAAAACCTAGCGGATTCTGTTGAAAGGGTACGGATTTTTCCTGATACTATTAAGGTTAATGGTGATAGCTTATCCTTTCGTGGCAAGTCTGATGGAGGCATTTTTCAAGTCTATTATAAACTCCAATCCGAGAATGAAAAAGAGCAATTTCAAGCCTTAACAGACCTTCATGAGATAGAATTAGAAGGAAAATTTTCGGAGCCGGAGGGGCAGAGGAATTTTGGTGGCTTTGACTACCAAGCCTATCTGAAGACTCAGGGAATTTACCAGACTCTCAATATCAAAAAAATCCAGTCACTTCAAAAGGTTGGCAGTTGGGATATAGGAGAAAATCTGTCGAGTTTACGCCGAAAGGCTGTGGTTTGTATTAAGATGCACTTTCCAGACCCTATGCGCAATTACATGACAGGGCTCTTGCTAGGACATCTGGACACAGATTTTGAGGAGATGAATGAACTTTACTCCAGTCTAGGAATTATCCACCTCTTTGCCTTGTCGGGGATGCAGGTAGGTTTTTTTATGGATGGATTTAAGAAACTTCTCTTGCGATCAGGCTTGACTAAAGAAAAGTTGAAATGGCTGACCTATCCCTTTTCCCTTATCTATGCAGGTCTGACAGGATTTTCAGCTTCGGTCATTCGCAGTCTCTTGCAAAAGTTACTGGCTCAACATGGTGTTAAGGGCTTGGATAATTTTGCCTTGACGGTTCTTGTCCTCTTTATCATCATGCCCAACTTTTTCTTGACAGCAGGAGGTGTCTTATCCTGCGCCTACGCTTTTATCTTGACTATGACCAGTAAAGAAGGGGAGGGACTCAAGGCTGTTGCCAGAGAAAGTCTAGTCATCTCCTTGGGAATATTGCCCATTCTATCCTTCTATTTTGCAGAATTTCAACCTTGGTCCATCCTTTTGACCTTTGTCTTTTCTTTTCTATTTGACTTGGTCTTCTTACCGCTCTTGTCTATCTTATTTGCCCTTTCCTTTCTCTATCCAGTCATTCAGCTGAATTTTATCTTTGAATGGTTGGAGAACATCATTCGCTTGATATCGCAGCTGGCAAGCAGGCCTCTTGTCTTTGGTCAACCCAACGCGTGGCTGTTGATGCTACTGTTAATTTCCTTGGCTTTAGTCTATGATTTGAGGAAAAACATTAAAAAGCTAACAGTATTGAGCTTATTGATTGCAGGTCTCTTTTGCTTGACTAAGTATCCACTGGAAAATGAAATCACCATGCTGGATGTAGGGCAAGGGGAGAGTATTTTCCTACGGGATGTGACTGGTAAAACCATTCTCATAGATGTTGGTGGTAAGGTAGAAGCTAGTAAGAAAATCGAGGCCTGGCAAGAAAAGGCGACGACCAGCAATGCCCAGCGAACCTTGATTCCCTATCTAAAAAGTCGCGGAGTAGACAAGATTGACCAGCTGATTTTGACTAACACAGAGAAGGAGCATGTTGGAGATTTGCTGGAGGTGACCAAGGCTTTCCATGTCGGGGAGATTTTAGTATCAAAAGGAAGTTTGACACAGAAGGAATTTGTGGTAGAACTAGAAGCAAGCCAAACCAAGGTTCGGAGTGTGACAGTTGGGGACAAGATATCCATTTTTGGAAGTCAGTTAGAAGTGTTATCTACAAGGGAAAATGGAGAAGCTAATCCCGATGATTCCTTGGTTTTTTTATGGGAAACTTTTGGATAAGCACTTTCTCTTCACTGGAAACTTGAAGGAGAAGGGAGAGAAGGATTTTCTAAAGCAATACCCTAACTTAGAGGTGGATGTCTTGAAAGCAGGCCAACATGGTTCTAAAACGTCCTCAAATCCAGTTTTTCTAGAAAAACTCAAACCAGAGATCACTCTCATTTCAGTTGGAAAGAACAATCGTGCCAAACTCCCCCATCAGGAAACTTTGACCCGACTGGAAGTCATCAAGAGTAAGATTTACCGAACCGATCAGCAAGGGAGCCATTCGCTTTAAAGGATGGAATAGTTGGCGAATTGAAACGGTTCGATAAAATAGACAAACTTTTCGAAAAAAATTGACTTTTTATCTTGACAAGGAATAGAAAACTTGGTATCATATAAAAGTTGAGAAAAGCAGAAGTGAGAGCTTCTCGCCTTGTGACATTAAGTTGCCTGGCCCTACGGATGAAAAGTTTCTAAGAAACGCTATCATAACGTGCGGGCTTGTATATTTACGAGTCCGCTATTGTTTTTTTCTCTAATAAAAACAAAAAGAGGTGAAAACCATAGCAAAGCAAGACTTATTCATCAATGATGAGATTCGTGTACGTGAAGTTCGCTTGATTGGTCTTGAAGGAGAACAGCTAGGCATCAAGCCACTCAGTGAAGCGCAAGCTTTGGCTGATAACGCTAATGTTGACCTAGTATTGATTCAACCACAAGCCAAACCACCTGTTGCAAAAATTATGGACTACGGTAAGTTCAAATTTGAGTACCAGAAGAAGCAAAAAGAACAACGTAAAAAACAAAGCGTTGTTACTGTGAAAGAAGTTCGTCTAAGTCCAACGATTGACAAGGGTGACTTTGATACAAAACTTCGCAATGCACGCAAATTCCTTGAAAAAGGAAATAAAGTTAAGGTATCTATTCGCTTTAAGGGTCGTATGATTACCCATAAAGAGATTGGTGCAAAAGTTTTAGCCGAGTTTGCTGAAGCAACTCAAGATATTGCCATCATCGAACAACGTGCTAAAATGGATGGACGTCAAATGTTCATGCAATTGGCGCCAGCGACTGACAAAAAATAATTGTCAGAAAGTTAAATAAAGGAGAAAAAATCATGCCAAAACAAAAAACACACCGCGCATCAGCTAAACGTTTCAAACGTACAGGTTCTGGTGGACTTAAACGTTTCCGTGCTTACACTTCTCACCGTTTCCACGGAAAAACTAAGAAACAACGTCGTCATCTTCGTAAAGCATCTATGGTGCATTCAGGAGATTACAAACGTATCAAAGCAATGCTTACTCGCTTGAAATAATAGCTTGACTGTAAGTAAACAATTCTAGGAAATATTTGGAGGAAATAAAATATGGCACGTGTTAAAGGTGGCGTTGTATCACGCAAACGTCGTAAACGTATTCTTAAATTAGCAAAAGGTTACTATGGAGCTAAACACATCTTGTTCCGTACTGCAAAAGAACAAGTAATGAACTCTTACTACTATGCATACCGTGACCGTCGTCAGAAAAAACGTGACTTCCGCAAATTGTGGATCACTCGTATCAACGCGGCAGCTCGTATGAACGGACTTTCATACTCACAATTGATGCATGGTTTGAAATTGGCTGAGATCGAAGTTAACCGTAAAATGCTTGCTGACTTGGCTGTTAACGATGCAGCAGCTTTCACAGCTCTTGCAGATGCAGCTAAAGCAAAACTCGGTAAATAATAACTGATAAGACTGGAACAGAATTGTCCCAGTCTTTTTAGAAATAAAGGAGAAAAATATGGCTTCAAAAATGCTACACACTTGCTTGCGAGTAGAAAATCTTGAAAAATCAATCGAATTTTATCAAGATGCTTTTGGTTTTAAAGAATTACGCCGCAGAGATTTTCCAGATCATGCTTTCACCATTGTCTATCTAGGACTTGAAGGTGACGACTATGAGTTGGAGTTGACTTATAACTACGATCATGGTCCTTATGTGGTTGGAGATGGGTTTGCCCACATCGCCCTCAGTACACCTGATCTTGAAGCTCTTCATCAAGAGCACAGTGCAAAAGGCTATGAAGTGACTGAACCAAATGGTCTACCAGGAACTGCACCTAACTATTACTTTGTCAAGGATCCTGATGGTTACAAGGTTGAAGTCATTCGTGAAAAATAATCACGTGAGGTCAAGTAGAATGTTCGTTTTCTACTTGACTTTTTTTAGCTGAAAGAGTATACTAGTAAAAATTTAACCTTTAAGGGGAGTCCAGAGAGACTCACAAGGTGTCAGATAAAAGAATAGTGCAATTTTCTAGAGGGGACTTTTTGAGTGTGCTCTCTTGTGTTGTACGATTTTAACTGAGGCCTTGCACTAGCAAGGTCTTTTCTTTATCTGGTCCCCTTAAAATTTAAGGAGGAAAAGTCATGAATCCCACATGTAAGAAACGTTTGGGTGCGATTCGATTGGAAACCATGAAGGTGGTTGCACAGGAGGAAATCGCGCCAGCAATCTTTGAATTAGTCCTAGAAGGGGAAATGGTTGAAGCTATGCGAGCAGGCCAATTTCTTCATCTGCGTGTGCCTGATGACGCCCATCTCTTGCGTCGCCCTATTTCAATTTCGTCTATCGATAAGGTTAAGAAGCAGTGTCATCTCATTTATCGGATTGAGGGAGCTGGGACAGCTATTTTCTCAACCTTAAGTCAGGGAGATACTCTTGATGTGATGGGTCCTCAGGGGAATGGTTTTGACTTGTCTGACCTAGATGAGCAGAGCCAGGTTCTCCTTGTTGGAGGGGGGGGATTGGTGTACCGCCCTTGCTTGAGGTGGCCAAGGAATTGCATGCGCGTGGGGTGAAAGTAGTGACAGTTCTCGGCTTTGCTAATAAGGATGCTGTTATTTTAGAGGCGGAATTGGCCCAATATGGGCAGGTCTTTGTAACGACAGATGATGGTTCTTATGGCATCAAGGGGAATGTTTCTGTTGTCATCAATGATTTAGATAGTCAGTTTGATGCTGTTTACTCATGTGGGGCACCTGGAATGATGAAGTATATCAATCAAACCTTTTATGACCACCCAAGAGCCTATCTATCTCTGGAATCTCGTATGGCTTGTGGGATGGGGGCTTGCTATGCTTGTGTCCTAAAAGTACCAGAAAGTGAGACGGTCAGCCAACGCGTCTGTGAAGATGGCCCTGTTTTCCGCACAGGAACAGTTGTATTATAAGGAGAAAATTATGACTAGAAATCGTTTACAAGTTTCTCTACCAGGTTTGGATTTGAAAAATCCGATTATTCCAGCATCAGGATGTTTTGGATTTGGACAAGAGTATGCCAAGTATTATGATTTAGACCTTTTAGGTTCTATTATGATTAAGGCGACAACTCTTGAACCCCGCTTTGGCAATCCAACTCCAAGGGTGGCAGAGACACCCGCTGGTATGCTTAATGCAATTGGCTTGCAAAATCCTGGTTTGGAAGTTGTTTTGGCCGAAAAGCTACCTTGGTTGGAAAGAGAATATCCAAATCTTCCTATTATTGCCAATGTAGCTGGTTTCAAAACAAGAGTATGCGGCTGTTTCTCATGGTATTTCCAAGGCAGCTAATGTGAAGGCTATTGAGCTCAATATTTCTTGCCCCAATGTTGACCACTGTAATCACGGACTTTTGATTGGTCAAGACCCAGATTTGGCTTATGATGTGGTGAAAGCAGCTGTGGAAGCTTCTGATGTGCCAGTTTATGTCAAACTAACCCCTAGTGTGACCGATATCGTTACTGTCGCAAAGGCAGCAGAGAATGCAGGAGCAAGTGGATTAACCATGATCAATACTCTAGTTGGAATGCGCTTTGACCTCAAAACTAGAAAACCAATCTTGGCCAATGGAACAGGTGGAATGTCTGGTCCAGCAGTCTTTCCAGTAGCCCTCAAACTCATCCGCCAAGTAGCTCAAACAACAGACCTTCCCATCATTGGAATGGGGGGAGTGGATTCGGCAGAAGCTGCCCTAGAAATGTATCTGGCAGGAGCATCTGCTATTGGAGTTGGAACAGCCAACTTTACCAATCCTTATGCCTGCCCTGATATCATCGAAAATTTACCAAAGGTTATGGATAAATATGGTATCAGCAGTCTAGAAAATCTCCGCACGGAAGTAAAAGCCAGCCTTAGATAAGCTAGACCATCCTTATTGTCAATAAGAAATAGAATTTTCATCATTTTGTAATATTTTCTTCTTTTAACTATGTTAGAATAAAGTTAATTACGAATGATGTAGACGATTATCTACTTAGGGGAGCAAAATGAAGAGAACACTACTTGTAAGCACGGCAGTGTTTGCATTGGCAATTGTGCCCACAACATCAGTTTTTGCTGAAGATAGTAAAACAACAGACCAAAGTCAAACGACGAATAAGAGTCAATCTGTGGACAAAAATCAGTCTAAAGATAAAAATCAGACTCCAGCATCAGAAGAGAAAAAAAGTTGTTGAAAAATACAAAGAATGAAACTAAAGAGACGGAAAAAGAAAGAACCAGTTGTTGTAAAAAGAAAAATAATTCTAAAAAAAGAGGCTATTTCAAATAAAGAAAAAAAGTTGAAGAAACTCATAAGAATGGTTGGCAGAAAGAGCATGGGAAATGGCTTTTTTTTATGAGAATAATCAACCAATCAAAACCTGGAAAAAAATTGCGGGTGTCTGGTATTTCTTTTGATCAACATGGAATCATGGTCAGCAATAGAATTGTTAATGACTATGCTTTTTCATACTAGTGGAGCAATGGTAGAAAAATTCCTGGGTGAAAAATTGCGGATAAATGGTACTATGCTACAGATTCAGGAAAGATTGTTCGTAATAGATGGGAAAAAAATTGGCAATGTTTGGTATTACTTCAAGCAAGATGGAGTTATGGCTAGCAATGCTATAGTGAACGATTATCTTCTTAATAGTAGTGGGGCGATGGCTCAAAAATGCTTTGGGTGAAGATTACTGATAAATGGTATTATGCTACAGATTCAGGAAAAATCCTTCGTAATAAATGGGAAAAAATTAAGGGCGCATGGTATTATTTTAATAATGATGGTGTGATGGCCAGTAATCAGTGGAAAAATGCTTACTATCTAAAAAATAGTGGAGCAATGGCTGAAAAAGAATGGATTTTTGATAAATCTTATAATAGCTGGTTTTACCTAAAAATCAGGTGGTGATTATGCTTCACGTGAATGGATTGGTGCTTATTACCTAAAATCTGGTGGTTATATGGCCAAGAATGAATGGATTTTTGATTCTAACTACAATGCATGGTACTACCTAAAAGAAGATGGAAGCTATGTTACTGGTGGTTTTAACATCAAAAATAAAGAGTACTTCTTCCAAGATAACGGAAAGTGGATTCAAATCCCCAAATATTTTAAGGTTAAACCAATCACAGCATATATTTATAGCGAATCAGGAGATATTTTGAGCTATGTCAATCAGGGAAGTATTGTGACCTATGATAGCTCTAAAACTAAGGGAAGTCGTCTTGCTGTTTCAATATCAGGCTTGTCTGGTTATATGAATCAAAGTGATTTGACTTTAGTTGAGGAAGGAAGTGAGTTTATTCCTCACTATACTACTGACGGAAGATTCCTATATCATGAACTTTCTCCATACACGAGTATTCGGGTAGCTCCACACACTTCAGCGATGAAAATTGGTAAGAAGTATTATTCAAAGGATGGAGAACATTTCGATGGGTTTACTATCAAAAATCGTTTCCTTTTCAAAAATTTAACTGAACCAACCAACTATAGTGCGGATGAATTAAATAGAGTTTATTCGATGATGAATATCCGAAACAGCCGTCTTGCTGGTAAAGGAGCAATTTTTAAAGAAGCTGAAAAACGTTACGGTATCAATGCTCTCTATTTAATGGCTCACAGTGCGCTAGAAAGTGCTTGGGGACGTAGCCAAATTGCTAATGATAAAAATAACTTCTTCGGTATAGCTGCTTACGATACCAGTCCTTATGATTCAGCTAAGAAATTTGATGATGTAGATAAAGGAATTCTTGGTTCGGCCAAGTGGATTCGTGAGAACTATATTGACCGTGGAAGAGATCACCTTGGAAATAAAGCGACAGGAATGAATGTTCGCTATGCATCAGATCCGTACTGGGGTGAAAAAATAGCTAGTATTATGATGAATATTAACAGTCGACTTGGTGGAAAAGATTAAAAGATAACCAACGATAACTGCTGAAAAGTGGTTGTCGTTTTTTTATTTCAACTATTATGCTTTACAAACTAGTGTGAAAGTGGTATATTATTGATGAAGCTACTAGTAGGTATTAAAAAATAGATAGAAGGGAGAAGTGATGAAAGAAACTCAGCTATTAAAAGGTGTTCTTGAAGGTTGTGTCTTGGATATGATTGGTCAAAAAGAGCGGTATGGTTATGAGTTGGTTCAGACTTTGCGAGAGGCTGGATTTGATACTATCGTTCCAGGAACTATTTATCCTTTGTTGCAAAAGTTAGAAAAAAATCAATGGATAAGAGGCGACATGCGTCCGTCGCCAGATGGTCCAGATCGGAAGTATTTTTCGTTAACGAAAGAAGGAGAAGAGCGTGTCTCGGTCTTTTGGCAACAATGGGACGATTTGAGTCAAAAAGTAGAAGGAATTAAGAATGGAGGGTAAACCATGACGAAAATGAAGTATTATGAAGAAACAAGTGCTTTGTTGCATCAGTTTTCTGAGGACAATCAGCAGTATTTTGAGGAGCTCTGGGATAGTTTTAATCTTGCTGGATTTCTCTATGATGAGGACTATCTTAGAGAGCAGATTTATTTGATTATGTTAGATTTCTCAGAAGCAGAACGAGATGGCATGAGTGCAGAGGAGTATCTAGGTAAGAATCCTAAAAAATTAATGAGAGAGATGCTCAAGGAAGCCCCTCGCAGTTCTATCAAAGAGTCCCTTTTGACGCCAATTCTTGTCCTAGCGGTATTACGCTACTATCAATTATTAGGTGATTTTTCTAAAGGTCCTCTCTTAACAGTCAATTTGCTTACGTTTTTAGGGCAACTTCTTCTTTTTCTGGTCGGATTTGGGCTTGTGGCTACAATTTTACGAAGAAGTTTAGTCCAAGATTCTCCTAAAATGAAAATTGGTACCTATATTGTCGTTGGGATTCTTGTTCTGCTAGTTGTTCTGGGATATGTAGTAATGGCAAGCTTCATACAAGAAGGAGCCTTTTATCTTCCTGCTCCCTGGGATAGTTTATCTGTATTTACGATTTCGCTGGTCATCAGTATTTGGAATTGGAAAGAACCGATTTTTCGTCCCTTTGTCAGTATGATTGTTGCCCACCTTATTGTAGGTTCTCTGCTCCGTTACTATGAGTGGATGGGCATTTCAAATGTTTTCCTTACAAAAGTCATTCCTTTAGCTGTCCTCTTTATTGGAATCTTTGTCTTGTTCCGTGGGTTTAAGAAGATAAAATGGAGTGAAATATAGTCAAAAAGCCGTTGCAAAGAGGTTTTTGTTATAATGAAGGGAAGGATATTAGAAATTAAAGGAGAAAAAATTTGATGAGATACATAACTCTTGGTCAAGATGACAAAGAATTATCAGAAATTGTTCTCGGAATGATGAGAATAAAAGATAAGTCTGTAAAAGAAGTTGAAGAGCTTGTAGAAACAGCACTTTCTGTTGGAATCAATGCCTTCGACTTGGCTGATATATATGGTCGTGGTCGTTGTGAAGAACTGCTAGGTCTTGTCCTAAAAAATCGTCCAGATTTAAGAGAAAAGATGTGGATTCAGTCAAAATGTGGCATTCGCATTGAAGAATTTACCTATTTTGATTTTTCTAAGGACTATATTATAAAATCAGTTGACGGAATTTTGCAAAGATTGAAGATTGATCATCTAGATAGTTTGCTTCTTCATCGACCAGATGCTTTGATGGAATCTGACCAAGTAGCAGAAGCCTTTGATCTCCTTTTATAAACAAGGTAAGGTTCGAAATTTTGGAGTTTCTAATCAAAAATCCTATGATGATGGAGTTACTTAAAAAAAGATGTCAAGCAGCCGTTAGCTGTTAATCAGCTACAATTGAGTGCTGCTTTTTACTCCAGGATTTGAATCAGGTTTTCATGTTAATATGGAAGATAGTCAAGCAGCTATGCGAGATGGCAGCATTTTTGAATATTGCCAATTACACGATGTGGTCATTCAAGCATGGTCTGTCTTACAATTCGGGTATTTTAAAGGGAATTTTGTTGGAAATGAGAAATTTCAAGCTTTTAAATCAAGTACTTGATCGTTTAGCTATTAAATATGGAGTAACCTCTTCAACTATTGCCATTTCTTGGATATTGCGTTATCCAGCAAAAAAATGCAGGCAGTCGTAGGTACAACAAATCCTAAGCACTTGAGAGAAGTTAGCCAAGCGGCAAACTTTAGCTTAACAAGAAAAAGAATGGTATGAAATTTATCTTGCAGCAGGGAATAATTTGCCGTAAGTAGAAGCAGATGTAAATAAATCACATTCAAAAAAAGCCGTTTTAAAGCGGTTTTTTTGTTATAATGAAGGGAAGAATTATTGATTTTTAAAGGAGAAAAAAACATGACATTTGAAGAGATCCTACCTGGGTTAAAGGCTAAGAAAAAAATACGTACGTACTGGTTGGGGAGGTGCTGAAAAACTATGTGCAGCTTTTTGACACTATTGAACAAAAACGGGGTTGCACTTGAAGTGACACCCTATTTCCTAATCAACGTGTCTGGGGAGGGAGAAGGTTTTTTTCCATGTGAGTCCGACACCTTGTGATGTTTTTGGCGACGGATTGGGTAGAAGTGTATGACTAGACGTGTATTGATTACGGGAGTGAGTTCAGGTATCGGTCTGGCTCAAGCTCGACTCTTTTTAGAAAAAGGGCTATCAAGTTTACGGAGTTGACCAAGGTGAAAAATCCACTCTTAGAGGGTGATTTCCACTTTCTACAGAGAGATTTGACCTTGGGCTTAGAGCCTATTTTTGATTGGTGTCCTCAGGTTGATGTTTTGTGCAATACTGCTGGAGTGTTGGATGCTTATAAACCCCTATTGGAACAAACGGCGCAGGAAATTCAAAAGATTTTTGAAATTAACTACGTTACTCCAGTAGAGTTGACTCGGTATTATTTGACTAAAATGTTAGAGAATAAAAAAGGGATTATTATCAATATGTGCTCAATTGCTTCGAGCCTAGCAGGTGGCGGTGGACACGCCTATACTTCTTCGAAGCACGCTTTGGCAGGCTTTACCAAGCAGTTGGCTCTAGACTATGCTGGAGCTGGGATTCAGGTCTTTGGTATCGCTCCAGGAGCAGTCAAGACAGCTATGACCGCTGCGGACTTTGAGCCAGGTGGATTGGCTGACTGGGTTGCTAGTGAAACACCAATCAAGCGCTGGATTGAGTCAGAAGAAGTTGCAGAAGTCAGTCTCTTTTTGGCCAGTGGAAAGGCATCTGCCATGCAGGGTCAAATTCTGACAATAGATGGCGGATGGTCTTTGAAATAGGGAGAATAAAGTTAATAAAAAGGAGCGCCCATGACACCGCAAGAAATGTGGAATTCCTACAAGCAAATTAACCCCTCTATCGGAGATGAAATCGATGCCTGGGCTTTTGGAGTAGAAGCAGACCTTTTAGCAGATTTGGTTTTAAGAGGCGAAAAGACTGCAACAGCATCAGCCTACGATCTTTACGCACTAGAAGACGAACCCCTTCCCCAAGAAGGAACATTTGATGTTATTTTAGACAGTGAAAATCAGGCTGTCTGTATTGTCGAAATTACAAAGGTTTCTGTCCAGCCCTTCAATTAAGTTTCTGCTCAACATGCCTATAAGGAAGGTGAGGGAGACAAATCACTTACCTATTGGCGTCAGGTTCATGAGGATTTTTTCACAGACTGTTTGGGTGAAGCAGGATTGACTTTTACACCTGAAAGCAAGGTTGTTTTAGAAGAATTTCGCAAGGTCTACCCACTGTAGACTGTTAGACGGAAGAAAGTTTTGGAAATTACCGTCCAATCCTTTTTTCTCAAGCAAAAAATGATATAATAAGTTTGTTTGAAGAAGAGCTCTAGCTCTTAAACTTAGAATAGGAGAAAACTATGCAAGCAGTTGAACATTTTATTACGCAATTTGTTCCTGAACATTATGATTTATTTTTAGACTTGAGTCGTGAGACCAAGACCTTTTCTGGAAAGGTGACCATCACTGGTCAAGCACAGAGTGATCGTATTTCCCTTCACCAAAAAGACTTGGAAATCGCTTCTGTAGAAGTTGCAGGTCAGGCTCGCCCATTTACAGTTGACCATGACAATGAAGCCCTTCATATCGAATTGGCTGAGGCTGGTCAAGTTGAAGTGGCTATCACTTTCTCAGGAAAAATCACAGACAACATGACAGGGATTTACCCATCTTACTACACAGTTGATGGAGTCAAGAAGGAAGTCTTGTCAACTCAGTTCGAGAGCCATTTTGCGCGCGAAGCCTTCCCATGCGTGGATGAGCCAGAAGCTAAAGCAACTTTTGACCTCTCTCTACGTTTTGACCAAGCAGAAGGTGAATTGGCCTTGTCTAATATGCCAGAAATCGATGTTGAAAAACGTAAGGAAACAGGTATCTGGAAGTTTGAGACAACACCTCGCATGTCTTCTTACTTGTTAGCCTTTGTTGCTGGTGATTTGCAAGGTGTGACCGCTAAAACTAAAAACGGTACTCTCGTCGGTGTCTACTCAACCAAAGCCCACCCACTATCTAATCTTGATTTCTCACTGGATATTGCTGTTCGCTCTATCGAGTTTTACGAAGATTACTATGGAGTTAAGTACCCGATTCCTCAATCTCTCCACATCGCCCTTCCTGACTTCTCAGCTGGAGCTATGGAAAACTGGGGTCTGGTAACCTACCGTGAAGTTTACTTGGTTGTGGATGAGAACTCTACCTTTGCCAGCCGTCAACAAGTTGCCCTTGTTGTGGCTCATGAATTGGCTCACCAATGGTTTGGGAACCTTGTTACTATGAAATGGTGGGATGACCTTTGGCTCAATGAAAGCTTTGCTAACATGATGGAGTACGTCTGTGTGGATGCTATTGAACCAAGCTGGAATATCTTTGAAGATTTCCAAACAGGTGGTGTTCCGTCTGCCTTGAAACGTGATGCGACGGATGGTGTTCAGTCTGTTCACGTCGAAGTTAAACATCCAGATGAAATTAATACGCTATTTGACGGAGCTATCGTCTATGCCAAAGGAAGTCGCCTCATGCATATGCTTCGTCGTTGGCTAGGTGATGCTGATTTTGCTAAAGGTTTGCATGCCTACTTTGAAAAACATCAATACAGCAATACAATTGGTAGTGACCTTTGGAATGCTCTTGGTCAAGCATCAGGACGTGATGTTGCAGCCTTTATGGATTCTTGGTTGGAACAACCTGGTTATCCAGTTCTCACTGTTAAAGTTGAAAATGATGTCTTGAAGATTTCACAAAAACAATTCTTTATCGGTGAGCACGAAGACAAGAACCGTCTTTGGGTTGTACCCCTCAATAGTAACTGGAAAGGCTTGCCTGATACACTTGAAACTGAAAGCATCGAAATTCCTGGCTACGCAGCCCTTCTTGCTGAAAATGATGGAGCTCTTCGTCTCAATACTGAAAATACAGCCCACTATATTACAGACTATCAAGGAGACTTGTTAGATGCTATTCTTGCTGACCTAGTTGAGCTTGATAACACAAGTAAACTTCAAATCGTTCAAGAACGTCGTTTGTTGGCTGAGCAGGGCACATTTCTTATGCTGACTTGCTCCCAGTCCTTGATAAACTTGCTAAGGAAGAATCTTACCTTGTCGTTTCAGCTGTTTCTCAAGTAATTTCTGCCCTTGAGCGCTTTATCGATGAAGGAACAGAAGCTGAGAAAGCCTTTAACAGTATGGTTGCTAAATTGGCTCGTCATAATTATGACCGTCTTGGTTTTGAAGCTAAAGATGGCGAATCAGATGAGGATGAATTGGTTCGTCAGTTGGCTGTTTCTATGATGATTCGCTCAAATGATGCAGAAGCTAGTCAAGTCGCTAGCCAAATCTTCGCGGCTCACAAGGAGAATCTTGCAGGACTCCCAGCAGCAATCCGTTCCCAAGTCCTAATCAATGAAATGAAACATCACGAGACTAAGGAATTGGTAGCCACTTATCTTGACCTTTACACCCATGTGACGGATGCGGTCTTCAAACGCCAGTTGGCAGGAGCTCTTGCGTACAGCATAGATGCAGAAAACATTCAAACTCTTCTTGCAACTTGGAAGGACAAATTTGTCGTCAAGCCACAAGACCTTTCTTCATGGTACCTCCAATTCCTCGGACACCAAGCTACTCAAGAAACTGTTTGGGTATGGGCGCGTGAAAACTGGGATTGGATTAAGGCAGCTCTTGGTGGTGATATGAGTTTTGATAGTTTTGTTATCTTCCCATCACACATCTTTAAAACTCAGCAACGCTTGGCGGAATACAAGGAATTCTTTGAACCACAACTTTCTGACCTTGCTCTTAGCCGTAACATCGGTATGGGAATCAAGGACATTGCAGCGCGTGTTGACCTGATTAACCGTGAAAAAGCTGCAGTGGAAGCAGTTGTTCTTCAGTACGGAAATGCATAAATAAGCCTAAAATAAAAAGAAAACTCAGCTATCTCATGTAAAATGCAGAGAGTTGAGTTTTTTTTAAGGCAAATTTGGTATAATAGTTTTAATAAGGAGGAGTTTCTCATGATAAAAATCTTATTGGTTGAGGATGACCTAGGCCTGTCAAATTCAGTATTTGACTTTTTAGACGATTTTGCGGATGTCATGCAGGTATTCGATGGGGAAGAAGGTCTCTACGAAGCTGAAAGTGGCGTCTATGACTTGATTTTGCTCGATTTAATGTTGCCTGAAAAAAATGGCTTCCAAGTCTTGAAAGAATTGCGTGAAAAGGGAATTACGACTCCAGTTCTGATTATGACTGCCAAGGAAAGTTTGGATGACAAGGGACATGGTTTTGAACTAGGAGCAGATGACTATCTGACTAAACCTTTCTACCTAGAAGAACTCAAAATGAGAATTCAAGCCCTTCTCAAACGTTCAGGTAAATTTAATGAAAATACCTTGACTTATGGAAATATTGTGGTTAATTTGTCAACCAATACCGTTAAGATCGAAGATACTCCTGTCGAATTGCTGGGGAAAGAGTTCGATTTACTGGTTTATTTCCTGCAAAATCAAAATGTTATTTTGCCTAAGACTCAGATTTTTGATCGTCTATGGGGATTTGATAGTGATACAACGATTTCGGTTGTGGAAGTTTATGTTTCAAAAGTCCGTAAGAAATTAAAAGGAACCACTTTTGCAGAGAATTTGCAAACCTTGCGTAGTGTTGGGTATATTTTAAAAGATGTTCAGTAAACTAAAAAAAACATGGTATGCGGATGACTTTAGTTATTTTATCCGCAACTTTGGTGTCTTCACTCTGATTTTCTCTACCATGACTCTGATTATTTTACAAGTCATGCATTCGAGTCTCTATACTTCGGTGGATGATAAGCTTCATGGACTGAGTGAAAATCCTCAAGCAGTTATTCAGCTTGCTGTAAATAGGGCAACAGAAGAGATTAAAGATTTAGAGAATGCGGCTACAGATACTAGTAAGACTGAGGTGAAACCCAATGTCAGTTCCAACACAGAAGTCATTCTTTTTGATAAGAATTTTACCCAGCTCCTTTCTGGAAATCGATTTTTGGGCTTGGATAAGATTAAGTTAGAGAAAAAAGAACTAGGCCATATCTACCAGATTCAGGTTTTTAATAGCTATGGACAAGAAGAAATCTATCGCATGATTTTGATGGAGACCACTACATCTTCAGTTTCAACCAATGTCAAATATGCGGCTGTCTTGATTAACACTAGTCAGTTAGAACAAATTAGTCAAAATCACGAGCATTTAATTGTGGTTGTGATGGCAAGTTTTTGGCTTTTATCCTTGATAGCTAGTCTTTACTTAGCACGTGTCAGTGTAAAACCATTATTGGAAAGCATGCAAAAGCAGAAATCTTTTGTGGAAAATGCCAGTCATGAATTGAGAACTCCTTTAGCAGTACTGCAAAATCGTTTGGAGAATTTGTTTAGAAAACCCGAAGCGACCATTATGGAGTCTAGTGAGAGTATTGCTTCCAGTCTTGAAGAAGTTCGAAATATGCGTTTTTTAACAACAAATCTTCTTAACTTAGCCCGTCGTGATGATGGAATAAAACCAGAAATAGCGGAAGTACCACCACAGTTCTTTAAAACGACCTTTACGAACTATGGCTTGATTGCTTCGGAAAATGACCGAGTCTTTGAATCTGAAAATAGAATTTACCGCCCTATTATGACGGATAAATTGCTTCTCAAACAGTTAATGACAATCTTATTTGATAATGCAATAAATATACAGAAGAAGATGGAAAGATTGAGTTTCTTGTTCATTGTACAGATCGGCATCTTTATCTTACTGTATCTGATAATGGTATTGGTATTTCGGCTACAGATAAAAAGAAAATCTTTGATCGCTTCTATCGTGTTGATAAGGCAAGAACTCGTCAGAAAGGTGGTTTTGGTTTGGGATTATCTTTGGCCAAGCAGATTGTTGATTCCTTAAGAGGAACGATTACAGTTAAGGATAATAAACCAAGAGGAACGATTTTTGAAGTCAAGATTGCAATTCAATCTCCCTCGAAACGTAAGAATAGATAGAAAAAGACAGTTTTACTCTGTCTTTTTCTATTAGACATAAGAAAAAGGCTGGCACAAAGACCAACCTTTATTTTGTCATTTTTTGTTTAATAATCATTCTTTGTAATTTTAAAAGGGTAAAACTTACACCCATAGCAGCTATAAACGATAGAGTCGTATTCAATTTTAAGGCTAAAAAAGATAAAAGCTGAAAAGTGCCATAAAGATACCAAAGCAGGCAATATTAACAAAAAAATAGGATTTCTTTTTACATTTGCTCCCATTGATGTTTCAGGTGTATAATCTTGATAAAGTGGAGTTTGCACCGTTTCTTCAATATGTTCAAACTCATGAGTTTTTAGTTTTCTTGCAGACATGATTCTCTCCTTACAGGTACATAACTATTTTTATCATTTTTTTCAGCAGATAATTATTACAGAAAGGTTACAAAAAGAATAAAGTCCCTTTTTCAAAATCACTTTTCTTGACACCATAATGTGAAAAATGATAGGATAGATGGACACCAAACACTTATTAATATTCATAATTATTTATATTTATAAGGAAATAGAGTTACTAAATGATTCTTTCTTACGAAAAAAATTGTTTACTTATTTTTTTGTAGTTTTATTTAATTTGATTAGTGAGATTTGTTTTTGAATAGAGAGACAGATTTTTCTGTCTCCTATTTTGATTGCAAACCTTAAAAAAATGACTTTGCTTTTTTTAGAAAAATTCCTAGTATTCATAGCTGATTTTTGAGAAATATGGTATAATTTTCCTTATGGAAAAGATTATCATTACAGCAACTGCTGAAAGTATTGAACAAGTTAAACAACTGCTCGAAGCTGGCGTAGACCGTATCTATGTCGGTGAGAAAGATTTTGGTCTTCGTCTGCCAACAACCTTTAGTTATGATCAATTGCGTGAAATCGCTAATCTGGTTCATGATACTGGTAAGGAATTGATCGTTGCGGTTAACGCCCTCATGCACCAAGATATGATGGACCGTATCAAGCCTTTCTTAGACTTCTTGGAAGAAATCAAGACAGACTACATTACGATTGGGGATGCGGGTGTCTTTTACGTGGTCAACCGCGATGGTTATTCCTTTAAGACTATCTATGATGCTTCGACTATGGTCACTAGCAGTCGTCAGATTAACTTTTGGGGACAAAAGGCTGGCGCATCTGAGGCTGTTTTGGCGCGTGAAATTCCATCGGCTGAACTCTTCAAAATGCCAGAAATTTTGGAAATTCCTGCTGAAGTGTTGGTTTATGGAGCTAGTGTTATTCACCATTCTAAGCGTCCGCTCTTGCAAAATTACTATAACTTTACGCACATCGATGATGAAAAGACTCGCAAGCGAGACCTCTTTTTGGCTGAACCAAGTGACCCAGAGAGCCACTATTCCATTTTTGAAGACAATCATGGGACCCACATTTTTGCCAACAATGACCTTGATTTGATGACTAAATTGACAGAATTAGTGGAGCATGGTTTTACTCACTGGAAATTAGAAGGTCTCTATACTCCAGGTCAGAACTTTGTTGAGATTGCGAAACTCTTTATCCAAGCGCGCAGCTTGATTCAAGAGGGCAACTTTAGCCATGACCAAGCCTTCTTGCTGGATGAAGAAGTGCGTAAACTTCACCCTAAAAATCGCTTCCTTGATACAGGATTTTATGACTACGATCCTGATATGGTTAAATAGGACATCAAAACCCGAAATAAAAATGTTCGGGTTTTTCTAGTGTATCCATGAAATAAAAACGGATACATGTTATAATAGAAGTAGCTCTTTTATGGAGGTGTTTGAGTGGAAAATCTGAAGAAAATGGCAGGTATCAAGGCTGCTGAGTTTGTCAAGGATGGCATGGTTATCGGACTGGGAACGGGTTCTACTGCCTATTATTTTGTAGAAGAAATCGGTCGTCGTATCAAGGAAGAAGGATTGCAGATTACAGCTGTAACGACTTCTAGTGTGACTAGTAAACAGGCTGAAGGGCTTAATATCCCACTCAAGTCTATTGACCAAGTAGACTTCGTCGATGTGACAGTTGACGGGGCGGATGAAGTAGATAGCCAGTTTAACGGAATCAAAGGCGGTGGTGGTGCCCTTCTGATGGAGAAGGTTGTGGCAACGCCTTCAAAAGAATACATTTGGGTGGTAGATGAAAGCAAACTGGTAGAGAAACTAGGTGCTTTTAAATTGCCAGTAGAAGTGGTTCAGTATGGTGCAGAACAGGTCTTTCGTCGGTTTGAGCGAGCTGGCTACAAACCAAGTTTCCGTGAAAAAGACGGCCAACGTTTTGTGACCGATATGCAGAACTTTATCATTGACCTAGCCTTGGATGTCATTGAAGATCCAATTGCCTTTGGCCAAGAATTGGACCATATCGTTGGTGTCGTGGAGCACGGCTTATTCAACCAAATGGTGGATAAGGTCATCGTAGCTGGACGAAATGGGGTTCAGATTTTAACTTCAACAAAAGCAAACTAATCAACATAATAAGGAGACACATTATGTCAAAATTTAATCGTATTCACTTGGTGGTACTGGATTCTGTGGGAATCGGTGCTGCACCAGATGCCAATAACTTTGTCAATGCAGGGGTTCCAGATGGTGCCTCTGACACACTGGGACATATTTCCAAAACAGTTGGTTTGAATGTGCCAAACATGGCTAAAATTGGTCTTGGAAATATTCCTCGAGAAACTCCTCTTAAGACTGTTCCAGCTGAAAGCAATCCAACAGGATATGCGACAAAATTGGAAGAAGTATCTCTTGGTAAGGATACAATGACTGGTCACTGGGAAATCATGGGACTCAACATTACTGAGCCTTTCGATACTTTCTGGAATGGATTCCCAGAAGAAATCCTGACAAAAATCGAAGAATTTTCAGGACGCAAGGTTATTCGTGAAGCTAACAAACCTTACTCAGGAACAGCTGTTATCGATGACTTTGGACCACGTCAGATGGAAACTGGGGAGTTGATTATCTATACTTCGGCTGATCCTGTTTTGCAGATTGCTGCCCACGAAGACATCATTCCTTTGGATGAACTATACCGTATCTGTGAATACGCTCGTTCGATAACCCTTGAGCGCCCTGCTCTTCTAGGTCGTATCATTGCCCGTCCTTATGTGGGTGAACCAGGTAACTTCACTCGTACAGCAAATCGTCGTGACTTGGCCGTATCTCCATTTGCACCAACTGTTTTGGATAAATTGAATGAAGCTGGTATCGATACTTATGCTGTTGGTAAAATCAATGATATCTTTAACGGTGCGGGTATCAACCATGATATGGGCCACAATAAGTCAAATAGCCACGGAATTGATACACTCTTGAAGACCATGGGTCTTGCTGAGTTTGAAAAAGGATTCTCATTCACAAACTTGGTTGACTTTGATGCCCTTTACGGCCACCGCCGCAATGCTCATGGTTACCGTGATTGCTTGCATGAGTTTGATGAACGCTTACCTGAAATTATCGCAGCCATGAGAGAGGATGACCTTCTTTTGATTACTGCGGACCATGGAAATGACCCAACCTATGCAGGAACAGACCACACTCGTGAATATATCCCACTTTAGCTTACAGCCCTGTCTTCAAAGGAAATGGTGTCATTCCAGTTGGACATTTTGCAGATATCTCAGCGACAGTTGCAGATAACTTTGGTGTGGAAACTGCCATGATTGGGGAAAGTTTCTTAGATAAATTGGTATAAGATGACGCGCTATGCTTTACTGGTTAGGGGCATTAATGTCGGTGGGAAGAATAAGGTTGTCATGGCGCAACTTCGTCAAGAATTGACAGAGTTGGGACTGGGAAAGGTTGAAACCTACATCAACAGTGGCAATATTTTCTTTACTTCGACAGATCCCAAAGCCCAATTGGTTGAAAAGTTAGAGTCTTTCTTTGAAATCCATTATCCATTTATTCAGAACTTTTCCTTGCTGAGTCATGAAGACTATGAAGCGGAACTTGAAAATCTACCTAAATGGTGGACTAAAGATTTGGCTCGAAAAGATGTCCTCTTCTACACGGAGAGCTTGGATGTGGATCAAGTGATCGAGAAAGTGAACAGTTTGGAACTGGAAGATGAAGTCGTTCATTTTGGAAGACTTGCGATTTTCTGGGGGAAATTCTCTGAGGAATCCTACTATGCAACTGCCTATCATAAGTACTTGCTCAAGATGCCTTTTTATCGCAACATCACCATTCGCAATGCAAAAACCTTTGACAAAATCGGTCAAATGCTAAAGAATAATAAAGGAGACACACAATGACATTTTTAGATAAAATCAATGAAACAGCTGCCTTCCTGAAAGACAAGGGAATCCAAGCACCTGAGTTCGGTCTAATTCTTGGATCAGGTCTGGGAGAACTTGCAGAAGAAATCGAAAATCCAGTTGTAGTAGACTATGTTGAGATTCCAAACTGGGGCCGTTCGACAGTAGTCGGTCACGCTGGTAAATTGGTATATGGAGAACTTGCAGGTCGAAAAGTTTTGGCTCTTCAAGGTCGTTTCCATTTCTACGAGGGAAATCCTCTGGAAGTGGTGACTTTCCCAGTACGTGTGATGAAAGTTCTCGGATGTGAAGGTGTCATTGTAACCAATGCAGCTGGCGGTATTGGATTTGGTCCTGGTACCTTGATGGCTATCTCAGACCATATCAATATGACGGGGCAGAACCCATTGATGGGTGAAAACTTGGATGATTTTGGTCCACGTTTCCCAGATATGTCTAAAGCCTACACTCCAGAATATCGTGCTACTGCCCATGAAGTGGCTAAGAAACTTGGTATCAAGCTTGATGAAGGTGTCTATATCGGTGTAACTGGTCCAACTTATGAAACACCTGCAGAGATTCTTGCCTATAAGACATTGGGAGCAGATGCAGTTGGTATGTCTACTGTTCCTGAAGTTATTGTTGCAGCCCACTCTGGCTTGAAAGTTCTAGGAATTTCATGTATTACTAACCATGCTGCAGGCTTCCAAGAAGAACTCAACCACGAAGAAGTTGTGGAAGTGACTGAACGTGTCAAAGGCGACTTCAAGGGCTTGCTTAAAGCGATTCTTGCAGAATTGTAATCATGTTAATAGAATTGAGGAGTATTTTTCGAAAGATTCCTTATAATTTTAGATTATTCATAGCAGTAATTCTGCAAGGAATAGTTTCGGGTTCATCTGGTATAGTTCTCCATTATCTTTTAGAGATGGTGGAGGAACTAGCTTTTGGTCAGTCAGAGCATCATAGTGGATTTTTGACAGATGGAGTTTCCTCTTCACGGATAGGACTAAGTTTAATAACGGTGGGTCTTAGCTCGTCCTTAGTCTGGTACTTCTTGCAAAAAGGGTCGAAGATTTATTCCATCAAAGCTCAGATGAAGGATGAGACTTCACAATACAAGCTTCATTTTTTAAGACAGCTATTTCATTCAATTTGTCAGATCATTGCAGTTGGAGGGGGAGCGCCTATTGGTAAAGAAGCTGCGCCACGAGAGATTGGAACTCTATTTGCAGGGCCAATTGGAAAAATATGTATACTGTCTATGAAGGATCGCATCTTTCTCCTTGCTTGTGGTGCTGGTGCTGGTTTAGCGGCTGTCTATCAGGTTCCATTAACAAGTGTCTTCTTTGTTTTTGAAACCCTAGGAATTGCTCTATCTATTAAACGATTTATCTTAGTCGGTTTGACTACCTATGTCTCAACCTATATAGCAGGCTGGGTTATTTCAGATCAGGCTCTCTACCAGATTCCAGTCATCACATGGTCATTAAAGCAAATATGGATTATTCCCTTATTACTTCTTTTCTTAACCCCACTAGCTTGGCTTTTTGGTCGCTTAAGTAAGGCAGCGTCTTCAAACAGAATAAAAGATAAACGAATACTTCTAACATTGCCCTCAGCTTTTCTTTTTCTTATTGGATTAGCAAGTTATTTTCCACATCTACTTGGAAATGGACGTATGATGGCTCAGGAAGTATTGAATGGTAGCAATGGCAAAACAGTACTCCTTTTGTTTATATTAAAAGCATTAGTTGTTCTTATTACTCTGTGGGCAGGGGCCTATGGTGGTACACTTACGCCATCTTTTGCCTTGGGGATGGCAGGAGCTGCTCTCTTTGGAATGATTATAGGTGGGGGTATCCAGCCAAGCATTTTGCTTTTGGGATCTGTTTGCTTTTTGTCTGTGACCTTGAGGGCTCCCTGGTCTGCAACTGGATTAGTAATAGGCTTCACTGGGCTAGGTATAGAATCTCTTCCGTATATCTTAGTAACAGCTGTTTTAGCCTATGAATTTGCAAAAATGTTAGACCGCTTTCCTTGGGCTAGCATACTGTGTCAGAAGTCAAAGAATAAAGTAATTAGGTAGGAAATACCCATTTCTTCTAGTCAAGGATTTGATTTAAAAGATTAAAAAAACTCTCAATTTATTTATAACTGTTTTAAATAAAAATGTAGTAGGATTATCGGAGTCATTGTTGAATCCGATTTTTCCTAGCTATGAAATATAAAAATAAAAAAAAGAAAGGTAGAGCGCGTGTTCTAATTTGAACACGAACGGAAAACTTTTCTAAAAACTCAGAAGAGAAGGGAGTTCGGATTTGAATAAAAGCCGCTCTAATCTTCTCAATATCATCAAAATTAAGAAAGAAAGGAATTGCCCCCCTAAAAGCAGTTGGAAAAAGATAGTTGGTCTAGCGAGCATCGCTCACTGCACCCAACTCCTATTTTCCCTTCGCTTTTTGACGGGTTTGGTATCCTTTTGACTATCACATTTAGAATAAAGAAAGGTAGAGAGTGTGTTCTGATTTGAACACGATCGGAAAACTTTTCATAACAAAAAAAGAAAGGATGGGTAAACCGTATTTGCTGAACTGAATACGGGCGGAGAACTGTGTAAAAAAGATAAACTGTCTAGCATCTACGATGCTTCGTCAGTTTCCTATTTTTAATTTGTTCTCTGTCGCCCTTTATATCTTAACTATGTCTATCCATATTGCTGCTAAGCAGGGTGAAATTGCTGATAAAATTCTTCTTCCTGGGGATCCTCTTCGTGCTAAATTTATTGCGGAGAACTTCCTTGAAGATGCTGTTTGTTTTAACGAAGTGCGAAACATGTTTGGTTACACTGGTACTTACAAGGGTCACCGTGTGTCTGTCATGGGAACTGGGATGGGGATGCCATCTATTTCGATTTATGCGCGTGAGTTAATTGTTGACTACGGAGTAAAAAAATTGATTCGTGTGGGAACTGCAGGTTCTTTGAATGAAGACGTTCATGTCCGTGAATTGGTTTTGGCGCAGGCAGCTGCAACCAACTCAAACATCGTCCGTAATGACTGGCCACAGTATGATTTTCCACAAATTGCTAGCTTTGATTTGTTAGATAAGGCCTATCATATCGCTAAAGATTTCGGTATGACAACCCACGTTGGGAACGTTTTGTCATCTGATGTCTTCTATTCAAACTATTTTGAAAAGAATATCGAGCTTGGTAAATGGGGAGTCAAGGCTGTGGAAATGGAAGCAGCAGCTCTCTACTATTTGGCAGCCCAACATCATGTTGACGCCCTTGCTATCATGACTATCTCTGATAGTTTGGTCAATCCAGATGAAGACACAACTGCAGAAGAACGCCAAAATACCTTCACAGATATGATGAAGGTTGGATTGGAAACCTTAATTGCAGAGTAAAATGCAAAAGAAAATCCTGATTTCAAGTAAATCAGGATTTTTTCATGGATGCAATTTTTTCTGGGTCTGGTGTGACACGGAGGGTCTTTTGTCCTGTGTAAGTGACAAAGCCAGGTTTGCCACCAGTTGGTTTATTGAGTTTTTTGACTTCAATCATATCTACCTGAACCAGATTTGACAGGCGACCTTGAGAGAAGTAGGCGGCTAGTTCTGCCGCGTCTGTCTTGACTTCATCAGATGGGTCAAGATTTCCTGAGATGACAACATGGCTTCCAGGAATGTCCTTGGCATGGAACCAAAGTTCCTCCTTGCGGGCCATTTTAAAGGTTAACTCCTCATTTTGCAGGTTATTACGTCCTACATAGATGATAGTTTTGCCATCGCTCGCCAGATACTGTTCTGGTTTTTTGCGTTTCTGTATTTTCTCCCGTTGTCTTCTGCGGATAAAACCTGTTTGAATCAATTCTTCACGGATTTCAGCGATTTCTTCCAGTCCAGCTTGGTTGAGGACGGTTTCTACACTTTCCAGATAGAGAATGGTTACCTTGGTTTCTTCAATCAGATCAGTCAAGTATTTGACAGCTTCTTTAAGTTTCTGGTAACGTTTAAAGTAGCGTTGAGCATTCTGGCTGGGAGTTAGTGCCTTATCAAGCGCAATCGTGATAGGTTGATTAGTATAGTAGTTGTCCAGGATAACCTGGTCTTGGTCGTTAGGCACTTGGTGGAGGAAGGTTGTCAGCAATTCTCCTTTTTGACGAAATTCTTCAGCGTTGTCTGTCGCCAGTAACTCTTTTTCTTGTTTTTTTTGAGTTTGTGGCGGTTTTTCTGAAGTTCATTTTCAACACGACGAATGAGTTCACTGGCTTGCTGTTTGACGCGGTCGCGCTCAGCCTTATCCTTATAGTAGGTGTCCAACAAATCAGAAAGACTGGCAAACGGCTCTTCCACCTGATTTGCAAAAAGGAACTGAGCTGAAGGAAGTCTCAGTCAAGCATGGTTTGGTTTCTTGATTGAAAAAGTTTCGGAAAGTGGAAAGTTTTTCATTAACCAGAATGTTTTTCCAATTCATTTGCCGTATCGCGTCCCAGACCTTGAAAGAGGCTTTGAAGATTTTTTTAGCTGTCGTTTCCTGTGTTTGTAGGATTTCAAAGAGCTTTTCATCCTTGATGGTGAAAGGATTGAGAGATTCTGTACTTGGCGGAGCGATATATGTCGACCCAGGAAGCAAGGTGCGGTAGCTATTTTGTGAAAAAGCCAACATGTTTGATAACTTCGAGGATTTTATGACTGCTTTTATCAACCAGTAGAATATTACTGTGTTTCCCCATGATTTCGATAATCAAGGTAGCCTGGATATGGTCACCAATCTCGTTTTTATTGGAAACTGTCATTTCTACAATACGGTCATTTTCCACTTGCTCAATAGACTCAATTAAGGCACCCTGCAAATATTTTCTCAAAACCATGATAAAGGTGGAAGGTTGGGCTGGATTTTTCAAAAGTCGTTTGGGTCAGCTGAATGCGTCCAAAAACAGGATGCGCAGAAAGGAGCAGGCGATGGCTTTGGCGATTGCTACGGATTTGCAAGACCAACTCTTGTTCAAAAGGTTGATTGATTTTCTGAATGCGACCGTTAACTAACTCTCTTCGCAATTCCTCAACCATGTGGTGTAAAAAAAATCCGTCAAATGACATCGTTCTCTCCTTGTGATTGTATTCCATAGTATTATATCAAAAAGGTAGAATAAAATCATGGAAATGTGGTATAATAAAGCCAAGTAAAGAGAAACGAGAAGCACATGTATATTGAAATGGTAGATGAAACTGGTCAAGTTTCAAAAAGAAATGTTGCAACAAACCCAAGAAATTTTGGAATTTGCAGCCCAAAAATTAGGAAAAGAAGACAAGGAGATGGCAGTCACTTTTGTGACCAATGAACGTAGTCATGAACTCAATCTGGAGTATCGTGACACCGACCGTCCGACAGATGTCATCAGCCTTGAATATAAGCCAGAGTTGGAAATTGCCTTTGACGAAGAGGATTTACTTGAAAATCCAGAATTGGCAGAGATGATGTCTGAGTTTGATGCCTATATTGGGGAATTGTTCATCTCTATCGATAAGGCTCATGAGCAGGCCGAGGAATACGGCCACAGCTTTGAGCGTGAGATGGGCTTCTTGGCAGTACACGGCTTTTTACATATCAACGGCTATGATCACTACACTCCAGAAGAAGAAGCGGAGATGTTCGGTTTACAAGAAGAAATTTTGACAGCCTATGGACTCACAAGACAATAAACGAAAATGGAAAAATCGTGACCTGATAGCCAGTTTAGAATTTGCCCTCACAGGGATTTTTACTGCCATCAAGGAAGAACGCAATATGCGAAAACATGCAGTGACGGCTCTAGTGGTCATTCTTGCAGGTTTTATTTTTCAGGTGTCACGAATCGAATGGCTCTTTCTCCTATTGAGCATTTTCTTGGTAGTAGCTTTTGAAATTATCAATTCTGCTATTGAAAATGTGGTGGATTTGGCCAGTCACTATCACTTTTCCATGCTGGCTAAAAATGCCAAGGATATGGCGGCAGGAGCGGTATTAGTGGTCTCTCTTTTCGCTGCCTTAACAGGCGCATTGATTTTTCTCCCACGAATCTGGGATTTATTATTTTAAACAGTAAGAGGAAATTATGACTTTTAAATCAGGCTTTGTAGCCATTTTAGGACGTCCCAACGTTGGGAAGTCAACCTTTTTAAACCACGTTATGGGGCAAAAGATTGCCATCATGAGTGACAAAGCGCAGACAACGCGCAATAAAATCATGGGAATTTACACGACTGATAAGGAACAAATCGTCTTTATCGACACGCCAGGAATTCACAAGCCTAAGACGGCTCTTGGAGATTTCATGGTCGAGTCAGCTTACAGTACCCTTCGTGAAGTGGATACCGTTCTTTTCATGGTGCCAGCTGACGAAGCGCGTGGCAAGGGGGACGATATGATTATCGAGCGTCTGAAGGCTGCCAAGGTTCCTGTCATTTTAGTTGTGAACAAGATCGATAAGGTTCACCCAGATCAGCTCTTGTCTCAGATTGATGACTTCCGTAATCAAATGGACTTTAAGGAAATTGTACCAATCTCAGCCCTTCAAGGAAATAACGTCTCTCGTCTAGTGGATATTTTGAGTGAAAATCTGGACGAAGGTTTCCAATATTTTCCGTCTGATCAAATCACAGACCATCCAGAGCGATTCTTGGTTTCTGAAATGATTCGCGAGAAAGTTTTGCACCTAACTCGTGAAGAAATTCCGCATTCTGTTGCAGTAGTAGTGGATTCTATGAAACGAGATGAAGAGACAGACAAGGTGCACATCCGTGCAACCATCATGGTCGAGCGCGATAGCCAAAAAGGGATTATCATCGGTAAAGGTGGCGCTATGCTTAAGAAAATCGGTAGCATGGCTCGTCGTGATATTGAACTCATGCTAGGAGACAAGGTCTTCCTAGAAACATGGGTCAAGGTCAAGAAAAACTGGCGCGATAAAAAGCTAGATTTGGCTGACTTTGGCTATAATGAAAAAGAATACTAAGTAGAGGTGGGCTCATGCCTGCTTCTTGTTTTTACAGAAGGAGGACTTATGCCTGAATTACCTGAGGTTGAAACCGTTCGTCGTGGCTTAGAAAAATTGATTTTAGGAAAGAAGATTTCGAGTATAGACATTCGTTATCCCAAGATGATTAAGACGGATTTGGACGAGTTTCGAAAGGAAGTGCCTGGCCAACTAATTGAGTCTATAGGGCGCCGTGGCAAATATTTGCTTTTCTACCTGACAGACAAGGTCTTGATTTCCCATTTGCGGATGGAGGGCAAGTATTTTTATTATCCGTATCAGGTTCCTGAACGCAAACATGCCCATGTTTTCTTCCAATTTGAGGATGGTGGCACGCTTGTTTATGAGGATGTTCGCAAGTTTGGTACTATGGAACTCTTGGCGCCTGATCTTTTAGACGCCTACTTTATTTCTAAAAAATTAGGTCCTGAACCAAGCGAACAAGACTTTGATGTGCAGGTCTTTCAAGCTGCCCTAGCTAAGTCTAAAAAGCCTATCAAATCCCATCTTTTAGACCAGACCTTGGTAGCTGGCCTTGGCAATATCTATGTGGATGAGGTTCTCTGGCGAGCTCAGGTTCATCCAGCCAGACCTTCCCAGACTTTGACAGCAGAAGAAGCGACTGCCATTCATGACCAGACCATCGCTGTTTTGGGTCAGGCTGTTGAAAAAGGTGGTTCCACTATTCGGACCTATACCAATGCCTTTGGGGAAGATGGAACCATGCAGGATTTTCATCAGGTCTATGACAAGGCTGGTCAAGAATGTGTACGCTGTGGTACCATCATTGAGAAAATCCAACTAGGCGGACGAGGAACTCACTTTTGTCCTCAGTGCCAAAGGAGGGGCTGATGGGAAAAATCATCGGAATTACAGGAGGAATTGCCTCTGGTAAGTCAACTGTGACAAATTTTCTAAGAAAACAAGGCTTTCAAGTGGTGGATGCTGACGCAGTCGTCCACCAACTACAGAAACCTGGTGGTCGCCTGTTTGAGGCTCTAGTCCAGCACTTTGGGCAAGAAATTATCCTTGAAAATGGAGAACTCAATCGGCCTCTCCTAGCTAGTCTCATCTTTTCAAATCCTGAAGAGCGAGAATGGTCTAGGATAACTCAAGGAGAGATTATCCGTGAGGAACTAGCTACGTTGAGAGACCAGTTGGCTCAGACAGAAGAGATTTTCTTCATGGATATTCCCCTACTTTTTGAGCAGGCCTACAGCGCTTGGTTTGATGAGACTTGGTTGGTCTATGTGGACCGAGATGTCCAAGTGAAACGCTTAATGAAAAGGGACCAGTTGTCCAAAGATGAAGCTGAGTCTCGTCTGGCAGCCCAGTGGCCTTTAGAGAAAAAGAAAGATTTAGCCAGCCAGGTTCTTGATAATAATGGCGGTCGTGATCAGCTTGTGAGTCAAGTAGTTACTAAACTTGAAATAATTGAGAGTCAGTTAATAGATTAGCTTAGAAGAAGTATCTTAGCATTGTTTATTAAATGTAGCTAAAAAAATAGAGTATTATCAAAAAGTAAAGGAAATCTAGTGCGAGTAAAAATTAATCTCAAATGCTCCTCTTGTGGCAGTATCAATTACCTAACCAGTAAAAAAATTCAAAAACCCATCCAGACAAGATTGAGGTTTTTAAAGTATTGTCCCAAGGAAAGAAAAAGTAACCCTACATCTTGAATCTAAGTAGATTTTATGGTAAAAATAATAGGGATTTTAAGGAGTTTGATATGTATAACCTATTATTAACCATTTTATTAGTATTATCTGTTGTGATTGTGATTGCGATTTTTCATGCAACCAACCAAAAAAACCAATCCAGCAATGTATTTGATGCCAGCTCAGGTGATTTGTTTGAACGCAGTAAAGCACGCGGTTTTGAAGCTGTAATGCAGCGTTTGACAGGGATTTTAGTCTTTTTCTGGCTAGCCATTGCCTTAGCATTGACGGTATTATCAAGTAGATAAGAAAATAATGGGCAAGACTAGGTCTTTGCCTCTTTTTATTTTTAAAACGATGTTTGAGAAGGTTTTTACAGTAAGAGGAAATTAAAAAAATCTAGAAAGAAAATATGAAAGATAGAATAAAAGAATATTTACAAGACAAGGGAAAGGTAGCTGTCAATGACTTGGCTCAGGCTTTGGGAAAAGATGGATCCAAGGATTTTCGTGAGTTGATTAAAACTTTGTCCCTAATGGAAAGAAAGCATCAGATTCGCTTTGAAGAAGATGATACTCTGACATTAGAAGTTAAGAAAAAACATGAGATTACTCTCAAGGGGATTTTTCATGCCCATAAAAATGGCTTTGGTTTTGTCAGCCTAGAAGGCGAGGAGGACGACCTTTTTGTAGGTAAAAACGATGTCAACTATGCTATTGATGGCGATACTGTTGAGGTTGTCATCAAGAAAGTCGCTGATCGTAACAAGGGAACAGCGGCGGAAGCCAAAATTATCGATATCCTAGAACACAGTTTGACAACTGTTGTCGGTCAAATCGTTCTAGATCAGGAAAAGCCTAAGTATGCTGGCTACATCCGTTCGAAAAATCAGAAAATCAGCCAACCGATTTATGTAAAAAAACCAGCCCTTAAACTGGAGGGAACAGAAGTTCTCAAGGTCTTTATCGATAAATACCCAAGCAAGAAACATGATTTCTTTGTCGCTAGTGTCCTCGATGTGGTGGGGCATTCAACGGATGTCGGAATTGATGTTCTTGAGGTTTTGGAGTCTATGGACATTGTCTCAGAATTTCCAGAGGCTGTTGTCAAGGAAGCAGAAAGTGTGCCTGATGTTCCATCTCAAAAGGATATGGAAGGCCGTCTGGATCTAAGAGATGAGATTACCTTTACCATTGACGGTGCTGACGCCAAAGACTTGGACGATGCGGTGCATATCAAGGCTTTAAAAAATGGGAATTTGGAGCTCGGTGTTCACATCGCAGATGTTTCCTACTATGTGACCGAGGGGTCTGCCCTTGATAAGGAAGCCCTTAATCGCGCAACTTCTGTCTATGTGACAGACCGTGTGGTCCCAATGCTTCCAGAACGACTGTCAAATGGTATCTGCTCCCTCAATCCTCAAGTTGACCGTCTAACTCAGTCAGCCATCATGGAGATTGATAAACATGGTCGTGTAGTCAACTACACCATCACACAAACGGTTATCAAGACAAGCTTCCGTATGACCTATAGTGATGTCAATGATATCTTAGCTGGCGACGAGGAAAAGCGACAAGAATATCAGAAAATTGTTCCTAGTATCGAACTTATGGCCAAGCTTCATGAAACTTTAGAAAACATGCGTGTGAAACGTGGAGCCCTCAATTTCGATACCAATGAAGCTAAGATTTTAGTGGATAAGCAAGGTAAGCCTGTTGATATCGTTCTTCGTCAGCGTGGTGTTGCCGAGCGGATGATTGAGTCTTTTATGTTGATGGCCAACGAAACAGTTGCCGAGCATTTCAGCAAGTTGGATTTGCCTTTTATCTATCGGATTCACGAGGAGCCTAAGGCTGAAAAAGTTCAGAAGTTTATTGATTATGCTTCGAGTTTTGGCTTGCGCATTTATGGGACTGCCAGTGAGATTAGCCAGGAGACACTTCAAGACATCATGCGTACTGTTGAGGGAGAACCTTATGCGGATGTATTGTCTATGATGCTTCTTCGCTCAATGCAACAGGCTCGCTATTCGGAGCACAATCACGGCCACTATGGACTAGCGGCTGATTATTATACTCACTTTACTAGTCCGATTCGTCGTTATCCAGACCTTCTTGTTCACCGCATGATTCGTGACTACGGCCGTTCTAAGGAAATAGCCGAGCATTTTGAGCAAGTGATCCCAGAGATTGCGACCCAGTCTTCCAACCGTGAGCGTCGTGCCATTGAGGCTGAGCGTGAAGTCGAAGCCATGAAAAAGGCTGAGTATATGGAAGAATACGTGGGCGAAGAGTACGATGCGGTTGTGTCCAGCATTGTCAAGTTTGGTCTCTTTGTTGAATTGCCAAACACGGTTGAAGGCTTGATTCACATCACAAATCTACCTGAATTTTACCATTTCAACGAACGTGATTTGACTCTTCGTGGGGAGAAATCGGGAACAACCTTCCGTGTCGGACAGCAGATTCGCATTCGGGTTGAAAGAGCTGATAAGATGACGGGCGAAATTGACTTTTCTTATATTCCAAGTGAATTTGATGTGATTGAAAAAGGCTTGAAACAGTCTAGTCGCAATGATAGAGGGCGTGGTTCAAGTCGTCGTTCAGATAAGAAGGAAGATAAGAGAAAATCAGGACGCTCAAATGATAAGCGCAAGCATTCACAAAAAGACAAGAAGAAAAAGGGCAAGAAACCTTTTTACAAGGAAGTAGCTAAGAAAGGAGCCAAACATGGCAAAGGGCGAGGGAAAGGTCGTCGCACAAAATAAAAAGGCACGCCACGACTATACAATCGTAGATACGCTAGAGGCAGGGATGGTCCTGACTGGAACTGAAATCAAGAGTGTACGAGCAGCTCGAATCAATCTCAAGGATGGCTTTGCACAAGTAAAAAATGGAGAAGTCTGGTTGAGCAATGTTCATATCGCGCCTTACGAAGAGGGCAATATCTGGAACCAAGAACCAGAACGTCGTCGTAAACTCCTGCTCCATAAGAAACAAATCCAAAAGTTGGAACAAGAGACTAAAGGAACAGGTATGACCCTGATTCCCCTTAAAGTCTATATCAAAGATGGTTACGCTAAACTCCTTTTAGGTTTAGCTAAAGGGAAGCATGACTATGATAAACGGGAGTCAATCAAACGTCGTGAGCAGAATCGCGATATTGCGCGCGTGATGAAAGCTGTTAATCAGCGATAAAAAGAGGAATGAAGATGGAAAAACTAGTTGCCTATAAACGCATGCCTTTGTGGACTAAAGAAACCATGCCAGAGGCTGTTCAGCAGAAACACAACACCAAGGTTGGGACTTGGGGGAAAATTACTGTCTTGAAGGGAGCTCTCAAGTTTATTGAATTGACAGAGGATGGTGAGGTTTTATCTGAGCACCTCTTTGAAGCAGGGGTCGACAACCCCATGGCGCAACCACAAGCATGGCACCGAGTGGAGGCTGCCACAGATGATGTAGAGTGGTACTTGGAATTTTATTGTAAACCTGAGGATTATTTCCCTAAGAAATACAATACCAATCCTGTTCATTCAGAGGTTCTAGAGGCAATGCAGATAGTAAAACCAGGGAAAGCCTTGGATTTGGGCTGTGGTCAAGGCCGTAATTCTCTCTTTTTAGCCCAGCAAGGTTTTGATGTGACAGCTGTAGATCAAAATGAACTGGCCCTTGAAATCTTGCAAAGCATTGTGGAGCAAGAAGATCTGGACATGCCAGTTGGTCTTTACGATATCAATTCAGCTAGTATTGGACAAGAGTATGATTTCATCGTTTCGACAGTGGTTCTGATGTTTCTGCAAGCAAATCGCATTCCTGCAATTATCAAATATGCAGGAGAAAACTACTGTTGGTGGCTACAATCTTATCGTCTGTGCCATGGATACGGAGGATTATCCTTGCTCAGTGAACTTCCCATTCACCTTTAAAGAAGGGGAATTGGCAGACTATTACAAGGACTGGGAATTAGTTAAGTACAATGAAAATCCAGGCCATTTGCACCGTCGTGACGAAAATGGCAATCGTATTCAACTACGCTTTGCGACCATGCTAGCTAAGAAAATCAAGTAAATATGTATGAAGGTTGGGGAAATATCCAACCTTTTTTTATAAATGTTGTGAAAAATTTAATATTTCTGACAATGTAATTTTTTTATTTCAAGAACTACTCTAATTATAGAATAAAAGCCACTTTTTATGTTTATATGTATGCATAAAAAAATTATAATGAATTAAAAAAATATTAAAAAAATATTAAATGGCAGCTATTGAATTATTATAATAAAAAGTGTATTATAAAGCGTGATACAAATATTTATTTTGGAGGAAATTAGATGTTTCATAAAGGTAAACACGATCGTGAAAAACAATTACGTTTTTCTATTCGTAAGGTCAGCTTTGGTGCAGCTAGTGTCGCAGTAGCTGCATTGTTCATGTTTTTAGGAAATGGAGCAGTATCTGCTGCAGAGCAAGGGGTGCCTTCAACTAATGGGGAGACTCAAGCACAGCAACCTAAAGATCAGAATGCCCAGAATGGGACCTACGAAGGGAACACAGTAGCCACTAGTCCTGCTGCAACAGTAGAGACAAATACTCAACCTTCAAAAGTTGAAAATAGTCCGTCTCCAGAATCAGCACCTCAGAAGGTGGGGACTCTAGATAAGAAAGAATTAACAGATTTAATCAGAGAAATTGATGGAAAGTTTGCTAAAGGAACATATGCTACTAAGACAGAAGAAAGCGTTAACAATCTTAGAACTGTCTTAGAAGAAGCAAGAATAGCATTAAACAATGCGAAAACACAAGCTGAATTATCACAAGCCCATGCAAACCTAATTGTAGCAACTACACAACTAAAAACAAAACCAGAAGAGAAAAAAGAAGCACCAGCAGTAGATACCACAAATGGACAACCAACTGTAGGTAAAAAAACAATGAATACTGAAAAAGCTTCAGATTCTAACTCTATTGCAAACTCAGGTTCTAGAGATGAACGTAATGGGAAAGCATTGGATACAAATAATCCATTCCGTACGGATGCAGCTACAACGGATACAGATCCTACTGCGAATCAAACTTATACAGCACCTGCGGCTGATGCGAATTTAGAGACATTATCGAATGAATTAAAAAAATCTACCAAATATAATTGAAAATAATAAAAAAAGTTCAAGATATGGATACTTTAGGAAATGCTCTAAACGTTGAAAAAAAGGTAGTGTTAAAGAAATTAATGAATTCGGTGGATGGAAGGCAGTTGGGGATAATGGTAAATTTGCAATTGCTAGAAAAACAGAAGCTGGAGTATTTCCAATTGAAACTGTTAATACAGTATGGGCAGATAGTACTAAATCATATGTTACATGGGTATTAGAACAGTCTTTCAATAGAGATAGTGACTATATGTTATTCCTATCCAAAGTAAGAACAAAGGCTAGTAGCACAGAAGAAGCTTATGATAATTCTACTTATGTTTCTACTGGTCAAGGAAATAAAATAGCTAAAGGTGTTAAAGGATTTGATGGAATTCAAAAAACATTTAAAGCCTATTCAAAAGAACATGGATCTAAAGTTATTGTGTCATTTAAGACTGGATATACTGGAGATATTGATGGTACTAAAGCACAATATAAAGTAGAAGTAATTATTAACCGTAATGGACAAGAAGAAAAATTATATAATCAGACATTTACACCAGAAGTATCCAAAACAAATACTGAGATGACGGTAGTAAAAGCAAGTGATGGAAAAAATAGTCCTCAAAACTTTAGTACACCAGGAACTCCACTCCCAACAAAAGCGGAGCTTGAAGCAAAAATAGCTAATAATAAACCAAATGGTACGGGAGGAACATTTAAAAGTAAGGAGATTGAACTACCTGAAGGTGTTACTGAGTATACAGTACGTATTAGCTCTGCAGATAATCTTCACTTAGGAATGGGATATCAATCACCATATAGACACTATGCTCTTCCAGTAACTGGATTAGATTTCAATGTTGATCAAGATACTGGTGCAATCGCTAAAGATTTACTATCTCGTATTTACGATAAATTAAAAGCAACGGAATCAGCAGATACTGATGGAAAAACAAATGAAACAAAAGCTGCATATTTGGCTGAATTAGAAAATATTAAGACGCTTGTAACAAGTACTGATGTTAAGAAAACAGTAGAATATAAAGAAGCATTAGAAACTATCTTATCGAAGCAACTGGCATTAAAAGTTGATAAAACAGTTTTAAAAAATGCAAAAGAAGCATTAAATACTTTAGCAACAGAAGCAGATCCAACAACAGGAAAAACTGCAGATAGTGCAAAAACATATAATGATGCGAAAACAGCTGCCCAAGAAGCGATTCAAGCAGCCCAAACAGTTATTGACAATACAGATGCAACTGTAGCTCAAGTAAAAGAAGCTTTAAATAAAGTTAATGAGAAGAAAGCAGCATTAGAAGCAGCGAAACAAGCTTTAGTAGAAGCGGTAACTCCAGTAGGTAAAGAGAAAGCCCTAGAAGCAATCCAAACAGCATCAGAAGCTAAGATTGCGTCAATTGATAAGAATGCTAAATTGTCAGACGATGAAAAGGCAGCAGCGAAAGCTGAAGTAGCGAAAGCAGCCATCGCAGCCGTAAATGCTATCAATGAAGCGAAAGATCAAGAAGGTGTAGATAGAGCTCAGGCTACAGGACTTAAAGCAATTGAAGCAGTAACTCCAGTAGGTAAAGAAAAAGCTCTAGAAGCCATCCAAGCAGCATCAGAAGCTAAGATTGCGTCAATTGATAAGAACGCTAAATTGTCAGATGATGAAAAGGTAGCAGCGAAAGCTGAAGTAGCGAAAGCTGCCATCGCAGCCGTAAATGCTATCAATGAAGCGAAAGATCAAGAAGGTGTAGATGCTGCTCAAACTACAGGAGTTAAAGCAATTGAAGCAGTAACTCCAGTAGGTAAAGAGAAAGCCCTAGAAGCAATCCAAACAGCATCAGAAGCTAAGATTGCCTCAATTGATAAGAACGCTAAATTGTCAGATGATGAAAAAGCAGCAGCGAAAGCCGAAGTAGCGAAAGCAGCCATCGCAGCCGTAAATGCTATCAATGAAGCGAAAGATCAAGATGGTGTAGATGCCGCTCAAACTACAGGAGTTAAAGCAATTGAAGCAGTAACTCCAGTAGGTAAAGAGAAAGCCCTAGAAGCAATCCAAACAGCATCAGAAGCTAAGATTGCGTCAATTGATAAGAACGCTAAATTGTCAGATGATGAAAAAGCAGCAGCGAAAGCCGAAGTAGCGAAAGCAGCCATTGCAGCAGTAAATGCTATCAATGAAGCGAAAGATCAAGATGGTGTAGATGCTGCTCAAACTACAGGAGTTAAAGCAATTGAAGCAGTAACTCCAGTAGGTAAAGAGAAAGCCCTAGAAGCAATCCAAACAGCATCAGAAGCTAAGATTGCCTCAATTGATAAGAACGCTAAATTGTCAGATGATGAAAAAGCAGCAGCGAAAGCCGAAGTAGCGAAAGCAGCCATCGCAGCCGTAAATGCTATCAATGAAGCGAAAGATCAAGATGGTGTAGATGCTGCTCAAACTACAGGAGTTAAAAGCAATTGAAGCAGTAACTCCAGTAGGTAAAGAGAAAGCCCTAGAAGCAATCCAAACAGCATCAGAAGCTAAGATTGCGTCAATTGATAAGAATGCTAAATTGTCAGATGATGAAAAAGGCAGCAGCGAAAGCTGAAGTAGCGAAAGCAGCTATCGCAGCCGTAAATGCTATCAATGAAGCGAAAGATCAAGATGGTGTAGATGCTGCTCAAACTACAGGAGTTAAAAGCAATTGAAGCAGTAACTCCAGTAGGTAAAGAGAAAGCCCTAGAAGCAATCCAAACAGCATCAGAAGCTAAGATTGCGTCAATTGATAAGAATGCTAAATTGTCAGACGATGAAAAAAAGCAGCAGCGAAAGCCGAAGTAGCGAAAGCAGCCATTGCAGCAGTAAATGCTATCAATGAAGCGAAAGATCAAGATGGTGTAGATGCTGCTCAAACTACAGGAGTTAAAAGCAATTGAAGCAGTAACTCCAGTAGGTAAAGAGAAAGCCCTAGAAGCAATCCAAACAGCATCAGAAGCTAAGATTGCCTCAATTGATAAGAACGCTAAATTGTCAGATGATGAAAAAGCAGCAGCGAAAGCCGAAGTAGCGAAAGCAGCCATCGCAGCCGTAAATGCTATCAATGAAGCGAAAGATCAAGATGGTGTAGATGCCGCTCAAACTACAGGAGTTAAAGCAATTGAAGCAGTAACTCCAGTAGGTAAAGAGAAAGCCCTAGAAGCAATCCAAACAGCATCAGAAGCTAAGATTGCGTCAATTGATAAGAATGCTAAATTGTCAGATGATGAAAAGGCAGCAGCGAAAGCTGAAGTAGCGAAAGCAGCTATCGCAGCCGTAAATGCTATCAATGAAGCGAAAGATCAAGATGGTGTAGATGCCGCTCAAACTACAGGAGTTAAAGCAATTGAAGCAGTAACTCCAGTAGGTAAAGAGAAAGCCCTAGAAGCAATCCAAACAGCATCAGAAGCTAAGATTGCGTCAATTGATAAGAATGCTAAATTGTCAGACGATGAAAAAGCAGCAGCGAAAGCCGAAGTAGCGAAAGCAGCCATTGCAGCAGTAAATGCTATCAATGAAGCGAAAGATCAAGATGGTGTAGATGCTGCTCAAAACTACAGGAGTTAAAAGCAATTGAAGCAGTAACTCCAGTAGGTAAAGAGAAAGCCCTAGAAGCAATCCAAACAGCATCAGAAGCTAAGATTGCCTCAATTGATAAGAACGCTAAATTGTCAGATGATGAAAAAGCAGCAGCGAAAGCCGAAGTAGCGAAAGCAGCCATCGCAGCCGTAAATGCTATCAATGAAGCGAAAGATCAAGATGGTGTAGATGCTGCTCAAACTACAGGAGTTAAAGCAATTGAAGCAGTAACTCCAGTAGGTAAAGAGAAAGCCCTAGAAGCAATCCAAACAGCGTCAGAAGCTAAGATTGCCTCAATTGATAAGAACGCTAAATTGTCAGATGATGAAAAAGCAGCAGCTAAAGCTGAAGTAGCGAAAGTAGCCATCGCAGCCGTAAATGCTATCAATGAAGCGAAAGATCAAGATGGTGTAGATGCTGCTCAAACTACAGGAGTTAAAGCAATTGAAGCAGTAAATCCAGTAGGAACAACTAGTAAAGCAGGCGAAGGTAATGTCATAACTCCACCGACTGTGGAAGTACCAGCTTACACAGATGAAGTAGGCACAAGCGGTACGGATGGCGAAGGCAATGTCATAACTCCACCGACTGTGGAAGTACCAGCTTACACAGATGCAGTAGGTTCAAGCAGTACGGATGGCGAAGGTAACTTGCTAACTCCGCCAACTGTAGAAGTGCCAGCTTACACAGATGCAGTAGGTACAAGCAGTACAGATGGCGAAGGTAATGTCATTACACCACCAACTGCAGAAGTACCAGCCTATACAGATCCAGTAGGCACAAGCAGTACAGATGGTGAAGGTAATGTCATTACACCACCAACTGTAGAAGTACCAACCTATACAGGAAGTGTGAACGGTATTTCAGAAGAAATGCCAGCTCAGCCACATAAGGACGGCAGTGCTAATGAAATGTCAGATGGAACTCCAGTATCTGAAACTACAATAAATAAAGATAGACAACTTCCAAATACTGGTACAGCAGACTCTACAGTAGCTATGGTAGCAGCTGCAGCAAGTGCAGTACTTGGTCTTGGTCTTGCAGGCCGTCGTCGTAAAGAAGACGAAGAAGCATAATTTATATATGAGTTAATCTAATCTTTTAGTAAAATCTGTATTTGATTTTATAGCTTATATAGAATTTTCTTAAAAAAAATCTCCTAGTAGTCCATTGATTGCTAGGAGATTATTTGTTAATTATGGTATAGTAAAATGAAACGGGAATAGTACGACATAAATTCTTAATCATTGTTAGAAATTTGATTTTATAAGTAGACTGAAACCAGTATAGTATATAACTTCTGCTAAAAGTATTTCTAGAAATTAATTTGATTTCCCTAATAAATTTGTTCATATCTTATTTCAACTCACTATAATTTCCCAATCAATTTGCCTATATTTTATTTCGATTTACTATACTTTTCTTCTATAATTAAAAAAATACGATTATTAATTTTTACGAATAATATAGAAAAGGAGGGAATTATGTTTGTTGCGAGAGATACTAGGGGAGAATTGGTAAATGTGTTAGAGGATAAGCTTGAGAAGGAAGAATACACCTGCCCAGCTTGTGGAGGTCAGCTCCGTTTGCGTCAAGGATCAAGTGTCCGAACCCATTTTGCCCACAAATCCCTAAAAGACTGTGATTACTCCTTTGAAAATGAAAGCCCAGAACACTTGGCAAATAAGGAAATCCTCTATCACTGGTCTAAAACAGAGGCAGAGGTGCAATTAGAATACCCTCTTCCAGAGCTTAAACAGATTGCAGATGTATTTGTAAATGGCAATCTAGCTCTAGAAGTCCAATGTAGTCCCTTGCCTCAAAAAATTCTTAAAGAGCGTAGTGAGGGCTATCGTAGTCATGGGTACCAAGTACTGTGGTTGCTGGGTCAAAAACTGTGGCTCAAGGAGCGTTTGACCCGTCTGCAACAAGGTTTTCTTTATTTCAGTCAAAACATGGGCTTTTATGTTTGGGAAATAGACAAGGAAAAACAGCTTTTAAGGCTTAAATATCTCATACACCAGGATCTTCGAGGCAAACTCCATTATCAAATCAAGGAATTTCCCTATGGCCAAGATAGTCTACTGGAGATATTACGTTTTCCCTATAAGAAACAAAAAATATCTCATTTTACAGTTTCTGAGGATAAGGACATCTGTAGCTATATTCAGCAACAACTCTATTATCAAAATCCCATTTGGATGAAAGAACAAGCAGAAGCCTATCAAAAGGGGGAAAATCTCTTGACTTATGGGCTAAAAGAATGGTATCCACAAATTCGACCATTAGTAGGTGAGTTTTGCCAAATTGAGAAGGACTTAACCAGCTATTATCAGTATTTTCAAACCTATTACCAAGAAAATCCTCAAAATGATTGGCAAAAGCTTTATCCACCAGCCTTTTATCAGCAATATTTCTTGAAAAATATGGTAAAATAAAAAGGATGGAGGAATCTAATGGTATTACAAAGAAATGAAATAAATGAAAAAGATACATGGGATCTATCAACGATTTACCCAACTGACCAGGCTTGGGAAGAAGCCTTAAAAGATTTAACAGAACAATTGGAGAAAGTAGTCCAGTATGAAGGTCATCTCTTGGATAGTGCGGATAGCCTACTAGAAATTACTGAATTTTCTCTTGAAATGGAACGCCAGATGGAGAAGCTTTACGTTTATGCTCATATGAAAAATGACCAGGATACACGTGAAGCCAAGTACCAAGAGTACTATGCTAAGGCAATGACTCTCTATAGCCAGCTAGACCAAGTTTTTTTCATTCTATGAACCTGAATTTATGGATATTAGCGAAAAGCAGTATGCTGACTTTTTAGAAGTTCAACCAAAATTGCAGGTTTATCAACACTATTTTGACAAGCTTTTACAAGGCAAGGAACACGTTCTTTCACAACGTGAAGAAGAATTATTGGCTGGAGCTGGAGAAATCTTTGGTTCGGCAAGTGAAACCTTCGCTATTTTAGATAATGCAGATATCGTCTTTCCATTTGTTAAAGATGAAGATGGTAACGAAGTACAATTATCACATGGCGTTTATATGCGCTTGATGGAGTCTAAAAATCGTGAGGTTCGCCGTGGTGCCTATCAAGCCCTTTATGCAACTTATGAGCAATTCCAACATACTTATGCTAAAACCTTGCAAACAAATGTTAAGGTTCAAAACTATCGTGCAAAAGTTCGCAACTACAAGAGTGCGCGTCATGCAGCTCTCGCGGCGAATTTTGTTCCAGAGAGCGTTTATGACAATTTGGTAACAGCAGTTCGCAAGCATTTACCCCTCTTGCATCGTTACCTTGAGCTTCGTTCAAAAATCTTGGGGATTTCAGACCTCAAGATGTACGATGTCTACACACCGCTTTCATCTGTTGAATATAGCTTTACCTACCAAGAAGCCTTGAAAAAAGCCGAAGATGCCTTGGCAGTTTTGGGTGAGGATTACTTGAGCCGTGTTAAACGTGCCTTCAGTGAGCGCTGGATTGATGTTTACGAAAACCAAGGCAAGCGTTCAGGAGCCTATTCTGGTGGTTCTTATGATACTAATGCCTTTATGCTCCTTAACTGGCAGGACAATCTGGACAATCTCTTTACTCTTGTTCATGAAACAGGTCACAGTATGCACTCAAGCTATACTCGTGAAAGTCAGCCTTATGTTTACGGAGATTACTCTATCTTCTTGGCTGAGATCGCTTCAACTACCAATGAAAATATCTTGACGGAGAAATTATTGGAAGAAGTGGAAGACGACGCAACACGCTTTGCTATTCTCAATAACTTCCTAGACGGTTTCCGTGGAACAGTTTTTCGTCAAACTCAATTCGCTGAGTTTGAACACGCGATTCATCAAGCAGACCAAAATGGTGAAGTCTTGACAAGCGATTTCCTAAATAAACTCTATGCAGACTTGAACCAAGAGTATTATGGTTTGAGTAAGGAAGACAATCCTGAAATCCAATACGAGTGGGCTCGCATTCCACACTTCTACTATAACTACTATGTATACCAATATTCAACAGGTTTTGCAGCAGCCTCAGCCTTGGCTGAAAAAATTGTCCATGGTAGTCAAGAAGACCGTGACCGCTATATCGACTACCTCAAGGCAGGTAAATCTGACTATCCACTTAATGTCATGAGAAAAGCTGGTGTTGATATGGAGAAGGAAGACTATCTCAACGATGCCTTTGCAGTCTTCGAACGTCGTTTGAATGAGTTTGAAGCCCTTGTTGAAAAATTGGGATTGGCATAAGATGGTTGAATCATATAGTAAAAATGCCAACCATAACATGCGTCGCCCTGTTGTCAAGGAAGAAATTGTGGACTTGATGCGTCAGCGTCAAAAGCAAGTTACAGGTTCTTTGAAAGAGTTGGAAGACTTTGCTCGCAAGGAAAATATTCCCATCATTCCCCATGAAACGGTTGCTTATTTCCGTTTTCTCATGGAAACCATGCAACCTAAAAACATTCTGGAAATTGGGACGGCTATCGGTTTTTCAGCCCTCTTGATGGCTGAACATGCACCAAATGCAAAGATTACAACCATTGACCGCAATCCAGAAATGATTGGTTTTGCCAAGGAAAATTTCGCCCAGTTTGACAGTCGTAAGCAAATTACGCTCCTAGAAGGAGATGCGGTAGATGTCTTATCAACCTTGACAGAGTCCTATGATTTTGTCTTTATGGATTCTGCCAAGTCTAAATATATCGTCTTTCTGCCAGAAATCCTCAAACACTTGGACGTTGGAGGCGTGGTTGTCTTGGATGATATTTCCAAGGTGGTGATGTTGCCAAGGACATTATGGAGGTTCGTCGTGGCCAGCGAACCATTTACCGTGGCCTTCAAAGATTATTTGATGCAACCTTAGATAATCCAGGACTCACTGCAACGTTAGTACCTTTAGGGGACGGCATTCTCATGCTTCGTAAAAATGTAGCAGACGTTCAATTGCCTGTTAGTGAATGATTTTCAGAATAATTTAAGAAAATATAGTAAAATAGATAGGGTAACACTTATCTCAAAGGAGTAGACATGAAGAAAAAACTATTGGCAGGTGCCATTACACTATTATCAGTAGCAACTTTAGCAGCTTGTTCGAAAGGTTCAGAAGGAGCAGATCTTATCAGCATGAAAGGAGATGTTATCACTGAACATCAGTTCTTCGAGGAAGTAAAGAATAATCAAGCAGCTCAACAAGTTTTGCTTAACATGACCATTCAAAATGTTTTTGAAAAACAATATGGGTCAGAAGTAACTGACAAAGAAGTAGAAGATGCAATTGCTGAAGAACAAAAGAAATATGGGGACAGCTATCAAAATGTACTCTCACGTGCTGGCATGACACTTGAGACACGTAAAGCTCAAATCCGTACTAGTAAATTGGTTGAATTAGCAGTTAAGAAGGCAGCAGAAGCTGAATTGACAGACGATGCTTATAAGAAGGCCTTTGATGAATACACTCCAGATGTAACGGCTCAAATCATTCGTCTTGATAATGAGGATAAAGCGAAAGAAGTCCTCGAAAAAGCTAAGGCAAGTGGCGCAGATTTCGCTCAATTAGCTAAAGATAACTCAACTGATGAGAAAACCAAAGCTAACGGTGGTGAAATCACTTTTGATTCAGCTTCAACAGAGGTACCAGATCAAGTTAAGAAAGCAGCTTTTGCCTTGGATGTTAACGGCATTTCTGATGTCATTACAGCTACTGGTACTCAGGCATACAGCAGTCAATATTATATTGTAAAACTCACTAAGAAAAACAGAAAAGTCATCTAATATTGATGATTATAAAGAAAAATTGAAGACGCTTATTCTTACTCAAAAACAAAATGATTCATCATTTGTTCAAAGTATTATCGGAAAAGAGTTGCAAGCTGCAAATATTAAAGTTAAAGATCAAGCTTTCCAAAATATCTTTACTCAATACATTGGTGGTGGAGATTCAAGCTCAAGCAGTTCTTCAAAAGAATAAAAACAGAAAAGAGCCAAGCGCTCTTTTTCTTATGGGAAAAATCTTATATCTTAAGGGTAAGGGTTTTTTTCTTTCTGAAAAAGTGGTATAATAGCAATCAAAACTAGAAAATAAACGGAATTTGGGAATAATTTCTTTTGTTCTCATTAGATTGGTGATACTATGAAGATTAGTAAGAGGCACCTGTTAAACTATTCTATTCTAGTTCCTTACTTACTTTTATCTATTTTGGGTTTGATTGTAGTCTATTCTACAACCAGTGCCATTCTTATCGAAGAAGGTAAAAGTGCCCTCCAATTGGTTCGAAGTCAGGGAATGTTTTGGATATTTAGTTTAATATTGATTGCCTTGATATATAAGCTGAAACTGAATTTTTTAAGAAAAGAACGACTTTTATTTATTGTTATGTTTGTTGAGCTGATTCTCTTAGCTCTGGCTCGCCTAATTGGTACGCCAGTCAATGGAGCCTATGGTTGGATTTCAGTAGGACCTTTGACCATTCAGCCAGCTGAGTATTTGAAGATTATCATCGTCTGGTACTTGGCCCAACGTTTTTCAAAACAACAGGATGAAATTGGTATTTACGATTTTCAAGTTTTAACTCAAAATCAATGGATTCCTCGAGCTTTTAATGATTGGCGTTTGTCCTCTTGGTAATGATAGGAAGTTTGGCTATTTTCCCAGATTTGGGGAATGCTACAATCCTAGCGCTGGTCGCCTTGATTATGTATACAGTTAGTGGGATTGCTCATCGTTGGTTTATAGTCTTTATCGGTGTATTGTTTGGAGTTTCAGCCCTATCCTTATCAGCTATTTCTATGATTGGGGTTGATAAGTTTTCAAAAGTTCCAGTATTTGGTTACGTTGCTAAGCGTTTCAGTGCCTACTTTAATCCCTTTGCTGATTTGGCAGGAGCAGGCCACCAACTTGCAAATTCCTACTTTGCCATGGTAAATGGTGGTTGGTTTGGTCTAGGATTAGGAAATTCAATCGAAAAACGTGGTTATTTACCAGAGGCTCATACAGACTTTGTATTTTCAATTGTCATTGAAGAGTTTGGATTTGTGGGAGCCAGCTTGATTTTAGCCCTTGTCTTTTTCCTGATTTTGCGGATTATCCTAGTCGGTATTCGTGCTAAGAATCCCTTTAATTCCATGATGGCGATTGGGGTTGGGGGGATGATGCTGGTACAGGTATTTGTCAATATTGGCGGAATTTCGGGCATTATTCCTTCGACAGGAGTAACCTTCCCCTTCTTATCACAAGGAGGGAACAGTCTCCTAGTCTTGTCTGTAGCCATCGCCTTTGTCTTAAATATTGATGCAAGTGAAAAACGTGCCCAATTATATGAGGAGTTAGAAGCTCACTCATCAAACTATATGTAGAGTTGATAGTGGAAAGGATTACCTATGTCTCTTCAAAAATTAGAAAACTATAGTAATAAAGCTGTCGTGCAAGAAGAAGTATTGATTTTAACAGAATTGTTAGAAGATATCACTAAAAATATGCTTGCCCCAGAGACTTTTGCAAAAATCATGGAGTTGAAAGAATTATCAACTCAAGAAGATTATCAAGGCTTGAACCAATTGGTTACGAGTCTGTCAAATGATGAAATGGCTTATATTTCACGCTATTTCTCTATCTTGCCTCTCTTGATTAATATTTCAGAAGATGTGGATTTGGCCTATGAAATCAACCACCAAAATAATATCGATCAAGATTATCTTGGGAAATTATCGGCAACGATCAAAATGGTTGCAGAAAAAGAAAATGCAGTTGAAATTTTAGAACATTTGAATGTTGTCCCTGTTTTGACAGCCCATCCAACACAAGTGCAACGTAAGAGTATGTTGGATTTGACCAACCATATCCACACCCTCTTGCGTAAGTACCGTGATGTAAAATTAGGCTTGATTAATAAGGAAAAATGGCATAATGATCTCCGTCGTTACATTGAGATTATCATGCAGACAGATATGATTCGTGAAAAGAAATTGAAAGTAACCAATGAAATCACGAATGTTATGGAGTACTACAATAGTTCATTCCTGAAGGCAGTTCCTCATTTGACTGCTGAGTACAAGCGTCTGGCTAAAAAACATGGCTTGGAGTTAAAACATCCTAAACCAATTACCATGGGAATGTGGATTGGTGGCGACCGTGATGGGAATCCTTTTGTTACAGCAGATACCTTGAAACAATCTGCTATGACTCAGTGTGAAGTCATTATGAACTACTATGATGAAAAGATTTACCAACTTTATCGTGAATTCTCTCTCTCAACCAGTATTGTCAATGTAAGCAAGCAAGTTAGAGAAATGGCTCGTCAATCTAAGGATAACTCTATTTATCGTGAAAAAGAGCTTTACCGTCGTGCCTTGTTTGATATTCAATCAAAAATCCAAGCAACAAAAACCTATCTGATTGAGGATAAGGAAGTTGGGGCTCGCTATGAAACAGCTAATGATTTTTATAAGGATTTAATTACCATTCGTGATTCCCTCTTGGAAAATAAGGGTGAAGCACTGATTTCTGGTGATTTTGTTGAGTTGATCCAGGCAGTTGAAATTTTTGGTTTCTATTTGGCATCTATTGACATGCGTCAAGATTCTAGTGTTCATGAAGCCTGTGTAGCTGAACTTTTGAAATCAGCAGGAATTCATTCTCGTTACAGCGAACTAAGTGAAGAGGAAAAATGCCAGCTTCTCTTAAAAGAATTGGAAGAAGATCCACGCATTCTTTCTGCTACTCATGTTGAAAAATCAGAGTTACTTGAAAAAGAATTGGCCATCTTTAAGGCTGCCCGTAAGTTGAAAGATAAGTTGGGTGATGATGTTATTCGTCAGACCATTATTTCGCATGCAACCAGCGTATCAGATATGTTGGAATTGGCTATCTTGCTGAAAGAAGTAGGGCTAGTTGATAAAGAGAGAGCCCGTGTCCAAATCGTTCCTCTCTTTGAAACAATCGAGGATTTGGATCACTCAGAAGAAACAATGAGGGAATACCTTTCTCTTGGTCTGGCTAAGAAATGGATTGCTCACGTAATAACTACCAGGAAATCATGCTTGGCTACTCTGACAGTAATAAAGATGGTGGTTACTTATCATCATGTTGGACTCTCTACAAGGCTCAACAACAACTGACTGCCATTGGAGATGAATTTGGTGTTAAGGTTACCTTCTTCCATGGCCGTGGTGGGACTGTCGGTCGTGGTGGTGGACCAACTTATGAAGCTATTACCTCTCAACCGCTCAAGTCTATCAAGGATCGTATCCGCTTGACGGAGCAGGGTGAAGTAATTGGCAATAAATATGGTAACAAAGATGCTGCCTATTATAACCTTGAAATGTTGGTTTCAGCAGCCATTAACCGTATGATTACTCAATGGAAGAGTGATACTAATACCTCAAATCGCTATGAGGCTATTATGGATCAAGTAGTGGACCGTAGTTATGATATATATCGAGATTTAGTCTTTGGGAATGAACATTTTTATGATTATTTCTTTGAATCAAGTCCTATTAAGGCCATTTCCAGCTTTAATATCGGTTCTCGCCCAGCCGCTCGTAAGACTATTACTGAAATCGGTGGTTTGCGTGCTATTCCTTGGGTTTTCTCATGGTCACAAAGTCGTGTCATGTTCCCTGGCTGGTATGGTGTAGGATCAAGCTTCAAGGAGTTTATCGATAAAAATCCAGAGAATATCGCTATCTTACGAGATATGTACCAAAATTGGCCTTTCTTCCAATCTCTCCTTTCAAATGTCGATATGGTCTTATCTAAATCCAACATGAATATTGCTTTTGAATATGCTAAGTTATGTGAAGATGATCAAGTGAAGGCTATTTATGATACTATTTTAGACGAATGGCAATTAACGAAAAATGTTATCCTAGAGATTGAAGGATATGACGAATTATTAGCTGAAAATCCATATCTAAAAGCAAGTTTGGATTACCGTATGCCTTACTTTAATATCCTTAACTATATCCAGTTGGAGTTGATTAAACGTCAACGTCGAGGAGAATTATCAAGCGATCAAGAAAAATTAATCCATACAACCATCAACGGAATTGCGACCGGATTGCGTAATTCAGGCTGATACCTATTAAACTTCCTATTTTTCATAGGGGAAGTTTTTGAATATTTCAAAAAAATGCTAAAAGAGTCTTGACAAGTAGTTGAAAAATGATATAATTTAACCATTCAGAAAAGTAATCATATAAACTTTTTAGAGAGTCTGTGGTAGCTGAAAACAGATAAGTGATGATGATGAAAATTGGGCTGGATGTTATTTAGAATTTGAAATCATAAAAATTCGGTGAGCACACCTTACAGTGCATCTCGTTATTGCGAGACAGAGCGATAGGGAAATTCCCTATAATTGAGGTGGTACCGCGCATCGACGTCCTCACACAAGTTTTTTGTGTGAGGACTTTTTTGATGGAGGTTAGTATGGAAAGAAAACGATGGCGTCGCTTGTTTATACTCAATGAAAATCAAATCAAACTAGGAAACTAGCCGCAAGCTGCTCAAAACACTGTTTTGAGGTTGTGGATAGAACTGACAGAGTCAGTATCATATACCTACGGTAAGGCGACGCTGACGTGGTTTGAAGAGATTTTCGAAGAGTATTAGATAAGTGAAGTATTTTAAAGGAAATAAAAGGAGAAATGGAATGAAAAATAAACGTTTAATTGGAATTATCGCTGCATTAGCAGTCTTAGTAGCAGGAAGCTTGATTTACTCTTCAATGAATAAACCAGAAGCTAAGAATGAGAAGAAAGTTGCCAAAGTTGGTGTCCTTCAGTTTGTGAGCCATCCATCTCTTGATTTGATTTATAAAGGAATTCAAGATGGACTTGCAGAAGAAGGGTATAAAGATGACCAAGTTAAAATCGATTTTATGAACTCAGAAGGCGACCAAAGTAAGGTTGCGACAATGAGTAAACAATTGGTTGCAAATGGGAATGACCTTGTGGTTGGTATTGCAACACCAGCAGCTCAAGGATTGGCTAGTGCAACAAAAGACCTACCGGTTATCATGGCCGCTATTACAGACCCAATCGGAGCTAACTTGGTCAAAGATTTGAAAAAACCAGGTGGCAACATTACAGGGGTATCTGACCACAACCCAGCTCAACAACAAGTTGAACTCATCAAAGCTTTGACACCAAATGTGAAAACAATTGGAGCTCTTTACTCAAGCAGCGAAGACAATTCAAAAACACAGGTAGAAGAATTTAAGGCTTATGCTGAAAAAGCAGGTTTGACAGTCGAAATATTTGCTGTTCCTTCAACAAATGAAATTGCTTCAACAGTTAACGTTATGACTAGCAAGGTCGATGCTATCTGGGTTCCAATTGATAACACCATTGCATCAGCCTTTTCAACAGTTGTATCAAGCAACCAATCAGCTAAAAAACCAATTTATCCAAGCGCGACTGCCATGGTAGAAGCAGGTGGCTTGGCATCAGTTGTAGTTGACCAACACGACCTTGGTGTGGCAACAGGTAAAATGATTGCGCAAGTCTTGAAAGGTGCAAAACCAGCTGAAACTCCAGTCAATGTCTTTTCAACTGGTAAGTCAGTGATTAACAAAAAATTGGCACAAGAATTAGGTATTACAATTCCTGAATCTGTTCTAAAAGAAGCAGGGCAAGTGATTGAATAATCTACAATGGAGGAGTTGGGGACATCTCCTCCAATTTTTTACAGTAAAAATCATATAGAAAAGGTTAAGAAACAGATGATATTATCTATTATTTCTCAAGGATTTGTCTGGGCGATTTTAGGTCTGGGAATCTTTATGACATTTAGGATTTTGAACTTTCCAGATATGACGACAGAAGGTTCCTTCCCTCTTGGGGGAGCTGTTGCTGTCACTCTGATAACCAAAGGCGTGAATCCCTTTTTAGCGACACTTGTTGCTGTTGGAGCTGGTTGTTTGGCTGGAATGGCAGCAGGCCTTCTTTATACAAAAGGGAAGATTCCAACCTTGCTATCAGGGATTTTGGTGATGACTTCCTGCCACTCTATCATGCTCTTGATTATGGGACGTGCAAATTTAGGACTGCTTGGAACCAAGCAAATTCAGGATGTTTTACCTTTTGATTCAGACTTGAACCAACTCTTGACAGGTCTCATCTTTGTCAGTCTTGTTATTGTTCTCATGCTCTTTTTCTTGGACACTAAACTCGGACAAGCCTACATTGCTACAGGTGACAATCCTGATATGGCTAGAAGTTTCGGGATTCATACTGGACGCATGGAGCTTATGGGCTTGGTCTTATCAAATGGTGTGATTGCCCTTGCAGGAGCTCTCATTGCCCAGCAAGAAGGTTATGCCGATGTATCACGAGGAATCGGGGTTATCGTTGTAGGTCTTGCAAGTTTGATTATTGGGGAAGTTATTTTCAAGAGTTTGAGCTTGGCAGAGCGTCTGGTTGCCATCGTTGTGGGTTCTATCGCCTATCAATTCTTAGTGTGGGCAGTTATCGCTCTTGGCTTTAATACAAGTTACCTTCGTTTATACAGTGCCTTGATTTTAGCAGTCTGCCTCATGATTCCAACATTTAAGCAAACAATCTTGAAAGGAGCCAAATTAAGCAAATGACAGCAATTGTAGAATTAAAAAATGCAACCAAAGTCGTTAAAAATGGCTTTGATGAAGAAAAGATTATTTTAAATGATGTTTCCTTAGAAATTTTTGAACAGGATTTCATCACGATTTTAGGTGGAAATGGAGCTGGGAAATCAACCCTCTTTAACACTATTGCAGGAACTTTGTCATTAACCAGTGGAACCATCCGTATTTTGGGTGAAGATGTTACCAAGTTTTCGCCAGAAAAGCGAGCTAAGTATCTGTCTCGAGTCTTCCAAGATCCCAAGATGGGGACAGCTCCTCGTATGACGGTCGCTGAAAATCTTTTGATTGCCAAGTTTCGTGGTGAAAGCGTGGACTGTTTCCGAGACGTCTGGCTAGCTATAAGGATGAGTTTCAGGCAACTATTGAAAAAGTGGGAAACGGTCTTGAGAAACACTTGAATACACCAATTGAGTTCTTATCTGGTGGACAAAGACAGGCTTTGAGTCTCTTGATGGCAACATTGAAGCGTCCTGAATTACTCTTGTTGGACGAGCATACTGCAGCCCTTGATCCAAAGACCAGTGTGGCCTTGATGGAATTGACGGATGAATTTGTCAAGAAAGACCAGCTGACAGCGCTTATGATTACCCACCATATGGAAGATGCTCTCAAATATGGCAATCGTTTAATTGTCATGAAAGAAGGACGAATTATCCAAGATTTGAAACAAGAAGAAAAAGCAAAAATGAAAATCTCTGATTATTATCAACTCTTTGAATAAAGTAGGGAAAATGAGTGAAATGGTTTACTTTTTTTCTGAAATAAAGTATACTATATAAAGTAAACTATGATAACATGGAGGTATTGTGTATGGTTGACAAACAAGTCATTGAAGAAATCAAAAAAACAATGCCAACATTGTGGAAGTCATAGGAGATGTGATTTCTTTACAAAAAGGCAGGACGGAACTATCTAGGGCTCTGTCCTTTTCATGGTGAAAAAACACCTTCTTTCAACGTTGTAGAGGACAAGCAGTTTTACCACTGTTTTGGTTGTGGTCGCTCAGGTGATGTCTTTAAGTTCATCGAGGAGTACCAAGGAGTTCCCTTTATGGAGGCTGTCCAAATCTTAGGTCAGCGTGTCGGGATAGAGGTGGAAAAACCGCTTTATAGTGAGCAGAAGCCAGCTTCACCCCACCAAGCTCTTTATGATATGCATGAAGATGCTGCCAAATTTTATCATGCTATTCTCATGACAACTACCATGGGGGAAGAGGCCAGAAACTACCTTTATCAGCGTGGTTTGACAGATGAAGTGCTCAAGCATTTTCGGATTGGTTTAGCACCTCCAGAACGAAACTATCTCTATCAACGTTTGTCTGGTCAGTATCGTGATGAGGATTTTCTAGATTCAGGGCTATTTTACCTATCAGATGCCAATCAATTTGTAGACACTTTTCACAATCGGATCATGTTTCCCCTGACAAATGACCAAGGAAAGGTTATTGCCTTCTCAGGTCGTATCTGGCAGAAAACGGATTCACAAACTTCTAAGTATAAAAATAGCCGATCGACTGCAATTTTTAACAAAAGTTACGAATTATATCATATGGATAGGGCTAAAAAATCTTCTGGAAAAGCCAGTGAGATTTATCTGATGGAAGGATTCATGGATGTCATCGCAGCCTATCGGGCTGGAATAGAAAATGCTGTAGCGTCTATGGGAACGGCCTTAAGTCGTGAGCATGTTGAGCATCTGAAAAGGTTAACCAAGAAGTTGGTTCTTGTTTATGATGGTGATAAGGCTGGGCAAGCCGCGACATTGAAAGCGCTGGACGAAATTGGTGATATGCCTGTGCAAATCGTTAGCATGCCTGATAACTTGGATCCAGATGAGTATCTACAAAAAAATGGACCAGAAGACTTGGCCTATCTGTTAACGAAAACTCGTATTAGTCCGATTGAGTTTTACATTCATCAGTATAAGCCTGAAAACAGTGAAAATCTGCAGGCACAGATTGAGTTTATTGAAAAAATAGCTCCCTTGATTGTTCAAGAAAAATCTATTACTGCTCAAAACAGCTATATACATATTTTAGCTGACAGTCTGGCGTCCTTTGATTATGCCCAGATTGAGCAGATTGTTAATGAGAGTCGTCAGGCGCAAAGGCAGAATCGTATGGAAGGAATTTCCAGACCGATGCCAATCACTATGCCTGTCACCAAGCAGTTATCGGCTATTATGAGGGCAGAAGCCCATCTACTTTATCGAATGATGGAATCTCCCCTTGTTTTGAATGATTACCGTTTGCGAGAAGACTTTGCATTTGACACTCCTGAATTTCAGGTTTTATATGACTTGCTTGGCCAGTATGGAAATCTTCCTCCAGAAGTTCTAGCGGAGCAGACAGAGGAAGTTGAAAGAGCATGGTATCAAGTTTTAGCTCAGGATTTACCATCTGAGATGTCACCTCAGGAACTTAGTGAAGTAGAAATGACTCGAAACAAGGCTCTCTTGAATCAGGACAATATGAGAATCAAAAAGAAGGTGCAGGAAGCTAGCCATGTAGGAGATACAGACACAGCCTTAGAAGAATTGGAACGTTTAATTTCCCAAAAGAGAAGAATGGAGTAATAATGGCAACAAAACAAAAAGAAGTAACAACATTTGACGTACAAGTAGCAGAATTTATCCGTAATCATAAACAAAAAGGGACAGCAACTGATGATGAAATTAATGCAAGTCTGGTGATTCCTTTACCTTGGATGCTGATGGAATTGAAGATCTCTTGCAACGAATTCAGGATGCAGGAATTTCTATCACAGATAACGAAGGAAATCCGAGTGCTCGTGTTCTTAGCTCTGAAGAAGAACCAGAACTCAGCGATGAGGACTTGATTGGGTCAACTTCGGCTAAGGTCAATGACCCTGTTCGTATGTACTTGAAAGAAATCGGAGTCGTTCCTCTCTTGACCAATGAAGAGGAAAAAGAATTGGCACTAGCTGTTGAAGCGGGTGATATCGAAGCCAAACAACGTCTTGCGGAAGCCAACCTTCGTTTGGTTGTTTCTATTGCTAAACGCTATGTCGGCCGTGGTATGCAGTTCCTTGACTTGATTCAAGAAGGGAACATGGGCTTAATGAAGGCGGTTGACAAGTTTGACTATTCTAAAGGATTTAAGTTCTCAACTTACGCAACTTGGTGGATTCGTCAGGCTATCACTCGTGCTATTGCGGATCAAGCTCGTACTATTCGTATCCCAGTCCACATGGTTGAAACGATTAACAAGCTTGTTCGTGAACAGCGTAACCTTCTTCAAGAATTGGGGCAAGATCCAACACCAGAACAAATCGCTGAACGAATGGATATGACACCTGATAAGGTTCGTGAAATCTTGAAGATTGCCCAAGAACCGGTATCCCTTGAAACTCCAATCGGTGAAGAGGATGATAGCCACCTTGGGGACTTTATCGAAGATGAAGTGATTGAAAATCCAGTGGACTATACAACTCGTATTGTCTTGCGTGAGCAGTTGGATGAGGTCTTGGATACTCTTACAGACCGTGAAGAAAATGTTTTGCGTCTGCGTTTTGGGCTAGATGATGGTAAAATGCGTACCCTTGAAGATGTTGGTAAAGTCTTTAACGTGACTCGCGAGCGTATCCGTCAGATTGAAGCTAAAGCTTTGAGAAAACTACGCCAACCAAGTCGCAGCAAACCGCTTCGTGATTTTATTGAAGACTAAGAGTGAGGATGAATATGGCTTATACAGAAGAGCAAATTGAAAACATCAAAACACGAATTTTATCAGCCTTGGAAGAAGTTATTGACCCTGAGTTGGGAATCGATATTGTCAATCTTGGTTTGATCTATGAAATTCGTTTTGACGGCGACACAGGGCAAACAGAGATTGATATGACGTTGACAACTATGGGTTGTCCCCTGGCAGATCTTTTGACAGACCAGATTTATGATGCCATGACAGAGGTGCCAGAAGTAACGGATACTGAGGTCAAATTAGTTTGGTATCCAGCCTGGACTGTTGAAAAAATGAGTCGCTATGCACGCATTGCCCTAGGCATTAAGTAAACAAATAAAAGCATGTGAGAGATTATTGGAAAAGCGAGGAAATTTCCTCTTCTTTTCCTCTAGTCTCTCCTTTCTTTGCTGATTTTATTCAAAGAAAATGATATAATAGTAGTTATGGAAAAAAAGAAATTACGCATCAATATGTTGAGTTCAAGTGAGAAAGTAGCAGGACAAGGAGTTTCAGGTGCCTACCGTGAATTAGTTCGTCTTCTTCACCGTGATGCCAAGGACCAATTGATTGTTACAGAAAAATCTTCCAATCGAGGCAGATGTGACTCACTTTCATACAATTGATTTCCCCTATTATTTATCAACATTCCAAAAAGAAACGCTCAGGAAGGAAAAATTGGCTATGTGCATTTCTTGCCTGATACACTTGAGGGGAGTTTGAAAAATTCCATTTTTCTTAAAGGGAATTGTGAAACGCTATGTATTTTCTTTTTTTACAACCGGATGGAGCACTTGGTGGTGGTCAATCCTATGTTTATCGAGGATTTGGTGGCAGCTGGTATTCCACGTGAAAAAGTGACCTATATTCCTAACTTTGTAAACAAGGAAAAATGGCATCCTCTTCCACAGGAAGAGGTAGCAAGACTGCGTACGGAGATAGGTCTTAGTGACAATCAGTTTATCGTAGTAGGTGCTGGTCAAGTTCAGAAACGCAAAGGTATTGACGATTTTATCCGTCTGGCTGAGGAATTGCCCCAAATTACCTTTTATCTGGGCAGGTGGTTTCTCTTTTGGTGGTATGACAGATGGTTATGAACGTTACAAGAAAAATCATGGAGAATCCCCCTAAAAATTTGATTTTTCCAGGTATTGTATCGCCAGAGCGGATGCGCGAATTGTATGCCCTAGCGGACCTTTTCTTGTTGCCTAGTTACAATGAACTCTTTCCTATGACTATCCTAGAAGCTGCTAGTTGTGAAGCTCCTATTATGTTGCGTGATTTGGATCTTTATAAGGTGATTTTGGAGGGAAATTATCGGCCTACAGCAGACAGAGAAGAGATGAAAGAAGCTATTCTGGAATATCAAGCGAATCCTGCTGCTTTAAAAGATTTGAAAGAAAAAAAGCTAAGAATATTTCTAGAGAGTATTCAGAAGAGCATCTGTTACAAATCTGGTTGGACTTTTATGAGAAACAAGCCGCTTTAGGGAGAAAGTAAAAAGTGAGGTAATCTATGCGAATTGGTTTATTTACAGATACCTATTTTCCTCAGGTTTCAGGTGTTGCGACCAGTATTCGGACCTTGAAAAACAGAACTTGAAAAGCAGGGGCACGCTGTTTTTATCTTTACGACGACAGATAAGGATGTCAATCGTTATGAAGATTGGCAAATTATCCGCATTCCAAGTGTTCCTTTCTTTGCTTTTAAGGATCGTCGCTTTGCCTATCGAGGATTCAGTAAGGCGCTTGAAATTGCTAAACAGTATCAACTGGATATTATCCATACTCAGACAGAATTTTCTCTTGGTTTGTTGGGGATTTGGATTGCGCGTGAATTGAAGATTCCCGTTATTCATACCTATCACACCCAGTACGAAGACTATGTACATTATATTGCCAAGGGGATGTTGATTCGTCCTAGTATGGTCAAGTATCTGGTTAGAGGTTTTTTGCATGATGTGGATGGGGTGATTTGCCCGAGTGAGATTGTCCGAGACTTGCTATCTGACTATAAAGTCAAGGTTGAGAAAAAGGGTCATTCCAACTGGGATTGAATTAGCTAAGTTTGAGCGTCCGGAAATCAAGCAGGAAAATTTGACAGAACTGCGTACTAAACTAGGAATTCAAGATGATGAAAAGATGTTGCTTAGTCTTTCCAGAATTTCCTATGAAAAAAATATTCAAGCAGTACTAGCAGCCTTTGCAGAAGTTCTGAAAGAAGAAGACAAGGTCAAACTGGTGGTAGCTGGGGATGGTCCTTATCTGGATGACCTCAAAGAGCAAGCCAAGAAACTAGAGATTCAAGACTACGTCATCTTTACAGGCATGATTGCTCCTAGTGAGACGGCTCTTTACTATAAGGCGGCGGATTTCTTCATCTCGGCATCGACAAGTGAAACGCAAGGTTTGACATACTTGGAAAGCTTAGCCAGTGGAACGCCTGTCATTGCTCATGGAAATCCTTATCTGGATAATCTTATCAGTGATAAAATGTTTGGAACCTTGTACTATGGGGAACATGATTTGGCTGGAGCTATTTTGGAAGCCCTGATTGCAACTCCAGATATGGATGAGCATACCTTATCAGAGAAATTGTACGAGATTTCAGCTGAGAACTTTGGAAAACGAGTGCATGAGTTTTATCTGGATGCCATTATTTCAAATAACTTCCAGAAAGATTTAGCAAAAGATGATACGGTCAGTCAGCGTATCTTTAAGACAGTTTTGTATCTACCGCAACAGGTGGTTGCTGTGCCTGTAAAAGGCTCTAGACGAATGCTGAGGGCTTCAAAAACACAGTTAATCAGCATCAGAGATTATTGGAAAGACCATGAAGAATAGAAAGAGGAATAGCTATGAAAAAACAATTGATGAGAAGTGGTAGTGATCAAAAAATTGCTGGAGTATGTGCTGGGGTCGCAAATTATTTTGATATTGATCCGACTATTGTTCGTGTAATATGGGGTGTTCTTGCATTTTGTTATGGGGCAGGAATTGTAGCTTATATCATTTTATGGATTATTGCACCAGTAGCAACTGACTATTGAAAACTAGCTAAATTCATGCTAAGATAATAGAAAATAGAATGTAACGAAGGAGAGAAAAATGGCATTTGGAGATAATGGAAATCGTAAAAAAACTATGTTTGAGAAAATAACCTTGTTTATCGTGATTATCATGCTAGTAGCAAGTTTATTGGGAATTTTTGCAACTGCAATTGGTGCCCTCAGTAATCTATAAAATAGATTCAAGAAAATTTAGTGACTGGGATTTCCCAGCCCTTTTTTAAAGTGAGAAGAAAAAATGAGTATGTTTTTAGATACAGCCAAGATTAAGGTCAAGGCTGGTAATGGTGGCGATGGCATGGTTGCCTTTCGTCGTGAAAAATATGTCCCTAATGGCGGTCCTTGGGGTGGTGACGGTGGACGTGGAGGGAATGTCGTCTTCGTTGTAGACGAAGGACTACGTACCTTGATGGATTTCCGTTATAACCGTCATTTTAAGGCTGATTCTGGTGAAAAAGGAATGACCAAAGGGATGCATGGTCGTGGTGCAGAGGACCTCAGAGTTCGAGTGCCGCAAGGTACGACTGTGCGTGATGCAGAGACTGGCAAGGTCTTGACAGATTTGATTGAACACGGTCAAGAATTTATCGTGGCCCACGGTGGACGTGGTGGACGTGGAAACATCCGCTTTGCAACCCCAAAAAATCCTGCTCCAGAAATCTCTGAAAATGGAGAACCAGGTCAGGAACGTGAGTTACAATTGGAACTAAAAATCTTGGCAGATGTTGGTTTAGTAGGTTTCCCATCTGTAGGGAAATCAACACTTTTAAGTGTTATTACCTCAGCTAAACCTAAAATTGGTGCCTACCACTTTACGACCATTGTGCCAAATTTAGGTATGGTTCGTACCCAATCAGGTGAATCCTTTGCAGTAGCCGATCTACCAGGTTTGATTGAAGGCGCTAGTCAAGGTGTTGGTTTGGGAACTCAGTTCCTCCGTCACATCGAGCGTACACGTGTCATCCTTCACATCATTGATATGTCAGCTAGCGAAGGACGTGATCCATATGAGGACTACCTAGCGATCAATAAAGAGCTGGAGTCATACAATCTTCGCCTCATGGAGCGTCCACAGATTATCGTAGCCAATAAGATGGATATGCCTGAAAGTCAGGAAAATCTTGAAGAATTCAAGAAAAAATTGGCTAAAAACTATGATGAATTTGAAGAATTACCAGCTATCTTCCCAATTTCTGGTTTGACCAAGCAAGGTCTGGCAACGCTCTTGGATGCTACAGCTGAATTGTTAGACAAGACACCAGAATTCTTGCTCTACGACGAGTCAGATATGGAAGAAGAAGCTTATTATGGATTTGACGAGGAAGAAAAAGCCTTTGAAATTAGTCGTGATGACGATGCGACATGGGTACTTTCTGGTGAAAAACTCATGAAACTCTTTAATATGACCAACTTTGATCGTGACGAATCGGTCATGAAATTTGCTCGCCAGCTTCGTGGTATGGGGGTTGATGAAGCCCTTCGTGCGCGTGGAGCTAAAGATGGTGACTTGGTTCGCATTGGTAAATTTGAGTTTGAATTTGTAGACTAGGAGACTGATATGGGAGATAAACCGATATCTTTCCGAGGTGCGGATGGCAACTTTGTTTCCGCTGCAGACGTTTGGAATGAAAAGAAATTAGAAGAACTATTTAATCGTCTCAATCCAAATCGTGCTCTGAGATTGGCACGAACCAAAAAAGACAATCCACCTCAGTAAAATAGATAAAAAGATTCCGTGTCAAATGAGACACGGAATTTTCTTATTCTTCAAAGAAAAATGGTGGAGCGAATTTTTTCAGTTCTTCAAAGCATTTTTGAGCAGCTTCTGCATCTTCACAGATGACAAGACATACATCATCGCCACAGAGGGTAGCGATAGCGTCGGGGAAGCTCAAAGCGTCAATGATAGAACCAAAGGATTGAGCAAGTCCAGGAAGGGTTTTTAGCAGGACTTGATGTTGAACTGGGCGCATCAAGACAAGAGTATCTTCCATGTAAATTTCGAGACGTTTTTCCCATTTTGAGATAGAACCTGTATTGAGCACGTAGTAAGAATTGTCTTCTTCTCGTACTTTTGAGAGGTTCATACTTTTAATATCTCTCGAAAGTGTAGCTTGTGTAACTTGAATATCATTATCGGCAAGAAGAGCTTGTAGCTCAGCTTGAGTATGGATCTTGTTTTTCGTTACAAGAGCTCGTATGAGTTGGTGTCGGTGTTCGGATTTGTTCATAAAATATTACTCCTTGTACAAGGTACAGAAAGCGTGGACTGAACGAGATCGTCAGTCGGGTGGTAAGCGGTATTGTCACGTATTATGATTTTAAAGTCAGTAGTATAAAGAACTATACGGAGAAAATCTCCTTCTTTTAACTTGTCACTAGTTGGGTACAGATGAATTGGCTGTCTATTCCTTCATCAGCATGGTTGTTCTCTACTGACAGTGAATCATTCAATTTTGGTAGCATTTGTCACGGCTTCTTGTGAATCTACGCTAAATGGCAATTCACATAGCTTGTCCAACATGTGGTGTGGTAGCGTGTATGATAGAGGGTCACACATGTTGGTTATGGGGCGGTATCTTTTGTTCAAGCTCCAGTAGTAGGGCTTCTAATAGCCTTTATTTGGACTGGATTTGATACCAAGTTGTAGTTTCTTTCGACTGTTCAAGTGGGGGTTATTGATTATAGGAAGGCAAATGGTCACGTAATTAAGCTTTCCTTGGAAAATTTCAATACTGAAAGTCTGATATTATACCTTTTGACAAGGTAGGGTAAGAGTAGACTGTTCAAGATCAACAGTCAGGTGGTAAGTGGTGTTGTCACGTATGGTGATTTCAAAGTCAGTAGTATAGAGGACTAAACGGAGAGTATCTCCTTCTTTTAACTTGTAAATAGTTGGTTGTAGTTCAAATTGTACATCCATCCATTCATCTGCTTTAATATCCTCTACTAACAGTAAATCATTTCTATTCTGTAAATTGAGGTAACCTTTTGTAATGACTCGTTGTGTAGTTGTACTAAATGGCAATTCACAGAGATTTTCCAGCATGTGATAGCGACCGTTGTCAATGGTTCTAGCACTTAAAATAGCTGGATAAGGCTGTAGGTATTTCTTTTGACCAAATTCTAGCAGTTGGGCTGATAAGAGTCCCTTGTTTGTACTAGATTTGATACGAAGATTGAGCTGAGCGCGACCGTTCAGGTGGAGATCTTTGGTCACAGGAAGGTCAATGGTGATTTGATTGGCTTTCCCTTGATAGAGTTCTGTATTGAAGGATTGGTATGTCTTACCATAACGATCAAAATCCTTCTCTAAGTACTGGTTTTGAATAACTTGCTCTTCTTGACCAAGTGCGAAGGTTTCTGAGCTTTCTTGATTACCGAAATCAGAAAGAATCTGCCAAGTATGAGGAGCGGTATTGTCCTGCCAGATAACGGTTGGAAGTTGAAAAATCTATATCTAGCCCCAATAATTTCTTAGTCAATAAGGCATTCATGGATTCACGAAAGTCAATGGACTGCCAATTGTTCATATAAACATGGGCACCATTATGGAAAAAAAGAGATGCTTATTAATATAATCAGGAAGAGCATGAAACATCTGGTAAAACATGAAGTGGTTTGACATTCCAATCCTGAGAACCATGAGTAAAGACAACCTCTGCTTTTACCTTATGGGCATTGAGAAGATAGTTGCGGTCATGCCAAAACTGATTGTAGTCACCAGACTTGCGATCCAGTTGCTCTTTTACTTTTTCTAAATCAGCTTGGTGAGCTTCGTTACTACGAATATAGTCGCCAGCCAAGAGATTACGAGAGTAGGTTAGTTCAGCAAGAGAGTCAAAGTCCTCCCCTGGATATCCACCTGGGCTAGTCACCAGACCGTTTTCACGATAGTAATTGTACCATGAAGAAATGCCTGCCTCGGCAATAATGACTTCTAACCCATCGACTCCTGTAGTTGCAAGACCATTGGACATTGTACCTAGATAGGAGAGTCCAGTTGTGGCTACTTTTCCATTTGACCAGTCAGCCTTTACTTGACGCTGGCGCGTGTGGTCGGTAAAGGCACGGCAACGACCATTAAGCCAATCTATGACATTTTTATAAGCCTCAATTTGCTGGTAGTCTCCATTAGTCATGAAACCAGTAGAGTCTTTGGTACCAACACCTGAAACATAGAGATTAGCAAAACCTCGTGGGAGGAAGTAGTCGTTGAGTGTATAACTAGCGTTGATGTGCGTTAGCCTTTCCTCAGCTTCTGACACAAGCTCAGCTTGGCCTTGAGGTTGGACGAGATTTAGTTGAGGTTCTTCTAGCTCAATCTTGTGAGCAGGTTGACCTCAAGCTCGCCTTCCATCTTGTAGAGAGCCTTGTCGCTGGCCTTGTCATTTGTTCCTTGGTGATAAGGACTGGCCGTCATGATAGCAGGGATTTGCTCATCATAACGAGGACGAATAATGCTGACCTTAACTAGGTCTGGAAGCCCTTTTTGATCAGTATCGACACGAGACTCAACGTAAACGACTTCTCGAATCACATCATGGCTAGAAAAAGTAGCCAAACTCTTGCCGTTAAAGTAGTGGTAGTCATTATCCTCAGGAATAAGACCGTCACTAACAAGTTGGTCGATAAGAGTATTTCCCTTTTTGGTGCGAGTATTAAGTAACTGATAGAGATTTTCAATCAAGTCACCATATACAATGGGGAATCCACTCTCTTTACGAAAAACTTCACTATCTTCAAAATCAACCAAATAAGAAAAACCTAGAAGTTGAAAGGTTACAGTATAGAAAATATCTGCAGTCAACTCTTTGTCTGACTGACAAAAAGTCAGAAAGTCAGTGTCCTTATCTATCGAGATGGTAGATAGAGCATAGTCAGTATTGGAGTAAGTAAAAAAACTCCAACGAATGAAGTGTTCAAACTGCTTTTTTACAGGCAGATGTGGTGTTAGATTTAGACCTAGCTTTTCCAATTCATTTAACAATTGCGAACTAGAAAATGCTAGATAGCTGAATTGATTAAAATGCATAGTATTCTCCTTTGAAAAAAACACTAAATTTATTATATCAAAAAAATGGGAAAAAAATGGAATAAATAAACCCTAATGAAATAAATTTCAAAAATAGAGTATAGATTTGCTGTCACTTATGATAATATACAGTAAATAAAAATACAAAAAGATAGTCATGTTTAAAGATTTCTAAAAGCAAAAAAAGCATATATATGTTTGTCTTATTATTCTTTATATGGTATAAAAAAATGTTTTGAATTCTTATTTAAAAATATAATAATATAAAAAAATAAGTTAATTTTTTTGTAGAATCTGTTTTATACTACTGTTTAGAATTGGATAAGGATAATCAGTTCGTACTTAATGGACTGATTAAGAAATATGGGGTGTAAAATGGTATAATAGAAATATATCAAAATAGGAGAGGTGAGTTCATGATTGCACAACTTGACACCAAAACAGTTTATAGTTTTATGGGAAGTGTAGTTTCGATTGAAAAATATGTACAAATAGCTAAAGACTATGGTTATTCTCACCTTGCTATCATGGATGTAGATAATCTCTATGGAGCCTATCATTTTTTAGAAGTGACTCGAAAATATGGAATCCAACCTCTAATTGGTCTTGAAATGACCTTGATTATAGACGAGAAGGCGATCTCTTTTCGTTTTCTAGCTCTATCTACTAAAGGTTACCAAGAGTTGATGAAGTTATCCACTTTAAAAATGACGGGACGAAAAAATTGGTCTGAGTTTTTCGGTCACCTCGAAGAGGTTGCCATTATTGTTCCATATTTTGATGGAATCGATCAGCTGGATTTAGGTTATGATTATTTTATTGGGGTTAGTCCCAATACTCACCAAGAAGTCTTTACCAGGCCTATTCTTCCACTGTATCAGGTCAACTCTTTTAAAAAAGAAGATATTCAAGTTTTACAAATCTTATCAGCAATCAAGGATAATGTCAGTCTGAGAGAAGTGGATGTGCATTCACAACCAGGGATTTTTTTACCTGCCTCAGATTTAGAAGCTCGATTTAAAAATCGCTTCCCTCAGGCGCTTGCCAATCTCCAAGGTTTGATAGGGAATGTTAGCTACCAACTTGATCCAAGTTTGAAACTCCCTCGCTTTAACCCTGAAAGGCCTGCAGTAGAAGAACTTAGAGAGAGGGCTGAGCAGGGACTGATAGTCAAGGGGCTAACCTCAGTTCTTTATCAAAAGCGTTTAAATGAAGAGTTGGCTGTTATTCATGATATGGGCTTTGATGACTATTTCCTAATTATTTGGGATTTGTTGCGTTTTGGACGTTCCCAAGGCTACTATATGGGAATGGGGCGCGGTTCTGCTGTGGGTAGTTTGGTCGCCTATTCACTTGATATCACAGGGATTGACCCAGTAGAGAAAAATCTGATTTTTGAACGTTTCCTCAATCGTGAACGCTATACCATGCCCGATATCGATATCGACATTCCAGACCTTTATAGACCAGAGTTCATTCGCTATGTTCGTGATCGCTATGGCAGTCAACATGTGGCGCAGATTGTCACTTATTCGACCTTTGGAGCAAAACAGGTAATTCGTGATGTTTTCAAACGCTATGGTGTTCCAGAGTACGAATTAACAAATATTACGAAAAAAATCAGTTTCCGAGATACGCTAACGACGGCCTATGAAAAGAATTTGCAATTTAGACAGGTCATAAATAGTAAGATTGAGTACCAAAAAGCTTTTGATATTGCTCGGAAGATTGAAGGTTATCCTCGTCAGACCTCTATCCATGCGGCAGGAGTCGTTATGAGTGACCAAGACTTGACAGACTATATTCCTCTAAAAATATGGTGAGGATATGCTCATCACCCAGTATGATGCTCATGGTGTTGAAGCTAATGGACTTCTAAAAAATGGATTTTTCTTGGTTTACGTAACCTGACTTTCGTACAAAAAAATGCAGGAATTACTTGCGGAGTCAGAGGGTGTTCATCTCAAAAATCGAAGAGATTGATCTGGAAGACAAAAGAAACCTTGGCTCTCTTTGCAGCTGGAAATACGAAAGGGATTTTCCAATTTGAACAATCTGGAGCCATTCGACTGTTAAAACGGGTCAAACCACAAGTCTTCGAAGAAGTGGTGGCAACAACATCCCTTAACAGACCAGGTGCTAGTGATTATATCGATAATTTTGTGGCTCGCAAGCATGGTAAAGAAAAAGTGACGGTGCTAGATCCTTCCTTGGAGGACATTCTTTCATCAACCTACGGTATCATGCTCTATCAAGAGCAAGTTATGCAGGTAGCTCAGCGCTTTGGAGGATTCAGTCTTGGTAAAGCTGACATTCTCAGACGTGCCATGGGTAAGAAAAATGCTACAGAGATGCATTTGATGCAGGAAGATTTTATCACTGGTGCAGTTAAACTCGGTCATTCAAAAGAGAAAGCCAACCAAGTTTTTGCAGTGATGGAAAAGTTTGCAGGTTATGGATTTAATAGATCCCACGCCTATGCTTACTCAGCACTGGCATTCCAACTTGCTTATTTCAAGACGCACTATCCTGCTATTTTCTTTCAAGTCATGTTGAATTATTCAAGCAGTGATTATATTGTAGATGCATTGCAGATGGGATTTGAAGTGGCACCTTTAGCGATCAATAGTATTCCCTATCATGATAAGATTGTTCAAAAGAAAATTTACCTAGGTTTGAAAGCGATTAAGGGGATGCCAAGAGATTTTTCTTATTGGATTATTGAAAACCGTCCTTTCTCAAGTATTGAAGATTTCGTCACGCGTCTTCCTAAGAATTACAAGAAACTCTCACTTTTGACGCCTTTAGTTGAACTGGGGCTCTTTGATGAATTTGACAAAAATCGCCAGAAGATTTTAGTGAACCTACCTAACTTATTTGTTTTTGTTGAGGAGTTGGGTGGGCTCTTTGCAGATACAAATTATAGTTGGACTGAGTCTGATGATTTAACAGAGGCAGAGAAGTTTTACAAGGAACAAGAACTGATTGGGGTAGGTATCAGTGCCCATCCTCTACAAACTCTCGCTAAACAAGCCCTCTATCCGACGACCCCAATTGCTAATCTTATTGAGGGAGCTCAGGCAACTCTTCTAGTTGAAGTACAAAAAATAAAAGTTATTCGAACTAAGAAAGGCGAAAATATGGCCTTTCTACAGGTTCATGATAGTAAGTCTCGGATGGATGTTACAGTATTTTCAGACCAGTATCGAAAATTTTCCTCTGTCCTATCTGAAGGGAAATTCTACTACATCAACGGCAAGATTCAATCAAGAGATGACCGTCTGCAAATGATTGCACAAGATTTGAAAGAAGCAGTGGCTGAACGATTTTGGATTCAGGTTAAATCATGAATATGATAAAGAAATTTCAAACATCCTAGACCAGTATAGAGGCCCAATCCCAGTCATCATCAGGTATGAAGAGGAACAGAAAACAATTGTTTCTTCCCAATATTTTGTGACTAAATCCAATGAATTAGAAGCGAAATTGGATAAAATTGCTATGAAAACGATTTATCACTAAAATTACGGAAAATAGAAGAATTTTCCATTTAAATGTGATATAATCAGTAGGAATGTTAAAAGAAAAAGGAGCATAAACTAAATGAAACGTATTGCTGTTTTGACTAGTGGTGGAGACGCCCCTGGTATGAACGCTGCCATCCGCGCAGTTGTTCGTCAAGCAATTTCAGAAGGAATGGAAGTTTTTGGTATCTATGATGGATATGCTGGTATGGTTGCTGGTGAAATTCATCCCCTAGATGCTGCTTCAGTAGGAGACATCATTTCTCGTGGTGGTACTTTCCTTCACTCTGCTCGTTACCCAGAGTTCGCTCAACTTGAAGGGCAACTTAAAGGAATTGAGCAATTGAAAAAACACGGGATTGAAGGTGTAGTTGTTATCGGTGGTGACGGATCTTACCACGGTGCTATGCGTTTGACTGAACATGGCTTCCCAGCTATCGGTCTTCCAGGTACAATCGATAACGATATCGTTGGTACTGACTTCACAATCGGTTTTGACACAGCGGTTACAACTGCTATGGATGCTATCGATAAGATTCGTGATACATCATCAAGTCACCGTCGTACTTTTGTTATCGAAGTTATGGGACGTAACGCTGGTGATATCGCTCTTTGGGCAGGTATCGCAACTGGTGCTGATGAAATCATCATTCCTGAAGAAGACTTCAAGATTGAAGATATCGTAGAAAGCATTAAATGTGGTTATGAGTGTGGTAAAAAACACAACATTATCGTCTTGGCTGAAGGTGTAATGTCAGCAGCTGAATTTGGTCAAAAGCTAAAAGAAGCTGGAGATACAAGCGACCTTCGTGTGACAGAACTTGGACATATTCAACGTGGTGGTTCTCCAACTGCGCGTGACCGTGTTTTGGCGTCACGTATGGGTGCGCATGCTGTTAAACTTCTTAAAGAAGGTATCGGTGGTGTTGCGGTTGGTATCCGTAATGAGAAAATGGTTGAAAACCCAATTCTTGGAACTGCAGAAGAAGGAGCATTGTTTAGCCTTACTGCAGATGGTAAGATTGTGGTTAACAATCCTCATAAAGCAGACCTTGAGCTATCTGACTTGAATAAGAACTTGTCATAATTAAAAAATTAGTTAATAAGACCAAAAAGGTCATTTATATAAAGGAGTCACAAAATCATGAACAAACGTGTAAAAATCGTTGCAACTTTGGGTCCTGCGGTTGAAATCCGTGGTGGTAAAAAATATGGTGAAGATGGATATTGGAGCGGAAAACTGGATGTTGAAGCTTCAGCTAAAAACATTGCTAAATTGATTGAAGCTGGTGCTAATACATTCCGTTTCAACTTCTCACACGGTGACCACCAAGAACAAGGTGACCGTATGGCAACTGTTAAACTTGCTGAAAAACTTGCAGGTAAAAAAGTTGGTTTCCTTCTTGATACTAAAGGACCAGAAATCCGTACAGAATTGTTCGAAGGAGATGCAAAAGAATACTCTTACACAACTGGTGAAAAAATTCGTGTTGCAACTAAACAAGGAATTCAATCAACTCGTGAAGTAATTGCATTGAACGTCGCTGGTTCACTTGATATCTATGATGATGTTGAAGTTGGACGCCAAGTATTAATTGACGATGGTAAACTTGGTCTTCGTGTAGTTGCTAAAGATGATGCGACTCGTGAATTTGAAGTTGAAGTTGAAAATGACGGTGTAATCGCTAAACAAAAAGGTGTGAATATCCCTAACACTAAAATTCCTTTCCCAGCTCTTGCTGAACGTGATAATGATGACATCCGCTTTGGTCTTGAACAAGGTATCAACTTTATTGCGATTTCATTTGTACGTACTGCAAAAGATGTTGAAGAAGTTCGTGCAATCTGTAAAGAGACTGGAAACGGACATGTTCAATTGTTTGCTAAAATCGAAAACCAACAAGGTATCGACAACTTAGATGAAATCATCGAAGCTGCTGATGGTATCATGATTGCTCGTGGTGACATGGGTATCGAAGTACCGTACGAAATGGTTCCAGTTTACCAAAAAATGATCATCAAGAAAGTCAATGCTGCAGGTAAAGTTGTTATCACTGCAACAAACATGCTTGAAACAATGACTGAAACCTCGTGCAACTCGTTCAGAAGTATCTGACGTATTCAACGCTGTTATCGACGGTACTGACGCTACAATGCTTTCAGGTGAGTCTGCAAACGGTAAATACCCACTTGAGTCAGTGACTACAATGGCTACAATCGACAAGAACGCTCAAACTCTTCTTAACGAATACGGTCGTTTGAACTCAGATTCATTCGAACGTAACTCTAAGACAGAAGTAATGGCTTCAGCTGTTAAAGATGCTACTAACTCAATGGACATTAAATTGGTTGTAACACTTACTAAGACTGGACACACTGCACGTTTGATCTCTAAATACCGTCCAAATGCTGATATCTTGGCATTGACATTCGACGAATTGACAGAACGTGGATTGATGTTGAACTGGGGTGTTATCCCAATGTTGACAGATGCTCCATCTTCAACTGATGATATGTTCGAAATTGCTGAACGTAAAGCAGTTGAAGCAGGTCTTGTACAATCAGGTGACGATATCGTTATCGTAGCTGGTGTACCAGTTGGAGAAGCTGTTCGTACAAACACAATGCGTATCCGTACAGTACGTTAATCTAACATTAAAAAGCCTATCATATCAAGCTTTATAGCTTGTGTGATAGGTCTTTTTTTGTATTAGGGGGCAAAAAAGGGGCAAAACATTTCAAGACAGCTCATTTGCTAATAAATCCGATTCAGCTAATATAATTGAAAATGATGGAAAAAAGGGTGAATTTATGATATACTTTAACGTAGGACCTTTTTAGAAATTTTGAAAGAGTATTAAAAATTTAAAATGAGAAAAATTGTTATCAATGGTGGATTGCCCTTGCAAGGTGAGATTACCATTAGTGGTGCAAAAAATAGTGTTGTAGCTTTGATTCCAGCTATTATTTTGGCAGATGATGTTGTAACTTTGGATTGTGTGCCAGATATTTCCGATGTTGCTAGTCTTGTCGAAATCATGGAATTAATGGGGGCTACTGTTAAGAGATATGATGATGTGTTAGAGATTGATCCAAGAGGTGTTCAAAATATTCCAATGCCTTATGGGAAAATCAATAGTCTTCGTGCATCTTATTATTTTTATGGAAGTCTTTTAGGCCGCTTTGGCGAAGCCACTGTTGGCTTGCCTGGTGGATGTGATCTGGGTCCTCGCCCTATTGACTTACACCTTAAGGCTTTTGAAGCTATGGGAGCAACTGTTAGCTACGAGGGAGATAACATGAAGTTATCTGCTAAAGATACAGGACTTCACGGCGCAAGTATTTACATGGATACGGTTAGTGTCGGTGCTACGATTAATACAATGATTGCTGCGGTTAAAGCAAATGGTCGTACTATTATTGAAAATGCAGCCCGAGAACCTGAGATTATTGATGTTGCCACTCTCTTAAATAATATGGGTGCTCATATCCGTGGTGCTGGAACCAATATTATCATTATTGATGGTGTTGACAGATTACATGGAACGCGTCATCAAGTGATTCCAGACCGTATTGAAGCAGGAACATATATTTCCTTAGCTGCTGCAGTCGGTAAGGGAATTCGTATCAACAATGTATTATACGAACACTTAGAAGGATTCATCGCTAAGTTGGAAGAAATGGGAGTTCGAATGACTGTATCGGAGGATAGTATTTTTGTCGAAGAACAGTCTAATTTGAAAGCAATCAATATTAAGACAGCACCTTATCCTGGTTTTGCTACTGACTTGCAACAACCAATTACTCCTCTCTTGTTAACAGCAGAGGGGCGTGGAACCATTATTGATACAATTTATGAGAAACGTGTAAACCATGTTTTTGAACTAGCAAAGATGAACGCAGATATTACGACTACAAACGACCATATTTTATATACTGGTGGACGTGGTTTGCGTGGGGCAAGTGTTAAAGCTACTGATCTTAGAGCTGGGGCCGCACTTGTCATTGCTGGACTGATGGCTGAAGGTAAAACTGAAATAACAAATATTGAGTTCATTTTACGTGGTTACTCAGATATTATTGAAAAATTACGTAATCTAGGAGCTGATATTACACTTGTTGAGGATTAAACCGTAGAGGTGTTTATGAATATTTGGACCAAATTAGCAATGTTTTCTTTTTTTGAAACGGATCGCTTGTATTTGCGTCCTTTCTTTTTTAGTGATAGTAAGGACTTCCATGATATAGCTTCAAATCCAGAAAATTTACAATTCATTTTTCCAAGTCAAGCTAGTCTGGAAGAGAGTCAATATGCACTGGCCAATTATTTTATGAAGGCTCCTTTAGGTGTATGGGCTATTTGTGATAAGAAAACTGAAAAAATGATTGGTTCAATTAAGTTTGAGAAGCTAGATGAAATTAAAAAAGAAGCAGAACTTGGTTATTTTTTGAGAAAAGATATATGGTGTCAAGGTTTTATGACAGAAGTTGTAAGAAAACTTTGCCAACTTTCTTTTGAGGAATTTGGTTTAAAGCAATTATCTATCATTACTCATCTTGAAAATGAAGCTAGCCAACGGGTTGCTCTCAAGTCTGGATTTCGATTGATTCGTCAGTTTAAAGGAAGTGATCGCTATACAAAGAAAATGCGTGATTATCTTGAGTTTCGCTTTGTAAAGGGAGAAATTAATGAGTAAACACCAAGAAATTCTAAGCTATTTGGAAGAATTACCCGTTGGTAAAAGGGTCAGTGTTCGTAGTATTTCGAATCATCTGGGAGTCAGTGATGGAACGGCTTATCGGGCCATTAAAGAAGCTGAAAATCGTGGAATTGTAGAGACTCGTCCAAGAAGTGGTACTATCCGTGTTAAATCTCAGAAAGTGGCTATAGAAAGATTAACTTTTGCTGAAATTGCAGAAGTGACTTCTTCTGAGGTTCTGGCTGGTCAAGAAGGTTTAGAGAGAGAGAGTTTAGTAAGTTCTCAATCGGTGCCATGACTGAGCAAAATATCTTATCTTATCTTCATGATGGGGGACTCTTGATTGTCGGAGACCGAACCCGTATTCAGTTGTTAGCTTTGGAAAATGAAAATGCAGTTCTAGTTACAGGTGGATTTCAGGTCCATGATGATGTGCTAAAACTGGCTAATCAAAAAGGGATTCCTGTTCTGAGAAGCAAGCATGATACTTTCACTGTCGCGACCATGATCAATAAAGCCTTGTCAAATGTTCAAATCAAGACTGATATTCTGACAGTTGAGAAACTTTATCGCCCGAGTCATGAGTATGGTTTTCTGAGAGAGACAGATACAGTTAAAGATTATTTGGATTTGGTACGTAAGAATCGTAGCAGCCGTTTTCCTGTTATCAATCAACATCAGGTCGTTGTTGGGGTTGTTACTATGAGAGATGCGGGTGATAAGTCACCAAGTACTACAATTGATAAGGTCATGTCTCGTAGTCTATTTTTAGTTGGATTATCGACAAATATTGCTAATGTGAGTCAACGTATGATTGCTGAAGACTTTGAAATGGTACCGGTTGTTCGAAATAATCAAACCTTGCTTGGAGTTGTGACACGACGAGATGTCATGGAGAAGATGAGTCGTTCCCAAGTTTCGGCTCTACCGACTTTTTCTGAGCAGATTGGACAAAAACTTTCTTATCATCATGATGAAGTAGTCATTACAGTGGAACCCTTTATGCTAGAGAAAAATGGTGTTTTGGCTAATGGTGTATTGGCAGAAATTTTGACCCATATGACCCAAGATTTAGTTGTGAATAGTGGGCGCAATCTCATTATCGAGCAGATGCTAATCTACTTTTTGAAGGCTGTTCAGATAGATGATATATTGCGAATTCAAGCACGCATTATCCACCATACTAGACGGTCAGCTATTATTGACTACGATATTTATCATGGTCACCAGATCGTTTCAAAAGCAAATGTGACTGTTAAAATTAATTAGAAACTAGGAGAAAAAAATGATAACATTAAAATCAGCTCGTGAAATCGAAGCTATGGACAAGGCTGGTGATTTTCTAGCAAGTATTCATATCGGCTTACGTGATTTGATTAAGCCAGGCGTAGATATGTGGGAAGTTGAAGAGTATGTCCGACGTCGTTGCAAGGAAGAGAATTTCCTTCCACTTCAGATTGGGGTTGATGGTGCCATGATGGACTATCCTTATGCTACCTGTTGCTCTCTTAATGATGAAGTGGCTCATGCTTTCCCTCGTCACTATATCTTGAAAGATGGTGATTTGCTCAAAGTTGATATGGTTTTGGGAGGTCCAATTGCGAAATCTGACCTGAATGTCTCAAAATTAAACTTCAACAATGTTGAACAAATGAAAAAATACACTCAGAGCTATTCTGGTGGCCTAGCAGACTCTTGTTGGGCTTATGCTGTTGGTACACCGTCCGAAGAAGTGAAAAATCTGATGGATGTAACTAAAGAAGCCATGTATAAGGGGATAGAGCAAGCCGTTGTTGGGAACCGTATTGGTGATATTGGAGCAGCTATTCAAGAATATGCTGAAAGTCGTGGATACGGTGTAGTGCGTGATTTGGTTGGTCATGGTGTTGGCCCAACCATGCACGAAGAGCCAATGGTTCCTAACTATGGTATTGCTGGTCGTGGGCTTCGTCTCCGTGAAGGAATGGTATTGACTATTGAACCGATGATCAATACAGGTGACTGGGAAATTGATACAGATATGAAAACTGGCTGGGCGCATAAGACCATTGACGGTGGATTGTCATGTCAGTATGAACACCAATTTGTGATTACTAAAGATGGTCCTGTTATCTTGACTAGTCAAGGTGAAGAAGGGACTTATTAAAATAACTAAAGGCAGATTGAAGAAAAAGTTGACTTGGATAACTTTCTTCAATCTTTTTCTTTTTTCTAACATCATAGTATATACAGCTAACCGTAGCAAACTTGATACAAATTTTAACATTTATAGTACAATAGGATATGAATTATTAAGAAAGTTGGTTCTTTATTGGAAACGATATTATTTTCAATCTCCGTTTTTTTAGCAGGCGTCTTGTCCTTTTTTTCCCCCTGTATTTTTCCTCTGTTACCAGTTTATGCTGGAATTTTATTGGATGATCAGGAAAGTGCAAAAAGCTTCTCTCTTTTTGGAAGAAAAGTCGCTTGGTCAGGTTTGATTCGAACACTTTGCTTTATTGCAGGTATCTCTCTCATTTTCTTTATCTTAGGATTTGGTGCTGGTTACCTTGGTAATATTCTCTATGCGAATTGGTTTCGCTATACCATGGGGACGATTATTATCATTTTAGGTTTACACCAGATGGAAATTTTTCATTTTAAGAAATTAGAGGTTCAAAAAAGCTTTACCTTTAAAAAATCAGATTCTAATCGTTATTGGTCAGCTTTTTTACTTGGTATTACCTTCAGCTTTGGTTGGACGCCTTGTATTGGTCCAGTTTTAAGTTCTGTTTTAGCACTTGCGGCTTCTGGAGGCAATGGTGCCTGGCAAGGAGCTATCTATACTCTTGTTTACACTATGGGGATGGCTATTCCTTTCTTGGTTTTGGCTCTAGCTTCTGGTGTAGTGATGCCTTATTTTAGTAAAATCAAACGTCATATGATGCTACTAAAGAAAATTGGTGGTTTCCTTATTATTTTAATGGGAATTTTGTTACTATTAGGACAAGTAAATGTTCTAGCTGGAATTTTTGAATAAAGGAGAACAAATGAAAAAAGTAATGTTTGCTGGCTTAAGCCTCTTGTCAGTAGTTGTATTGATGGCCTGTGGTGAGAAAGAGACTAAACAGACTCAAGAACCAGAACAATCTCCCAAACAACAGCAACAAAAGACTGTACAACAAATTGCTGTTGGAAAAGAGGCTCCAGATTTCACCTTGCAATCAATGGATGGCAAAGAAGTTAAGTTATCTGATTTTAAGGGGAAAAAAGTCTATTTGAAGTTTTGGGCTTCATGGTGCGGTCCATGTAAAAAAAGTATGCCTGAGTTGATGAAATTAGCTGAAAAAGAAGATCGTGACTTTGAAATTCTTACTGTTATTGCACCGGGAATTCAAGGTGAAAAAACTGTTGAGCAATTCCCACAATGGTTCCAAGATCAAGGTTATAAGGATATCCCAGTACTTTATGATACTAAAGCAACAACTTTCCAAGCTTATCAAATTCGAAGCATTCCTACAGAATACCTAATTGACAGTCAAGGAAAGATTGGAAAGATTCAATTTGGTGTCATAAGTAATGAAGATGCAGAAGCAGCCTTTAAAAGAAATGAACTAGAATCAAGATTTTAAAATAATATTTATATAATCAATCCCTAGATTTTTAGATAGTGTTAATCTAAGATTTAGGGATTTTTGATGTCAATAAATTAAGCATAAAGAAAAAAAGAACGGAGAACTGCATAATACAGAACTCTGTTCTTTCTTTAAACATACTATTTATTTTTTTAGCTTTGATAAGTTTACTATATTATAGTTTGTCGTTTATAAATCGGATAAACTGATTCCACCAAACTTTTAAGAAGAAAGCTTTTTCAACTTTCTTTTCCGCTACCATTTCGAAACTAGGACGTTCTGTGGTAATGTAACCTTGACCAATCAAGTCCTTGTCTTCATAAGTCAAATGTCCAACCACTGTTCCGGCTTCAAGTGGTGCTGGGATTGCTTTAGAATCAGGTGTGAATTGAACAGATTGGGAAGATTGACTTCCAACACGTTCAATTAAAGAGATATCATCTTTGGCAACGGCAGTGACCGTATCTTCTTTTCCATCTTGTACAGGAGTTTTGCTATCTTGGTAAGCATCCCCTTTTTGAACGATTTTGCGAAGTGTGAATGTAGAAGAAATATAATCCATTAGTGAAGATGTAGCTGTAAAACGAGCGTAAGGATTATTGTCTTGATGGTCTGCATTCAAAACAACTGTGATAACCCTCATCCCTTTTTCGACAGTAGTACCCACAAAAGATTCACCGGCTTTGTCTGTTGTTCCTGTCTTGAGTCCGTCAAAACCACCGCGATGAGCAGGCATGCCTTCTAACATGTAGTTAGTCGAAGTGATTGTCATTCCAGCAAAAGTAGAAGATGGTTTTTTGGTGATTTCCAAGACTTGTGGGTACTTTTTGATGAGATTGCGAGCAACGATAGCAACATCATAAGCACTGAGCTTGTTTTCATCATCTTTTTTAGAGCCTGGGTAAATGTTATCCCCTAGAGTCTCATTGTTAAGACCTGTCGTATTGACAACAGTGGCATCCTGAATTCCCCATTCCAGGAGTTTAGCGCGCATCATATCGACGAAATCTTTTTCTGAGCCAGCAATTTCTCAGCTAGAGCAATGGCTGCACTGTTAGCACTAGATACTAGTGTTGCTTCTAGTAGTTGTTCGACGGTATAATTACGGGCTTCCATAGGGACGTTGCTTGCTTCGGAATTTGTTGTCAATCGATAAGGATAATCTGAAATATCTACTGGGGTAGATAGTGTAATACTTCCGTTTTCCAAAGCTTCATAGACAAGATAAACCGTAATCAGTTTTGTAATAGAGGCGATTTCGACTGGCTGAGTTGCATCTTTTTCATAAAGTATTTTTCCAGTATTTGCTTCAATAGCAATGGCATGTTTTGCAGCAATATTAAAATCTTGAGCAGCAACAGTAGAAGCCGATCCAATTACGGATAAGCTTAGTAGAGTTAAAATTATTTTTTTCATAGTAAGTTTATTCTAACATAAAGAAAAAAATATTCCCAGTTTCATGATAGAAGAAAGAAGCTTTTTTGAAAGTGTGGTAAAATAGATGAATGGAGGTACCCCATGTTTCGTAAGAATAAATTATTTTTTTGGACTAGTGAGATTTTATTATTAACCATCATCTTTTATTTATGGAGACAGATGGGTGGGATTATAACGCCTTTTTGTAAGTGTTGCAAACACCATAATGATTCCCTTTCTTCTAGGTAGCTTTTTATATTATTTGACCAATCCTATTGTAAATTTTTTACAAAAGTATTTCAAAATTAACCGTATCATTGGTATTCTACTAACCTTGTGCGCCTTGGTTTGGGGGCTAGTTATTGGGGTAGTCTATCTCTTACCGATTTTGATTAATCAGCTGACAAGTTTGATTGCAACAAGTCATAGTCGTTTGCAAGATTTGATTGTGGATTTATCTACTTATCCAGCCTTTCAAAATTTAGATATTCAAGCGACGATTCAACAGTTAAATCTCTCCTATGTAGATATTCTACAGAATATCCTAAATAGTGTAACGAATAGTGTTGGAAGTGTCCTATCTGCGCTCTTTAGTACTGTTTTGATTATTATCATGACCCCTGTATTTTTAATTTATTTTTTGTTAGATGGTCACAAGTTCTTGCCGATGCTTGAACGTACTGTTTTAAAGCGAGACAAGTTGCATATTACAGGTCTTTTAAAAAATTTGAATACTACAATTGCTCGATATATTAGTGGAGTTGCTATTGATGCGATTATTATTGGTTGTTTGGCCTTTATCGGATATAGCGTAATCGGTTTGAAATACGCTTTGGTCTTCGCTATCTTTTCAGGATTAGCCAATCTCATTCCTTATGTAGGCCCAAGTATTGGTTTGATTCCGATGATTATCGCTAATGTCTTTACTGATCCTCATAGAATGCTGATTGCAGTTGTTTATATGCTGATTATTCAACAAGTGGATGGAAATATTCTTTACCCTCGAATCGTTGGTGGTGTGATGAAGGTTCATCCAATTACGATTTTAGTATTACTTTTGTTATCAAGTAATATCTATGGTGTCATTGGTATGATTGTCGCAGTACCAACTTATTCTATCTTAAAAGAAATTTCTAAGTTCTTATCACGTTTGTATGAAAAATCATAAAATAATGAAAGAACGAGAAAGAGAATTAGCTAAGTAAAAGTCAGGAATTCCTGATTTTTTTCTTTTTGTTTAGCTAAGTGATAGGAGTAGAAGTGTCGTTTAGATTAGCAGATTAAGAATAATTCACAAAAAAACTTTGTAAAAACACTTTGCAATTTAGCTGAAATTTGATAAAATAGTAAGGAAAGTTAGACTGTATTGCCTACTGTCTATCTATAAAAATATATTTTATTGGAGGCTTTTACTCAAATGGCAAAAAGAAAAAAATACGATCGTAGTAAACCACACGTTAACATTGGTACTATCGGACACGTTGACCACGGTAAAACTACCCTAACTGCAGCTATCACAACTGTTTTGGCACGTCGCTTGCCTTCATCAGTTAACCAACCCTAAAGACTATGCGTCTATCGATGCTGCTCCAGAAGAACGCGAACGCGGTATCACAATCAACACTGCGCACGTTGAGTACGAAACTGAAAAAAACGTCACTACGCTCACATCGACGCTCCAGGACACGCGGACTACGTTAAAAAAACATGATCACTGGTGCTGCTCAAATGGACGGAGCTATCCTTGTAGTAGCTTCAACTGACGGACCAATGCCACAAACTCGTGAGCACATCCTTCTTTCACGTCAGGTTGGTGTTAAACACCTTATCGTCTTCATGAACAAAGTTGACTTGGTTGACGATGAAGAATTGCTTGAATTGGTTGAAATGGAAATCCGTGACCTATTGTCAGAATACGACTTCCCAGGTGACGATCTTCCAGTTATCCAAGGTTCAGCTCTTAAAGCTCTTGAAGGTGACTCTAAATACGAAGACATCGTTATGGAATTGATGAACACAGTTGATGAGTACATCCCAGAACCAGAACGTGACACTGACAAACCATTGCTTCTTCCAGTCGAAGACGTATTCTCAATCACTGGACGTGGTACAGTTGCTTCAGGACGTATCGACCGTGGTATCGTTAAAGTCAACGATGAAATCGAAATCGTTGGTATCAAAGAAGAAACTCAAAAGCAGTTGTTACTGGTGTTGAAATGTTCCGTAAACAACTTGACGAAGGTCTTGCCGGAGATAACGTAGGTGTCCTTCTTCGTGGTGTTCAACGTGATGAAATCGAACGTGGACAAGTTATCGCTAAACCAGGTTCAATCAACCCACACACTAAATTCAAAGGTGAAGTCTACATCCTTACTAAAGAAGAAGGTGGACGTCACACTCCATTCTTCAACAACTACCGTCCACAATTCTACTTCCGTACTACTGACGTTACAGGTTCAATCGAACTTCCAGCAGGTACTGAAATGGTAATGCCTGGTGATAACGTGACAATCGACGTTGAGTTGATCCACCCAATCGCCGTAGAACAAGGTACTACATTCTCTATCCGTGAGGGTGGACGTACTGTTGGTTCAGGTATGGTTACAGAAATCGAAGCTTAATTCGATTTAGTTCCCAGAAGAACAATTATTTAAGTCAGACACTAAAAGAATCTTGCTTTGCAAGGTTCTTTTTTTGTACTCGAACTGTGTTAGGAGTCTTTCTGCTATAGCGATATAATAGATTTTTTGGTATAATAAAAGTTATGGAAATTGAAAAAACCAATCGTATGAATGCGCTCTTTGAATTTTATGCGGCGCTTTTGACAGACAAGCAAATGAACTACATAGAGCTCTACTACGCTGATGATTATAGTCTTGCTGAGATTGCCGAGGAGTTTGGTGTCAGTCGTCAGGCTGTTTATGATAATATCAAGCGGACAGAAAAGATTCTGGAAGATTATGAGATGAAATTGCACATGTACTCGGACTATATTGTCCGTAGTCAAATTTTTGATCAGATTTTGGAGCGCTATCCCAAGGATAACTTTCTGCAGGAGCAGATAGAAATTTTAACAAGCATTGATAATAGAGAATAAGAGGAAGAAAAATGGCATTTGAAAGTTTAACAGAACGTTTGCAGAACGTCTTTAAAAATCTACGTAAAAAAGGAAAAATCTCAGAGGCTGATGTCCAAGAAGCAACCAAAGAGATTCGCTTGGCCTTGCTTGAGGCCGACGTTGCCTTGCCTGTTGTAAAAGACTTTATCAAGAAAGTTCGTGAGCGTGCAGTCGGGCATGAGGTCATTGATACACTTAATCCTGCGCAACAGATTATTAAAATCGTTGATGAAGAGCTGACAGCCGTTTTAGGTTCTGATACGGCAGAGATTATCAAGTCACCTAAGATTCCTACAATCATCATGATGGTTGGTTTGCAGGGGGCTGGTAAAACAACCTTTGCAGGTAAATTGGCTAACAAACTCAAGAAAGAAGAAATGCCCGTCCTTTGATGATTGCGGCGGATATTTACCGTCCTGCGGCTATTGACCAGTTAAAAACTCTGGGTCAACAGATTGATGTTCCTGTCTTTGCACTTGGAACAGAGGTTCCAGCTGTTGAGATTGTACGTCAAGGTTTGGAACAAGCCCAAGCCAATCACAACGACTATGTCTTGATTGATACGGCAGGTCGTTTGCAGATTGATGAACTTTTGATGAATGAGCTTCGTGACGTGAAAGCACTAGCTCAACCAAATGAAATTCTGCTCGTCGTTGATGCCATGATTGGTCAAGAAGCGGCCAATGTTGCGCGTGAGTTTAATGCTCAGTTAGAAGTAACTGGGGTTATCCTTACCAAGATTGATGGGGACACTCGTGGTGGTGCTGCCCTATCTGTTCGTCACATTACTGGAAAACCAATCAAGTTCACTGGTACGGGTGAAAAGATTACAGACATTGAAACCTTCCACCCAGACCGTATGTCTAGCCGTATCCTTGGTATGGGGGATATGCTCACTCTGATTGAGAAAGCTTCTCAGGAATACGATGAGCAAAAAGCCCTTGAAATGGCTGAGAAGATGCGTGAAAACACCTTTGATTTCAATGATTTCATCGATCAATTGGATCAGGTGCAAAACATGGGGCCAATGGAAGACTTGCTCAAGATGATTCCAGGTATGGCCAACAATCCAGCCCTTCAAAATATGAAGGTGGATGAGCGTCAGATTGCTCGAAAACGTGCCATCGTGTCCTCTATGACACCTGAAGAACGTGAAAATCCAGATTTGTTAAATCCAAGCCGTCGCCGTCGTATCGCAGCTGGTTCTGGAAATACATTTGTTGAAGTCAATAAATTCATCAAGGACTTTAACCAAGCTAAACAGCTCATGCAGGGTGTCATGTCTGGAGATATGAACAAGATGATGAAGCAGATGGGAATCAATCCAAATAACCTTCCTAAATATGCCAAATATGGGAGGAATGGATATGTCTGCCCTTGAAGGGATGATGGGACAAGGTGGTATGCCTGACTTGTCAGCGCTTGGAGGAGCAGGAATGCCAGATATGAGCCAGATGTTTGGTGGCGGACTCAAGGGTAAAATCGGTGAATTTGCCATGAAACAGTCTATGAAACGCATGGCTAACAAAATGAAAAAAGCGAAGAAGAAACGCAAGTAAAAGGGATAGGATAGTTGTTTTCTTCAGACTGAAGATAACCAATCTCTTTGTCGATTACAGTGGATTGAAGAAAAACTAACATCTAGAAAGGACCAAATTTAGTCCTTTCTTTTTTGTGTTGAGAGCATTGAAAATACTTTTCTCATAGTTATCAAAGTTTTTCAAACTAAATTTAAAGCTTTTGAGATACTTAATGATATTGTTAAATTTTTTTTAATTTATATTAGACTAGGCTAAATGAAGAGCATTAAAGATTTTTTTCTTTATTCTTGAGCATTGTTTTAAAGGAGGTTTGAAAAAAATCTTGAACCTGCTTTTAGATTTTTATTCAATGAGACCTAACGATTCCTTAAGAACTTTATTTTGAGAGTCAAAAAAAGGAAAAAGTTGATAGAAATGATAATGTAATTGTTTTTATAATTCTTTCTTATGGGTTGTTACGAAGTTTTTTTAACATATGTTTTTATTGAACATTTTTTTCTGTAACAAAATGGACTCTTTAATGTATATTAGAAATGTATCCACTAAACAAAAAAATAATCTCTCCTATTCTTTTCTATTTGTTCAGGTAAAACACGAACAATATATTTTTAATTTATAAAATAATTTGACAAAAAAACTGTACTTTGATTTATAATAAATTAAGGAAACGTCGGAAAAGACGTAGTGATGCGAGAGCATAGGTAGGTCAGTACAAAAGAAACGAGACATCGATATGTTAAATGAATTTCCAATTTTTGATTACGAAGATATTCAATTGATTCCAAATAAATGTGTCATTAAAAGCCGTGCAGAAGCGGATACAAGTGTCACTTTAGGAAATCACACCTTTAAACTACCTGTTGTGCCAGCTAATATGCAGACGATTTTGGATGAAAATGTAGCAGAGCAATTAGCTAAAGGTGGCTACTTCTACATTATGCACCGTTTTGATGAGGCAGGACGTATTCCTTTTATCAAACGCATGCATGAGCAAGGGCTTATTGCTTCTATTTCTGTCGGTGTTAAGGACTATGAGTATGATTTTGTTAGCCAGCTTAAGGCTGATGCTCCAGAATACATCACGATTGACATTGCCCATGGTCACGCAGATAGCGTGATTTCTATGATTCAACACATTAAGAAAGAATTGCCAGATACTTTTGTCATTGCTGGAAATGTAGGAACACCAGAAGCAGTTCGCGAGTTGGAAAATGCGGGTGCGGATGCTACTAAGGTTGGAATTGGTCCTGGTAAGGTTTGTATCACCAAGGTCAAGACTGGTTTTGGTACAGGTGGTTGGCAGTTGGCTGCTCTCCGTTGGTGTGCTAAGGCTGCACGTAAACCGATTATTGCTGATGGTGGGATTCGTACTCATGGCGATATTGCCAAGTCTATCCGCTTCGGTGCCAGCATGGTTATGATTGGTTCCCTTTTTGCAGGACACATCGAAAGTCCAGGGAAAACAATTGAAGTTGATGGTGAACAGTTCAAAGAATACTACGGTTCAGCTTCACAATACCAAAAAGGAGCTTATAAAAACGTCGAAGGAAAACGTATCCTGCTGCCTGCTAAAGGACATCTCCAAGACACTTTAACTGAGATGGAACAAGACCTTCAAAGTGCTATTTCTTATGCAGGTGGACGTCAGGTTGCTGACCTTAAACACGTTGATTATGTGATCGTGAAAAACTCCATCTGGAATGGGGATGCTTCCCACTAAGACGGGCTATCTCACTAGAAAAAACTTGTTATTAGAGCAAATTTCTGTTATAATAAAACAAGTTTCCACCCTTAGTGTAATGGATATCACGTAAGATTCCGGTTCTTGAGATGGGGGTTCGATTCCCTCAGGGTGGATATAAACATCCTAAGAAAGCCTTTAGTAGGGCTTTTTTCTTTATTCTGACCCAAATTTGCTTCTATCTCTGTCTAAAGAATTCCCAAATCCGCTCCAGTCCCGTTTTAAAGTGACTCAGGGGGCTTTTTTTGATATAATAAAAAGGACTGTTATCAGTTAGAAAGAGGTTGGTATGAAAGAATTACAAACTGTACTAAAGAACCATTTTGCAATCGAATTTGCAGATAAAAAGTTACTGGAGACTGCCTTTACTCATACGAGTTATGCTAATGAGCATCGCCTCTTAAAAATTTCACACAATGAACGCTTGGAATTTTTAGGAGACGCTGTTCTACAGTTATTGATTTCAGAATATCTGTATAAAAAATATCCTAAAAAGCCTGAGGGTGATTTGTCTAAACTCCGTGCCATGATTGTCCGCGAGGAGAGTTTGGCTGGTTTTGCGCGTGATTGCCAGTTTGATCAGTTTATTAAGCTGGGTAAGGGGGAAGAAAAATCTGGTGGGCGCAATCGTGACACCATTCTTGGTGATGCCTTTGAAGCCTTTCTTGGTGCCCTTCTTTTGGATAAGGATGTGACCAAGGTCAAGGAATTTATCTATCAAGTCATGATTCCTAAGGTTGAAGCAGGCGAGTTTGAGATGATTACAGACTACAAAACCCATCTCCAAGAGTTGCTTCAGGTCAATGGGGATGTGGCTATTCGTTATCAGGTGATTTCTGAAACGGGTCCTGCTCACGATAAGGTCTTTGATGTAGAAGTTCTTGTTGAAGGCAAAAGCATTGGTCAAGGTCAAGGTCGTTCTAAGAAATTAGCAGAGCAAGAAGCTGCCAAAAATGCCGTTGAGAAAGGGCTGGATTCATGTATTTAAAGGAAATCGAAATTCAGGGATTCAAGTCTTTTGCTGATAAGACCAAGGTCATATTTGACCAAGGTGTGACAGCAGTTGTTGGACCCAATGGATCTGGAAAGTCCAATATTACAGAAAGTCTGCGTTGGGCCTTGGGGGAGTCAAGTGTTAAGAGTCTCCGTGGTGGTAAGATGCCAGATGTCATCTTTGCTGGAACTGAAAGTCGCAAACCGCTCAATTATGCTTCTGTAGTTGTGACTTTGGATAATCATGACGGATTTATCAAGGATGCTGGTCAAGAAATCAGAGTCGAACGCCATATCTATCGTAGCGGAGATAGCGAATACAAGATTGATGGCAAGAAAGTGCGTCTGCGTGATATTCATGACCTCTTCTTGGATACTGGATTGGGACGAGATTCCTTCTCCATTATTTCCCAAGGGAAGGTTGAGGAGATTTTTAATTCCAAGCCTGAAGAACGCCGAGCTATTTTTGAAGAAGCTGCAGGTGTTTTGAAATACAAGATTCGCAGAAAAGAAACTGAGAGCAAACTGCAGCAAACTCAAGATAATTTAGACCGCTTAGAGGACATTATCTACGAGTTGGATAATCAAATCAAGCCTCTTGAGAAGCAAGCTGAGAATGCCCGTAAGTTTCTAGACTTGGATGGTCAACGTAAGGCAATTTATTTAGATGTTTTGGTTGCTCAAATCAAGGAAAATAAGGCTGAACTAGAGTTGACAGAAGAAGAGTTAGCACAGGTTCAGGAACTCTTGACTAGCTATTACCAAAAGCGTGAAAAATTAGAAGAAGAAAATCAAACTCTTAAAAAGCAACGCCAAGATTTACAGGCTGAAATGGCCAAAGACCAAGGAAGTTTGATGGATTTGACCAGTCTGATTAGTGATTTAGAGAGAAAATTAGCCCTATCGAAACTGGAGTCCGAGCAAGTAGCCCTGAATCAACAGGAAGCACAAGCCCGTTTGGCTGCTTTAGATGATAAGAGAAATTCACTCAGCCAAGAAAAATCAGCTAAAGAAAGTTCTTTAGCTCTGTTAGAAGAAACTCTAGTCCAAAATAATCAAAAACTCAATCGTTTAGAAGCTGAATTGCTGGCTTTTTCAGATGATCCAGATCAGATGATTGAGCTCTTACGTGAAAGCTTTGTAGCTCTTTTACAAGAAGAAGCGGATGTCTCAAACCAACTGACTCGTATTGAGAATGAGTTGGAAAATAGCCGTCAGCTTTCTCAAACAAGCAGATCAACTACAAAAACTTAAAGAACAACTTGCTACAGCTAAAGAGAAGGCTAGTCTTCAAAAAGAAGAGCTTGAAACTGCCAAGGAGCAGGTTCAGAAATTATTGGCCGACTACCAAGCTATTGCCAAAGAACAAGAGGAGCAGAAATCTTTTTATCAAGCTCAACAAAGTCAACTCTTTGACCGTCTGGATAGTCTCAAAAACAAGCAGGCTAGAGCCCAAAGTTTGGAAAACATCCTAAGAAATCATAGTAACTTTTATGCAGGTGTTAAGAGTGTTCTCCAAGAAAAAGACCGCCTTGGTGGGATTATTGGGGCAGTCAGCGAGCACCTGACCTTTGATGTGCATTATCAAACTGCTCTAGAGATTGCGCTTGGAGCCAGCAGTCAGCATATCATTGTAGAAGATGAAAACGCGGCAACCAAGGCGATTGATTTCCTCAAACGAAACAGAGCTGGTCGTGCAACCTTCCTTCCTTTGACCACTATCAAGGCGCGTACAATTTCTAGTCAGAATCAAGATGCTATTGCTGCAAGTCCAGGATTTCTGGGTATGGCAGATGAGCTGGTTACTTTCGATACTAGATTGGAAGCTATTTTCAAGAACTTGCTAGCTACGACGGCTATTTTTGATACCGTGGAACATGCACGTGCAGCAGCTCGTCAAGTTCGTTATCAGGTTCGTATGGTAACCCTTGATGGGACAGAGCTGCGTACAGGTGGTTCCTATGCAGGTGGAGCCAATCGTCAGAACAACAGCATATTCATCAAGCCAGAACTGGAACAATTACAAAACGAAATTGCTGAAGAAGAAGTAAGCTTGCGTTCAGATGAGGCGATTTTGAAGACCTTGCAAGACCAGATGGTTTCATTGACAGAAAGATTAGAAGCCATCAAATCTCAAGGAGAGCAGGCCCGTATCCAGGAGCAAGGCTTGTCCCTCGCTTATCAGCAGATTTGTCAGCAAGTTGAAGAACTGGAAACTCTTTGGAAGCTCCAAGAAGAGGAATTAAATCGTCTTTCTGAGGGAGATTGGCAAGCAGATAAGGAAAAATGTCAAGAGCGACTTACTACTATCGCCAGCGACAAGCAAAATCTGGAAGCTGAGATTGAAGAGATTAAGTCTAACAAAAATGCCATCCAAGAACGTTATCAAAACTTGCAGGAAGAGGTAGCGCAGGCTCGCTTGCGTAAGACAGAACTGCAAGGGCAAAAACGTTATGAAGTAGCTGACATTGAGCGTTTAGGCAAGGAATTAGACAATTTAGATATCGAGCAAGAGGAAATCCAGCGCCTTCTTCAAGAAAAGGTTGATAATCTTGAGAAAGTTGATACGGATTTGCTCAGTCAACAGGCGAAAGAAGCCAAAACTCAGAAAACAAACCTCCATCAAGGTTTAATTCGCAAGCAGTTTGAGTTGGATGATATTGAAGGGCAACTGGATGATATTGCTAGTCATTTGGATCAGGCTCGTCAGCAGAATGAAGAGTGGATTCGCAAGCAAACACGTGCTGAAGCCAAGAAAGAAAAGGTCAGCGAGCGCTTGCGCCATCTACAAAGTCAATTAACAGACCAATATCAGATTAGCTATACTGAAGCCCTAGAAAAGGCGCATGAGTTGGAAAATCTCAATCTGGCAGAGCAAAAGGTTAAAGATTTAGAGAAGGCTATTCGCTCGCTGGGTCCTGTCAATTTGGATGCTATTGAACAGTACGAAGAAGTTCATAGCCGTCTGGATTTCCTAAATAGCCAACGTGATGATATTTTGTCAGCGAAAAATCTACTTCTTGAGACCATTACAGAGATGAATGATGAGGTAAAAGACCGCTTTAAATCAACCTTTGAGGCTATTCGTGAGTCCTTTAAAGTGACCTTCAAGCAGATGTTTGGTGGAGGTCAAGCAGACTTGATTTTGACTGAGGGCGACCTTTTAACAGCTGGGGTTGAGATTTCTGTCCAACCGCCAGGTAAGAAAATTCAGTCTCTTAACCTCATGAGTGGTGGTGAAAAAGCCTTATCAGCTCTTGCTTTGCTTTTCTCCATTATTCGTGTCAAGACCATTCCATTTGTCATCTTGGATGAGGTGGAAGCTGCGCTGGACGAAGCCAATGTTAGGCGTTTCGGGGATTACCTCAATCGATTTGACAAGGATAGCCAGTTTATCGTCGTAACCCACCGTAAAGGAACCATGGCAGCGGCTGATTCTATCTATGGCGTGACCATGCAAGAATCAGGTGTCTCAAAAATTGTTTCGGTGAAGTTAAAAGATTTGGAAGAAACAGTAGACTAGTTACCAAACGATAGCATCTCTTAGGGGATGCTATTTTTTAAAACTAACATCTTGAATGATTTTTTAAGGTCAGTTCAGGAGCAAAAAACGACATTTGGGATTTCCTTTTAGCGAAAAGGCTTTCTCTATGATATAATAGTTTCATGATTACAACAGTACCTATAAAAAATGAAAAAGACATCGCAGTACCTGATAAAACAGTTCTTGTATTAGGCTATTTTGACGGTATTCATAAGGGACATCAGAAGCTTTTTGAAGTAGCTAGCAAGGCTTCTATGAAAGAATATCTACCAGTTGTCGTGATGACCTTTACAGAGTCCCCTAAGCTCGCATTACAGCCTTACAAGCCAGAATTAATGCTTCATATTGTTAGCCATGAAGAACGAGAACATAAGATGAAATGGCATGGAGTAGAGGCTCTTTTCTTACTTGACTTTAGTAGTAAATTTGCTAGTTTAACGGGTCAAGAGTTCTTTGATACCTATGTTAGAGCATTAAAACCAGCGATTATTGTAGCGGGATTTGATTACACGTTTGGTTCTGATAAGAAAACTGCGGATGATTTGAAGGATTATTTTGATGGAGAAATCATCATTGTTCCACCTGTTGAGGATGAAAAGGGGAAAATTAGTTCTACTCGTATTCGTCAAGCTATTCTTGATGGAGATGTCAGAGAAGCTGGTCATTTACTTGGCACTCCTCTACCGTCACGTGGAATGGTTGTTCATGGCAATGCTCGTGGACGGACTATCGGTTACCCAACAGCAAACTTAGTTTTACGAGATCGAACCTATATGCCAGCAGACGGTGTCTATGTAGTCGATGTCGAAGTGCAGCGTAAAAGATACCGTGGAATGGCGAGCGTTGGGAAAAATGTTACTTTTGATGGAGAAGAGCCACGTTTTGAAGTCAATATTTTTGATTTTTCAGATGATATTTACGGTGAAACAGTTATTGTCTACTGGCTAGACCGTATCCGTGAAATGGTCAAATTTGACTCTGTTGAAGAACTGGTAGATCAACTCCAGAAAGACGAAGAAATTGCTAGGAATTGGAAGGATGGAGAGTAGGAAATCGGAGTTTTATATAAAATTATCCATACTTTAGATTCTTATTTCTAAATAGAAAAAGTAGCCCTTTCCAGGCTACTTTTTTAAAACACGCGATACACATAGGGATTTCTGGTTTATCGACTTTGGCAAAGCTATCGATTTCCAAGGTTGGGAGGTTTTGTTTGAGTTCTTTATGATAGTGATTGACTAGTTTTCCTTTGGCTGTTATCCAGGTGTTATTCTCATACTGACGGGTATTTCCCTTGGTCAGCAAGCCATAGACACCTGAATCAGCGATACAGTGAATAATGCCGAAGCGGAACAGAAATTGGCTATTAGCATGACTGGGGTCGTTATAGACAAAGCCTGTGAACTGGACTGTCTTACCCTCAAACTCATCTGGATAGTCGTAGATAGCTTCCATGACTTCCATATAGTTTTCATTAGTGATTTGAATACTATCTTGGGACAAGTATTTATCCGCTGCCGTTCGCATCTCCTTTTCATAGGCTGATTTTGAAAAATAAGAACTGGTATCTGGTTTCAAATATTGGCTTGTCGTCCCTTCGCTTGTCTGAATGGCTTGATCCGTTCCTTCTGATAGCGGAAAATGATAGCCTTTAGCAGAAACTGTCTGAGAATCCAAGCTAACAGTTGGAAAAGTTAAACCGACGACAATTGGAATAGCCAGAAGAGCAATACTCGTCACCTTCGCTAATCGGTTGTTCAGATGACTGTGGGTTTTGACTTGCTTCATCCAGATATACAATTGAACGATTGCCAAGATAAAGGAAAGCACCATAGAAATATAGGCCAAATAGGAATAGTGCATGTTGATGTACTGGTTTAATTTGCCCGACAGATGGAGATAAATGGTCAGTTCAAAATAGCCAGCTAAAACTACAAATCGAATCATAGGATGACTCCAATCAAGAGAGAATACACTAAGACGACAAGTGTCACAATCGTAATGAAGTGACTGATAAATCGTGCCTTCAAGTAATTTTTCATCATGAGAATATTTTTGATATCCAGCATTGGGCCAATAACGAGAAAGGCCAAAACTGGTGCTAAACCGAAACTCGAGAGAAGAGAAGCTCCGATAAAGGCATCCGCCTCACTACAGAGCGAAAGAAGAAAGGCCAAAAGCATCAAGAGCAGGATGGCAAAAAGAGGGGTTGCACTGATAGAGGTCAGAATCCGAGTCGGAACGTAGACCTGTATAACAGAGGCGAAGAGACAGCCAAATACCAAATAACGCCCCGTATCAAAAAATTCATCAATGGCTTGCATAAAGACCTGAAAACCTTTTTTTGCAGGACTCAAATGAGAAAATCGTGCTCATGACAGGCCAAACGATTTTCTTTCTGAATTGGTTCTTGCCAGAAGAATCCTAGAAGAATCCCAAGTATCACAGCTACAAGAATGGAACCAAGAGCTCGTAACAGGGTGACATAGAAGGAGTTGCCAAAGGCAGAATAGGTCGCAAATAGAACAATGGGATTGATAACTGGTGCAGTCACAAGAAAAGGAACAGCCGTGTAACTGGGAACCTTCTTTTCCAGAAAACGATTGATGATTGGGACAATCCCACATTCACAAGAGGGAAAAAGCATCCCGACGAAAGTCCCAAAAAAGATTCTCCCCCAACGATTTCGAGGGAGAAAATGATAAACCTTGTCAGGTGTGATATAGACTTCAATCAGCCCTGAGACAATACTTCCGATCAGAACGAATGGGAGGGCTTCAATGATAATGGAGAGAAAAATGGCTCCAGTCTGAAGCACACTAGATGGGAGTTGTTGGAAAGCAGTCATCTAGTTTTTCTTTTCTGCTTTGGCTTTTTTCTCTTTGTCATCAGGGAAAGTGACTTGCTTCAAATCAGGGAGTTTAGCAAACTCTTCAAACATCTTGTCCAAGTCGTCTCGTTTTGTAAATTTTACAGCCATAGGTGTACCTCGATTCTAAATTCTACCTCTATTATACTATTATTTTGAGGAAAAGGGCGTTATTTAATTTGTTTTCGATAGTTGATACTCTGCGAAAATCTCTTCAAACCACGTCAGCTTCGCCTTGCCGTAGATATCATAGATATAGGTAACTGACTTCGTCAGTCTTATCCACAACCTCAAAACCGTGTTTTGAGCAACCTGTGGCTAGCTTCCTAGTTTGCTTTTTGATTTTCATTGAGTATGAAAAGGATTGGAGCAAGCCTTCCAGCTTGTGGTATAATAGATTCATGGATAAAAAATATGAAAAAATTTCCCAAGATTTGGGAGTAACTTTAAAGCAAATTGATACCGTTCTAAGTTTGACAGCTGAAGGGGCGACTATTCCCTTTATCGCGCGTTATCGCAAGGACATGACTGGTAGTCTGGATGAGGTGGCGATTAAGGCTATTATTGACTTGGATAAAAGTCTGACCAACCTCAACGACCGTAAGGAAGCTGTTTTAGCTAAGATTCAAGAACAAGGTAAGTTGACCAAGGAATTGGAAGAAGCTATCTTATCTGCCGAAAAATTAGCAGACGTTGAAGAACTCTATCTTCCTTATAAGGAAAAACGTCGGACCAAGGCAACCATTGCCCGTGAAGCTGGACTCTTTCCTCTTGCTCGCCTGATTTTGCAGAATGTAGCTGACTTAGAGAAAGAAGCTGAGAAGTTTGTCTGTGAAGGATTTGCGACTGATAAGGAAGCCTTGGCTGGTGCAGTTGATATCTTAGTCGAAGCCTTATCGGAAGATGTCAATCTACGTGCTATGACCTATCAGGAAGTGTTGAGACACTCTAAAATCACTTCGCAAGTCAAAGATGAAAGTCTTGATGAAAAGCAGGTTTTTCAGATTTATTATGATTTTTCAGAGACGGTTGGAAATATGCAAGGTTATCGTACCTTGGCTCTCAATCGTGGGGAGAAACTTGGTGTCTTGAAAGTCGGTTTTGAACATGCGACGGACCGTATTCTTGCCTTCTTTGCTGCTCGTTTCAAGGTAAAAAATACCTATATTGATGAAGTTGTTCAACAGTCAGTTAAGAAAAAAATCTTGCCTGCTATTGAGCGCCGCATTCGGACAGAATTGACTGAGAAAGCGGAAGAAGGGGCTATCCAACTCTTTTCTGACAATCTGCGCAATCTCCTCTTGGTTGCTCCATTGAAAGGGCGCGTAGTTCTTGGATTTGACCTGCCTTTCGTACAGGTGCCAAGTTAGCTGTCGTGGATGCGACGGGGAAAATGTTAACGACTCAAGTCATCTATCCTGTCAAACCAGCATCAGCTCGTCAAATCGAAGAAGCCAAGAAAGATTTGGCAGATTTGATTGGTCAATACGGTGTAGAGATTATTGCTATCGGAAATGGTACTGCTAGTCGTGAAAGTGAAGCCTTTGTGGCGGAAGTTCTGAAAGATTTTCCAGAGGTCAGCTATGTTATCGTCAATGAAAGTGGTGCTTCGGTCTATTCTGCCAGTGAGCTTGCTCGTCAGGAGTTTCCAGATTTGACCGTTGAAAAACGCTCTGCTATTTCTATCGCCCGTCGTTTGCAAGATCCCCTTGCTGAATTGGTCAAAATCGATCCTAAGTCAATTGGTGTCGGTCAGTACCAGCATGATGTCAGTCAGAAGAAACTGTCTGAAAGTCTGGATTTTGTCGTGGATACCGTGGTTAACCAAGTTGGTGTCAACATCAATACGGCCAGTCCAGCTCTTCTTTCCCACGTTGCTGGACTCAATAAAACCATTTCTGAAAATATCGTCAAATACCGTGAGGAAGAAGGGAAAATCACTTCACGATCTCAAATTCTGAAGGTTCCTCGTCTGGGAGCCAAAGCATTTGAACAGGCTGCTGGTTTCCTTCGTATTCCTGAAAGTAGCAATATCCTTGATAATACAGGAGTTCACCCAGAAAATTACGCTGCTGTCAAGGAGCTCTTCAAACGCTTGGATATCAAGGACTTTAATGAAGTGGCCCAAAGCAAACTCAAGTCGCTTTCAGTCAAAGATATTGCGCAAGAGCTAGACCTTGGTCCAGAAACTCTTAAAGATATCATTGCCGATCTTCTCAAACCGGGTCGAGATTTCCGTGATTCCTTTGATGCACCTGTGCTTCGCCAAGATGTCCTAGATATTAAGGACCTTGTGGTAGGCCAGAAGCTAGAAGGTGTTGTGCGTAACGTCGTTGACTTTGGTGCCTTCGTTGACATTGGGATTCATGAGGACGGTCTGATTCATATTTCCCATATGAGTCGCAAATTTATCAAACACCCAAGCCAAGTGGTGTCAGTTGGAGATTTGGTAACGGTTTGGGTTAAGAAAATCGATACTGAACGTGAAAAAGTCAATCTGTCGCTTCTAGCTCCAAATGAAACTGACTGATTACGTTAAGCAGGTTTCACTAGAAGACTTCGGCAGACCTTTTATCCATCATGCCCAGTGGAATAGGCGTCTACGTTCGACAGGTGGACGATTTTTCCCAAAAGATGGGCATTTGGATTTTAATCCCAAGGTTTATCAGGAATTAGGGTTAGATATTTTTAGGAAAATTGTCCGACATGAACTCTGTCATTATCACCTCTATTTTCAAGGGAAGGGCTATCGACACAAGGATCGGGATTTTAAGGAACTTTTGAAAGCAGTGGATGGGTTACGCTTTGTGCCCTCTTTGACAAATAGCCACTCTAAACCACTAAGCTTTATCGTTGTCAATCCTGCCAGCAAAGGTATCAGCGCAAGCGAAGGATTGATACCAAACGCTATCGCTGTGGACTTTGTAGAGGTAAATTGCTACTTATAAATCAGCCTGAGGACTGATGAAAGCCGAGCCTACCCGTGATATACTATGTCTAACCTAGCAGAAAGAGGAAATAACATGAACAGTAAATTTTATAAAATGAGACGAGATCGCATGATTTCAGGAGTTCTGGCAGGTCTGTCAGACAAGTGGAACTTTGATGTTACCCTTGTTCGTTTCTTGTTTGCCATTTTTACAGTCGCAAACTTTGGGCTTGGCGTGATTATCTATATCATCCTAGCTTCTGTCATGCCAACCAAGGAAGAAATCGAAGCAGAAATGTACGGAACAGGCCCACGCAAACGCAAAGAAGCCCAAGCCATTGACGATAATGAAGGCTGGTTTTGGTGAGGTAAATAATGAAATAAGCTTTGTTTTATAAAAAGACAAGGCTTTTTTTCATCTTGTCAGAATCTATGCCTAAATGGTATAATAAGCGTATAAAAAAATAATTTGACAGGAAATGTATTATGGCTAATGAGAATGAGTTACTCGCATTACGATCATCAAATATTGAGATTGAATACGACGAATTGCTTAATTTAGAAAATTCTCTAGAAAAATAATCTCAAAGATCTTATTAAAGATATAGAAAAAAATTGATTTAGATAGGGAAAAAAATTACAAAAATAATGAATACCTTCAAGAATCTATTGAGAATATAGTCTGGGAGCAAGTACAACTTCAACTTGCTGCCCAAATTGGTGATGAGTTTATTAAAGAGAACAACGGACAAAACCTAGATTTACGAAAAGAAGCACATATACAAACTGCTGAAAATTTTGAAAAAGGTAAATTTGCAACCCATAATAGAGATGTTAATTATCAAGAAAGATACGACACTTGGCAAAATAATTTTGTTAAAGACAACTTAGGGAATATTCAAACACACTCAACTCGTTCAGGTAAAATTGTAAATACTTTAACCAAAGAAGCGAGAAAACCATTTGACACCGGAAGGCCAACAGGTTCAAAAGAAAAAGGAACCCAAATGGATCATACAGTTTCTGCTGGAGAGATTATACGTGATCCAAAAGCAAATGCTTTTTTGACAAAAGAAGAGCAGATTGCTTTTGCAAATAGTAAAGCTAATCTTAACGAAATTAGGAGTGAAGTTAATCAAGCGAAGGGAGATTTATCTACATCAGAATTATTCGATAATCCAAACTCTAAGGGACAATATGCTAGAGAAGTCCATAATATTAGTTCAAAAGAAGAGAAACAGTTAAGAGAGAAAGATAAAGAGGCACGCACGGAATACGACAGAGTGAGAGATGAGGCTGAGAAGCGAGCTATAAAATCAGGTAAAAAATCACGTCGTGATGAGGCGTTAAAAATTTCCGGAAAGCTTTGAAAGCAGCGCTTTTACAGTTATTATCAGAATTTTTGCGAGAATTGATTTCTAAATTTATCTCTTGGCTAAAAAGATACAGAAAGAAACTTATCGACTTTTTATTCATAAAAATAAAAGAGGCTATCATATCTTTTGTAAATAACTTAGCAAATCATGTATTAAATGTCGGTAAATCTGTAGTTACAATGATTGCGTCTGCAATAGTTGGACCTGTAATTAATACAGTTCTTAAAGCCTGGACCTTTATACACCAAGGTTGGAAATCTTTGAAAGAAGCAATAGATTATATAAATAATCCTGAAAATAAAGATAAAAAGCCTTGATATTATGATGTTAGAGGTTGGAAAAATTATTGTTGCGGGTTTAACAGCTACAGGTGCAATTGTAGTTGGGGAAGTTTTAGGAGCATCCCTCACTGCAAGTTTTCCAGTTTTGGCTATTTCAATACCACTTTTGGGAACAATCGGTAGCGTCATTGGAACATTTATGGGAGCAACTTTATCAGGAATTATTGGCGCTTTCGTACTAAAAAAATGATTGATCAGCAAATTGTCAATAAACAAATTTCGAGCTAAATTCTAAGAAAAATTGATCAAAATAATGAAATGTTAGTAATCCAAGATCAATTATTAGATGTTAAGAGTATAAAGTTACAAGTTGAAAAAAGATTCTGTTATCAATACTATTAAGGAAAGACATGATATGGCTGCTTCAATGATGAAAGAAAAAGATGTCAGATATTTTTTTGCAGAATCTACAAGAGACGATAAAAGTGACTTTGATGAGATTGATACTTTATTACAAGAATTATTAGATTAAGGAGAAAAAAATATGGAACAAGAAGTATTTGAGCAAGAACAAGAAACAATTGAGATAAACATTAGTAACCATGATTTCGATGAAGCGAAAGAGCATCTGAAAGAGTTTGCTGAACAAAGTCAAGATGAATTGTATTTTGATACAGTTAGAACTCATGAAGATTTCTTTGGTTTTTGAATTTGCTGAACATGGGGTTACAGGTAAAGAGTTTAATACTTTAGTTGAACAAACTCAAAAATTACATTTCAAAAATTTTTATGATAATCAACAAAAAAACTTATTGAAGAATTTGGTCAAGTTTATAAAGCTTTAGAGGCTCTGGATAAAGATTATATTCAAGCAATCCTCTCTTCTGTAGTTGCCATTGAACATACCAACAAGAAAAATTCTGAAAGAACAATCTCGTATTGATAAAAACCATTGAGAAACAAAAAAAGCAACTCTAGTAGCTCTTAAGCAATTTAAAGAGAAATTTAACGAAGAAAAATAGCAAAAAAACTCTATCGAAAAAAACATGAGGTAATACTTTCTAAATTTAATGATAGACTTGTAAATCTAGAACAATTCGCAAGTACTCTTCCTTCAGAACCGGTTTCAAATACTGGTGAAATTGATCAACTTAGGAGAGAATTGAACGAAAGTAAACAACAAATTCAATTTATTTCAAATCGCCTTCTAACAGTCTTTATTGTTTCTGGAATTTCTATTGGTATGTTAGTGATTGCCTTGCTTTTTCATGTTATTGAGGTAAGATATGTCAACTTCTCGAGATAAATTAATTTGTAGTGCAAAAGAAATTAGACTTCTATTTTGGAAAAAGAAAAATAATTATCTTGATAAAGTAAATAATATTATAGCAAATCATACTGATACAAAAATCAGTAGCAGAATTGTATAAATCTATTTTTTTATTACAACAAGCTAACAAACGAAACAAGCTTACACCTTTATTGAAAGATTTATCTGATAATCTAGCTAGCTTTCTTGGATATACTTACCTATTTGATACTTTGGAAAAAGAGTTAGGTCAACAAAAGAAATCATTTTTAAATGACCTTTTGGCGGAACTAAATCAGTTAGTAGGTTTAGAGAGGGTAAAAAAAGAAGTTAGTCGTTTAATTATTTATCAAAAAGTTCAGTCAAAAAGGAAAGAGTCTGGCTTAAATATTCCCAAAAGAACTTTACACATGGCTTTTATGGGAAATCCAGGAACAGGAAAAACAACTGTTGCTAGAATTATTGGAAGAATGTACTACCAATTGGGACTTTTATCCAAAGGACATTTTTTAGAAGTCTCCAGAACAGATTTAATTGCAGGTTACCAAGGACAAACTGCACTGAAAGTTAAAAATGTCATAGAAAAGGCAAAAGGTGGAGTTCTCTTTATTGATGAGGCGTATAGTATTACTGAAAATGAAAATACTGATTCATACGGGCGAGAATGTTTAACAGAACTTACAAAGGCTTTAGAAGATTCACGAGATGATTTAATTGTTATTGTGGCTGGTTATACCGAACCAATGAACCATTTCTTTGAATCAAATCCTGGTTTGAAATCTCGATTTAATTATTTTATTAATTTTTGAAAAATTATTCTTCTACAGAATTGTTAGATATTTTTTTGAAACATTAGCAAGAAAAGACGACTACCATATAGATGACAAGCTGAAAGAAGTATTATTAAATTATTTTAATGAAAAGTTAGAAAGTAATCTCACCAATTTTTTTCTAACGGTCGCTTTGTTCGAAATCTATATGAAGATTTAATAATGAATCAAGCTGTCCGACTTAACCAAAGTGAAGCTGTGAATTTAAAAAGAATTAACTTTGTTGATTAAAGATGATTTTTGTTTAGATGAAAATCGTTCTAGTGACATAGATTTATAATCAAACGAAAGAATGAATCTTCAAACTGTTTATGAATGTATTATTGACCGTTGCAGATAATTTACGAATCTGAACCCTTGTATCCGCAAGGGTTTTCTTCTTGCCTTCTTTTTATGGTAAAATACTTTTAATGAAATGGGTACATTTCCCCCAATCTTACAAAAATGTAAGATTAAAGTCTCTTTTGTAAGGTTAGGTTATGGCAAGCGGTCTTTTTTTGATGTAAACTAGACTCATAAAGAACAAAGGAGTAACATCATGAAACAAATCTTACAGAAGAAAACAAGAAAACCAAGCTACAAAGATATCAAGCGTGTTCAACTGGGATGCGCTATGATGCAAGCGACATTTCATTTGATGGGATATTAAGAAAGGAGATTCTCATGACACTTTTAGATGTAAAACACGTTCAAAAAATTTATAAAACTCGTTTTCAGGGCAACCAAGTAGAAGCCCTCAAGGATATTCACTTTACCGTCGAAAAGGGTGACTACGTTGCCATCATGGGTGAGTCTGGTTCTGGTAAATCAACTCTTCTCAATATTCTAGCTATGCTGGACAAACCAACCCGTGGTCAGGTTTATCTGAATGGAACTGATACAGCAACCATTAAAAATTCACAGGCTTCTAGCTTCCGTCGTGAAATTAGGCTTTGTCTTCCAAGATTTTAACTTGCTAGATACTCTATCTGTAAAGGACAATATCTTGCTTCCGCTTGTCTTGTCAAGAAGACCTATTACGGAGATGATGAAGAAATTGGTGGTGACAGCTGAGAATCTAGGTATCAATCAATTGCAAGAGAAGTACCCTTACGAGATTTCAGGTGGTCAGAAACAGCGTGTAGCAGTAGCCCGCGCTATCATCACAGAACCTGAAATTCTCCTTGCGGACGAGCCAACAGGAGCTCTTGATTCCAAGTCATCTGCAGCACTTCTTGATGTTTTTGATGAAATCAATGAGCGCGGCCAAACCATTCTCATGGTAACCCACTCAACGGCAGCAGCTAGTAGAGCCAAGCGCGTGCTCTTCATCAAAGACGGCATTCTTTATAATCAAATCTACCGTGGAGAGAAGACAGAGCGTCAGATGTTCCAAGAAATCTCTGATACCTTGACTGTCATGGCAAGCGAGGTGAATTAGTATGTTTCGATTAACCAATAAGTTAGCGGTATCGAACTTGATTAAAAACCGCAAACTCTACTATCCTTTTGCGCTGGCTGTTCTCTTGGCAGTCACTGTCACCTATCTTTTTTACTCTCTAACCTTCAATCCCAAGATTGCTGAAATCCGTGGAGGAACAACCATTCAGGCTACACTTGGATTTGGTATGTTTGTCGTCACCCTTGCGTCAGCCATTATCGTCCTCTATGCCAATAGTTTTGTCATGAAGAACCGTTCCAAGGAACTAGGAATTTATGGCATGTTGGGCTTGGAGAAGCGTCATCTTATCAGTATGACCTTTAAGGAGTTAGTGGTATTTGGGATTCTAACTGTTGGAGCAGGTATCGGTATTGGAGCCTTGTTTGACAAGTTGATTTTCGCTTTCCTACTCAAACTGATGAAATTAAAGGTAGAACTAGTCGCTACTTTCCAGATGAAAGTTGTCATTACAGTACTTGTTGTCTTTGGTTTGATTTTCCTAGGCCTCATGTTCCTGAATGCCCTTCGAATTGCCCGTATGAATGCCCTCCAGCTCTCTCGTGAGAAAGCAAGCGGAGAGAAAAAAGGTCGTTTCCTACCTCTCCAAACTATTCTTGGTTCCATAAGTTTAGGGATTGGATATTATCTTTCCCTTACTGTAAAAGATCCTCTTACAGCCTTAACAACTTTCTTCCTAGCTGTTTTGCTGGTTATTTTTGGAACCTATCTCTTGTTCAATGCAGGTATTACCGTTTTCCTCCAAATCTTAAAGAAAAATAAGAAATACTATTACCAGCCCAATAACCTTATCTCAGTGTCTAACTTGATTTTCCGTATGAAGAAAAATGCGGTTGGACTAGCAACTATCGCAATTTTGTCAACAATGGTTTTGGTAACCATGTCAGCAGCGACTAGTATTTTCAATGCCTCAGAAAGCTTTAAAAAAGTTCTAAATCCTCATGATTTTGGGGTTTCAGGGCAAAATGTTGAAAAAGAAGACTTGGACAAACTCTTGAGCCAGTTTGCAAGTGATAAAGGTTATAAGATTAAAGAGAAAGAAGTGCTTCGTTACGCTTACTTGGTGTTGCAAACCAAGAAGGTAGCAAGTTAACCCTTTTTGAAAAAGGACAAAATCGTGTCCAACCCACAACAGTTTTCATGGTATTTGACCAAAAAGATTATGAAAATATGACTGGCCAAAAATTGTCTCTATCAGGAAATGAGGTCGGACTCTTTGCAAAGAATGAGGGAGTTAAAGAACAGAAAGCTCTAACTCTAAATGATCATCAATTTTCTGTCAAAGAAGAATTTACTAAAGATTTCATTGTAAACCATGTTCCAAATCAGTTTAATATTTTGACTGCTGATTACAATTACCTTGTTGTACCTAATTTACAAGCCTTTTTGGATCAATTCCCAGATTCGGCTATCTATAATCAGTTTTACGGTGGTATGAATGTAAATGCCAACGAAGAAGAACAACTCAAGGTCGCTGAAGAATATGATAAATACCTCAACCAGTTTAATGCTCAATTAAACACGGAAGGTAGCTATGTGTATGGTAGCAATCTAGCAGATGCTAGTGCTCAAATGAGTGCCCTCTTTGGTGGTGTCTTCTTTATCGGTATTTTCCTATCCATTATCTTTATGGTCGGAACGGTTCTGGTCATCTATTACAAACAAATTTCTGAAGGCTATGAAGACCGTGAACGCTTTATTATCTTGCAGAAAGTCGGTTTAGATCAAAAGCAAATCAAGCAAACCATTAACAAACAGGTTTTAACTGTTTTCTTCCTCCCTTTGCTCTTTGCTTTCCTACACCTAGCCTTTGCCTATCATATGCTTAGCCTGATTCTTAAAGTGATAGGTGTACTGGATGCGACTATGATGTTGACAGTGACTTTGTCTATCTGCGCTGTCTTCCTCATCGCCTATGTGCTGATTTTCATGATTACTTCAAGAAGCTATCGCAAGATTGTGCAAATGTAAAAAAGAATACCTCGACTTCAAAATCGAGGTATTTCTTGTATTTTATACTCAATGAAAATCAAAAAGCAAACTAGGAAGCTAGCCGCAGGTTGCTCAAGCACTGCTTTGAGGTTGCAGATAGAACTGACGAAGTCAGTAACCATATATACGGCAAGGCGAAGCTGACGTGGTTTGAAGAGATTTTCGAAGAGTATTAAATGCTGAAAAGTTGTCCTAGCAGAAAGGTAACGCCCATGGTCAAGAGGCCAATAGCCAAGTTTCGAATCATAGCTGTTTTGGTTGGGGCTTTTCCAAGTTTGGCACTAGTGTAACCAGTGAGAAGAAGAGCCACACCGACGATAAGGACAGTAGCAGGTATGCGGTATTCACTTGGGAAAACGGTAATTGAAAGCATTGGTGGTAAGCTACCAAGGAAAAAAGAAATAAAGCTAGAGATAGCAGCATGCCAAGGATTGGTAAACTCTTCATACTCAATCCCATATTTTTCCTCTACCAAAGCCTTAAGCGGATTATTTAAAAAGGCCTTGTTGGTGAGAAGTTGGGCTGATGTTTCACACTCACCATTTTGAATATAGGCAGCATAGAGGGAATTTTTGGCTAGTTCCATATCCTGATCTAGCAAGACTTGCTCACGCGCAACGGCTGCTTCCTCAGTATCTTTTTGAGTTGAAACGGACACATATTCTCCACCAGCCATTGAAAAGGCACCAGCTAAGATAGCTGCAAATCCTGATAAAAAGATAATCCAGATATTGCTTGTAGCACTAGCAACCCCGATAACCACACCAGCAATGGAAATAATCCCATCGTTAGCACCAAGAACACCAGCACGCAGGATATTTAAACGACCTGAAAAATTTGAATCGATTTCGTGATTTGTTTCTGACATACTATTCTCCTTTTTATCCAGTATAAAAGGAAAAAAATATAGGGAAATCAATCTTTTAAAAAGTATCTGAAAAAAAGTTGTACGATTTTAATTTTACGAGCTTTTTTTAAAAGTTAGAAACACCACTAGATAGTAGAGAAGGATAAAAGAGAAGCAAAGCTGATAGACTAGTCCTTTTTTTCTACTTATCTATGGTATAATAGGAGGTAGATTTACTAATCGGAGTAAGAAAGATTTTATGATTAAACTAGTAGCAACGGATATGGACGGAACCTTCCTAGATGGGAATGGACGCTTTGATATGGACCGCCTCAAGTCTCTTTTGACTTCCTACAAGGAAAAAGGGATTTACTTTGCGGTAGCTTCTGGTCGGGGATTTCTGTCTCTAGAAAAATTATTTGCTGATGTTCGTGATGACATTATTTTCATCGCGGAAAATGGCAGTTTGGTAGAGTATCAAGGTCAGGACTTGTATGAAGCGACCATGTCTCGTGATTTTTATCTGGCAACTTTTGAAAAGCTGAAAACTTCACCCTATGTAGATGTCAATAAACTACTCTTGACGGGGAAAAAAGGCTCTTATGTGCTAGATACGGTTAATGAGACCTATTTGAAAGAGAGCCAGCATTATAATGAAAATATCCAAAAAGTAGCGAGTCTGGAAGATATTACAGATGACATTTTTAAATTCACGACTAACTTTACCGAAGAAACGCTGGAAGCTGGAGAAGCTTGGGTAAACGAAAACGTTCCTGGTGTGAAGGCCATGACAACTGGCTTTGAATCCATTGATATTGTTCTGGACTATGTAGATAAGGGAGTGGCTATTGTTGAATTAGCTAAAAAACTTGGTATCACAATGGATCAGGTCATGGCTTTTGGAGACAATCTAAATGACTTGCATATGATGCAGGTTGTGGGACATCCTGTAGCTCCTGAAAATGCAAGACCAGAAATTTTAGAATTAGCAAAGACTGTGATTGGTCACCATAAAGACCAGTCGGTTATAGCTTATATGGAGGGCTTATAATGGCAGATATAAAATTGATTGCATTGGACTTGGACGGGACCTTGCTGACTACTGATAAAAGGCTGACGGATCGGACCAAGGCAACCTTGAAAGCTGCGCGTGATCGTGGTATCAAGGTCGTATTGACAACTGGTCGTCCCTTAAAAGCCATGGATTTCTTTCTCCATGAGCTAGGGACTGACGGCCAGGAAGATGAGTATACGATTACCTTTAATGGAGGTTTAGTTCAGAAAAATACAGGTGAAATCCTTGATAAAACAGTCTTTTCATATGATGATGTGGCACGCTTGTATGAAGAAACAGAGAAATTATCACTGCCTCTTGATGCCATCTCAGAAGGAACTGTTTATCAAATCCAATCGGACCAAGAAAGTCTTTATGCCAAATTCAATCCAGCATTGACTTTTGTTCCAGTGGACTTTGAAGACTTGTCTAGTCAGATGACCTACAATAAGTGCGTGACTGCCTTTGCTCAAGAACCCTTGGATGCAGCTATTCAGAAGATTTCTCCAGAATTGTTTGACCAATATGAAATCTTTAAATCACGTGAAATGTTGCTAGAGTGGTCACCAAAGAATGTTCATAAAGCAACAGGTTTGGCAAAACTAATCAGCCATCTTGGAATCGACCAAAGCCAAGTTATGGCATGTGGTGACGAGGCCAATGACCTTTCTATGATTGAATGGGCAGGGCTCGGTGTTGCCATGCAAAATGCTGTTCCTGAAGTCAAGGCAGTCGCAAATGTGGTAACTCCAATGACCAATGATGAAGAGGCTGTCGCCTGGGCTATCGAAGAATATGTGCTAAAGGAGAACTAAGATATGGGATTATTTGACCGTCTATTCGGAAAAAAAGAAGAACCTAAAATCGAAGAAGTTGTAAAAGAAGCTCTGGAAAATCTTGATTTGTCTGAAGATACAGAAGCTGAGGAAGTTTCTCAAGAAGTAGCAGAAGTTGAAAGTTCTGAAGAAGATCTGCTCCAAGAAGAGGAAAATCAAAAGACAGTTGAAGAAAGTCTGGATTCAGAGCTAGCTGTAGAGGTTCATCAAGAAGAAATTACTGAGGAAGAAAATCCTGAGTTCATAGAAGATGAAGAAGAAAACAGCATTGAAGTTCTTGAACCAGAAACTCCTCAAGCAGAAGAAACCGTTCAGGAAAAATATGACCGTAGTCTCAAGAAAACTCGTTCAGGCTTCGGAGCTCGCTTAAATGCCTTCTTTGCTAATTTCCGCTCTGTCGATGAAGAATTCTTCGAGGAGTTGGAAGAACTACTGATTATGAGTGACGTTGGTGTCCAAGTCGCTTCTAACTTAACAGAGGAACTACGCTACGAAGCCAAGCTTGAAAACGCCAAGAAACCTGATGCACTTCGCCGTGTCATTATTGAGAAATTGGTTGAGCTTATGAGAAGGATGGCAACTACGATGAAAGAATCCACTTCCAAGATGGCTTGACAGTCATGCTCTTCGTCGGTGTTAATGGTGTTGGGAAAACAACTTCTATCGGAAAACTAGCCCACCGCTACAAACAAGCTGGGAAGAAGGTCATGTTGGTTGCGGCAGACACCTTCCGTGCAGGTGCAGTAGCCCAGCTAGCTGAATGGGGCCGTCGTGTGGATGTTCCAGTAGTAACTGGAGCTGAAAAAGCTGACCCAGCCAGTGTGGTCTTTGATGGAATGGAACGTGCCGTGGCTGAAGGTATCGATATTCTTATGATTGATACTGCTGGTCGTTTGCAAAACAAGGACAACCTTATGGCTGAGCTAGAAAAGATTGGTCGTATCATCAAACGTGTTGTGCCAGAAGCCCCTCATGAAACATTCTTGGCTCTTGATGCATCAACTGGTCAGAATGCCTTGGTACAGGCAAAAGAATTTTCAAAAATTACCCCTTTGACAGGAATTGTTTTGACTAAGATTGATGGGACTGCTCGAGGTGGTGTTGTTCTAGCCATTCGTGAAGAACTCAATATTCCTGTAAAATTGATTGGTTTTGGTGAAAAAATCGATGATATTGGAGAGTTTAACTCAGAAAACTTTATGAAGGGTCTCTTGGAAGGCTTAATCTAATCAGAAGTAAAAATCCTGCAAGACAATCTTGCAGGATTTTTTTATTCAAGTCTACCATCTTGACGATAGGCGATATCTGGTTGCCAAGTCCATTTGGCACCGAACTTTTCAAGTAAGTCAAAGCTAGCTTGAGGTCCCATGCTTCCAGCTTTATAGTCATGAAGTGGGGCACCATTTTCAGCCCAGAGCTCTTCGATACGGTCAATCAATTTCCATGACGCACCCACTTCGTCCCAGTGGCTAAAGTTAGTTGAGTTGTTATTTAGGACATCATAAATCAATTTTTCATATGGTTCTGGCGAAGCACCAGTTGCAGTCGCATCTGTACGGTAATCAAGTGAGTTAGGAGCCAGGTTGAATTCTTCTCCTACCTGCTTACCATTTAGGCTAAGAGAGAATCCTTCTGTTGGTTGGATATAGATGGTCAAAATGTTTGGAGCGAGTGGTTCTCCAAATATAGAGTCCATTTGTTTAAAGACGATGTTGACATGAGTTCCTTTTTCAGTCAGTCGTTTACCTGTACGGAAAAAGAAAGGAACACCACGGAAGCGATCACTGTCTACAAAGAAGGCACCAGATGCAAAGGTTTCAGTTGTTGATTCTGGATTGACATTTGGCTCGCTACGATAAGAGATGTATTTCATACCATCAATCTTACCAGAGCGGTATTGACCACGGATAAAGTGTTCTTTAAGCTCTTCATCAGTTGGATGATAGAGGTTTTTAAAGACCTTAATCTTTTCAGCACGAATCTCGTCTTTTGTGAAGTTAGCTGGCTTGTCCATAGCAAGGAGAGAAAGAAGTTGTAGTGTATGGTTTTGTACCATGTCGCGGAGGGCACCAGATTGGTCATAGTAGCCACCACGCTCTTCTACACCCAAGCGCTCCGCAAAGGTAATTTGAACATTGTCGATAAAGTCCTTGTTCCAAACGTTTTCAAAAATCAAGTTTGCAAAGCGAACTGCGAAGATACTTTGAATCATTTCCTTACCAAGATAATGGTCAATACGGAAAATTTGTTCTTCGTCAAATGTTGCTAGGAGTTCGTCATTCAACTTGCTTGCAGTTGCGTAATCTGTACCAAATGGTTTTTCAACGATTAAGCGCTCAAAACCTTTACCATCCACAATGTTTTCAGACTTGAGGTGTTTTGCGATAGTTCCAAAGAACTGAGGTGCCATAGACAAGAAGAAGAGCTTGTTGTGTTCAGCTTGGTACTTGTCATTTAGTTCAGCCTGCAATTGACGCAAAGCAATGTAGTGTTCTGTATCATTGACATCATGACTTTGATAGTAGAAGTGACTAGCGAATTCCTGAGCTTGTTCGGTACTATCTGCCAAATCAAGGATCGATTCGACTACAACAGATTCAAAATATTCCTTGCTCCAAGGACGACGAGCAGTTCCAATGACTGCAAAGTGCTCGGAAAGATTGCCGGATTTATATAGTCTAAAAAGGGAAGGGTAGAGCTTGCGTTTAGCCAGGTCTCCACTCGCACCGAAAATTGTAACAATAACCTTAGATGACATCTAGCTACCTAATTTCTATTTTTATTCCTAGTCTTGCTAGGTATGAGGAAATCTCATTTCATAAACTTAATTCTAACATAATTTTCCGAAAAATCAAAAAATCCAATACGAGATAGAAAAAAACTGCAAGGAAATCCTTACAGTTTGAGTTTAGACGTTTAAGACCTTGTCCAAGAACTCTTTCAGACGTGGGTGTTGCGGGTTATCAAAGATTTGATCAGGTGTTCCGTCTTCAAGGAATTCACCGTCTGCAGTAAAGATAACGCGGTTAGCAACCTGACGAGCAAATCCCATCTCATGGGTTACGATAATCATAGTCATGCCTTGCTCAGCCAATTCCTTCATAACGTTTAGTACGTCTCCGACCATCTCAGGATCAAGGGCTGAAGTTGGTTCATCAAAGAGCATGATGTCTGGATTCATTGCTAGTCCACGAGCGATAGCCACACGTTGTTTTTGACCACCTGATAGGCTATCTGGGTTAGCATTAGCTTTATCTGCTAGCCCAACCTTTTCAAGCAACTCCATTCCCAATTTCTCAGCTTCTTCCTTAGTCATCAACTTGTGCTCAATAGGCGCAAAGGTGATGTTGTCCAATACGGACATGTGTGGGAAGAGGTTGAAGTGTTGGAACACCATTCCGATATTTTCACGGACGTGGTCAACGTTGGTTGTTTTTTCAGTTAAGTCATAGCCGTTCACAGTGATGTGACCGCTAGTAACTTCTTCTAGAAGATTGAGGCTACGAAGGAAAGTTGATTTACCAGAACCTGAAGGACCGATGATACAAACAACATCTCCTTCATAGAATTTAGTCGTGATTCCTTTTAAAACCTCATTTTTTCCATAATGTTTGTGTAAATCATTTACATCAATTTTTAATTTTGCCATTAACGAATCCTCTTTTCTAAGCGTTTCGCTAGTCTAGTCAAAAGTGTGATAATTACAAGATAGAAGATAGCAAGGATTGCATACATCTTGAAACTTTGGTAGTTACGGGCAATGATAATCTTACCAGTTTGGAAGAGCTCCACCAAACCGATAGCAGATACGATGGTTGTATCTTTAAGAGCGATAACGAATTGGTTAACAAAGTTTGGCAACATCAATTTAGTTGCTTGTGGCAAGATAATCTTACGCATGGTTTTTCCATAAGAGATCCCCAAGCTTCGGCTGGCTTCCATTTGGCCAACTGGAACGGCCTGAATACCACCACGAACGATTTCAGCGATATAAGCCGCTGCATTGAGTGAGAGGGCAATGGTACCAGCCACAAAGTCGTTAATTGGACTTTGTTGGCCTGTGATAGACTCGATGAAGTTTGGAATTCCCCAGAAGATGAAGGCTGCAAGAATCATCAATGGAATACCACGGATAACGTCAACGAAAATCTCAGAGATCACACGAAGAGATTTGTATGGGCTAACACTAAACATACCAAAGATAATTCCGATAACAATGGCAATAGCAAATGAAATAAGAGCTAGAGCAAGAGTGATACCAAGTCCGCTAAGGAGTTGGTTGTAGTTATTTTGAAGTAAGCCCCAGATAGTTGTTTCGTCAACAGTGCTTGTTGAAGCAGATGAAGATTCGCTAGCTAGATATTTATCAAGAATCTTTTGGAATTCTCCGTTTGCTTTAAGGTTTGCAAGTCCGTTATTGAACATTTCAATCAATTCTGGATTTGCTCCTTTTTTTAACGGCAAAGGCTGTTTCACCGATTGGAGTTCCAGCGATTGGAGTTTTCAATTTTTGACCTTGGCTGATAGAATATTTGAGAACAGGCTCATCATCCATAACGGCATCAATGGCACCAGTGTTTAAACTGTCATACATTGACGAACCATCAGCGAAGGTTTTGATTTTATAACCGTATTTGCTTTGATTTTCTGTTAGGAAGGTTTGAGAAGCAGTTCCGTTTTTAACACCAACTGTCTTCCCTTTTAAATCTTCATAAGAAGCAATGGTGCTTGATTCTTTGACACCAAGGATAGTATTAGCAGTGTAGTAGGATTCTGAGAAGTCAAAAGTTGCCTTACGAGCATCTGTGACAGACATACCAGCAATGATACCATCAGCTTGTCCAGCTTGAACAGCACTGATAGCGGCATCAAAACCAGGGTTGGTAATTTCAATTTCGAAACCTTGGTCTTTAGCGATGGCCTTAATCAAGTCCATATCAATACCAGTAAATTGGTTGCTTGAGTTTTGGAAAACAAAAGGTGCAAAAGAAGAATCACTGGCAATGATGTATTTAGCTTTAACAGGAGTTGCTTTTAGACCAGCTGCAGTAGTTGTGGTTGGCACTGCTGAAGAAGATGATGCAGTCCATTTCTTGATGATTTTATCAAGACTACCATCTTTTTTCATTTCAGCCAAGGCTTGGTTAAATTCAGTAACCAGGTGCTCGTATTTGCTTCCTTTTTTTAACACCGAAAGCAAAACTTCCTACAGCTTCACCATCCATTTCAATATGGAGGTCTTGACCTTGGTTAATTGCATACTCGATAACAGGTTTGTCATCCATCATAGCATCGATAGCACCAGCAGCCAAGCTGTTGTTCATCAAATCACCAGTATCAAATGTTTTAATGCTAAAGCCGTATTTGTCCTTAATACTTTCAAGGAAACGTTGAGCGGCTGTTCCGTTTTTAACACCAACAGTTTTACCTTTTAATTGGTCGTACTGACTAATCTTGTGTGCCTTTGTAGTTGCAATGACAACTTTTGTATCATAGTAAGTATCAGACATGGTGAAAACTTTTTCACGTTCTGTAGTTTTTGTCATTCCTGCCATGATTGCGTCAGCTTGACCAGCTTGAACCGCATTGACCGCTGCGTCAAAACCAGGATAAGACATCTGAATGTTCCATCCTTTAATCTCAGCGACTTTGTTGATAATGTCAACATCAATTCCTTTATAAGTTTGATCTGAATCTTTAAACTCAAAAGGTGCATAGGCGGTATCAGAAACAATCTTAATCGTTTCAGCTTTCGCAATACCTAATGAGAAAAATTGGGAATAAAAATTAGCAAAAAAATGCTAGAAATTTTTTTCTTCATTTTTAGTCTCCTTTTCCGAATATTTTTCCCATTATATCAGAAAAAAACTAAAAAAATGCAAATCTAGGAGCTTTTTATGTTAGAAGATATAACATAAAAAGCCCTTTGTTTCTTTCTTGAACTGCTATCACAAAGTGCTATAATAATGGTATATAATAGAAGAAGAGAGGACGGAGATATGAAGAACAAAAAGAATTTTTAAAGACTTTCAAGCTTCTCAAATGCGGTTAAACCTCTACACAAGCCCCTTGTTAGCCTTTGTTTTTGTCTTTATAGGAGAGTTTGTGGCTTATACTTTGTATGGTATTGGTTTGTTAGCTCTCATCGGACTTGCTAGAAATTTTGGAGAGGCTGGTCAAGCTTTCGCTACCTACTTGCAGACCTTGCAGCAGAGCTTGATGGATAAAACAAGTGACTTTCATTTAATTTTAGAATTACTGTCCTTTGGTTTTATCATCTTAACTGTGTTTAGATGGACTAGAAAAGTAGAGAAAAGACCTATTCGAACCTTGGGATTCTATAAAGAAAATTTTTTAAGTGCCTTACTTAAAGGATACGGTCTTGGTCTATCCCTCTTTATACTTGCTTTGGTTGGACTAGTAGTGTTGGGGCAGTATCGTTTTGAATCCATTCACTTAAATCCTTATTCGCTTGCCTTTGTTGTCTTTACTATCCCATTTTGGATTTTACAGGGGACAACAGAAGAAGTGGTGTCCCGTGCTTGGCTCCTTCCTCAACTGGCCTCAAGAACCAATCTAAAACTTGCTGTTCTTATATCTAGCCTGTTCTTTACCCTGCTTCATGCGGGAAATTCTGGTCTCACCCCTCTATCTCTAGTGAATCTCTTTTTATTCGGAGTTGCCATGTCTCTTTACCTTCTCAAAACCGATACTGTCTGGGGTGTTGCAGGTATTCATGGAGCCTGGAATTTTGCTCAGGGCAATCTTTTTGGCATTTTAGTTAGTGGTCAGCAGTCAGGAACGTCTTTGATGACCTTTTTACCACAAGGCAATCAAGATTGGCTATCAGGTGGTTCTTTTGGGATTGAAGGTTCTGTCATGACAAGTCTAGTCTTGCTACTGCTGATTGTCTATCTTGGCTATAAATTAAAGAAAGAAAATGAAAGGATGTGACTTCGGTCTGTCCTTTTTTTCGTGAAAATGTTACAAGTATGCTAAAATAGGAATAGCACATGGAGAGAGGATTCTTATGATTAACCGCATTACAGATAATCAATTTAAACTAGTATCAAAATATCAACCTTCAGGAGACCAACCTCAAGCTATTGAGCAGTTGGTTGATAATATCGAGGGGGGAGAAAAAGCTCAGATTCTGATGGGGGCGACTGGTACAGGGAAGACCTATACCATGAGTCAGGTCATTTCCAAAGTCAATAAACCAACTCTGGTCATTGCCCACAATAAAACTCTAGCAGGACAGCTCTATGGGGAGTTTAAGGAATTTTTCCCTGAAAATGCTGTTGAGTACTTCGTATCCTACTATGATTATTACCAGCCAGAGGCCTATGTACCTTCAAGCGATACCTATATTGAGAAGGATAGTTCTGTCAATGACGAGATTGATAAGCTCCGACACTCAGCGACTTCAGCCCTTTTGGAGCGCAATGATGTTATTATCGTGGCTTCAGTCTCTTGTATCTATGGTTTGGGTTCGCCCAAGGAATACGCTGATAGTGTCGTTAGTCTCCGTCCAGGTCTTGAAATTTCTCGTGATAAACTCTTGAATGACTTGGTTGATATCCAGTTTGAACGTAATGATATTGATTTCCAACGGGGAAGATTTCGCGTTCGTGGGGATGTGGTGGAGATTTTCCCAGCTTCCAGAGATGAACATGCTTTTCGGGTAGAATTTTTCGGGGATGAGATTGACCGTATCCGCGAAGTGGAGGCTTTGACAGGCCAGGTATTGGGTGAAGTGGATCATTTGGCGATTTTCCCTGCGACTCACTTTGTGACCAATGACGACCATATGGAAGTTGCTATTGCCAAGATTCAGACCGAATTGGAAGAGCAGTTAGCTATCTTTGAAAAGGAAGGTAAACTGCTTGAAGCCCAGCGCTTGAAACAACGGACAGAGTACGATATCGAAATGCTGCGTGAGATGGGCTATACCAACGGGGTTGAGAACTATTCACGTCACATGGATGGACGGAGTGAGGGTGAGCCTCCTTATACACTTCTTGATTTCTTCCCAGATGATTTTTTGATTATGATTGACGAGAGTCACATGACTATGGGACAAATCAAGGGCATGTATAATGGAGACCGTTCGCGTAAGGAAATGCTGGTTAATTATGGTTTCCGTTTGCCGTCTGCTTTGGACAATCGACCTCTCCGTCGTGAGGAGTTTGAAAGTCATGTGCACCAGATTGTTTACGTTTCAGCGACACCAGGTGATTATGAAAATGAACAGACTGAGACAGTGATTGAGCAAATCATTCGTCCAACGGGACTCTTGGATCCTGAAGTGGAAGTCCGTCCGACAATGGGACAGATTGATGATCTCTTAGGTGAAATCAATGCCCGTGTTGAGAAGAATGAGCGTACCTTTATCACCACTCTGACCAAGAAATGGCAGAGGATTTGACCGACTACTTCAAGGAAATGGGTATCAAGGTCAAGTACATGCACTCGGATATCAAGACCTTGGAACGGACGGAGATTATCCGTGATCTGCGCTTGGGTGTCTTTGATGTCTTGGTCGGAATCAACCTCCTTCGTGAAGGGATTGACGTTCCCGAAGTGAGTCTCGTAGCTATTCTTGATGCTGACAAGGAAGGTTTTCTTCGTAACGAACGTGGACTCATCCAGACTATTGGACGTGCTGCCCGTAACAGCGAAGGGCATGTTATCATGTATGCGGACACTGTGACTCAGTCTATGCAACGTGCTATGGATGAAACGGCTCGTCGTCGCAAAATCCAGATGGCTTATAATGAAGAGCATGGTATCGTGCCTCAGACAATCAAGAAAGAAATCCGTGACCTGATTGCTGTGACCAAGGCGGTTGCTAAGGAAGAAGACAAGGAAGTCGATATCAATAGCCTCAACAAACAAGAACGCAAAGAACTCGTCAAGAAACTAGAAAAACAAATGCAAGAAGCCGTCGAAGTGCTTGACTTTGAACTAGCAGCACAGATTCGTGATATGATGCTGGAAGTCAAGGCCTTGGGGTAGGGGAATTTTATGAATATTTTAGTTATCAATGGACATCCTGATAAAGAAAGTTACTGTCAAGCCATTTTTCAAACGATTGTAGAAAATATAGACTCAAAGAGACATGAACTTGAAGTGATTAATCTTAATGAGGAAGAGTTTGATCCTGTTTTACGTTATGGTTATCGACAAAGGATGGAGGACGATCCGTTTATTCTACGCTCTCAAGAACTAATCCAGTGGGCAGATCATTTCATTTTTGTTTATCCTATTTGGTGGAGTAGTATGCCTAGTCTATTGAAGGGGTGGATTGATCGTGTTTTTACGCCAGGCATTGCATACTCAGCAAACAATCGAGGAAGCTTTATTTTGAACTACTTGAGAGGTAGACAGTTCAAAAAGTTACTAAAAGGAAAAACAGCTAGTATCTATGCAACCTCCATGGCACCAACTTGGTGGTACAAAGTATTTTCAGGTCCGATTAACATTCCAGACAGTTATGGAATATCAGTATTAAAGAATGCTGTATTGAATCACTGTGGCATAAAAACAAAGAGGGTTTCAATCTTAGGAGAGTTAGGCCGTGAAGTAAATACAAGTTCAACAAGACACAAATATCTGCAAAAAGTAGCTGAGGAAGTCAAGGTGTTGGATTAGGAAAAAGTATGGTTTATTTAAGAAAACTAATAGAAGAAGATTTGGTGTCTTTGTGGGAAATTGCTTATTCACAATCTAATCCAATTTGGAAACAGTATGATGCTCCCTATTATGATGACTATCAGCATTTTCCTAATTTTCAAGAATTTAAGCTACAAAAATCAGAATCCACTCTAAACAACTCAAATCGCCTTGGTATTTTTGTTGATGATAAACTAGTTGGGACTGTTTCGCGCTACTGGGTATGTAAAGAAACAAGATGGATGGAATTGGGAATTTGTATTTATGACAACAAATTTTGGAACTCTGGAATTGGAAAAGCTGCTATGCTACAGTGGATAAATCGGACATTTCAGGCTCACTTGGAGTTGGAACATCTTGGTTTGACAACTTGGTCAGGAAATTTTGGTATGATGAAATTGGCTGAAAAATTAAGAATGAAAAAAGAAGCTCATATTCCAAAAGTTCGTTATTATCAAGGTGTTTATTATGATAGTATTAAATACGGCATTTGAGAGAAGAATGGGAGGAAGCAAATGGTCATCACTGTCAAACAGATGGAAACTCCTGAAGAGATAGAAGGTAAATCCCTCGTTCACTGGCAGACGTGGAGAGAGGCTTATGATGACCTTTTACCTGCAGAATTTCAGGAGACGATGACACTAGAAAGATGTCGATTCTTTAGTCAAAAATATCCAGAAAATACATTGATCGCGATGGATGGCATGAAGGTAGTTGGTTTTATCAGTTATGGAAACTTTCGTGATGAGACTATTCAAGCTGGCGAAATTATTGCCTTATATGTTTTAAAAGACTATTATGGAAAAGGTATTGCACAAAAAGTTAATAAAAAGCAGCTTTGATTGCTCTTAATCATTTTTCTGAAATTTTTCTTATGGGTATTGAAAGATAATAAGCGCGCAATTGCTTTCTATCAAAAAAATGGGCTTTACTTTTTGATGGTCAAGAAAAAAATGCTTGAACTTGGAAAGCCCATAAAGGAAAAAAACGGATGGTATTTTTATTCTAAATAATTTTAAAAAGTAGAAGCTAATGGTACTGGTACCAAGTCTAAAAAAATTTAATAAATTAGAAAGTGAGTAAATTTATGTCTCGAGCACAATTAACGATTTTAACAAATATTTGTCTGATTGAAGATCTCGAAGCTCAGCGCGTGGTGATGCAGTATCGCGCTCCTGAAACTAATCGCTGGTCCGGTTATGCCTTTCCAGGAGGCCATGTAGAAAATGGCGAATCTTTCGCAGAGTCTGTCATTCGTGAAATCTATGAAGAAACAGGGTTGACTATCCAAAATCCTCAACTTGTCGGCATTAAAAATTGGCCACTAGATACAGGTGGGCGCTATATTGTCGTTTGTTATAAGGCAACTGAGTTCTCTGGTACCCTTCGCTCTTCAGATGAAGGAGAAGTTTCTTGGGTGCAAAAAGACCAGATTCCAAATTTGGATCTGGCCTATGATATGCTACCCTTGATGGAGATGATGGAAGCATCGGACAAATCTGAATTTTTCTACCCTCGCCGTACAGAAGACGATTGGGAAAAGAAAATTTTCTAATCCTTTACTAAATAACCTAGCTGATCCAAGGCCTCCTCGATATAGTGGAGGTCTTGTTGTGTTTCGGCTTCGACTAGGTGGTAATGGACACCATCTGTCAATTCAGATAAAGGTTTAAAATCAGAATGCTCGACTTGTTCTAGAAAATGTTGCACGTCTCGGCGACAAGACAGTTTCAGCAAGGTTTCGATTTCTCCATAAACGGGATGGTCAATCAAGGTATTTTGAACACGTCCACCATTATCAACGATAGCAAGGAGTTCTTGACCGATTTCTTCAACTTCATGTTTCACCTTGAAAAGTTTATGGACATAAGGATTGGTATCAATTTGCTTATAGACGTAGCCACGATTAGTGGATAGGATAGGAGCGCCATCGGCTCTCAAAATTGCAATGTCCTGCACAATGACCTGACGTGTGACATGAAAATGTTCCGCCAAACTTTGGCCATTAAGGGCTTTAGGAGCTTCTTTCAAGAGTTGGAGCAGAGCTTGTTTGCGATCTTTTGTCATAGCTTTTCCTTTTAACGGCGTTTTCGAAGCACTTTATAGACAGCTAGTGCTAATGTATAGTCTACCATACTATGGATAATTGTGCCAAATCCAACTAGCACAAATAGAACATAAAACATATTTTCTACATTGGTACCAGAAGTTGCGTAAAAAACGACACAGGCCAATACTTCAGCAAGGGCATGGACAAGCGCTAACACAAAGTTGAAAATCCAGGAGGCTTTTGGTTTATCTAAGGTATCGGGGAATTTTTGTAGGTAAAGAGCCCCCAAAGTCCCAAAAAAGATATGGGAAAAAGCTCGAAATACTATAACCATGGGATAGCCAGCCATCAAAAATCCAAAACTAGAGGCTAGGATGACAAAAATTGCCATCAAGGGTGACAAGAACATGGCGATAAAAATAGCGATGTGGCTCCCCAAAGTGTAAGAAGCAGGAGGAATGACAATCTTAAAGGGCATAACAATTGGAATCAAAATCGCAATAGCCGTTAAGAGGGCTGTCATTGTCATAAATTGTGTCTTTTTCCGTGTGTTCATAAGAATCTCCTTTTTAACTGTATATACACTAGTATAGTACTATAAAGAAGACAATAAAGCAAGGATTTACTTGGGTTTATAGGTCATTTTTAAGTTAATACTCTTCGAAAATCTCTTCAAACCATGTTAGCTTCCATTTGCAACCTTAAAACAGTGTTTTGAGCAACCTGCAGCTTGCCTCCTAGTTTGCACTTTGATTTTCATTGAGTATAAATATTGGTAAAGATTTCACTAAAAAGAAACTACTTCAAACAAAATCTCCACCTTCATGTTTGAAAGCGGAGATTGTTTTTATTTCTTTAAAGTTTGTAGTCTTGGAACAATGGCTAGGGTTAGAACTGCGGAAATGACTAATTCGGCAATCGAATTTGTTGAGATAACAGTTGCTAGGAGTTTTTGGATATTACCATCAAAAACATTTCCAAAAAGGTAGAAAATTCCACCAAGTACAAAGACTGTATTGGTAAGTGAACCAAGGGCACCAGCTAAAATAAGACCAGTTTTATTTTTCATCAGTTTATAAACTAGATACGGAGTCAAACCAATCAAAATACGTGGGACGATGGCAATGATAGCTGAGTAAATGTTACCGTTTGGGACGAATGGTGAGAAGAGGTAGCTTGTCGGTAGAATCGTAATCGTATTAACTGTCAAGCTAAGTAGCCCCATCAAAAATCCAAGTGTAACCCCAACGCGTGGACCGTAAATAATACTGGCAATAATGACAGGAATATGAACGATGGTCGGTTTGATTGGGAATGGAAAAAGGTTAAAGATAAGTGAGCTCAGAAAGTGTATCACGAGCATGGTTGCAAAAAAGATAGCAATGGGTGCAATATTAGAGCGTTTTTTCATCGAGAGTTTCCTTTATTCTTTCTAAAATAATTGTGAGGTCGGCTAAAGCTCCTCGTCCGTGGTCTCCACAAGCTAGTAGGGCTTCCTTTGGAGCAATCAGCTGATAGCCGTAGTTTTCTAATGTTTTCAGATTAGCCTGAGTTGCTGGATGGTCATACATTTTTGTATTCATAGCTGGTGCGATGAGTTTGGGAATATGACTTGGCAAGGCTAGAGCCATACAAGTTACCATGTTGTCAGCAAAGCCGTGGGCTAGTTTGCAATAGTGTTAGCTGTTGCAGGGGCCACGATAAATAAATCTGCTTTTTTTCCAAGTTCGATATGATTGACTTGATCAGGATATGGTTCCTTCATGACATCTAAGTGGACGTAATTCTGTGAGAGTACCTGTAGTGTCAAAGGTTGGATAAACTCTGTAGCAGCCTGAGTCATTAAGACAGTGACTTGATGACCTTGTTTTTTTAGAGAACTGACTAAATCTGCCGACTTGTAAGAGGCGATTGAGCCCGTTACAGCCAAGAGAATATGTGTCATAGCTTTCCTTTCTATGAATGATAGACTTTAATTTTTTCAAGGAGGAGTTTTGCAATTTCTTCTTTAGTCTGGACTGTTTGAAGCTGTTCTTTTTCAACAAAGATTGCACGATGCTGGTTTGCTGAGATTTGAGTCAGGTCATTCGCAATGATTAAGTCAGCTTGATTTTTGATGAGACTTTTTCGGGCAATCTCGATGAGATAATCCTCAGAGACATCAACCAGCAGTTTGAAACCAATCAGATGAATAGCAGGATTCCACTCCTTGACTAGGGATATGATTTTGGGTGTCTTTTTAAGGAACAAAACTTGAACATCATCAGTTGAAGAAATCTTAGCCTGGTGATTCTGCTTATTTAAAATTCTTCTAGATTGGAGCTAGTCTGAACTTCCTCAAGTCCCGTCATATAAATGGGAGTGTAGTCAGAGACAGCCATTGAGTGAATCAAGACCTGATAGTCCTTAACACGTTCTTGCATTTCAAGAAGAAGGTCGTTTGTATTGTTAATTTCTCGAATGCTTAGGTTGGGATGGGCTTCTGGCTTCACAGCACGTTTTGTCGTCATTAAACAAATTTCATGCCCTGCAGAAAGCAAGGTTTCTGTGATGATTTTGCCCAAGCGACCAGTAGAATGGTTAGTGATAGAGCGGACGCTATCGATAGCTTCACTGGTGCCGCCCGATGTAACTAAAATTTTCATAGCACTATTGTACACAAAAATAAACGGTAAGTAAAATGAAAGCGATAAAATTTTGGTAAAAGGAAAGAATATAGTTTCAAACTATAAAGCCATATAAAATTTAAGAAAGGGCTCTAAAAACCTTAAAAAAATAAGGGATATTTACGAACATTTAGAGAGTTTAAGGGTGTTAAAAAAATCTTATTTTGTGTTATAATGAATTATCATATAAGAGGTTAGAGGAGTTTTGAATGAAAACAGATATTGAAATTGCACAGAGTATTGAGTTGGAACCAATCGTTGATGTTGTAGAGAAACTTGGAATTTCTTACGACGATTTGGAGTTGTATGGAAAGTACAAGGCTAAGCTCAGCTTTGATAAAATTCGTGCAGTTGAGAGCAATCCAGTTGGGAAATTGATTTTGGTTACTGCTATCAACCCAACACCTGCAGGTGAAGGAAAATCAACCATTACCATTGGTCTTGCGGATGCCTTAAACAAAATCGGTAAGAAAACGATGATTGCCATTCGCGAACCGTCACTTGGTCCAGTAATGGGAATTAAGGGTGGTGCTGCTGGTGGTGGTTACGCCCAAGTGCTGCCAATGGAAGATATTAATCTCCACTTTACCGGGGATATGCATGCCATTACAACTGCCAACAATGCTCTTTCTGCCTTGATTGACAACCACTTACACCAAGGAAATGAGCTGGGAATCGACCAACGTCGTATTCTTTGGAAACGTGTTGTGGACTTGAATGACCGTGCTCTTCGTCATGTTACCGTTGGACTTGGTGGTCCTCTAAATGGTATTCCACGTGAGGATGGGTTTGATATTACCGTTGCTTCAGAAATCATGGCCATTCTTTGCTTGGCGACTGATATTGAAGATTTGAAACGTCGTTTGGCGAATATCGTTATCGGTTATCGCTATGATCGTACACCTGTTTCTGTAGGTGATTTGCAGGTTGAGGGTGCTTTAGCATTGATTTTGAAAGATGCTATTAAACCGAACCTGGTTCAGACAATTTACGGAACACCTGCCTTTGTGCACGGTGGTCCATTTGCCAATATTGCTCACGGATGTAACTCTGTCTTGGCAACTACAACAGCCCTTCACTTGGCTGATTACACAGTTACTGAAGCTGGTTTTGGTGCAGACCTTGGTGCCGAGAAATTCCTTGATATTAAGACACCAAACTTGCCAACATCTCCAGATGCGGTTGTCATTGTCGCAACCCTTCGTGCCCTTAAGATGAATGGTGGTGTGGCTAAAGATGCTCTGACAGAGGAAAATGTGGAGGCAGTTCGTGCTGGTTTTGCTAACTTGAAACGCCACGTTGAAAATATCCGTAAGTTCGGTATTCCAGCAGTAGTAGCTATCAACGAATTTGTTTCTGATACAGAAGCTGAAATCGCAGCCTTGAAAGAACTCTGTGCTTCTATTGATGTGCCAGTTGAACTAGCAAGTGTCTGGGCTGATGGTGCAGAAGGTGGGGTAGCACTTGCCGAAACAGTTGTTAAGACTATCGCTGAAAACCCAGCTAACTATAAACGTTTGTATGACAATGACCTTTCTGTCCAAGAAAAGATTGAAAGATTGTTACTGAAATCTATTGTGGTAGCAAAGTGAACTTTGAGAAGAAAGCTCAAACACAAATCGCTCAAATCGTTCAAAACGGTTGGGACAAATTGCCAATCTGTATGGCTAAGACCCAGTATAGCTTCTCAGATAATCCAAATGCACTTGGAGCACCTGAAAACTTTGAAATTACCATTCGCGAATTGGTGCCAAAATTAGGTGCAGGCTTCATCGTTGCCTTAACTGGCGATGTCATGACCATGCCAGGCCTACCAAAACGACCTGCTGCTCTAAATATGGATGTTGAAAGCGATGGAACAGTATTAGGCTTGTTCTAGTATATTGAATTTGATTTTAAATGAGTTTGGAAATACTATCCAAGCTCATTTTTTATCTAGATATAAGAAGTTGCCTTCTACACGTAAGCAGTCTAGGTAAAGATATTTTCCCTGAATTCTGATATAATAGAAATATTGACTTCAAGAGTAAGGAAGAGAAGATGAACGCATTATTAAATGGAATGAATGACCGTCAGGCTGAGGCGGTGCAAACGACAGAAGGTCCCTTGTTAATCATGGCAGGGGCTGGTTCTGGAAAGACTCGTGTTTTAACCCACCGTATTGCTTATCTGATTGATGAAAAGATGGTCAATCCTTGGAATATCTTGGCCATTACCTTTACTAACAAGGCTGCGCGTGAGATGAAAGAGCGTGCTTATGGTCTCAATTCAGCCACTCAGGACTGTTTGATTGCGACCTTCCACTCCATGTGTGTTCGTATACTACGTCGCGATGCGGACCATATTGGCTACAACCGCAATTTTACAATTGTAGATCCTGGTGAACAGCGAACGCTCATGAAACGCATTCTCAAGCAGTTGAACTTGGATCCGAAAAAATGGAATGAACGAAGCATCTTAGGAACCATTTCCAATGCTAAGAATGACCTGATTGATGATGTAGCTTATGCTGCCCAAGCTGGCGATATGTATACGCAAATCGTGTCCCAGTGTTACACGGCTTACCAAAAAGAGCTTCGTCAGTCGGAGTCGGTTGACTTTGATGATTTGATTATGCTGACCTTGCGTCTCTTTGCTCAGAATCCTGATGTCTTGACTTACTATCAACAGAAATTCCAATACATCCACGTTGATGAGTACCAAGATACCAACCATGCCCAGTACCAATTGGTCAAACTCTTGGCTTCGCGCTTTAAAAATATCTGTGTGGTTGGGGATGCGGACCAGTCTATCTACGGTTGGCGTGGTGCTGATATGCAGAATATCTTGGACTTCGAAAAGGATTATCCCCAAGCCAAGGTTGTTTTGTTGGAGGAGAATTATCGCTCAACTAAAACCATTCTCCAAGCGGCTAATGAGGTTATCAAAAACAATAAAAATCGCCGTCCTAAGAATCTCTGGACTCAAAATGCTGATGGGGAGCAAATCGTTTACTATCGTGCCAATGATGAGCTAGATGAGGCTGTATTTGTAGCCAGAACTATAGATGAACTTGGTCGGAGTCAAAACTTCCTTCACAAGGATTTTGCAGTTCTTTATCGTACTAATGCGCAGTCCCGTACTATCGAGGAAGCCTTGCTCAAGTCAAATATTCCTTATACCATGGTTGGCGGAACCAAGTTCTACAGCCGTAAGGAAATCCGAGATATTATCGCTTACCTCAACCTCATTGCCAATTTGAGTGACAATATTAGTTTTGAGCGTATTATCAACGAACCGAAACGTGGAATTGGGCCAGGTACAGTTGAGAAAATCCATGACTTTGCGAATATGCAAGACATGTCCATGCTAGATGCTTCAGCCAATATCATGTTGTCTGGTATCAAGGGTAAAGCAGCCCAGTCTATCTGGGATTTTGCCAATATGATTCTGGATTTGAGGGAGCAACTGGACCACTTAAGCATTACTGAGTTGGTTGAGGCTGTTCTAGAAAAAACAGGTTACGTCGATATTCTAAATGCTCAAGCGACTTTAGAAAGCAAGGCTAGGGTTGAAAATATTGAAGAGTTCCTTTCTGTGACGAAAAACTTTGATGACACCTCTGATGGGCCAGAAGAGGAAACCGGTCTGGACAAACTGAGTCGTTTCTTAAATGATTTAGCCTTGATTGCGGATACAGATTCAGGTAGTCAGGAGACATCAGAAGTGATCTTGATGACCCTACATGCTGCTAAAGGTCTCGAGTTTCCAGTTGTCTTTTTGATTGGGATGGAAGAAAAATGTCTTTCCACTTAGTCGTGCGGCTGAAGATCAAGATGAATTAGAAGAAGAACGCCGTCTGGCCTATGTAGGAATTACGCGTGCAGAGAAAATTCTCTATCTGACAAATGCCAACTCGCGCCTGCTTTTTGGTCGTACCAACTACAACCGTCCAACTCGTTTTATTAACGAAATCAGCTCAGACTTGCTTGAGTATCAAGGTCTGGCGCGTCCAGCAAATTCAAGCTTTAAGGCATCATATAGCAGTGGTGGTCTTGCCTTCGGTCAAGGTATGAGTTTGGCGCAGGCCCTCCAAGACCGTAAACGTAGTGCTGCCCCAAAATCTATCCAGTCAAGCGGTCTTCCGTTTGGTCAATTTACAGCTGGAGCAAAATCAGGGTCTAGCGAGGCAAATTGGTCCATTGGTGACATTGCTCTCCACAAGAAATGGGGAGAGGGAACTGTTCTGGAAGTTTCAGGTAGCGGTGCTACTCAGGAATTAAAAATCAATTTCCCAGAAGTAGGCTTGAAAAAACTTTTAGCCAGTGTAGCCCCAATTGAGAAAAAAATCTAATTTTCCATCCTTCTCACGAATAATAAAGTGAGGAGGATTTTTATGTATAGTATTTCATTCCAAGAAGATTCACTATTACCAAGAGAAAGACTGGCAAAAGAAGGAGTTGAAGCGCTCAGTAATCAAGAGTTGTTAGCTATTTTACTTAGGACAGGAACACGTCAAGCTAGTGTTTTTGAAATTGCCCAGAAAGTTTTGAACAACCTTTCAAGCCTAACGGATTTGAAAAAAATGACCCTGCAGGAATTGCAGAGTCTATCTGGTATCGGCCGTGTTAAGGCCATAGAGTTACAAGCTATGATTGAACTGGGCTATCGTATTCACAAACACGAAACCCTTGAGATGGAAAGTATTCTCAGCAGTCAAAAGTTGGCCAAGAAGATGCAACAGGAATTGGGGGATAAAAAACAAGAGCACCTGGTGGCGCTCTATCTCAATACTCAAAATCAAATCATCCATCAACAGACCATTTTTATCGGCTCAGCTACTCGTAGCATTGCTGAACCACGTGAGATTCTTCACTATGCTATCAAGCATATGGCGACTTCTCTTATCTTAGTTCATAATCATCCTTCAGGAGCGGTAGCGCCTAGCCGAAATGATGATCATGTCACTAAACTTGTAAAAGAAGCCTGTGACCTGATAGGGATTGTCCTCTTGGACCATTTGATTGTCTCTCATTCTAATTACTTTAGTTATCGTGAAAAGACGGATTTAATCTAAAGTTCATTAACGACATAGTCAAAGAGGTTTTTATCTTTGGGACGATTTTCAAATAGAAACTCTGGATGCCATTGGACACCGAGAAAGGCGACATCATCCGTACTCATAACAGCTTCTATAATACCATCTTTAGGATCATGAGCCGCAATCTTTAAATTTGGTGCTAAATCCTTAATGCTCTGATGGTGGAAGGAGTTGATATGGGAGATTTCTCCATAGATTTCTCGAAGAACAGTATCAGGTTCTGTCACCAAGCGTTGAGTTGTGTACTCAGCAGAACAATCCTGCCAATGGTCTTCGATATCTTGGTACAAAGTTCCACCCATGGCAACGTTAAAGAGTTGAGTTCCACGGCAGACAGAAAAATTGGCTTTTTCTGTTTAATAGCTTCCTTGATGAGGGCCAGTTCAAAGATATCCCTTTGAAGGTGGTAGTCATCGCTATCGATGGTTTTTGGTTCACCATAGAATTTTGGATTAACATTTTGCCCACCTGTCAAGATGAGCTTGTCAATCATACTGATATAGTGGCAGGCCATTTCTTGATCACCAATCGGTAGGATGATGGGAATCCCTCCAGCGTCTTTAACGCCTTCAACAAAGCCTTTTGCTGCGTAGCTCATCATGATGTTATCATCTGGATGAGTTTTTTCGTTTCCTGTAATCCCTATAACTGGTTTTTTCATAAAATGATTTTCGCTTTCTAATCCTCTTTTCGCATGAAATAGAGGAGGGTTTGGAGTTCACTCGTCAAATCGACATACTGAACGACCACGTCTTTTGGTAAATGCAGATGGACTGGTGAAAAACTGAGAATTCCTTTCACGCCAGCATCCACCAAGAGATTAGCAACCTCTTGTGATTTGACGCTGGGAACGGTCAGGATAGCAGTTTTGACATCAGCATCCTTGATTTTATCCTTGATTTGAGAAATCCCGTAAATGGGAATTCCGTCAGGAGTTTGGGTACCGACTTCAGGATGGTCATCAAGGTCAAAGGCCATGATAATCTTCATCTTGTTACGTTCGTGGAAGCGGTAGTGGAGAAGAGCATGGCCCATATTTCCAATACCAACCAGCATTACGTTGGTGATGGAGTTATCATTGAGCAAATCGGCAAAAAACGTCATCAGTTTTTTAACATCATAGCCAAAACCACGACGACCTAGTTCACCAAAATAGGAAAAATCACGACGTACGGTCGCTGAGTCAATACCGATAGCCTCTGCAATTTGCTTAGAGTTGGCACGTTCAATCTTTTCTGCATGAAATCTCTTAAAAATTCGATAGTAGAGAGAGAGTCTTTTCGCTGTAGCTTTTGGAATAGCAGACTGTTTATCTTTCACAAAATCACAACCTTTCTATTCTTCTATTTTATAGAAACATTGTGAAAAAATCAACAAAAACAAGAAAAAACTAAGAAAAATCTTAGTTTTGATGTAAAAAAATCTGCATGTGATAGAAAACGGTAGAGGTCTCCGACCAGTCCTTGGTAAACTTTCTGACCCTTAAAAGTCAGAGAAGTCACATAAAGTGTATCTGGTAGGGTCACACATCCTGACAGAGCCAGCATGAGAGCTTCGTAATCCTCATACTTGAGAGTGCGCTCTACATGATAGCTGTCCTTATAGGTCAGTTCAAACATTTTGGCTCTATCTTTCCGATTTTGTAAAGACACCACGTTCTACCAAACTATCCATGAGGAAGTAGAATTTTTCCTGATGAATGTGGTGGTCTTCTGATTTGAAAATATCAACTAGACGTAGCCCAAACTTGTCAGTGATATTGATTTTAGCTCCTGTAAGTTCCTTGTTAATGATGATTTTGAGTTGGAATCCCTCACCGCTGTTCGGAACTTTTTCCAAAAGGCGAGTCAATTCATAGTTACCAACCTTAGTCTCAAAAAAGGTATTGTCCTTAAGGGTGAATTTTTTAACAGAAGGGCTAAGAGTGTAGTCGTAACGACAATTTTTTAACTGAATGGTTTTTTCAAATGCCATATGGCTAACCTCCGATAATTTCTTTTAATGTTTTTGCGAGGGTATGTAGGTCTTCAACAGTATTTTGTGGCGACAGACTGATACGAACGGATTCCTTCAAGCGTTCTGAATTTGCCCCGTACATGGCTTCAAGAACATGGCTGGATTGTACAATGCCTGCAGTGCAGGCTGAGCCAGTAGAGATTGAAATGCCAGCCAAATCTAGACGAAGGAGTAAGAGGTCATTTTTCTGGCCAGGAAATCCAATATTGAGAACATAAGGGAGATGATGTTGCCCTCTATTCAGGTAATACTGAATTCCCTCTAGCTCTGCCAGAAAGGCAGTTTCTAGATTTTGTACATGTTGAAAATTGTCTTCTTGCTTTTCTAAGTCTTCTTTTAGGGCTGCAACCATGCCTACGATGGCAGCTAAATTTTCAGTTCCTGCACGTTTTTTCTGTTCTTGGTCTCCACCATGGAGATAGGAATCAAAGTCCATGCTAGAAGCGTAGAGAAAACCGATTCCCTTAGGACCATGGAATTTATGGGCAGAAGCGGTGAGAAAATCAATGCCCAATTCTTCTGGGTGTGTAGGGATTTTACCAATAGTCTGAACTGCATCGACATGATAGGCGGCTGGATGTTGCTTGAGTATTTGGCCAATTTCAGCAATAGGCAGTAGGTTTCCAGTTTCATTATTGGCAAACATGGTAGAAACCAAAATCGTATCGTCACGTAAAGCCTTTTGAATTTGCTGGGCGGTGATTTCTTGATTTTCTGGCTGGATAATGGTTACTTCAAAACCAAAGTGTTGAACCAAGTAATCAATTGTTTCAAGGACAGCATGGTGCTCAATAGCAGTTGTGATGATATGTTTTCCTTGCTCTTGGTGACGAAGGCAGTAGCCAATGATAGCAGTATTGTTGCCTTCTGTCCCACCAGAAGTGAAAAAGATATGTTGAGGTTTTGTCCCCAGTAACTGAGCTAGTTCCTGACGGGCTTCTCGCAAGAGTTTACCAGCTTGACGACCATGAGCATGAATACTAGAAGGATTTCCATAGGTTTCTTGCATAACCTCGGTCATAGCTGAAATAGCAACTACTGACATGGGAGTCGTGGCAGCATTGTCCAAATAAATCAAAGAATCACCTTATTTCTTTTTGTTGTAGGCAAAGAGTGGGCTGACTGGTTTTCTTTCGTGGATACGGACGATGGCATCACCAATTAACTCACTAGCAGTGATGTAGCATACGTTTTTAGGAGTTTTTTCTTTTGTTGCTACTGAATCAGTCACAAGAATTTCTTTAATATTAGTATTGTCAAGAAGTTCAGCAGCACCTTCAACGAAGAGACCATGACTAGAAACAGCATAAATTTCTGTAGCTCCTTCACGTTCAACGATTTTAGCAGCTTCAGAGAAGGTACGTCCTGTATTTAAAATATCGTCAATCAAGATAGCTTTTTTACCTTCAACATCACCGATAATATAACCTTCGTTACGAGTTGCATCGTCTTGAGGGTAGTCTATAATGGCGATAGGAGCATCAAGATATTCAGCCAAGCTACGGGCACGTTTCACACCTGAATTTTTAGGGCTAACAACAACAACATCTGAGCCAAGTAAGCCCTTATCGCAATAATGTTTTGCAAATAGGGGAACTGTGAAGAGGTTGTCAACAGGAATATCAAAGAAGCCTTGAACCTGAACGGCATGCAAATCAAGTGTAAGGATGCGATCAACACCAGCCTTAACCAGCATATTAGCAACTAGTTTAGCTGTAAGTGGCTCACGTGGTGAAGCGATACGGTCTTGACGTGCATAGCCAAAATATGGAAGAACAACATTGATGCTGTGGGCACTTGCGCGCACACAAGCGTCGACCATGATAAGCAATTCCATTAGGTGGTTGTTAACAGGGAAACTTGTTGATTGGATGATGTACACATCATAACCACGGACACTCTCTTCGATATTCACTTGGATCTCTCCGTCAGAAAATTGACGTGATGACAGTTTTCCAAGTGGGACACCAACAGCTTGAGCAATTTTTTGTGCAATCTCTTGGTTAGAGTTGAGTGCGAAAAGTTTCATATTTTTTCTATCTGACATTATAGACCGTCCTCTGTAAACTTTATGGAGCCAAGCCATATACTTTAGCATATATTGACTTGGATTCGAATATTTTTATCTTTTCTATTTTACCAAAAAAATAGAGATTATTTCAGCTATTTTTCATGCTTTTGACAAATCGAACCAATTTTGAAGGGGCTTTTTGGTAGGAAATCTGATTTTTCTCTAAAAATTGTTGGAAATCCTGTTTGCCTTGCTCGTGATTTTCCACTTCAAGCTCCAATTCGTAATCTATCCTATCAAAGTATTGACTCTCATCCAGCGCCATGAGACCAATAGCTGTCTTCATTTCATAGCGAAGTGTTGTGAGACAACCAAGCACCTGCCATTTCTTACTTTGGATACCATGTTTAGCCAATTCATCAAAAAAACCAGCCCCTGAGGAAGCTCTTCCTTAGCCAGATAATCTTCAGCATCCGTTAGTTGCAATTTTTGGTTGTACTCCATGTTTCCAATACTTTGTGGAACTTTGAGTGTTAATTCTGCCCAGTCTTCAAAGGTTCGAATGCGCATAGCAACTTTCTTTTCTCGCAGTTCAAAAATCAGGTGTGTCGATGTAGTAATTTTTGAAGAACAGGAGTGACGTCTGTGAACTGATCTTTTAGACGATTGTATTCATCTTTTTTTCAAGAGTGTTTTCAATTCAATTTCTAAATGTTTCATTTTTCTTACCTTTTTCTTTATCGTTGAAAGCGGATTTATGGTATAATAAGCATTGTATTTATTGTATATGAATCTGGAGAAAAAATCAAAGATATTTTTGAAGGATAATATGAGAATAAGGGAGAATATATGACCTTAGAATGGGAAGAATTTCTAGATCCTTACATTCAAGCTGTTGGTGAGTTAAAGATTAAACTACGTGGTATTCGTAAGCAATATCGCAAGCAAAATAAGCATTCTCCGATTGAGTTTGTGACTGGTCGAGTTAAACCAATTGAGAGCATCAAGGAAAAAATGGCTCGGCGTGGCATTACTTATGCGACCTTGGAACACGATTTACAGGATATTGCTGGTTTGCGTGTGATGGTCCAGTTTGTAGATGATGTCCAAGAGGTTGTGGCTATTTTGCGTAAGCGTCAGGATATGCGTATCATACAAGAGCGAGATTACATTACTCATCGAAAGGCTTCAGGCTACCGTTCCTATCATGTGGTAGTAGAATATATGGTTGATACCATCAATGGAGCCAAGACTATTTTGGCAGAAATTCAAATTCGTACTTTGGCCATGAATTTCTGGGCAACGATAGAACATTCTCTCAACTACAAGTACCAAGGGGATTTCCCAGAGGAAATTAAAAAGAGACTGGAAATTACTGCCAAAATTGCCCATCAGTTGGATGAAGAAATGGGTAAAATTCGAGATGATATCCAGGAAGCCCAGGCTCTTTTTGATCCTTTGAGTAGAAAATTAAATGACGGTGTAGGAAACAGTGACGATACAGATGAAGAATACAGGTAAACGAATTGACCTGATAGCTAATAGAAAACCGCAAAGTCAAAGGGTTTTGTATGAATTGCGAGATCGTTTGAAGAGAAACCAGTTTATACTCAATGATACCAATCCGGACATTGTCATCTCCATTGGTGGGGATGGTATGCTCTTGTCGGCCTTTCATAAGTACGAAAACCAGCTTGACAAGGTCCGCTTCATTGGTGTTCACACTGGACATTTGGGCTTCTATACGGACTACCGTGATTTTGAGTTGGATAAGCTAGTGACTAATTTGCAGCTAGATACTGGTGCAAAGGTATCATACCCTGTTCTAAATGTGAAGGTCTTTCTTGAAAATGGTGAAGTGAAGATTTTTAGAGCACTAAATGAAGCCAGTATCCGCAGGTCTGATCGAACCATGGTGGCGGACGTTGTGATTAATGGTGTTCACTTTGAACGTTTTCGTGGAGATGGGCTAACAGTTTCGACACCGACTGGTAGTACAGCCTATAACAAGTCGCTTGGTGGAGCTGTTTTACACCCAACCATTGAAGCTTTGCAATTAACGGAAATTGCCAGCCTTAATAATCGTGTCTATCGAACGCTGGGTTCGTCCATTATTGTTCCAAAGAAGGATAAGATTGAACTCATTCCAACGCGAAACGATTACCATACCATTTCGGTTGACAATAGCGTTTATTCCTTCCGAAATATTGAGCGTATTGAGTATCAAATTGACCATCATAAGATTCACTTTGTCGCGTCACCGAGCCACACCAGTTTCTGGAATCGTGTTAAGGATGCATTTATCGGCGAGGTGGATGAATGAGGTTTGAATTTATCGCAGATGAACATGTCAAGGTTAAGACCTTTTTAAAAAAGCACGAGGTTTCTAAGGGGCTGCTAGCTAAGATTAAGTTTCGAGGCGGAGCTATTCTGGTTAATGATCAACCACAAAATGCAACTTATCTATTGGATATTGGAGACCGCGTTATCATTGATATTCCCGCTGAGGAAGGCTTTGAAACTCTAGAAGCTATCGAGCGCCCACTGGATATTCTCTTTGAGGATGATCATTTTCTAGTCTTGAATAAACCCTATGGAGTTGCTTCTATTCCTAGTGTCAATCACTCCAATACCATTGCCAATTTTATTAAGGGTTACTATGTCAAGCAAAAAAATATGAAAACCAGCAGGTTCACATTGTGACTAGGCTCGATAGGGACACTTCTGGCTTGATGCTCTTTGCCAAGCACGGCTATGCCCATGCACGACTAGACAAGCAGTTGCAGAAAAAAATCTATCGAGAAACGCTACTTTGCTTTGGTTAAAGGTGAAGGATACTTGGAGTCAGAGGGGAAATTATTGCCCCTGATTGCGCGTGATGAAGACTCCATTATTACCAGACGTGTAGCTAAAGGTGGAAAAGTATGCTCATACTTCTTACAAGATTGTAGCTTCTTATGGAAATATTCACTTGGTCGATATTCGCCTGCACACTGGGCGAACCCACCAAATCCGAGTCCACTTTTCTCATATTGGTTTTCCTTTGTTGGGAGATGACTTGTACGGTGGTAGTCTAGATGATGGAATTCAGCGCCAAGCCCTACATTGCCATTACCTATCCTTTTATCATCCTTTTCTAGAGCAAGACTTGCAGTTAGAAAGTCCCTTGCCGGATGATTTCAGTAACCTTATTACCCAGTTATCAACTAATACTCTATAAAAATTGTTTCAGAGTATAATTATTATCTTAAAGGAGAAAACTCATGGAAGTTTTTGAAAGTCTCAAAGCCAACTTAGTTGGTAAAAATGCTCGTATCGTTCTCCCTGAAGGGGAAGAACCTCGTATTCTTCAAGCGACTAAACGCCTGGTAAAAGAAACAGAAGTGATTCCTGTTTTGCTTGGAAATCCTGAAAAAATTAAAATTTATCTTGAAATCGAAGGTATCGAGGACGGTTATGAAGTCATTGATCCTCAACACTACGATAAATTTGAAGAAATGGTTGCTGCCTTGGTAGAACGTCGCAAGGGCAAAATGTCTGAAGAAGATGCACGCAAGGTTTTGGTTGAAGATGTCAACTATTTTGGTGTTATGTTGGTTTACTTGGGCTTGGTTGATGGAATGGTGTCTGGAGCTATTCACTCAACAGCTTCAACAGTACGTCCAGCCCTGCAAATCATTAAGACTCGTCCAAATGTAACTCGTACTTCAGGTGCCTTCCTCATGGTTCGTGGTACGGAGCGTTACCTATTTGGGGACTGTGCCATCAATATCAATCCAGACGCGGAAGCTTTGGCTGAAATTGCCATCAACTCAGCAATTACAGCTAAGATGTTTGGAATCGAGCCTAAAATTGCTATGCTAAGCTATTCTACTAAAGGTTCAGGATTTGGAGAAAGCGTTGATAAGGTTGTTGAGGCAACTAAAATTGCTCACGACTTGCGTCCTGACCTTGAAATCGATGGGGAATTGCAATTTGATGCAGCCTTCGTTCCAGAAACTGCAGCTCTGAAAGCTCCTGGAAGTACAGTAGCTGGTCAAGCAAATGTCTTCATCTTCCCAGGTATCGAGGCAGGAAATATCGGTTACAAGATGGCAGAACGTCTTGGCGGTTTTGCGGCTGTTGGACCTGTTTTGCAAGGTTTGAACAAGCCAGTTAACGACCTTTCTCGTGGATGCAATGCTGATGATGTTTACAAGTTAACCCTTATCACAGCAGCTCAAGCAGTTCATAAATAATATTTAGTCCTCTTTCCTTTGGGAAGAGGCTTTTTAATACTAGGAAAAGGACAGTTAGAGTCTTCTGTGTTATACTAGAGATATGTTAGATTTGAAAGAATACGGTATCGTCATGTGGCCGGATGAGAAGATTGTTTCTTTCCGTGAGAAACTTCTTGCCTGGTATGATGAAAACAAAAGAGATTTACCTTGGAGGAGAAGTAAAAATCCTTATCATATCTGGGTGTCTGAAATTATGCTCCAGCAAACCAGGGTGGATACGGTTATTCCTTATTATGAACGATTCTTGGACTGGTTTCCAACAGTGGAAAGTTTGGCAACTGCCCCTGAAGAGCGTTTGTTAAAGGCTGGGAAGGTTTGGGTTATTATTCTCGAGTTCGTAATATGCAGGCTGCAGCCCAGCAGATTATGACTGACGTTGGTGGTCAATTTCCAAATACCTATGAAGGAATTTCCAGCTTGAAAGGGATTGGTCCTTATACTGCAGGAGCCATTTCCAGTATTGCTTTTAACTTGCCTGAGCCAGCTGTAGATGGTAATGTCATGCGAGTTTTGGCCCGTCTATTTGAAGTCAACCACGATATTGGGATTCCAAGTAATCGAAAAATTTTTCAGGCAATGATGGAAATCCTGATTGACCCAGAACGGCCAGGTGACTTTAATCAAGCCTTGATGGACTTAGGATCTAATATTGAGGCGCCTGTAAATCCCAGACCAGAAGAAAGCCCAGTTAAGGACTTTAGTGCGGCATATCAGAATGGCACAATGGACCGTTATCCAATCAAGGCTCCCAAGAAAAAGCCTGTTCCAATTTATCTTAAAGCCTTGGTGGTCAAAAATAATCAAGGACAATTTTTACTTGAAAAAAATGAAAGCGAAAAGCTATTGGCTGGTTTTTGGCATTTCCCCTTGATAGAAGTTGATAACTTTTCGCAAGAAGAGCAGTTTGACCTCTTTCATCAGGTTGCAGAAGAAAGTGTAAACTTTGGCCCCAGTCCAGAAGAGAGTTTCCAGCAGGACTATGACCTAGATGTTGATTGGCTTGATGTTTGTTTTGAGACTGTCAAGCATGTCTTTAGTCATCGCAAGTGGCATGTTCAAATTGTAGCAGGTCAGGTAAGTGACTACCATGATTTTTCAGATAGAGAAGTTCGCTGGCTTTCACCAGAAGAGTTTAAGGATGTTCCACTTGCCAAACCCCAACAAAAAGTCTGGCAGGCTTATGCACAAGCCAACTTAGACAGTAGCAAAGACTAGCTATTGTGTCTTCTTGTTATTTTTTTGGTATAATAGTAGAGAAAAAGGTGAACAAATGAAAAAAATATTAATTGTAGATGATGAAAAACCAATCTCGGATATTATCAAGTTTAACATGACCAAGGAAGGTTACGAGGTTGTAACTGCTTTTAACGGTCGTGAAGCGCTAGAGCAATATGAAGCAGAGCAACCAGATATTATTATTCTGGATTTGATGCTTCCAGAAATCGATGGTTTAGAAGTTGCTAAGACCATTCGCAAGACTAGTAGTGTGCCTATTATCATGCTTTCGGCTAAAGATAGCGAATTTGATAAGGTTATCGGTTTAGAGCTTGGGGCTGATGACTATGTGACCAAACCCTTCTCAAATCGTGAGTTGCAGGCGCGTGTCAAAGCTCTTCTTCGTCGCACAGACTTGGCTTCTGTAGATAATCAAGAGTCAGATGAAAAGAAAACCCAACCCTTGCAAATTGGGGACTTGGAGATTGTGCCAGATGCTTATGTAGCTAAAAAATACGGTGAAGAACTAGACTTGACCCACCGTGAATTTGAGCTCTTGTACCACTTGGCTTCTCATATTGGTCAAGTGATTACACGTGAACACTTGCTTGAAACGGTCTGGGGTTATGATTATTTCGGAGATGTTCGGACTGTTGACGTAACTATCAGACGTTTGCGTGAGAAGATTGAAGATACACCTAGTCGTCCAGAGTATATCCTAACACGTCGTGGTGTTGGTTATTATATGAGAAATAATGATTGAATTGATTAGAAAAAAATATTCTTACTAGTGATTTTATCTTCATTTTAATTTTATTGGGTTTTATCTTGATTGTTACCTTGCTTTTGCTAGAAAAATCGGCGAGATAATATTCGGTTGAAGCAAATTAATCAAAAAAAGTTAAAGACTTGATTGCAGGAGATTATTCTCAGGTATTGGATATGCAGGGAAGCTCTGAAATCACTAATATTACCAACAATCTCAATGATTTATCAGAAGTAATACGCTTGACCCAAGAAAATCTGGAACAAGAGAGTAAACGATTGCACAGTATCCTCTCTTACATGACGGACGGAGTCCTTGCGACCAATCGTCGTGGCAAGATTACCATGATTAATGACATGGCTAAGAAACAGCTAGGTGTTCAGAAGGAAGAGGTTCTCAATAAAAGTATTCTAGAATTGCTTAAGATTGAAGATGAGTATGAACTTCGTGATTTGATTACCCAAGTTCCTGAGCTTATGATTGATTCTCAGGATGACAATGGTGAATATCTGAGCCTTCGTGTACGTTTTGCCTTGGTTCGTCGTGAGTCTGGCTTTATTTCTGGTTTGGTTGCTGTTTTACACGATACGACGGAGCAGGAGAAGGAGGAGCGCGAACGGAGACTCTTTGTTTCGAACGTTAGTCATGAGTTGAGGACGCCTCTGACTAGTGTAAAATCCTATCTTGAAGCTTTGGATGAGGGGGCCTTGTCAGAACCTGTCGCACCAGATTTTATCAAGGTGTCTCTAGACGAAACCAACCGTATGATGCGAATGGTGACAGACCTTCTTCATCTTTCACGGATTGATAATGCAACCAGTAACCTGGATGTGGAATTGATTAATTTCACTGCCTTTATAACCTTTATCCTCAACCGTTTTGATCAGATAAGAGGGCAGGATGAAGAGAAGAAATATGAACTGGTGAGAGATTATCCAATTACCTCAGTCTGGATTGAAATTGATACAGACAAGATGACACAGGTGATTGATAACATTCTCAACAATGCCATCAAATATTCTCCAGACGGTGGGAAAATCACAGTGACCATGAAGACAACTGATGATCAGATGATTTTATCCATTTCAGACCAAGGATTGGGGATACCAAAGCAAGATTTACCACGTATCTTTGACCGTTTTTATCGTGTGGATCGTGCTAGAAGTCGTGCCCAAGGTGGTACTGGTTTAGGACTAGCTATCGCTAAAGAGATTATCAAACAACATAAGGGCTTTATTTGGGCCAAGAGTGAATATGGTAAGGGATCAACCTTTACCATTGTGCTCCCTTATGATAAGGATGCAGTGAAAGAAGAAATCTGGGAGGACGAAGTAGAAGAATAGAATGAGTGAAATAGGCTTTAAATACAGTATTTTAGCGTCGGGTTCCAGTGGAAATTCCTTTTATCTGGAAACCCCAAAAAAGAAACTTTTAGTGGATGCAGGCTTGTCTGGTAAGAAAATCACTAGCTTACTTGCTGAAATCAATCGCAAGCCAGAAGACTTGGATGCTATCTTGATTACGCATGAGCATTCAGACCATATTCATGGAGTAGGTGTTTTGGCTCGCAAGTATGGTATGGATCTTTATGCCAATGAAAAAACCTGGCAGGCTATGGAAAATAGCAAGTATCTTGGCAAGGTAGATTCTTCACAAAAGCATATCTTTGAAATGGGCAAAACCAAAACCTTTGGAGATATCGACATCGAGAGTTTTGGTGTGAGCCATGATGCAGTCGCACCGCAGTTCTATCGCTTTATGAAGGATGATAAGAGTTTTGTCCTTTTGACAGATACAGGTTATGTTAGTGACCGTCTGGCAGGGATTGTCGAAAATGCAGATGGTTATCTTATTGAGTCCAACCATGATGTAGAGATTTTACGAGCAGGTTCTTACGCTTGGCGACTCAAACAACGAATCCTATCGGATCTGGGTCACCTTTCTAACGAGGACGGTGCTGAAGCTATGATTCGTACCTTGGGAAACCGCACTAAGAAAATCTACCTTGGGCATTTATCTAAGGAGAACAATATCAAGGAACTGGCACATATGACCATGGTCAATCAGCTGGCGCAAGCTGATCTGGGAGTCGGAGTAGACTTTAAAGTTTATGATACCTCACCAGATACTGCAACACCGTTAACAGAGATATAAAAAAGAAGGCGAGTGCCTTCTTTTTTATATCTTTTACAATCCTGCGAAATCTTTGATTTCTTGTGCTGACATTGAAGAGTCGCAACGGACATTGATTTGTCCATCTGCAATATGAACGAAGCCTGGTACAGTTGGGATACCATAGCGTGAGCGGAATACTTGCAACTCATTGAGTTGGCTTGGTTCTTCACTGTTGATGAAGTAGATGTGAGCTTTAGTTTCAGCTACGACACCTGCCAATGTGCCAGCAAATTTACGGCAGTAAGGGCAAGTTTTACGACCAATAAAGAAGGTTGCAGTTTCTTTTTTATCAAGAGCTTCTTGCGCACGCGCAACTGTAGTGACTTCAAGGTCTTTGATATTATCTAAAAATTGTTCCATGAGATTACCTCGCTTTCATTGATAAGTCTAGTATGCCATAAATTTTCTAAAATTGCTTAGATTTGATACGAAAAAAGATGAGATTGGCTGGTCTCATCTTTTATAGGGCTTTATTTTACAAAAGCATTGATTTCTGCTTCGATGTTAGCAATCTTAGCTTGTGATTTTTCGTTTGTTTCACCTACAACTGCAATGTAGAATTTGATTTTTGGTTCTGTACCTGAAGGGCGAACAGCAATCCATGATCCATCAGCAAGTGTGTATTTCAACACATCACTTGGAGGAGTTGTCAAGTTTGTAACAGTACCGTCAGCAGCAGTAGCAGTTTGAGCTTTAAAGTCTTCTACGACAGTGATAGCTGTTGCGTTCCATTCTTTTGGAGCATTATTGCGGAATTTAGCCATAATCGCTTTGATTTGTTCTGCACCATCGACACCTGAAAGAGTAACAGAGATTGTTTTTTCTGCATAGTAGCCATACTCTTTGTAGATTTCTTCGATACCGTCAGCAAGCGTCAAACCACGTGAACGGTAGTAGGCAGCAAGTTCAGCAACGACAAGAACGGCTTGGATAGCGTCTTTATCACGTACGAATGGTTTGATCAAGTAACCGAAGCTTTCTTCAAATCCCATCATGTAAGTGTGATTGTGTTTTTCTTCGAATTCTTGGATTTTTTCAGCGATAAATTTGAAACCTGTCAAAACGTTGAACATGGTTGCGCCGTAGCTTTCAGCAATCTTCGTTACCAAGTCAGTTGATACGATAGATTTGCAGAGGGCTGCATTTTCAGGAAGAGTTCCAGCGTTTTTGTGGGCTTCCAAGATGTATTTAGCCATGATAGCACCGATTTGGTTACCTGAAAGGTTGAGGTAGCTACCATCTTTTTGAAGAACTTCAACACCAACACGGTCAGCATCAGGGTCAGTTGCCACAAGAACATCTGCACCAACTTGACGACCAAGTTCTTCAGCAAGGGCAAAGGCTGCTTGGCTTTCTGGGTTTGGAGATTTTACAGTTGAGAAGTCTGGGTCAGCAGTTGCTTGAGCTTCAACGACTTGAACAGAATCAAATCCTGCTGGGCAAGAGCACGACGAGCCAACATTTCCCCAGTACCATGAAGTGGTGTGTAGACAATCTTCATGTCTTTACCGAATTCTTCAATCAAGGCTGGGTTGATGTTAACGTCCTTAACTTCTTTAAGGTATTCCACATCGACAGCTTCGCCGATAACTTCAATCAAGCCAGAAGCTTTTTCAGCTTCCACATCAGCAACTTCAACTGCAAATGGATTTTCGATTGCACGGATATATGTAGTCAAAGCGTCTGCATCGTGTGGAGGCATTTGTCCACCGTCTTCACCGTAAACTTTGTAACCATTAAATGGAGCAGGATTGTGGCTGGCTGTGACCATAATACCTGCGAAACAGTTGAGGTGACGAACTGCAAATGATAGTTCTGGAGTTGGACGAAGGCTTTCAAATACATAAGATTTGATACCATGTTTAGCAAGAACTGCCGCAGATTCAAAGGCAAACTCAGGTGAGAAGTGACGGCTATCGTAGGCAATTGCCACACCACGTTCTTTTTCATTTCCACCTTTTGATTCAATCAAACGAGCCAATCCTTCAGTAGCTTGGCGAACAACGTAGATGTTGATGCGGTTTGTACCAGCACCAATCAGGCCACGCATACCTGCAGTACCAAATTCAAGATTTGTATAGAAGGCATCTTCCTTCGTTTTTTCATCCATATTTTCCAAATCTTGACGAAGGTAGTCAGGAAGCTCCGCAAAATCAACCCATTTCTGGTAATTTTCTTGGTAAGACATTGAAATTCTCCTTTTTGTAAATTGTTTTAACCGTTCACATTATAGCACTTTTTAGCGTTTTAGTAAAACGGTAGCATAATTTTCAGAAAAGTGGTGTCATATGCCGGTTTATCAAGTCTTGAATGCCTTAGTGAAACATGCTATACTGTTTGTATGATTATTTTACAAGCTAATAAAATTGAACGTTCTTTTGCAGGAGAGGTTCTTTTTGATAATATCACCCTGCAAGTTGATGAACGAGATCGGATAGCCCTTGTTGGGAAAAATGGTGCAGGTAAGTCTACTCTTTTAAAGATCTTAGTTGGAGAAGAGGAGCCAACTAGTGGAGAAATCAATAAGAAAAAAGATATTTCTCTGTCTTACCTAGCCCAAGATAGCCGTTTTGAATCTGAAAATACCATCTACGATGAGATGCTTCATGTCTTTGATGACTTGCGTCGGACTGAGAAACAACTACGTCTGATGGAGTTGGAGATGGGTGAAAAGTCTGGTGAGGATTTGGATAAACTGATGTCAGATTACGACCGCTTATCTGAAAATTTTCGCCAAGCAGGTGGCTTTACCTATGAAGCTGATATTCGAGCGATTTTAAATGGATTCAAGTTTGACGAGTCTATGTGGCAGATGAAAATTGCCGAGCTTTCAGGTGGTCAAAATACTCGCTTGGCTCTAGCCAAAATGCTACTTGAAAAGCCCAATCTCTTGGTCTTGGACGAGCCAACCAACCACTTGGATATTGAAACCATTGCCTGGCTAGAGAATTACTTGGTAAACTATAGTGGTGCCCTCATTATTGTCAGCCACGACCGTTATTTCTTGGACAAGGTTGCGACAATTACGCTAGATTTGACCAAGCATTCTTTGGATCGCTATGTGGGCAATTATTCTCGTTTTGTTGAGCTGAAGGAGCAAAAGCTAGTTACTGAAGCAAAAAATTATGAAAAGCAACAAAAGGAAATTGCCGCTCTGGAAGATTTTGTCAACCGCAATCTAGTCCGAGCTTCAACGACCAAACGTGCCCAATCTCGTCGTAAACAACTGGAAAAAATGGATCGTTTGGACAAGCCGGAAGCTGGTAAGAAATCTGCCAACATGACCTTCCAGTCTGAAAAAACGTCGGGTAATGTTGTCCTGACTGTTGAAAATGCAGCCATTGGCTATGATGGGGAAATATTGTCAGAGCCTATCAACTTAGACCTTCGTAAGATGAATGCTGTCGCCATCGTGGGTCCAAATGGTATCGGCAAGTCAACCTTTATCAAGTCTATTGTGGACCAGATTCCTTTTATCAAGGGTGAAAAGCGCTTTGGCGCCAATGTTGAGGTTGGTTACTATGATCAGACTCAAAGCAAGCTGACACCAAGTAATACGGTGCTGGATGAACTCTGGAATGATTTTAAACTGACACTGGAAGTTGAAATCCGTAACCGCCTAGGTGCTTTCCTTTTCTCAGGAGATGATGTCAAAAAATCAGTCGGCATGCTGTCTGGTGGCGAGAAAGCTCGTTTGCTTTTAGCTAAATTGTCCATGGAAAACAACAACTTCTTGATTCTGGACGAGCCGACCAACCATCTGGATATTGATAGCAAGGAAGTGCTAGAAAATGCCTTGATTGACTTCGATGGAACTCTTCTATTCGTCAGCCATGACCGTTACTTTATCAATCGTGTGGCAACTCATGTACTGGAATTGTCTGAGAATGGCTCGACTCTTTACTTGGGAGATTACGACTACTATGTTGAGAAGAAATCAGAAGTAGAAATGATTCAAACTGAGGAAGCTTCAACTAGCAATCAAGCAAAAGAAGCAAGCCCAGTTAATGACTATCAAGCTCAGAAAGAAAGTCAAAAAGAAGTTCGTAAACTCATGCGACAAATCGAAAGTCTAGAAGCTGAAATTGAAGAGCTAGAAAGTCAAAGCCAAGCCATTTCTGAACAAATGTTGGAAACAAACGATGCTGGCGAACTGATGGAATTACAGGCTGAGCTGGACAAAATCAGTCATCGTCAGGAAGAAGCTATGCTTGAGTGGGAAGAATTATCAGAGCAGGTGTAAAGATGGAACATCTTGGAAAGGTATTTCGTGAATTTCGGACAAGTGGAAATTATTCTTTAAAGGAGGCGGCAGGGGAGTCCTGTTCAACTTCTCAGTTATCTCGCTTTGAGCTTGGGGAGTCTGACCTAGCAGTCTCACGTTTCTTTGAGATTTTGGATAACATTCATGTAACAATCGAAAATTTCATGGATAAGGCTAGGGATTTCCATAATCATGAACATGTTGCCATGATGGGACAAATTGTACCCCTTTACTACTCAAATGATATTGCAGGTTTTCAAAAGCTTCAAAGTGAACAACTTGAAAAGGCTAAGAGTTCGACAAATCCACTCTATTTTGAGCTGAACTGGATTTTGTTGCAAGGTCTGATTTGTCAAAGAGATTCGAGTTATCATATGGAGCAGGATGATTTAGATAAGGTAGCAGATTATCTCTTTAAGACAGAAGAATGGACCATGTATGAGTTGATTCTTTTCGGTAACCTCTATAGTTTCTACGATGTAGACTATGTCACTCGGATTGGTAGAGAAGTCATGGAGAGGGAGGAATTTTATCAAGAGATTGGTCGCCATAAGAGATTGGTTTTGATTTTGGCCCTCAATTGTTACCAGCATTGTTTAGAGCATCTTTCTTTTGACAATGCAAGCTATTTTGAGACTTATACAGAGAAGATTATTGGTAAAAACATTAGTCTGTATGAACGAAATATTTTACATTACCTAAAAGGCTTTGCCTTGTACCAAAAAGGACAGTGTAAAGAAGGTTGTAAGCAAATGCAAGAGGCCATGCATATTTTTGACGTGCTAGATCTTCCAGAGCAAGTAGCCTACTATCAGGAACACTACAAAAAAATTTATCAAAGATTAATTTTTCCCAAATAAGGGAAAAAATGAAAAAAGCTCCTTTCGGTTTTGATACAATAGTTTCAAAAATTTGAGAGGAGTTTTTATATGAATCGCTATGCAGTACAGTTGATTAGTCGCGGAGCTGTTAACAAGATAGGGAATATGCTCTATGATTATGGAAATAGTGTCTGGTTGGCTTCCATGGGGGCCATAGGCCAGACTGTTTTAGGAATGTATCAGATTTCTGAACTCGTCACATCTATTCTCGTAAATCCCTTTGGCGGAGTCATTTCAGACCGTTTTTCTCGTCGTAAGATTTTAATGGCGGCAGACCTTGTTTGTGGGATTCTTTGTCTGGCTATTTCTTTTATAAGGAATGACAGCTGGATGATTGGAGCTTTGATTTTTGCCAATATTGTTCAGGCTATTGCTTTTGCCTTTTCTAGACCAGCAAATAAGGCCATTATCACCGAATTGGTAGAGAAGGATGAACTGGTCCTCTACAATTCTCGTTTGGAGTTGGTCTTGCAGGTTGTCAGCGTGAGTTCTCCTGTACTTTCTTTTCTTGTTTTACAATTCTCAAGTCTCCATCTGACGCTCTTACTAGATGCTTTGACTTTTTTTATAGCATTTGTTCTAGTGGCCTTACTTCCAAAAGAAGAACCAATGGTTCAAGATAAGAAACTTTTTACTGGTAAAGATATTTTTGCAGATATCAAAGATGGCTTGCACTATATCTGGCATCAAAAAGAGATTTTCTTTCTTCTGTTAGTGGCTTCCAGCGTTAATTTCTTTTTTGCGGCTTTTGAGTTTTTGCTTCCTTTTTCAAATAAACTATATGGAGTAGAAGGAGCTTATGCGACTATCTTAACCATGGGTGCGATTGGCTCAATTATAGGAGCACTGATAGCAAATAAATTTAAATCAAGTATGAATACACTTTTGTTCTTATTGATTTTAACAGGAGTAGGAGTTTTCATGATGGGTTTGCCACTACCCAATATTTTAGCCTTTTCTGGAAACCTGATTTGTGAACTCTTTATGACGATTTAATATTCACTTCTTTACACAGGTACAGACCAAGATTGATGGAGAATATCTGGGTAGGGTATTGAGTACCATTTTTACACTGGCAATTCTCTTTATGCCGATTGCGAAAGGTTTGATGACCTTTCTTCCAAGTGTCCATCTTTATTCTTTCTTGATTATTGGACTTGGAGTTGTAGCCTTATCTTTCTTAGCTCTCGGATATGTTCGAACTCATTTTGAAAAAGAGACATAAGTTTGCTTGGACTTCAAAAATAATTCCAATCTAAGTGTTTTTTTCGCCCTTCTCGTTTGTGAGAAGGGCTTAATTTATGGTAAAATAGTTTTATGAATAAAAGAATGAATGAGTTGGTCGCCTTGCTCAATCGCTATGCGACTGAGTACTATACCAGCGATAATCCCTCGGTTTCAGACAGTGAGTATGATCGCCTTTACCGAGAGTTGGTCGAGTTAGAAACTGCCTATCCAGATCAAGTGCTAGCAGACAGTCCCTACCCATCGTGTTGGTGGCAAGGTTTTTAGATGGTTTTGAAAAATACAGTCATCAGTATCCTCTTTATAGTTTGCAGGATGCTTTTTCACGTGAGGAGCTTGAAGCTTTTGATGCGCGTGTTCGTAAGGAAGTGGCTCATCCGACCTATATTTGTGAGCTGAAAATCGATGGTTTGTCTATCTCGCTGACTTATGAAAAGGGGATTTTAGTTGTTGGTGCAACACGTGGAGACGGTTCTGTTGGGGAGAATATAACAGAAAATCTTAAGCGTGTTAAGGACATTCCTTTGACCTTGCCAGAAGAACTAGATATCACAGTTCGTGGGGAATGTTACATGCCACGCGCTTCTTTTGACCAGGTTAACCAAGCTCGCCAAGAAAATGGAGAGCCTGAATTTGCCAATCCTCGTAATGCGGCAGCAGGCACCCTGCGACAGTTGGATACAGCAGTAGTTGCCAAGCGCAATCTTGCGACTTTCCTCTATCAAGAAGCCAGCCCTTCAACTCGTGATAGTCAAGAAAAGGTTTTGAAGCACCTTGAACAACTAGGTTTTGTGGTCAATCCAAAGCGAATCTTGGCTGAAAATATAGATGAAATCTGGGATTTTATTCAAAAAGTAGGACAGGAACGGGAAAACCTGCCTTATGATATCGATGGAGTGGTAATCAAGGTAAACGACCTAGCAAGTCAAGAAGAACTTGGTTTTACCGTCAAGGCTCCAAAGTGGGCAGTGGCCTACAAGTTTCCTGCTGAGGAAAAAGAAGCTAAACTCTTATCAGTTGATTGGACAGTTGGCCGTACGGGTGTTGTAACCCCAACAGCCAATCTAACACCAGTACAACTAGCTGGTACAACTGTTAGCCGTGCGACCCTACACAATGTGGATTATATTGCTGAAAAAGATATCCGCAAAGACGACACGGTTATCGTCTATAAGGCTGGGGACATCATTCCTGCTGTTTTACGTGTAGTAGAGTCCAAACGGGTTTCTGAAGAAAAACTAGATATCCCTACAAACTGCCCAAGTTGTAACTCTGACTTGTTGCACTTTGAAGATGAAGTGGCTCTCCGTTGTATCAATCCGCGTTGCCCTGCTCAAATCATGGAAGGCTTGATTCACTTTGCTTCTCGTGATGCTATGAATATTACAGGCCTTGGTCCTTCTATTGTTGAGAAACTCTTTGCTGCCAATTTAGTAAAGGATGTGGCGGATATTTACCGTTTGAAAGAAGAAGATTTCCTCCTTTTAGAAGGTGTTAAGGAAAAGTCCGCTTCTAAACTGTATCAGGCCATCCAAGCATCTAAGGAAAATTCAGCCGAGAAACTTTGTTTGGTCTTGGCATTCGCCATGTCGGAAGCAAGGCCAGTCAGTTGTTACTTCAACATTTTCATTCAATCGAAAATCTGGCTCAGGCAGATCCAGAGGAGGTGTCTAGTATTGAAAGTCTAGGTGGTGTGATTGCAAAGAGTCTTCAGACTTATTTTGCGACAGAAGGCTCTGAAATTCTCCTCAGAGAATTGAAAGAAGCAGGAGTCAATTTGGACTATAAAGGTCAGACTGTAGTAGTGAATGCAGCCTTGTCAGGTTTGACCGTTGTATTGACTGGAAAAATTGGAACGTCTCAAGCGCTCAGAAGCTAAAAGTAAACTCGAAAGTTTGGGTGCCAAAGTGACAGGCAGTGTTTCCAAAAAGACCGACCTCGTCGTTGCTGGTGCAGATGCTGGAAGTAAACTGCAAAAAGCACAAGAACTTGGTATCGAAGTTCGAGATGAAGCTTGGCTAGAAAGTCTGTAATGATCGTTTAAAAAAACAGAGTTTAGACAGTATAACTAGTTTGTTAATCGGGACAAAAATAGGTCAAGAATTTATTAGTGAAATAGAAAGAAAATAGAAGTAAAAAGGAAAAAAATAAACAATGTATAACTACCCTATGCGTATTCATTACCATCGCAAGAATGGAGAATACGATACTTGCTCTTTTGTAAAAAGTCAGGACCAGCGAATCGATTTGCTGACCTACAAAGAAGATTATTTTGGCGCTTTATTTAGTTTCGAACACCCAAGCTCTCATGCCTTAGAAAGCTTGAATTTTGTCGTTCATACAGGTCAAACCAGTAAAGAATATGCTATCCGTTTTAATCACTATCCTCTTTTAACAGAGGTCTGGATTTTTGGAAGGGGATGACAGGATTTATTACTCTGAAAATCCTGCTATTGCCAGTCCTTTCTATAAGAATCAAAATCCTTTTGCCTTTGATAAGGCCATTAACAGTGCTAGTTTTGACCATCATTGGGGTTATCAAGGAGAATTGGGTTGCCGTGTAGAGAGCAATCATGCTCATTTTTCTCTTTGGGCTCCAACAGCGACAGAAGTAAAGGTTGTCGTTTATGAATCTGCTGCTAACGATGCTCCTGTTTGGAAGACCTTTGAGATGGAAAGAGGCAATAGTTACTCTTATAACCATAAAGACAATACAATCGGTGTCTGGAGTTTGGATGTTGAGGAAGATTTGACTGGTAAGACTTATCAGTATCAAGTCCAATTTCCTCACCACCAAACACTGACACGTGATCCTTACACAATTGCGACCAGTCCTGATGGCAAACGTTCAGCAATTCTGAGCCATGCAGAAAAGCAAGTTGAAAACTTTGAGGTTAAGCACGGTTCTGATGCTACTTGGCGCTTGGCAAATCCATGTAAGGCAGTTATCTGTGAAATGCACATTCGTGATTTGACCAAATCACCGACCTCAGGTGTAGATGAACATCTTCGAGGAACTTTCTTAGGTGCTGCTCAAACTGGAACGGTTAACCAGTATGGCCAGTCAACTGCTTTTGATTACATCAAGAAGCTGGGATATAATTATGTTCAATTGCAACCAATTGCAGACCGTCACAAGAATATGATGCGGATGGGAATGTAACCTACAACTGGGGTTATGATCCACAAAATTATAATGCACCAGAAACCAGCCTTTCAACTAATCCAGAGGATCCTGCTCAGGTCATTCGTGATTTGAAGGCCATGGTTCAAGCTTATCATGATGCGGGTATTGGTGTTATTATGGATGTGGTCTATAATCATACCTTCTCGGTAGTTGATGCACCTTTCCAAACAACTGTCCCTGATTACTACTATCGTATGAATCCAGATGGCACCTTCCAGAATGGAACGGGTGTTGGGAATGAAACAGCCAGCGAACACGAAATGTTCCGCAAGTATATGATTGATTCCCTCCTATACTGGGTACAGGAATACAATATTGACGGTTTCCGTTTTGATTTGATGGGAATTCATGATGTGAAGACCATGCAGATGATTCGTCAGAGCTTGGATGAAATCGACCCTAACATTATCCTCTATGGAGAAGGTTGGGATATGGGAACAGGTCTTGCGCCTTATGATAAGGCTAAGAAGGACAATGCCTACCAGATGCCAAATATTGGTTTCTTTAATGACAATCAGCGTGATGCTGTCAAAGGAGGAGAAGTTTATGGTGCTATCAAGTCAGGTTTTGTCAGCGGTGCTGCGACAGAGCCAATTCTAGCCAAAGCAATTCTAGGAAGTCGTGAATTAGGTACCTATACACATCCAAACCAAGTTCTTAACTATGTAGAGGCCCATGACAATTACAATCTTCACGATTTATTGGCAACTCTTCATCCAGACCAAAATTCAGAACAAATCATGCGCAAGGTTGAGACAGCCACAGCCATGAATCTGCTTATGCAAGGGATGGCCTTTATGGAAATCGGTCAAGAATTTGGTCGTACCAAACTGGTTGCGACTGGTGAGAATGGTGAGTTGACACATGATGATAGAGAGCGTGCTATGAATAGCTATAATGCTCCTGACAGTGTGAATCAAGTCAACTGGGACTTGCTTAATGAGCGTCAAGACAGTATTGACTTTATCCGTCAGATGATTCGATTGAAGACAGAAACCAGTGCCTTTTTCTTACCCTACTTATGAAGAAATTTTACCATCATGTCTTTTGTTCATTCAGCAAACGAACATAGTGGTTGGATTGTTTATGAAATTCATGGGGAAGAACATCTATTGGTTGTCTTTAATGCTAAAGGGCAAGACTTCCAGTTTGAAAAATGCAGGAAATCTAGAACTATTGGTGACCAATAGCCATTTAAGTGATAAAGACATGGTTGGTGGCATTAGCGCCAGCGTCTTTAAAGTTTTTGTAGAATAGAGTTACAATTTTATTTTTTTGTATGATTATATCAGAATATTTTTTTAAAAAAATGAAAGGCTTTTTCTATGGAGAGTGATACTTTTTGATTATTTTTTTGAAATCACTTAGGTTTTATTTTTGGTGATAGATGTAAGGATATTGGATTTATAGAGTTTGTTAAAGATGAAAATAATAGTTTTATTATTATAGAGGATTATATTTTAGAATCATTAGTGGTGTTGTCAAATATTTTGAGTAGGGAGAGGATTGTGTTTTTCTTGTGGGGTTATTCATAGTAAGGGGGAGTTACTGGAGTAGAAGTATGTATGAATGTATTCGAGTTAGAAAGATTAAATAATTTGTATAAGATATAGTTTTGAAGAATATTAAAAAAATATAATGGAAACTGTCTATGTAGGATATGTGGAGTTTATAGTATCAATGTTTTCCTAACGAAGTAAAAGTATAGTACGTTATACTTTACTTGGAAGTGGTGCTGAAAAATATGCTAAACTACTATAAAAACAATAAAAATCAGGAAATTCATTTCCTGGTTTATTTTACTTAAAATTATTTTTTTGTTAGTAAAAATAACGAACTTTATGATAGTATTATAAAAAAACATTTCGTTTTCAAAGCGTTTCTGAAAAATTTCTTGATTTACAAGTGAACACATCAGTGAATTTGTTGAAGACTTTCAAAAGAATTTTTTTAGCAAATATAGTAATTTACTTGAATCTTCCCTAAAAAGGTAGTATAATAAATCTATAGAAAAACGCTTACAAGGTTAGGAGGGTGTATGGATAAGAAAAAAAGCTTTAGAAACCTTTTTATAACAGGTAAAAATTTTCACCTCCAGAATTATCTGGGAGCGCATAGGGAAGAAAAAGCTGGTGTGTCTGGCTATACTTTCCGAGTTTGGGCACCCAATGCTCAGGCAGTTCACTTGGTAGGGGATTTCACCAATTGGGTTGAAAATCAAATTCTGATGGAACGGAATGAATTTGGAGTCTGGGAAGTCTTTACCAGTCTTGCTCAAGAAGGCCAAATTTATAAGTACAATATTACACGTGCAAATGGTCATCAGCTGATGAAGATTGATCCTTTGGCCGTTCGATATGAGGCTCGCCCTGGTACTGGAGCGATTTTAACAGATATTCCAGAGAAAAAATGGAAGGATGGACTCTGGTTAGCGCGTAGAAAACGCTTGAGCTTTGAAGAGCGTCCTGTCAATATTTATGAGGTCCATGCTGGTTCTTGGAAGAGAAATCCAGACGGTAGTCCCTATAGTTTTGGTCAACTGAAAGATGAACTCATTCCTTACCTAGTTGAGATGAACTATACTCATATTGAGTTTATGCCTTTGATGTCTCATCCACTAGGTTTGAGTTGGGGCTATCAGCTTATGGGTTACTTTGCTCTAGAGCATGCCTATGGTCGTCCTGAAGAGTTTCAAGATTTTGTTGAGGAATGTCACTTAAACAATATAGGCGTTATTGTAGACTGGGTACCTGGTCACTTTACTATCAATGATGATGCCTTGGCCTATTATGATGGAACACCGACTTTTGAATACCAAGACCATAATAAGGCTCATAACTATGGTTGGGGTGCACTCAATTTTGACCTTGGGAAAAATGAAGTCCAGTCCTTCCTGATTTCTAGTATTAAGTTTTGGATTGACTTTTACCATTTGGACGGTATTCGCGTGGATGCGGTTAGCAACATGCTCTATCTTGACTACGATGATGCTCCATGGACACCTAATAAAGATGGTGGTAATCTTAACTATGAAGGTTATTATTTCCTTCAACGCTTGAATGATGTCATTAAACAAGCTCATCCAGACGTTATGATGATAGCTGAGGAAAGTTCATCAGCTACTCAGATTACTGACACCAAAGATTCAGATGGTCTTGGGTTTGACTATAAATGGAATATGGGCTGGATGAATGATATCCTCCGTTTCTACGAAGAAGACCCTATTTACCGTAAGTATGACTTTAACCTAGTGACTTTCAGCTTTATGTATGTCTTCAAAGAGAATTATCTATTACCATTCTCGCATGATGAAGTGGTTCATGGTAAGAAGAGTATGATGCATAAGATGTGGGGAGATCGTTACAATCAATTCGCAGGCTTGCGTAATCTCTATACTTACCAAATTTGTCACCCTGGTAAGAAATTACTCTTCATGGGTAGTGAATATGGGCAATTCCTAGAATGGAAATCTGAGGAACAATTGGAATGGTCTAACCTTGAAGACACAATGAATGCTAAGATGAAGTATTTCACTTCTCAGCTTAATCAATTCTACAAAGACCATCGCTGTCTATGGGAAATTGATACCAGCTATGATGGTATTGAAATCATTGATGCGGATAATCGAGACCAGAGTGTTCTTTCCTTCATCCGTAAGGGTAAGAAGGACGACATGCTAGTCTGTGTCTTTAACATGGCACCTGTTGAACGAAAAGATTTTACAATCGGACTACCTGTCGCAGGGATTTATGAAGAAGTCTGGAATACTGAGTTAGAAGAGTGGGGAGGCGTCTGGAAAGAGCATAACCAGACCGTTCAAACGCAAGAAGGACTATGGAAGGATTATGAGCAGACCTTGACCTTTACCCTACCGGCTATGGGAGCAAGTGTATGGAAAATCAAGCGCCGCTTGAAACCTACTAAAATTGTCACAAGTAAAAACCAAAAAGGAGTAGAAAATGAAGAATGAAATGTTAGCTTTGATTCTTGCCGGTGGGCAAGGAACTCGTCTTGGTAAACTCACTCAAAGCATCGCAAAACCAGCTGTGCAATTTGGTGGGCGCTACCGTATCATTGACTTTGCTCTTTCAAACTGTGCCAACTCAGGTATCAACAATGTTGGAGTCATTACACAGTACCAACCACTTGCTCTCAACAACCATATTGGGAATGGTTCAAGTTGGGGTCTAGATGGTATTAATTCTGGTGTCTCTATCCTTCAACCATATTCTGCAAGTGAAGGAAATCGTTGGTTCGAGGGGACAAGTCACGCTATTTATCAAAAATATCGACTACATCGATAGTGTCAATCCTGAATATGTTTTGATTCTTTCGGGTGACCATATTTATAAGATGGACTACGATGCTATGCTCCAGTCTCACAAGGATAATAATGCTAGTTTGACAGTAGCAGTTCTTGATGTTCCTCTTAAAGAAGCTAGCCGTTTTGGTATCATGAATACAGATGCCAATAACCGCATTGTTGAATTTGAAGAAAAACCAGCTCAACCTAAATCTACAAAAGGCTTCTATGGGGATTTACATCTTTGATTGGCAACGTCTCCGCAATATGTTAGTCGCTGCTGAAAAGAGCAATGTCGATATGTCAGACTTCGGTAAAAATGTCATTCCAAATTACCTTGAGTCAGGTGAAAGTGTCTATGCCTATGAATTTAACGGTTACTGGAAAGATGTTGGTACTATTGAGTCGCTTTGGGAAGCGAACATGGAGTACATTTCTCCAGAGAATGCTTTGGACAGCCGTAACCGTCAATGGAAGATTTACTCAAGAAACTTAATTTCACCACCAAACTTTCTTGGGGCAAATGCTCATGTGGAAGATTCCTTGGTTGTAGACGGATGTTTCGTTGATGGAACGGTTAAACACTCTATTCTTTCAACAGGTGCGCAAGTTCGCGAAGGAGCAGAAGTTCTTGATTCAGTTATTATGAGTGGAGCTATTATTGGACACGGGGCTAAAATCAAACGTGCCATTATTGGTGAAGGTGCAGTTATTTCTGATGGTGTCGAAATTGATGGAACAGAAGAAGTACAAGTTGTAGGATATAATGAAGTAGTGGGGGTAGCAACAGATGAAGATTGATAAATATTCTGCCATTTTAGGAAACACAGTTGGTTTTCATGATATGTCAACATTGACAGACCACCGTCCAGTAGCTAGTTTGCCATTTGGCGGTAAATATCGTTTGATTGACTTCCCACTCTCAAGTCTTGCCAATGCTGGTGTTCGTAGTGTTTTTGGTATTTTTCAGCAGGATAATATTAGTTCTGTTTTTGACCATATCCGTTCAGGGCGTGAGTGGGGCTTGTCAACTCTTCTTAGTCACTATTATCTAGGAATTTATAATACACGCGTTGAGAGTAGCACAGTAGGAAAAGAATATTACCAACAGCTGCTCACCTATTTAAAACGCTCTGGGTCAAACCAAACAGTATCACTTAACTGTGATGTCTTAATTAATATTGATTTGAACCAAGTGTTCCACCTTCATAACACAACGAAGGGACCTATTACAGTTGTTTATAAGAAACTTCCTAAGAAAGATATTTCAGAAGTAAATGCAATCTTGGAAGTGGATGAAACAGACCATGTCCGTTCTCATAAACTTTTTGACAGCAAATCAACAGATGAAGTTTACAATATGTCCACAGATATCTTTGTCGTTGATACACCTTGGTTGATTGAACGCTTAGAAGAAGAAGCTAAGAAAGAACATCCAGAGAAATTGCGCTATGTTTTACGGGATTTGGCTGCAAAAGAAGGGGCTTTTGCCTACGAGTACACAGGCTACCTAGCAAATATTCATTCTGTAGAGTCTTATTACCAAGCTAACAAAGATATGCTTGAATCACAGAAATTCTACTCACTCTTTACTCCAAACCAAAAGATTTATACAAAGGTTAAGAACGAAGAACCAACTTACTACGCTAACACATCTAAGGTAAGCACATCTCAGTTTGCTTCTGGTAGTATCATTGAAGGTCAAGTAGCTAATTCTGTTCTATCACGTAATATTCATGTTTACAAGGATAGCTTGGTTAAAGATAGCCTACTCTTCCCTCGTGTTGTTATTGGAGAAGGTGCTCAGGTAGAATATGCTATCTTGGACAAGGGTGTTGAAGTTGCGGATGGAGTTGTGATCCGTGGAACTGCAGAACATCCAGTCGTTGTTAAGAAAGGTGCTAAAGTAACAGAGGATATTCATTCATGAAAATTTTATTTGTAGCAGCAGAGGGTGCTCCCTTTTCAAAAACAGGTGGTTTGGGAGACGTCATTGGCGCTCTTCCCAAATCACTGGTAAAAGCTGGGCACGAAGTTGCAGTGATTTTACCCTACTATGACATGGTAGAGGCTAAATTTGGAAATCAGATTGAAGATGTTCTTCATTTTGAGGTGAGTGTTGGTTGGCGCAGACAGTATTGTGGAATTAAGAAAACAGTATTAAATGGTGTAACCTTCTACTTTATTGACAATCAATATTATTTCTTCCGTGGTCATGTTTACGGCGATTTTGATGACGGAGAACGCTTTGCTTTCTTCCAACTGGCTGCCATTGAGGCTATGGAAAGGATTGACTTATTCCTGATCTTCTCCATGTCCATGACTACCATACAGCTATGATTCCTTTCTTGTTGAAGGAAAAATACCGTTGGATTCAAGCCTATGAGAGCATTAAAACTGTTTTAACCATTCATAATTTAGAATTCCAAGGACAATTTTCAGAAGGAATGTTGGGTGATTTATTTGGAGTTGGCTTCGAACGTTACGCTGATGGTACCCTTCGCTGGAATAACTGTCTGAACTGGATGAAGGCTGGAATTCTTTATGCAGACCGTGTGTCAACCGTTTCACCTAGCTATGCTCATGAAATTATGACTAGTCAGTTTGGATGTAACTTGGATCAGATTCTTCGAATGGAGTCTGGTAAAGTTTCTGGTATCGTGAATGGGATTGATGCTGACCTGTATAATCCTCAGACGGATGCTCTTTTAGACTATCATTTCAATCAGGAAGATTTGTCTGGAAAAGCCCAAAACAAGGCAAACTTGCAAGAAAGAGTTGGCTTGCCAGTTAGATCTGACGTTCCACTGGTGGGAATTGTTTCTCGTTTGACACGTCAAAAAGGTTTTGATATCGTGGTAGAAAGTCTTCACCATATCTTGCAAGAAGATGTTCAGATTGTTCTTTTGGGAACTGGAGATCCAGCCTTTGAAGGAGCTTTCTCATGGTTTGCTCAGATTTACCCAGACAAGCTATCAGCAAATATCACTTTTGATGTCAAACTAGCTCAAGAAATCTACGCTGCTTGTGACCTCTTCCTCATGCCGAGTCGTTTTGAACCGTGTGGCTTGTCTCAAATGATGGCTATGCGTTATGGAACCTTGCCATTGGTCCATGAAGTTGGTGGCTTGCGAGATACTGTTCGAGCCTTTAATCCAATCGAAGGAAGCGGTACTGGCTTTAGCTTTGACAACCTATCTCCTTATTGGTTAAATTGGACTTTCCAAACAGCATTGGACTTGTATAGAAACCATCCTGACGTTTGGAGAAACTTACAAAAACAAGCTATGGAGTGTGATTTCTCATGGGATACAGCCTGCAAGTCATATCTAGACTTGTACCAAAGTTTAGTTAACTAATAGATAAAATCGTATGATGACTTCATACGATTTTTGGGCTGTTTAGAGAGGAGAACTGATGTCTCAAGTAAAAGGCTTGTGTGTCATGGATGTTGATGGAACCTTAATCCTAGAAGAAGTGATTGATTTGTTGGGTAGAGAGGCAGTTGTGAGGAGGAAATTTCGCAGATTACAAGTCAGGCAATGCGAGGAGAGTTGAATTTTGAAACGAGTTTACGAGACAGAGTTTTCTTGTTGGAAGGCCTTCCTATTTCGGTCTTTGATACAGTCTTCAATTCTATTCATCTATCGCCAAATGCCCAGGAATTCATTTCTATTCTCCAAAGGAATGCTATCCTAGTTGGTATGGTGTCCGGTGGATTTTCTCCAATAGTTGAGAGATTAGCAAAATCTCTTGGAATTGCCTATTTTTCTGCCAACCAACTTGAAGTCAAAGGTGGCTTTCTAACAGGGGAATTAGTTGGACAAATTATCAGTCCCCAGGTCAAAAAAGATACTCTAGAACAATGGAGAAAGGAACTGCAACTTCCTAGAGAAAGAACTGTTGCAATCGGAGATGGGGCAAATGACCTATTAATGTTGAAGTCAGCAGGACTGGGAATTGCTTTTTGTGCCAAAGAAGTGCTCAAAAAAGAAATACCGAATCATGTTGACAAGAGGGATTTTTTAGAAGTTCTTCCTTTGATTGACTGTTTAGAATGAGGGAAAATATGAAGATTGTAATTGCACCAGATTCATTTAAGGAAAGCTTGACGGCTGAAGAGGTAGCTGAAGCAATAAAAAGAGGCTTCCAACAATCGATAGCAGATGTAGAATGTCTCCTCTGCCCTGTTGGTGATGGTGGCGAAGGTACAGTAGATTCTATTCGACATTCTCTTGACATTGAAGAAAAATGGATCCAAGTGACAGGCCCTTTTGGACAAAAAGAAGCCATGCGCTATTTTCAAAAAGGGGGACTGGCACTATTTGAAGTTGCTGATTTGGTTGGCCTTGGAAAAATTACGCTAGAGAAACGAAATCCACTTCAAATCCAAACTAGTGGTATTGGAGAGTTGATTCGCCATCTTATTGCTCAAGGGATTAAAGATATCTATATCGGCGTTGGTGGCACATCCAGTAATGATGGAGGTATTGGGATTGCTGCTGGTTTAGGTTATCGATTTTATGATAGGGATGGAAATGTCTTGCCTGCATGCGGCCAATCCTTATTAAACTTAGCTTCTGTTTCAACAGAAAATCGCTATGAAATTCCTGAAGATGTGCAAATTCGTATTTTAGCAGATGTCGTGAGTCCCTTATGTGGTCCACAAGGTGCGACTTACACTTTTGGCAAACAAAAAGGTTTACATCCTACTATGTTTGCAGTCGTAGATCAGGCAATCCAAGATTTTTATGAAAAAGTCTCACCTGCAACATTGGAAATTAAAGGAGCAGGAGCTGGTGGAGGCATTGCTGGCGGTTTGTGTGCCTTTGCTCAGGCAAATATCGTGTCTGGAATTGACACCTGCCTAGACTTGATTGACTTTGATAAGAAAGTTGCAGATGCTGACTTGGTTATTGTTGGAGAAGGAAGGCTAGATTGTCAAAGTTTAGCAGGTAAAGCGCCTATTGGTGTTGCAAAAAGAACCCCTGTCGGAGTTCCTGTTATTGCTATTTGTGGTAGTCTTGCTGAAGATTTACCTCCCTTACCATTTGAAAATATCCAAGCTGCCTCTATTTTGGAGAAAAGTGAACCTCTAGAAGATAGTTTGAAAAATGCCAGTCTCTATTTGGAGCACACGGCTGCCAATATAGGGAATTTATTAAATATGCGCAAGATTTAGCCAAACCATTTCTTCCAGATGGATGTTTTGGCTGGTTCTTCCTTTTTAACTTCCCAAAGTTTTGCAAAAGCAAGTCGAAGGTCCTTTTCTTCTACTTGTACTGGTGCATTGGTGTGGATAATCAGACCAAAAGGAGAAGAAGTATGCTCTTCAGATACAATGGTAGCTTGACTATCAGTTTCTTTTGCTTCTTTTAAGTAGAAAACTTGCTTGTCAAATTCGATATTTGGTGAAATCTTCACAAATAGTGGCTCTGCTTTTTCCTGAAGGTTTTCTAAAATAGATAAAAAGCCTTTTTCTAACTGCGGGCTATTTGCTGTGTCAATATCTGCATATCCAAGAACTCTTTCCTCAAAAGTACCAAGATAGCGTCTTTGTTCATCTGGATTTAATTTTGGCCCACCATGAGCTTTTTCAAGTAATTGTTTTGATAAATCTGTCATGAAAACAGTATATCATAAAAAGTTAGAATAATACAGACAAAAAGAAAGCGATTACTTTATAAAGTTAAGGAAAATTTGCACAAAGATAACGTTTTTTTCTTGAAAAAGGAGGGCTTTTTAAGGTATTATAGAGGTGTAAAAAATTTAACTCATAAGGAGAGTAAAAAATGTCAATTATTACTGATGTTTACGCTCGCGAAGTCCTAGACTCACGCGGTAACCCAACACTTGAAGTAGAAGTTTACACTGAATCAGGTGCTTTCGGACGTGGTATGGTTCCATCAGGAGCTTCTACTGGTGAACACGAAGCAGTTGAACTTCGCGACGGTGACAAATCTCGTTACGGTGGTCTTGGTACACAAAAAGCTGTTGACAACGTAAACAACATCATTGCTGAAGCTATCATCGGCTACGATGTACGTGACCAACAAGCTATCGACCGTGCTATGATCGCACTTGACGGTACTCCTAATAAAGGTAAATTGGGTGCTAACGCAATCCTTGGTGTGTCTATCGCTGTAGCTCGTGCTGCTGCTGACTACCTTGAAATCCCACTTTACAGCTACCTTGGTGGATTCAACACTAAAGTTCTTCCAACTCCAATGATGAACATCATCAACGGTGGTTCTCACTCTGACGCTCCAATTGCTTTCCAAGAGTTCATGATCTTGCCAGTTGGTGCACCAACATTTAAAGAAGCTCTTCGTTACGGTGCTGAAATCTTCCACGCTCTTAAGAAAATCCTTAAATCACGTGGTTTGGAAACTGCCGTAGGTGACGAAGGTGGATTCGCTCCTCGTTTCGAAGGAACTGAAGACGGTGTTGAAACTATCCTTGCTGCGATTGAAGCTGCTGGATATGTTCCAGGTAAAGACGTATTTATCGGATTTGACTGTGCTTCATCAGAATTCTACGATAAAGAACGTAAAGTTTACGACTACACTAAATTTGAAGGTGAAGGCGCTGCTGTTCGTACATCTGCAGAACAAATAGACTACCTTGAAGAATTGGTTAACAAATACCCAATCATCACTATTGAAGATGGTATGGATGAAAACGACTGGGATGGTTGGAAAGCTCTTACTGAACGTCTTGGTAAGAAAGTACAACTTGTTGGTGACGACTTCTTCGTAACAAACACTGACTACCTTGCACGTGGTATCCAAGAGGGTGCTGCTAACTCAATCCTTATCAAAGTTAACCAAATCGGTACTCTTACTGAAACTTTTGAAGCTATCGAAATGGCTAAAGAAGCTGGTTACACTGCCGTTGTATCACACCGTTCAGGTGAAACTGAAGATTCAACAATCGCTGACATCGCAGTTGCAACTAACGCAGGACAAATTAAGACTGGTTCACTTTCACGTACAGACCGTATTGCAAAATACAACCAATTGCTTCGCATCGAAGACCAACTTGGTGAAGTAGCAGAATACCGTGGATTGAAATCATTCTACAACCTTAAGAAATAATCGTTGATTTAACAACGTTTCTAGCCCCTTGGATTTTATCCGAAGGGCTATTTTTGTGTTCAGGGGGCATAAAAGGGACAGTGTTTATGGTATAATAGACAAAAATATTTGAATTAGAAAGAAATTATGTCTAAAGAAATTGATATTGAGTATTACCACCAGCTAGCCTTGCAAAAGCAAAAGGATCACCGTAAAATTTTAGCAAATCTAAAGAAAAAACCACCAAAAAATCTAGATAAGATAGCTCAACAGATTCACCAAGAAGTTTTTGAGGAGATTGATTGCACTGCCTGTGCCAACTGTTGCAAGACATTGGGACCCGACTTCAAGGAAGCAGACATCACTCGTATTGCTAAGTACTTTAAGATGAAATTACCTGCTTTGAAGCGGAGTTTCTGCAGGTAGATGAAGATGGTGATAAGGTTTTTAAATCCATGCCTTGTCCCTTTTTAGGAGGAGATAATCTCTGTTCCATCTATGACGTTCGTCCAAAGGCCTGTCGTGAATTTCCTCATACAGACAGGAAAAAGATCCATCAAATCAACCATTTGACGATTAAGAATACTTTGACCTGTCCAGCAGCCTATCTCTTTGTTGAGAAATTAAAGGATAAGTTATAGAGATTTAAAGGATAAAAAATCTCTAATAATAACTAGAGATTTGAAGGGAGAACTCTATGCCTAAACCTAAAACAAAAGAGGAGCTAGTGCTGGCCTCTAAGGAAAATTATGAAAAGCTCAATCGTTTCATCTCCCAACTAAGTGAAGATGAGCTACAGACTCCATTTGATTTTTCAAGAGACCCAAAGAAAAAAGAAGCTCACTGGAAAAGGGATAAGAATCTACGGGATGTCTTGATCCATCTCTATGAATGGCATCAGTTACTTTTGACTTGGGTACATTCTAATCAAAAAGGTCACGAAAGATCTTTTCTCCCTGAACCTTATAATTGGAAAACTTATGGAGAAATGAATGTCGTTTTTTGGAAAAAGCACCAGATAACATCCTTAGAAGAAGCGACTAGACTCCTAGAACAATCACATAGAGATGTTTTAGAGTTGATAGAAGTTTTTAGCAATGACGAACTCTTTATCAAAGGTATCTATAAGTGGACGGGAGGAACAAGTCTAGGTTCCTACTTTGTCAGTAACACCTCCAGTCATTATGACTGGGCTCTGAAAAAACTCAAAGCCCATCGGAAGAATTGTAAGTGTCATTAGTTCAAGTGACAATGAAACTTAGGAAAGGTTTTTCTAAGTTTCGAATGACTTAGTTTTCCTTGTTTTTGAGCAATTCTAGCTTTAGAATCCTTCAAAAATCAACATTTAATGCAATCAATGGCTTAGAAATGCATTGATATTGAAGGAATTGAACTGTTTGATGCATATAATACCTTGATTCTGAGAAATGTTGACTAGAAACTGGTTCGAATTGCTTTTTTCTGATATAGGATGATAGATAGATGAGATGATGAAAATACAAAAAGAGAAAGTTAGAAAAGAGTTGGTGTCCTTCTGTTTGGGAGAGTTGACAGCTGTCCTTTCCTTTTGGTTTTGTTTTTTCTTTTGAAAAATCGGCTTGCTGATTGGAATAGTCTAGTAGCCATTCTCTATCTTTTGTCTTTACTGACATTTATTTTGCTTCAAGGGACGATATATTTGATGTTTGAAAATTCAATAGGTTGGACTGATGCCAGCCTATATTTCTCACAGGTATTTTCTTTAGATGATAAAGCTAAAACATATTTGATAGGTATGATAATAGAAAATGGAAATGGAGAATAGTATTATGTTAAAGGAAAAATATGAAGATTTATTTCATATATCGGATGGAGACTATGAAAAATCTGCCGCCTATTATAATGAATATTTAGAAATCTTTCATGACTTGGTGCAAGGAGATAATTTTGGTGCCAATAATCTAAGAGAACGGATTGAGAATTCAAACCCATGGAAAAATTCAGGTTACTCTGACGGTGAGTATGAATTCATTAGTTTGGCTGGTACGGATTGTGATATCCTTGCTCCCTTGTTGATTGATAATATTGAGAATAGTCAACAAAAAGATGCTAAAGAGGTAATACAAGCAAGATTTAAAGATTTTGAGCATGCTTTTGATGGCAATTTTATTAATCCACGAGTTATTCTATTGGGAATCAATCCTAAAATGTCTTCCGAACATGATTCGTATGGATTAAAAGATACCGTATATACAGAACCTTTTAATGAAAATCGTCCAATTCTTGATAATGATTACTATAGTGGTGACAGTAGTATTTTCTATGCTAAAATGAAGGAACATCAAGATCTCAAAGATATTCATTCAAAAATGATTAGTAACGAGGATGAAGTAACGCCTGTAGCTCTTTGGGAATTTTTTCCTTATGCATCCGAGGGAGAAACTGTTTGGCAGAAGGGCTACTCAATCTCTAAGTCGCTGAAACGATATTTTTCAATTAAAGGAAATATTACCTAGTCAAATTTGGATGGTATGCTTTGTTAACTTATACAATAAAAACATTTAGAAAAAAACATTCAGAAAAAAACTATTCTTGTTTTTTTAAGAAAGAATAACCAGGACTTTCGAAACCACTTCTAAACAAATATTTTGAAGTAATTCAAATATTGGAAAATAAGAGAATAACAGTTCTATCAAAGAAAGGACCATCGAAATATCTCTCAAATGGTAATGTGAAACCATTTTATAAAGAATCATTGACAAATGTTCAAACAGATACTGTCGAAGAATTTTTTTAAAGATCTCATGGGGCATTTCACCAAGCACTAAGTAGCAAAGGTCAGCTAGGTTGTATATAGTAGCGAAAAGTTATATATTCTTGTCGTATTATATGGAGGGGATACTAGCATCAATTATTTGAATTTGGAATCACATAAAATTTTAACTTGTTCTTTAGAAAGGAAAACTATCAAATTGTCCTACAAATTTCTATTTTTCGACCTCGACCATACCTTGCTTGATTTTGATGCTGCTGAGGATGTAGCTTTGACGCAACTTCTAAAAGAAGAAGGGGTTGCAGATATTCAGGCTTATAAAGACTATTACGTTCCTATGAACAAGGCTCTCTGGAAGGACTTGGAGCAAAAGAAAATTAGTAAACAAGAGCTGGTTAACACGCGCTTTTCTCGTTTATTTGCTCATTTTGGATTCGATAAGGATGGTACTTTACTTGCCCAGCGTTACCAATTTTACTTAGCCCAACAGGGGCAAACTTTTTCAGGTGCTCATGAACTTTTAGATAGCCTTATCGAGCGAGATTATGAGCTATATGCTGCGACAAATGGCATTACTGCTATCCAGAAAGGGCGTTTGGCTCAGTCAGATCTGGCTCCCTATTTCAACCAAGTCTTTATCTCTGAACAGTTGCAAACACAAAAGCCTGACGCACTTTTCTATGAAAAAATTGGTCAGCAGATTGAAGGTCTTAGCAAAGAGGAGACGCTGATGATTGGAGATTCCCTAACAGCCGACATTCAAGGTGGCAATAATGCTGGAATTGACACGATCTGGTACAATCCTCATCACCTCGAAAATCACACACAAGCCCAGCCGACTTATGAAGTCCATTCTTATCAAGACTTGCTGGATTGTTTAGATAAACTGTAAAAAGTGGTTTCCATAGCCACTTTTTGCTATAATAGAGGCAGTAAAAACGAAGGAGTTGGCTATGGAACACTCGTCTTGGCATGCTTTGATTAAGGAGCAGTTACCTGTAGGTTATTTCGGGAAAATCAATCAGTTTATGGAGCAGGTCTATGCTCAGGGTACTGTTTATCCACCTAAGGAAAAGGTTTTTCAGGCTCTCTTGACTACACCGCTTGAAGAAGTGAAGGTGGTGATTCTAGGGCAAGACCCCTATCACGGGCCAGGTCAGGCGCAGGGCTTGAGTTTTTCTGTTCCTGACTCTATCCCAGCTCCGCCATCCTTGCAAAATATCTTGAAAGAATTGTCAGATGATATCGGAGTTAAGAAATCCCATGATTTGACGGCTTGGGCTGAGCAAGGAGTCTTGCTTCTCAATGCTTGTTTGACGGTTCCTGCTGGACAGGCCAATGGTCATGCTGGTCAAATATGGGAGCCCTTTACTGATGCAGTGATTCAGGTGGTCAATCATCTAGATAGACCAGTGGTCTTTGTAATCTGGGGAGCCTATGCACGCAAGAAGAAGACCTTGGTTACCAATCCTCAGCACTTGATTATCGAATCAGCCCATCCCAGTCCTTTATCAGTTTACAGAGGATTTTGGGGTTCCAAGCCTTTTTCCAAGGCTAATGGATTTTTAGAAGAGACAGGACAAGAGCCAATCGATTGGCTTAGATAAGGAGAGAATATGCCTCAGTTAGCGACGATTTGCTACATTGATAACGGTAAGGAACTGCTCATGCTCCATCGTAATAAGAAGCCAAATGATGTCCATGAAGGGAAATGGATTGGTGTAGGTGGTAAGCTAGAGAGAGGAGAGACACCTCAGGAATGTGCAGCGCGTGAAATCCTTGAAGAAACAGGGCTCAAAGCTAAGCCTGTTCTAAAAGGTGTCATCACTTTTCCTGAATTTACACCAGATTTAGACTGGTACACCTATGTTTTTAAGGTGACAGAGTTTGAGGGTGACTTGATTGACTGCAACGAGGGAACGCTGGAATGGGTTCCCTATGATGAGGTTTTGAGTAAGCCGACTTGGGAAGGTGACCATACCTTTGTTGGGTGGCTTTTAGAAGATAAACCCTTCTTTCAGCCAAGTTTGTTTATGATGGGGATAAATTGTTGGATACCCAAGTTGATTTCTATGAATAAAGGAGAAAGCAGATGCTATTAATCAAAAATGGTCGTGTAATGGATCCCAGATCTGGTTTGGATCAAGTGTGTGATGTCTTAGTTCAAGATGGGAAAATTGTCAAAATTGCGCCTGAGATTAAAGAAGAAGGAGCAGAAATAATTGATGCTACTGGTCTTGTAGTTGCTCCTGGTTTGGTTGATATTCATGTTCATTTCCGTGAACCTGGTCAAACCCACAAGGAAGATATTCATACAGGTGCCTTAGCAGCCGCTGCAGGTGGTTTTACCACGGTTGTCATGATGGCTAATACTAGTCCAACTATTTCAGACGTGGAGACTTTACAAGAAGTTCTCCAGTCAGCTGCCAAGGAAAAGATTAATGTTAAGACGGTTGCGACCATTACTAAGAATTTTAATGGCCAAGATTTGACTGACTTTCAGGCACTTTTAGAAGCTGGTGCGGTTGGTTTCTCAGACGACGGTATCCCACTTGAAAGTAGTAAAGTTGTCAAGGAAGCCATGGAGGAAGCTAAAAAGCTTAATACCTTTATTAGTCTCCATGAGGAAGATCCAGGTTTGAACGATATTCTTGGCTTTAACGAAAATATTGCTAAAGAACATTTCCATATCTGTGGTGCAACTGGGGTGGCTGAGTATGCTATGATGGCGCGTGATGTCATGATTGCCTATGCAACCAAGGCCCATGTTCATATTCAGCATTTGTCTAAGGAAGAAAGTGTTAAAGTAGTGGAGTTTGCTCAAGGATTGGGAGCGCAAGTAACAGCAGAAGTAGCGCCACAGCATTTCTCTAAGACAGAAGCACTTCTTTTGACTCAAGGTAGCAATGCTAAGATGAATCCTCCGCTTCGTTTGGAATCAGACCGTCGTGCTGTTATCGAAGGTCTTAAATCAGGCGTCATCACAGTTATCGCGACTGACCACGCGCCTCACCATGCAGATGAGAAAAATGTCGAAGATATTACCAAAGCGCCATCTGGTATGACTGGTTTGGAAACATCTCTTTCTCTCGGTTTAACTTATTTGGTGGAAGCTGGGGAGTTGAGCTTGATGGAATTACTCGAAAAAATGACATATAACCCAGCCAAGCTTTATAACTTTGAAGCAGGTTACTTGGCTGAGAATGGTCCAGCGGACCTCACTATTTTTGATGCTAAGGCTGACCGCCTTGTGGACTCCCATTTTGCTTCCAAAGCAGCTAATTCACCATTTATCGGTGAAAACTTAAAAAGGGCAGGTTAAATATACCATCTGTAAGGGACAAATTGTCTATCAAAAACTAGGTGGGAGTCTGCTCTATAAACAAAAAAAGAATAGAGAGCCTATATGTACCAGACCCATCATTTTAAAGACAAGTTTATCTTATTTTTTTAAAGATATTTTTCCCTATCCTGATTTATCAATTTGCCAATTATTCTGCCTCCTTTGTTGATACGACTATGACTGGCCAATACAATACCATGGACTTGGCTGGTGTATCTATGGCAACCAGTATCTGGAATCCTTTCTTTACATTTCTAACAGGTATTGTTTCAGCCTTGGTGCCCATCATTGGTCACCATCTTGGTCGAGGCAAAAAGGAAGAGGTTGCGTCTGATTTTTACCAGTTCATCTATTTGGCCTTGGGTCTATCTGTGGTCTTGCTGGGGATGGTACTTTTCTTGGCACCACCAATCTTGAATCATATTGGACTAGAAGCGCCAGTGGCGGCAGTAGCAGTTCGCTATCTCTGGTTTTTATCTATCGGGATTATCCCCTTGTTGCTCTTTAGTGTCATTCGTTCTTTGCTGGATTCGCTGGGCTTGACCAAACTGTCCATGTACCTCATGCTTTTGTTACTTCCTCTCAATAGTGGATTTAACTATCTCTTGATTTTCGGTGCCTTTGGTGTTCCAGAACTGGGAGGTGCTGGTGCTGGTTTAGGTACTTCCTTGGCTTATTGGGTTTTGCTTGGAATTTCTGTTCTAGTTCTATTTAAGCAGGAGAAGCTCAAAGCCCTACATCTTGAGAAACGAATTCCATTTAATATGGATAAAATCAAGGAAGGAGTTCGTTTAGGTCTGCCTATTGGGGGAACTGTCTTCGCGGAAGTGGCTATCTTTTCCGTGGTTGGCTTGATTATGGCTAAGTTTTCGTCCTTGATTATCGCTAGTCATCAGTCAGCTATGAACTTTTCAAGTCTTATGTACGCCTTTCCTATGAGTATCTCATCGGCTATGGCTATTGTCGTTTCCTATGAAGTGGGAGCCAAGCGATTTGATGATGCTAAAACCTATATTGGTCTAGGAAGATGGACTGCCCTCATTTTTGCGGCCTTCACCTTAACCTTCCTTTATATCTTTAGAGGAAATGTGGCCAGTCTTTATGGTAATGACCCAGAATTCATCAATTTGACAGCGTGCTTTTTAACTTATAGTCTTTTCTTTCAGTTAGCAGATACCTTTGCGGCACCGCTCCAGGGAATTTTACGTGGCTATAAGGATACCGTTATTCCTTTTTACCTTGGTTTGGTTGGTTATTGGGGCGTAGCAATCCCAGTGGCTATGGTCTTCGATTCCCTAACAGATTTTGGAGCTTATTCTTACTGGATCGGCTTGATTATTAGTCTAATTGTGAGCGGGGTTCTCTACCGTTGGCGTTTAACTGTGATTATGAAGAGATTTGAATTTTTTTAGAAAAAAATCTAAACGCTAAAAAAAGTTTGTGAAAAAAATATTCTTTATAAGAAAATCCCTTGTTTTCATGGGGTTTTTCTTTTTTTATTTTGTGAAATTTTTCTTTAGAAAAAAACTTTGACAGTATTTTCCAAAAAAACGGTAAAATAGTAAGGTAAGAAGAAAGTTAGAAAGGCAAGAAGATGTCAACTTTAGATAAAAAAATCTTTTGCTAGAGATGTTCCGAAAGATGGAAGAAATCCGTCGTATGGACTTAAAAATTGCGCAATTAGTAAAGAAAGGGAAAGTGCCAGGAATGACGCACTTTTCTGTTGGAGAAGAGGCAGCTAACGTGGGGGCTATGTTGGCTCTCAATCCAGATGATCTGATTACCTCAAATCACCGTGGTCATGGACAAGCTATTGCCAAAGGGATTGACCTCAACGGAATGATGGCTGAAATCCTTGGAAAATACACTGGAACCTGTAAAGGTAAAGGTGGTTCTATGCATATTGCCGACCTTGATGCTGGTAACCTTGGTGCCAATGGTATTGTAGGTGGTGGTATGGGGATCGCTGTCGGTGCAGCCCTCAGTCAGCAAATGCAAAACACTGGAAAAATCGTTGTCTGCTTCTTTGGAGATGGTGCGACCAATGAAGGTGTTTTCCACGAAGCAGTGAACATGGCTTCTATCTGGAACCTGCCAGTCATTTTCTATTGCATTAACAACGGTTACGGTATCTCTGCGGATATCAAGAAAATGACTAATGTAGAACATATCCATCAACGTAGCGCCGCTTATGGAATTCCTGGAATGTTCATCGAAGACGGTAACAATGTCATCGACGTCTATGAAGGATTTAAGAAAGCTGTAGATCATGTTCGCAGTGGCAATGGTCCAGTCTTGATTGAAAGTGTAACTTATCGCTGGCTTGGCCACTCATCATCTGACCCTGGTAAATATCGTACACGTGAAGAAGTGGAATTGTGGAAACAAAGGATCCAATCGAAAACCTCCGCAACTACCTTATTGAAAATAACATTGCAAGTGCCGAAGAATTGGAAGAAATCCAAGTGCAAGTCAAGGAAGCAGTAGAAGCTTCTGTTAAATTTGCAGAGGAAAGTCCATTCCCACCACTTGAATCAGCCTTTGAAGATATTTACGCAGACTAAGGAGAAAGAGATAAAATGGAAACAAAAACAATGTCCTTCCGTGACACCATTATCCTTGCTATGTCTGAGGAAATGCGTCGCGATGAAAATGTGTTCTTGATGGGAGAAGATGTCGGTGTCTTTGGAGGAGACTTCGGTACTTCTGTTGGAATGCTTGAAGAATTTGGTCCAGAACGCGTTCGTGACTGTCCGATTTCTGAAGCTGCAATCTCTGGAGCAGCAGCAGGAGCGGCCATGACAGGACTTCGTCCAATCGTTGATATGACCTTCATGGACTTCTCGGTTATTGCCATGGACAATATCGTCAACCAAGCTGCTAAAACACGTTATATGTTTGGTGGTAAAGGTCAGGTTCCAATGACTGTTCGTTGTGCAGCTGGTAATGGAGTTGGATCTGCAGCCCAGCATTCACAATCTCTAGAGTCTTGGTTCACTCATATCCCAGGACTTAAGGTTGTAGCACCAGGTACACCTGCGGACATGAAAGGACTGCTCAAGTCTTCTATCCGTGATAACAACCCTGTTATCATTCTTGAGTATAAATCAGAATTTAACCAAAAAGGGGAAGTGCCAGTTGATCCAGACTACACGATTCCACTTGGAGTCGGCGAAATCAAACGCGAAGGAACGGATGTAACAGTTGTTACTTACGGAAATGCTTCGCCGTGTGGTTCAAGCAGCTGAAGAATTAGCAGAAGAAGGAATTTCTGTTGAGATTGTTGACCCACGTACCCTTGTACCGCTTGATAAGGATATCATCATTAACTCAGTTAAGAAGACTGGTAAGGTTGTTCTGGTCAACGATGCTCACAAAACAAGTGGCTATATCGGAGAGATTTCAGCTATTATTTCAGAATCAGAAGCATTTGACTATCTAGATGCACCAATCCGTCGTTGTGCAGGAGAAGATGTGCCGATGCCTTATGCACAAAACCTAGAAAATGCAATGATTCCAACAGTTGAAAGCATCAAAGATGCAATCCGTAAGACTTATAACAAAGAATAGAATTACATAAGATAAGTTATGTAAAATCATTGTTATCTGTCATAAGAAGAGTTGGTTCGATAATAACCGACGAAGGATTTAGTAAGCCTACATGGTTGGTTACTTGATAGTGGCAACCGTAGTAACTTGAGATAAGTTTCGTATCCAAGTTACTTGCAAAGTTGCGACATGAGTGAGTCGAATCGATAATATTCGACGAATGAATTAGTAAGTCTACAAGGTTGATCGCCTAATAGCGACAACCGTAGCAACTTGAGATACGTGTTGTATCCAAGTTGCTTGTAGAGTTGAACACGGGCTAAAAGCTCGGAAAAAAGATAAATCTCCTTGGCTTCATCGAAGCCATCGTCGATTTCCTATTTTTCAGTCGCTTTTAACGCCCTTAGTATCTTATAATTGAACTCGGGCTAAAGTCTGTGTGAAAAAGATAAACTTTCCTAGAAACTAAAGTTTCTTCGTCAAGTTTCCTATTTTCACTTTGACTTTTGACGCCCTTAGTATCTTATAATAGAATTGGAGAGGTCATGGCTGATGACAAGCTAAGAGCGACTCCTGCAGCTAGAAAGTTAGCGGATGATCTAGGGATCAACCTTTACGACGTTTCTGGCTCAGGTGCAAACGGTCGTGTCCACAAAGAAGACGTGGAAACTTATAAAGACACAAACGTGGTTCGCATTTCGCCACTTGCAAAACGAATTGCCCTCGAACATAATATTGCTTGGCAGGAAATTCAAGGAACTGGTCATCGTGGTAAAATCATGAAGAAGGATGTTTTGGCCTTGCTTCCTGAAAATATTGAAAACGACACCATCAAGTCTCCTGCTCAGATTGAAAAAGTGGAAGAAGTTCCTGATAACGTAACACCATACGGTGAAATCGAGCGTATTCCAATGACACCAATGCGTAAGGTTATTGCCCAACGCATGGTTGAATCTTACCTAACTGCGCCAACCTTCACTCTCAACTATGAAGTTGATATGACTGAAATGTTGGCTCTTCGTAAGAAGGTGCTTGAACCAATCATGGAAGCAACTGGGAAGAAGACTACTGTAACAGACCTTCTTTCACTTGCTGTTGTGAAAACCTTGATGAAGCATCCTTATATCAACGCTTCATTGACAGAAGACGGCAAGATCATTATCACTCACAACTATGTCAATCTTGCGATGGCAGTTGGGATGGATAATGGATTAATGACACCTGTTGTTTACAATGCTGAGAAGATGACTCTTTCAGAGTTGGTTGTAGCCTTCAAGGATGTTATTGGCCGTACCTTGGATGGTAAATTGGCTCCAAGTGAACTTCAAAATTCAACCTTCACAATCAGTAATTTGGGAATGTTTGGTGTTCAGTCCTTTGGTCCTATCATTAACCAACCAAACTCAGCTATCCTTGGTGTGAGTTCGACAATTGAGAAGCCAGTTGTCGTCAATGGTGAAATTGTGATTCGCCCTATTATGAGCCTAGGATTAACCATCGACCACCGTGTCGTAGATGGTATGGCTGGTGCTAAGTTTATGAAGGACTTGAAAGAATTGATTGAAAATCCAATCTCAATGTTGATTTAAGAACAATAGTATTCATTTTAAAGATATAGATAAAGGAAGGAAGACATGGCCTTAGAAGTAATTATGCCAAAAGCCGGCGTGGATATGACAGAAGGACAAATCGTCCAATGGAATAAAAAAGTCGGAGAATTTGTAAAAGAAGGAGAAATCCTTTTGGAAATCATGACTGATAAAGTCAGCATGGAATTGGAAGCCGAAGAAGATGGGTACTTGATCGCTATCCTCAAAGGAGATGGTGAAACTGTTCCAGTAACGGAAGTTATCGGTTACCTTGGTGAAGAAGGGGAAAACATCCCAACAGCTGGAGCCGTAGTGCCAGAAGCCAGCCCAGCATCTGCAGCAAGTGCCTCAAACGATGATGGTAAGAGCGATGATGCTTTTGATATCGTTGTGATTGGTGGAGGTCCTGCTGGTTATGTTGCAGCCATTAAAGCTGCCCAACTCGGCGGTAAGGTTGCCCTCGTTGAGAAATCTGAACTCGGCGGAACCTGCTTGAACCGTGGATGTATTCCAACCAAAACCTACCTTCACAACGCTGAAATCATCGAGAATATCGGTCATGCCGCAAACCGTGGTATCGTCATCGAAAATCCAAACTTCACTGTAGATATGGACAAACTCCTTGAAACCAAGTCTAAGGTTGTCAATACTTTGGTTGGTGGAGTTGCAGGTCTTCTTCGTAGCTACGGAGTTACTGTTCATAAGGGAATTGGTACTATCACTAAAGACAAGAATGTCTTGGTAAATGGTTCTGAATTGCTTGAAACCAAGAAAATCATCCTTGCTGGTGGTTCAAAAGTCAGCAAGATCAACGTCCCTGGTATGGAATCTCCACTTGTCATGACCAGCGATGACATCCTTGAAATGAACGAAGTGCCAGAAAGCCTTGTTATCATCGGTGGTGGGGTTGTCGGTATCGAACTTGGTCAAGCCTTCATGACATTTGGTTCAAAAAGTAACTGTTATCGAAATGATGGATCGTATCGTGCCAGCTATGGATGCAGAAGTGTCTAAGAACCTTCGCTTGATCCTTGAACGTAAAGGGATGACCATCTTGACTGGTACTAAACTGCAAGAAATCATCGAGGAAAATGGTCAACTTCGTATCAAGATTGAAGGAAAAGACGATATTATCGCAAGTAAAGTCCTTCTTTCAATTGGTCGTGTGCCAGACCTTGAAGGTATTGGAGAGGTTGAGTTTGAATTGGATCGTGGTCGTATCAAGGTCAACGAATACATGGAAACTTCAGTTCCAGGAATTTACGCACCAGGTGATATTAATGGTACTAAGATGTTGGCTCACGCAGCTTTCCGTATGGGTGAAGTTGCTGCTGAAAATGCTCTTAAAGGAAACCATGCTGTTGCTAAGTTGAACTTGACTCCAGCAGCTATCTACACTCTTCCTGAAGTAGCAGCAGTAGGTTTGACAGAAGAACAAGCCCGTGAGAAATACGATGTTGCCATTGGTAAGTTCAACTTTGCTGCTAACGGTCGTGCCATTGCCTCAGATGCAGCTCAAGGTTTCGTTAAAGTTATTGCTGATAAGAAATATGGAGAAATCCTTGGTGTTCATATCATCGGTCCTGCAGCTGCAGAATTGATCAATGAAGCGTCAAGTATTATCGAAATGGAAATTACTGTTGAAGAAATGCTGAAGACTATCCACGGACATCCAACTTACTCTGAAGTGATGTACGAAGCATTTGCGGATGTTCTAGGAATGGCCATCCATTCACCTAAGAAAAAATAAAAGAAAGATAGATTAGACTGGAAAGGTGTTTTCCAGTCTCTATCGTATAAAGGGATATCATGAAATATATTATCAATCATTCAAACGACACTGCTTTTAACATTGCCTTGGAAGAATATGCCTTTAAACATCTTTTGGATGAGGATCAAATCTTCCTTCTTTGGATTAACAAACCATCTATCATTGTCGGGCGTCATCAGAACACTATCGAAGAAATCAACCGTGATTATGTTCGTGAAAATGGTATTGAGGTAGTTCGCCGTATCAGCGGTGGTGGAGCTGTTTACCACGATTTGAATAATCTAAACTACACGATCATCTCAAAAGAGGATGAAAACAAGGCTTTTGACTTTAAGAGCTTCTCAACTCCAGTTATCAATACACTAGCACAACTTGGGGTTAAAGCTGAATTTACTGGCCGTAACGACTTAGAAATTGACGGTAAAAAATTCTGTGGAAATGCCCAAGCCTATATCAATGGCCGTATCATGCACCACGGTTGCTTGCTCTTTGACGTTGATTTGTCAGTCCTTGCTAATGCCCTTAAGGTTTCAAAGGATAAATTCGAATCAAAAGGTGTGAAATCTGTCCGTGCCCGTGTAACTAACATCATCGATGAATTGCCAGAAAAGATCACTGTTGAAGAATTCCGTGATTTACTCTTGGAATACATGAAAAAAGAGTACCCAGAGATGACTGAATACGTTTTTTCTGAGGAAGAATTAGCTGAAATTAACCGTATCAAGGATACCAAGTTTGGAACTTGGGACTGGAACTATGGTAAATCACCTGAATTTAACGTCCGTCGTGGAACAAAATTCACTAGTGGTAAGGTGGAGGTCTTTGCTAACGTTACTGAATCAAAAATCCAAGACATCAAGATTTATGGTGACTTCTTTGGTATTGAAGACGTTGCTGCAGTAGAAGATGTCCTTCGTGGAGTGAAATACGAACGCGAAGATGTCCTTAAGGCGCTAGAAACCATTGATATCACACGCTACTTCGCTGGTATTAGCCGTGAAGAAATCGCTGAAGCGGTAGTTGGATAAAACAAAAAGAAGTTGGTTGTAGGACCAGCTTCTTTTTTAAAAATTAAATATTACATAATTTATTTTATGTAATTTATAAACTATCCAGAGCATTCTTTTGTTCATCGTTGACGATATGGGTATAGAGGTCAGTGACTTGTGTACTGGCGTGTCCTAGCTGATGGCTGACCAAAACTTGCGATTTAGTTGCGTCATAGAGCCTAGTTGCTAGGGTATGGCGGAGTTTGTGGGGAGTTACACGCACTTTGAAGTCCTCAGAGTACTTAGCAACCATCTTTTCCACGCTAGAAGCATCGATACGATTGGGAACACCTCTATAGAGTGTTAAAAAAAGGGCTGTATCCGTCTTTTCCGTCTTATAGCGTTGATTTCTAATAGCGAGATAATTCTCTAGATAAGTTTTTGCAAAGGCAGCGACATTGACTGAGTCACGTTTTCCACCCTTACGTGTGACATCAATAACCATCATTTTTAAATTGAGATCTCTTAGATCCAGATTAACAGCTTCAGATAAGCGGACACCAGACGCCAAGAGAAGGGCAATAATGGCTAAATCACGTTCTTTATTCTTATTAAATGATGAGAGAGCGCGATTTGAGAGCTGTTGTGGGTACTCCTGGTTGATATAAGTCAGAAAACCTTCTGTTTCATCACCTAGAAAGAGCTTTTGCTTGATGTTTTCAGCTCTGGCAGCAAGTGTTTCTTTCTTTTTCTTGGTTGAAACTTTCTTCATTACATTACGATAGAAATAAGGCTCTCCCTGATCATTTTCAACTTCCTCGGTCAGATACTTGTAAAGACTAGAAAGTGCCGACAACGTCCGATTGATGGTCGTTTGGGAAACTCCTTGTTTAGTTGTATTGGCATTCAGCAAAGGACGTTCACGTAGATAAAGGATAAAGGATTCCATGTCTTTCTTAGACATATTTTCCAAGACTGATAAAGGGATATCGGCCATTGTATCAGCGTTTGAAATGCCAGATTCCAAAACCCAGCTGAAAAATCGATCATATTCCTTGAGGTATTCGTACAAGGTTGTAAAGCTGTAGGGAACAGCAAGCTAGATTGGTAGTATTCCAGAACATACCAGGGCATGATTTGTTTTAGTTTGTCAATTCGTTCCAGTAAAATCTCACGTTTCATTTATTTTCTCCATATATAAGTCTACTAGTAGTATAGCATAGACTTATATTTTTTTCAAGAAAAATTATAGTTTTTTTCGGAAAGATGTTGTAGGAGTTTTTTTAAAAAAGACTTAAACCTGTATAAAACCGGATCTAAAAATTTTTTTCTTTGATAACTAAAAAAATTTTTTTTTGGAAAAAAATAACTAAAAAATGTACGTTATCAAAGTGAAAACTGAAATTTTTTTAAATGTTCATTTTAGTGAAAATGTACTTTACTAAATCTAAAAAAACTTATTAAATCAATGTTTCTATGCTTACAAGGGGTTGGGTAAGGGCTGAAAATGTACTTTATGTATCTAAGCTAGTAGATCAAAAAAATGTACTTTATCTTGCCTTAAAAATAAAGTACGTTTCGATTATAAAGTACATTTTTCAAAGAGTGTATATTACCCCTTAAACTTAGTTGTATCAAGGGTTTATCTACTGTCTAGGGAAAAAGTACAAAAATTTCCAGTTTTCAGATCTCAAATCTTTGAGTTATTATTGTGAATCACTATCTAGTGCTTTTTTTCTAGCTTCCAAATACTAAACCAGAATGAAATAGTCAACAGAATAAAGAAAATAATAAAGAACTCACCCACTAAACTTCTGTTAATACTACACAACTGAAGAGCTTATAAGGAGCTATGAGATACAAAAATACATTGTATAATTGCTATTGTTTTTCTTTTTCATAATTTTTAATCTTACTGTACAGATTTGATACAGTAAACTCCTTTCTAGCTTTTATGCTTCATCATTTCTAACTTGATTATAGTCTTATTTTTTTACCAAAGCTCAATTATTTGTATGTGAAATATCTTATCTGTAAAAATAACCGTTCTCATTACTGAAAATCGGTTTTCTAATATATTTAATTAAGAAATTTATTTTTACATAACAAAAAAATTATGTAATAAAAAAATTTTGATCTACAACAACAAATCTTTGACTTTCCCAATTTCACTTTTTGGAATAACCAGGTGAATCATATCACCGAGATACATTCTGGTTGAACCGTTAACGGTTTGGCTCTTACCATTATGAACTTGGGTTGTGATGAGGATATTGTGTGGTAGGTTGAGTTCGTGTACTTGTTTTCCTGCTATTTTATCTGAAACAGGGATTTCAATGAGGGTGACTTCTCCTTCATCTGTTGCTTCTTCTGGTAGCATTTTTTCCAACATAGCTTCATAGACTGGGGCACCCTTGAGTAAATCCATGATAATATAGGCAACCAAGGTCACTAATCCAAGTGGCATGAGGTTGCGAATATCTCCTACCATTTCAGTTACGAGTATCATTGCAGTTAAGGGAGCCTTGGATATTGCTCCAAAATAGCCACTCATTCCCAGAATGACAAAGATAGGAAACTGCTCTTGACTAACAAGTCCAAGATTGACACAAATAACACCAACTAGGGCACCAAGTAAGGACCCAAGCGCCAAAATTGGTAGGAAAATTCCTCCTGGAAGCCCACTTCCATAACTAATCATACTCCAAACAAAACGAATCAAAAAGTAAGCTAATAGAACTTGAAAACTAAAATCTTGCTCAGTTAGGGAAAGAACAAGTTGATTTCCACCACCAAGGATTTGAGGTAAGAAAATTCCCACTGGTATGATGAGAATGAAGGCCAGAATTGGATAATAAGCTCTATCCAAACGGATTTTTTGACCTATCCAGTCATAAACTCTACCGACATTGAGTACAGCTTTTTCATAGAGAAAACCAGAAAGTCCTAGAAAAATTCCCATAAGGAGGTAAATCCAATACTGATCAAGTGTCATGAGAGGGATGTTATCTGGCATATCCAGTACGGGTGTTAGGCCAAATATGAGCAGTGAGACAAAGTTTGCTACGAGACTAGCTGCGAGAGTAGATACCCAGAAAAAGCGTGAAAAATGATGATAAACTTCTTCTACCACAAAGAGAAGTCCTGCAATCGGTGCATTAAAGGCTGCAGCTAGTCCTGCAGCTGCACCACTAGCAATCAAGGAACGTTCCTCTACTGGACTGGATTTGAGCCACTTGGCAATACCTTTTCCACCAACTGCTCCAAGTTGAATACTGGGTCCCTCACGCCCCAGCATGAGTCCACTAGCAATGGCAAGAATTCCTAGCACATATTTTTCCAAAGAACGCCCCACCAGTTGAGGGTCATGAGGCCTTTCAGTTCGGCTTCGACTTGAGGGATTCCTGAGCCTTTGATATCTTTTTCTGAACGTGTCAGTTTAGCACTAATCCAGCAGATGAGTACGTAAAATAAAACCAGTATAAAAAGATTGCGCACTAGGTGCGCTTGTTCTTGATAAAGTCCTTGTATCAGGTGGAAGCCTTTTTCGATTGAAAACCGAAAAGATCCAACGATGATTCCAACGACGAGACCGACAATGATTCCTCGTCCAACTTGGGATAATATGGTGCTTGAGGCAAAGGCAAATTCTTTCTTGGAACTGAGTGTTTCTGACTGTTCCTCCATAATCATTCCTTCTAACTTAACTTTCTTTTTCTCCTGAAACCAGTGATTTTACGGGTTCAAAACTGGTTCGGTGAATTGGGGTAACTCCTAGCTTTTCCAGTCCTTCTAGGTGTTTAGCAGTTCCATATCCTGCATTAGCAGTAAAATCATAGCCAGGGAACTGCTGATCGTATTCCTTCATCAATTCATCACGTGTCACCTTGGCTACTATAGAAGCTGCTGCAATTGAGAGGGAATTAGCATCGCCTTTGATGATGGAGGTTTGTGAAATTGGTAACTCCAGTTTCATGGCATCTATCAAAAGGTGCTCTGGTTGAGGACTGAGCTGGGAGATTGCTTCCTGCATGGCTAGTTTGGTCGCTTCATAGATATTGACTTGATCGATAACCTGATTATCCATAACTCCAATGCCGATTGACAAGGCTTGGTCTTGGACAGCTTGGAAAATTTCCAGATGTTTCTTTTTAGGAATTTTCTTGCTGTCGTTGAGACCTCTAATTTTACAATTTTTAGGTAAAATAACGGCTGCAGCGACTACAGGTCCAGCCAGAGGACCACGGCCGACCTCATCAACACCAGCAATTAAGGTCAATCCTTGCTTATACAGTTCTTTTTCGTAGGAAAGCATGGATTCCAAACGAAGCACCTCATCCAATTCAGCCTGAATGGCTTTTTTACGCTTGCTGATTTCCTTTTGAACTCCAGAGCGATTATCTTTTTCGAGTTCTAAAAAGATAGGGCTATCTATGTCTTTGACCGTTTCAAGGAGCTCTTTGATTTCTTTAATCGTCGCCATCGAGGTCATCCAATGTATCTAAGGTATAGTTACCAAGTTTACCATCGCGGACTTCCTTCACGAAGAGACTGTAAAAGCGGTCATAGTCGTCACGGAAACCGAGGGCGCGGGTCATATCCATAATGATAACAGGTGCTTCTTCTTCAATTTTCATTTGTTTGAAGCGTTCAGCCAACTTTTCTGGATAATGTTCTTTGAAATAATTGAGGCCAAAAATAGTTACCTCATCCATAGGAAGCAACTGGTCTTTGATAGCTCCTGTTAATGCCAACTTAAGCGCAACAGTTTCATCCTCAAACTTAGGCCAGAGAATCCCTGGTGTATCCAAGATTTCCAGGTCTTTATTGGTTTTAAGCCATTGTTGCCCTTTGGTCACACCTGGCTTGTTACCGACAACAGCAATTTTCTTACCAGCCAAACGGTTCATGAGAGTTGATTTACCAGCATTGGGAATCCCAATAATCATGGTACGCAAGGTTTCAATCTTGATACCGCGTTCCTTCTGGCGTGTAATCTTATCCGCCATGAGTTTTTTTGCCGCATCTGTTACAACTTTTACAGTCACTTGCTCTTTGGAGTTGATAGCAAGAGTCTGAATTCCTTGTGATTCAAAATACTGACGCCATTCCTTTGTCATTGCTGGATCGGCCAAGTCCGCCTTGTTTAAAATCAAGAGTTTTGGTTTGTCACCAACAATCTTGGTTAACATAGGATTTTGACTAGATAGAGGCAAGCGTGCATCCACCAAAATCGTCACAAAATCAACAAATTTTAAATTTTCCTGAACCTGTCGACGTGCTTTAGACATGTGACCAGGAAACCATTGAATAGTAGCCATTGAGTTTTTTTCCTTTCGTAGCAAGGGTTTAGAGTCCCTATTTTATTTTACTATTGTTTGAACATAAAATGAATGATGTTCAAACAGTTCTTGTTTTATGACATAGAAATCTAATTTATATTATATCATGACTTCTTTATTTTGTCTGCTCTTGTTTCCAGATTAAGAAACTTTTAAATTCGATTAAAATTCCAATCTTTTGCTATTCACTCATTTATCTTTCTACAAAACTGCAACGTAATGAAAAACTGCCAATGCTTATTTTCCCCATACTTGACTTTTTCTATGTTTTTTTGTAAGATATGTGTAATACAACAGCATTACAAGGAGAAATACTATGTCAACACTTACACGAGACCGAGTTTATAACTTCCGAGTCAATAACCAACTATTCGAAGAAGCAAAAAATATTCTAGAAAGCAAAAACATCAGCCTTTCAGATGCTCTCAACCTTTTTGTAGAACAAATCGTCCTTGAAAAAGGTCTCCCAATTAAGACAGCCGACCAACTCAAAGCAGAAGTCTTCCTAGGCGAACTCAAAGCAGAACTAGATAAAGGCTACCAAGACATCATCGAAGGACGTCTCTACGACGCAGACGAGGTCTTTTCAAAGTATGGACTATAAAGTACGCTTTACAGAACAAGCTAGACAAGACTTAGACGGTATTTTCATCTATTACTCCACAGAGTTCAGTGAAAACATAGCCAAGAAAGTCATCACTCGCCTCCAACAAACCAGCAACCTACTCATGTTCTCACCAGAGGGGGGTATTAACTTTGATCATAAAATCGGATACTCCCTCTATCCAGGAAACACGCTCAGAATGATTGTCTCTAAACAATACCTACTCTTTTACCTCATTCATGAAAAAGAAGTCCATATCCTGAGAATTATCAATTCACGCACCGACTACCTAAACCAACTCGACCACCTCTTTCAACATATCCAAGACTGAGAAGTAAGCTCTCAGTCTTTTTATCTACTGCAAATCGCTTGCAGATGAAAAAAATCATAAACAAGAATTTTTTTATAATAAAATGAAATAAAAATATGAACAAATCAATTTCTAATAATATTTTTAGAAGGCACACTGTATTATTCTAACTTCAATCTTTTTGTATTACTAAGGTGCAATACTTTTTTTACGAGGTTCTTATGTCCTCTTCTTGTTTCAATTGACTATAAAACAAAAACCACACAATGTTTCTTTCAGCTTAATTGAGTATAAAACTGAAATTATCACTGTGTGGTTTTATTTTGAAGCTAGTTTTTGCCCAACATCATATTAAGTAGCAATTTGTTATATTCATTTAAACAAAGGATTAAAGAAACCATCTGTATTTTTTAGTAGGGCTTTGAATACTTTGGATTTCAAGTCCACTGTATTTTTGAAATGATCTTTAATTTTCGGATCTGACATTCCCTCCAGATCTTTGCGAACTGCTTTATCAAATAAAGTGCGTAACTCATCATAGTTGCTAATATGGGTTCCATCAATATCGATAGCCTCAAAACCTTTCTTAGCTTTAACAAGAATTTCCCCGTACCAATGTCTCTTCCACTCTTCAAGGGTTTTAAAGTTTCCTTGCGATACTTTATTAATTATTAGCTTATCGCTTAGTAAACCATGGTTGTTTTTATCTGCTTCTGTTTTGTATTTATTGGATACATAACTGATAAAGCCATTTTCATAACCATAATAGCCCCACATACGGAAAGCATTATGCTTAAATGATAATGAACCAGGTGCACCATCACTCGTATTTCCACCGTAAATACCAGCCATCATATTGACATTCACGTAAGCTGAGTTTGGAGTGAAATCCTCTGGACGATAAATTCCATCCCCTGGATTTCCATGTTTTGTCATAAAATTATTATCGATTAAATCATTGATGCTTGATAACTTTTTAGCTTTTTCTTCTTCATTCAAATCACGAACTTTATCCCATTGATTCGGCGCTTTGAGCTTATTCAAATTGTCAATAGTCCGTATTGCCTTGTCAACTTTCTTGAACCACTTCGTATTAATATCTGGTACCCCTGATTCTAGAACTGCATCTGCTTCTAGATGATCTAGCATCATTAGTGCTTCATTATAGTTTTTCATATATCGATCGATGTCTTCACGAGTTTGAAGCTTATCAGGATTATAATTGTACCATTGGTCACCATCATTTTCACGATGATAGGCCATGTTAAGACCTAGAGCACCATATTCACCGTTACCTGTAGATTTATCAGGTGTTTGCAACATACCTTGAGCATATGCTTCAACGTCGGTGCCTTCACGATGACTATTTCCTCCAAAATATAACATACGGTCATTGACGTGTGTTGTTTCATGTGTAAAGGCTGAAATACCAAACGGACTAATCATATCTGTCACCATAAACAAGACCTTGTCATCATTATTTGGATTAGTGAATATTGAAGCCATAGCGCCCATACGTCCGTCTCTATCATGGTGTCGCCATGTTGGACCATATAATTCACGAATTGGGGCTACAGGGTTACCTTTACTGTCAAATCCTCGACGACCTACAGGAGAACCATTGTAGGTTTGATTATCCCAAACAGGTGTTGGAACCATATTTTGACTCTTGAGCAATCTATCTCGTACACTTGGTAATGCTAAACGTGACCAGAAGTCAAGGTAAGTTTGTTGTGCATGTGCAACCTTATCAATTTCTTTTTTGAATTCATTTCTAGCTTCTTCTGTATGTTTACCATATTTCTCAAATGAACTATAAGCCATTGTATTATATGTTGAAATTAAGAACATATGAGCTTTCTTCAAGTTGAGCAACGGTAAAATCATACGTCCATGAACACTGTTATCTAAACCATCGAACACACGATGACGTTTATCTTTCAACTCTGTATTTGTTGTCTTAGGTTCTGAAACATAAACATTTTTAGCAGAATGGATAAACCAATCGTTAATATCTTTATCCTCAGTGAACAAACGCATGTTGTATTCTAAGAAGTTACGTAAATTACCTTTACCAGTGTTACCTGAGATGATTTCACGGTAAGCATCTTGAGTCCGATCACCCTTCAAGTTCTTTTCACTCGAACCGATGTTGATGAGTCTGTCAATAACACTTGGTGTCTTACCATAAAAGTCAGGTTTAAACATCATGATGTTTTTTATACTCATGTCACCGTATTTGATATCATAGTAACGATTGAGATAAGTCAGAGCCATCATGATTTTAGCTTTATTGGTTTCTACTTTCTTGAGAAGTGCTTTTATCGCAGCTTCATCACCATTCAATTGATGGTCTTCGTTTTCAACAATAGCTTTAACTAGTTTGTCAAGATTTTCTTTCACGTCCGCAAAGCTTTCTTCAAAGAATAAATCTTTAATATAACCATTCTTACGTTCATCCGAATTAGCATTAGGATCTCTAGATGTATCTCGTTTATCCATCAAGGAACGGACTTCTTGTGAAATCAATTCTACACTTGATAATTGAGCTTTAACATCAGCAATCAATTTATCACGATTTTTAACAACCATATTCGGTGTATAGACAACATCACCAAGACCAGATACGCTATATTCACGCACTTGTTGGACTTTAGAATCCTTGAGTGTGACCCCCATTTCTTCTTTTGTACCATCTGCATAGTGAATCATTATTTTATCGATATCCGATAAATCGGTCACGAATTGACCATCCTTCATCCCCGTAACAGAAAGGACTTCTTTCTTAGCTAAGTTTGAATCTTCTGCAAGTTTGTTACCTTGGTTGACAATCCATTCTTTGTTATAAAATGGTTGAAGTTTCTCAATATTACGATAAGCCAAATCACGTTCGGATTTGTAGTCTTGAGTTGATTTGTATTCCTCTGATTTTGGTGCTGTACGGTTAAGCGTATCTTCAGGAAGAGCACTAATTTCAAATCCACTAGCTGTTATATTGTACCCTGTAATTTTCTTATTAGCTTCTTCTAAACTAATTTCTTTAACACGTTTAGAACGTTGATATGAAGAGGCTCCTGTACTCATATCACGAACAACGAAATCATTTTCAAGTCTATTACCTGAGAAGTAACCACCTTCGTCATCTATATTTCTTGAACCATAGAAGATCTCACCTTTAGAAACTTTCACCATTGATACGTTATCTTCAATTTGCCCTAATACCCAGTTAGAACTGATAAACCCACCAACATCAACTGGATTATCAATGTCAATTGTACCTTAGCAACTGAATGACGAACAGAACCCTCTTTTCCTACAGTGAAATTATCCATACCATTATCAGATTTCGCGACAAGTCCAGCAGCTCTAGCTCGTTTACCTGTGATTGTTACATCAGCATATGCTCTATCTAAGTTACCTTTCCAAATTTCACCAGTAATACCAGCTAAATTCCAATCACGATCACCAACAGCCTGCAATTTACCGATAAATGCTACATTTCTTAACAGGCCACCACGATCAATCTTATTAACAATACCAGCAATACTATTGTTTCCAAGAATGCTACCAGTAACCTTGATATTCTCAACTGTCGCATTTTTAACAGTCTTAGCAAGTGCTGAAATATCATTAATCCAAGGCATATTGATATTAACGTTTGCTAAGTTAATATTTTTAACTGAACCACCTTCGATACCACCGAATAATTGACGTTTCATGTTATGAATTGAATACTGGTTACCTTCTACACTGGTCAATGTACCTCTAAATGTCCCAGGTACATATTCTTTATTAGGCGTTGGTACATTTTCTGCATTCAAATCTGCACCAATTTTAAATGTACCGTTTTTATTAACATTCATAGCGTCTACTAAATCTTTAAAGTTATAGTAGACATTATCTTCTTTAGGATGGGGTTTTTCAATATAATGAACATACTTGTTACGAACCTTCGTTGGGTCTGTATGTTGAATCAAATCTTGCGCTTCAGCAGTGATTTTATAAAGTTTTTACCTTCTTCTGTCACCTCTTCAATAGAGTCAACAGCTAAACGAGTTACCTTATTATCGCGACTAGTGATTTTTAAGTACATTTTCTTCACATCTTCATCTGAAGGTTTTTTTCAGTCATGAAATCACTAGGTGTTTCAGTACCATCGTCATTTACCTTCACTAAATTAGTAGATGCGATATTTTTAATTTCAACTTTTTTTAACTCTAAACGTAAAGGTTTTTCATCCAATTTAGAAGTTTCATCACCTTCACCACGGTTGTAAGTCATTGTTGTTGCAATTTTATAATCTTTAAATAAATCCAAACCTTGAATAGCGTCTGTCAATTTTTCTTTAGATAAATCAACTCGCTTAACAACAGTGTCCCCATCTTTAATCTCAGCTATAATGCTCTTGATTTCAGCATTACCTGTATTTTCAAGAGTGTAATCCAATTTAGCTGAACGATCCATCGCATCTTCTGTAACCTTATCTAAAGTCAAAGTTGGAGCAACTTTTGACGTATATTCTGGCAACTCAGCTTGAACTGCGGGTTCGCCTTTTTCAGTTACAACTGCTTCTGATAAGGCTGTTTGTACTTCAGGCTCGCCTTTGTCGGTCACGACAGCTTCGGGTAAGGCTGCTTGCACCTCAGGTTCGCCTTTTTCAGTTACAACTGCTTCGGGTAAGGCTGGTTGAACTTCAGGTTCGCCTTTTTCAGTTACAACTGCTTCTGATAAGGCTGGTTGCACCTCAGGTTCTCCCTTTTCAGTTACTACAGCTTCGGGTAGGGCTTGTTGCACCTCAGGTTCGCCTTTTTCAGTTACTACAGCTTCTGATAAGGCTGCTTGAACCTCAGGTTCTCCCTTTTCAGTGACTACAGCTGCTGGTAATTCTGGCTGAACTGCAGGTTCAACCTTTTCTGTGACTACAGCTTCGGGTAAGGCTGGTTGAATCTCAGGTTCGCCTTTTTCAGTTACAACTGCTTCTGATAAGGTTGCTTGCACCTCAGGTTCTCCCTTTTCAGTGACTACAGCTTCGGGTAGGGCTTGTTGCACCTCAGGTTCGCCTTTTTCAGTTACAACTGCTTCTGATAAGGCTGTTTGTACTTCAGGCTCGCCTTTGTCGGTCACGACAGCTTCGGGTAAGGCTACTTGCACCTCAGGTTCGCCTTTTTCAGTTACAACTGCTTCGGGTAAGGCTGGTTGAACTTCAGGTTCGCCTTTTTCAGTTACAACTGCTTCTGATAAGGCTGGTTGCACCTCAGGTTCTCCCTTTTCAGTTACTACAGCTTCGGGTAGGGCTTGTTGCACCTCAGGTTCGCCTTTTTCAGTTACTACAGCTTCTGATAAGGCTGCTTGAACCTCAGGTTCTCCCTTTTCAGTGACTACAGCTGCTGGTAATTCTGGCTGAACTGCAGGTTCAACCTTTTCTGTGACTACAGCTTCGGGTAAGGCTGGTTGAACTTCAGGTTCGCCTTTTTCAGTTACAACTGCTTCTGATAAGGCTGGTTGAACCTCAGGTTCTCCCTTTTCAGTGACTACAGCTGCTGGTAATTCTGGCTGAACTGCAGGTTCAACCTTTTCAGTGACTACTGCTTCGGGTAAGGCTGGTTGAACTTCAGGTTCGCCTTTGTCTGTCACGACTGCTTCTGGTAACGCTGGCTGAACTGCGGGTTCCCCCTTTTCAGTTACAACAGCTTCTGGTAAAGCTGTTGTAACTTCGGGTTCGCCTTTGTCTGTCATAACTTTGGATTGTTCAACTAGCGAAACCGATGAAACCGTTCTCTCATCAAATTCCAAGTAACCAACATATCTGTAACCAGAAATTTGCAACACACCATCACGTCCAGACTCATGGATGTTAGCATTCAAATTAAGTGCTGAAGCAGTTGATAGTGTAACTAAACCTGTCGCCCCTACAATCAAAAATGTAGCTATTTTTTTATTTCTCTTATCTTTTGTAATAACTACAACAAGACTACCGATGGTCAATAAACCCAATACAGTCATAATAGATTGTGATTGACCAGTATTTGGTAGTGCGTCTTTCTCATAAACTAAAGCATATGATTCTTTTGATTCGTCAGGTCTACCTTGTTTGAGTTGATCACGTTCAGTTTGTGTCAAATTACTATAATCCAAGTAATGATAAGTTGATGTACCAACAACTGACGGTGCAAATAAAAGACTCCCCAAGAATACCGAACCAACAATACCCTTTTATTTTCCGAATGGAAAATTTATCTTTTTAATAATGACAATTGTAATCCTCTACCTTTACTTTTTTTATTTCCTAATAGCAAACACTATTTTTTTATTCTCAAAAATTGAACTTCAAAAATCATTAGTTTGATCTAAATATGCTTTAAAGATTGCTTGTTTAAGTTTATGAACTCGACTATATTCAGGATAAATATTTACACGTTCATCCTCTGCATCAGCATTAACAGCCTCAGTTATCATTTTTACGAAAGCATATCAATATTAGTTATTGTTACCTTACTATTTCTTGAGAAACTTACATTTGGATTATAGAAACTAATACTTATTAGATTATTAAATTTAGCTATTCGTTCATCATACATTGCTTTTTAAATTCTACCCAAGATGAATAACGATTATTAAATACTTTCTCAAGCACTAACTTATCAGTTACATTACCGACTACTTTACCATATGACTTAATCACTTTACCTTTAGCTTTTGCTTCTTCTGCATATTGATTAGAAATATATGGTACCATTCCATCTTTAAATCCTTTTGCAGCTAATAATTCAAACGCCATACGACGTCCCATTAAATCACCCGGTGTTCCTTCATTATTACTTAAAGCTGCGTATATTGGTGAAAATAGTTTAATTGTATAATACCCATTTCGTTTAAAAAGTATCGTCATTTCCATTTTCGTATCCTCTTCTAGTAATAACATCATTTTCAATTAAACTATTAAATGTAGTTAATTTAGTAAGTTCTTCAGGTTTTAAATAACGAATAACATTGGTTGCATAAACTTTACTTCCATCTGGATCTGTTTCAAATTTATTTTCTATTTTTCTCAATAACTCGTTTTTTTCTTATCAATCTCTAATTTAACAACTGCATTACCTTCTAGATATTCTAGCATATAAATTACATCAAACATATTATGCATATATTTTTGCAAGTCTTCTGCATTATTAAATCGTTTTGTAGGATCTTTCACCTGAAGTCTAGTTGGATTTTCTGCTTCTTCATACTTCAATATAGAGTTAATCGTAATAGTAGGATCATATGGATGATCAGGAGCTTGCAACAATCCTTTAGCATAAAACTCTGGTCCAAGTCCATTTCTTCTTCCATATCCCCCAAGATAAATTTCTCTATCTGAGTTGTGTGTCATTTCGTGTGTATAAGTTACCGCACCATCTTTATCAAGCATGCGATACGCCATATAATAGAATGCATCTCCTGTAGCGTATGCTCCATTAGAATTATGAACAACATTATTTCCTGCTGGACCGAAGAAATGTTTTATCGCTGGATGATTAGTTTCAAAATCAGCTTGGTATGTATCCTTATCTTCTCTTTCATCTGTACCAAATCTAAATGCATCATAGACTAGAACACTTCTATATAATTTTTCTTTATTTTTATCATCTAGTATTTTATACCAGTAATCATAGTGATCTCTGAATCTAGCAGCCGCTTCTCTAGCTTTTGTCTCAACATAGTTATTTAAATTTGTTCCTGCTGAATGTTCTTTACTTCTATATCTATCATAAGCACCGAAACCTATAGTCGAAATATTGGCTATAATAAACACCGATTTTTCAGGTAATGTTAATAGCGGCAAGACCATACTTGGGTATTTCCAAGATTGGCTAGTTAATCTATCATATACTCCAATTGAATATGGACTACCAGCTATTGATTGTTTATCACTTACCTCTTTAATCGTAGATTTTTCTTCTACAATATAGGCTTTAGTTTGTTCTTTAAACCACTCGTTATTTGTTTTATCTGGCACGAAAGCTTTTCTATATTTTTTTCCAAAGCATCAAATAAATTATTAGTTTTATAATTTTTTTCGCTAATAAAACATTATAAGTAATAACATTATTTTTCGCTAGTAGATTATTATATCCAGATTTCCCTAATTCGATAACATTATCTAACGCTGAACTATTTGATTTACCGAAGAAATCCAAGTGATACATAACTAAATCTTTTGCTTTTTGTTTCACCATATTTAAAAATTGTACCAACGCTCTAAGTATGTTAATCCTAGAAGTAAGGCTTCTTTATTATTTTTTTTATTTTCTCAATTACATAATTATCTATTACCTTATTGTTATTTTCCACTATTGCAGCATCCGCAGTAAGTAGTTTCGTTAAACTATCTCTCAAATTATCTTTTGTAGTATTGAATTGTTCTTCTAAATATAGTTCTGTTAAACTAACATCATTTGAAACATCTAATACTTTTCTAATTTCCTTTTGATTTATATTCTACACTATTTAATGCTGGTAATACTTCATCTAAAAATATTATTATAATTGCGAAGTAATGTATTCGGTGTGTAAATTAATTCTGTATCGCCTATTCTATACTCTGCTACATTTGAAAAAAATCACTTTGATAATTTACATTAAGTTTCTCTGATGTATTGTCTGCGTAATATAGTAATAATTTATTTATACTTGATTTGTATTTGTTAATATCACTAATTACTTCATTATCTTTCATTGGAACAACTGATAATAATTCTTTATTATAAAGATTACTACTTGACTCTACTAAATTTCCGTACTTAACTATTGTTTCTCTATTATAAAACGGTAATAGTTTTTTTCTATATTTTTTTATACTTTTTCTTTTGATGAAACGGCATTTTCAAGATTTCTATAGTCAGTTACATATCTAGAAGAGAAATTAAAATCTTCTGTTTTAATAGTATTTTTTTAGATACAAAAGCAGCTTTTTTTCTCTCTAATCTGTGCGTCTTCTAATACTTCTCCTCTTTGAACAGTAGAATCCTTAGTTAAGATTTCATCATCTTCTGCTACTACGTTCACAACTTTATTATTTTTGTTGCTATATGTGCCATTTACTTTTATACCATTAAAATTATCACCCGCAATAGCATTACCATTCGTTACATTAACGTCGCTTAATACGTTTGTAAGGTTACCCGAGTTACTTACTTCTGAAGAATCTCTATCCCAAAGATTACCTACAACTCCACCAACTTTACCAAAACGCTGCACATTATTTAGATTCCCTTCAGCATAACTATTTCTAATTAGTGCACTCTTATCTACTGCTCCAGCTATCCCACCAACAACTTGGTCCCCAGTATTGGCATTTGTCGCCATATCAATAGACGCAATCGACTTGTCTATTAATGCTCCCGAACCAGAAAGTTTACCTACTAAACCTCCGATTTGATAACTAGCAACTGTTTTATATGTATTAGTTATTCTGCCTGTATAGCTACTGTTAGAAATAGTAGAATTATTAACTTGTGATACTAATCCTCCTATTCCATGTTCACCAGCTATCGCTCCATCAGCATGAACATTACTAATTGCAGTTCTATTTTTCGCTTCTTTTGCAAGTGTTGCAGCATCTTCTTTTGCTGAAATATTGGCATCTTTTATTGAAAGATCTTTTACTGTAGCGCTATTTAGCACATTAAACAGTGGTTTTTTCAGGTTATATATAGCGTAATACTTATTATTATTTTGCCCTATTAATGTTCCATGAAATTCATTTTTCACATAACTTTCTTGACCATCTGGAAGTTCAAGTTCACGAGCATCCATAGTTGCACCTAAACGGAATGTGCCATTAGGAGTGTTATTCATTGCATCTACTAAATTTTTAAATGATGTATAGACACCAGTTTCACTTTGCTGAGTTTTTGGTAAATAGTAAGTATAATTTTCTAATACATTATTATTTTCATGATGTATCAGATTATTTGCACTTGCTACTATTTTATAAACAGCTCTATTATCTTTATTATCATTAGTAATGCTTGTAACTGGTAGCATCACATCTTTAAAATTCTCTGATTTAACTTTCATGAAGTAATTTTGTGGGTCATTTGGTGCAGAATCTAATGAAGTTACATGACGATACTTATCACCTTCTTTTGAATATAGTTCTACAGAAGATATATTTCTAAGCTCTAATTTCTTATTAACGTCTTCTTCTTTAACATCGTCTTTTTTTCTCATCTTTATGACGTTCTAGTGCATCATATGTCGGAGTAATTTCTTTACCATTTATAATACTTCTAATCCAGTCTAATTGTGTTGGAGATAATATTAATCCTCCTGAACGGTTCTTAGCACCATTTTGGTGTACACCAATGACTTCACCGTTAGTATTAAATATTCCTCCACCACTCATACCAGGTTTTCCACCTTGATATTGAACACCGTAGGTATTATTCGCATATTTTTGTTCCATTTCAACTGTAGCATCTTTTAAGTGCGTATATTCCCCACCTGGATATCCATAGACATTTAGTTTGTCATGAATATTTACTTTCGAGTAATTTTCTACTAGATTTACATGTTTTCTTTCTAAAGATTGTGGTAATTTAATCACTGCTAAATCATAGATAAATCCTTTTTGGATAATCTTTTTGATTATAAAAAAATGAATATCCTCTGAAGTAAATGAACCTTTTTTTGTCCATCAGGTGTTACCCATTCATATGTATTTTTAGACTTTTTCTCCTCTAAATTCACCCGTGCTGTTATCTGAAGAATTATTAATGAAATTGTGTGCTACTGTCAATAATACATTAGGTGCTATAAATGTAGCTGAACCAGTTCCAGATAACGCTTGATTACCTTTAACAAAATTCATTCTAAGTAGTGCACTGGCATTTTTTTGAACATTATTCGTTTCTGTTGTATTGTTAGTTTCTTCAGAAGGTTTTGTACTTTCTGATTTCAGCGGCTCGATTTTCCCAGTATATTCTTGAAGTGGGGCTACCTGTTCAGGTTCACCTTTATCACTTACTACTGCTTCTGGTAACTCTGGCTGAATTGCAGGCTTGCCTTTGTCGGTTACTACTGCTTCTGGTAAAGCTGGTTGAACTTCAGGCTCACCTTTTTCAGTAACAACAGCTTCTGGTAATGCTGGTTGAACTTCGGCTTCACCTTTTTCCGTGACGAAAGCTTCTGGTAACGCTGGTTGAACTTCGGGTTCGCCTTTGTCAGTAACGACTGCTTCTGGTAAATCTGACTGGACTGCAGGCTCGCCTTTTTCAGTAACAACAGCTGCGGGTAATTCAGGTTGGACTTCTGGTGTGCCTTTGTTGGTTACTACAGCTTCTGGTAAAGCTGGTTGAACTTCGGGTTCGCCTTTGTCAGTAACGACTGCTTCTGGTAAATCTGACTGGACTGCAGGCTCGCCTTTTTTTCAGTAACAACAGCTGCGGGTAATTCAGGTTGGACTTCTGGTGTGCCTTTGTTGGTTACTACAGCTTCTGGTAAAGCTGGTTGAACTTCAGGCTCACCTTTTTCAGTAACAACAGCTGCGGGTAATTCAGGTTGGACTTCTGGTGTGCCTTTGTTGGTTACTACAGCTTCTGGTAAAGCTGGTTGAACTTCAGGCTCACCTTTGTCAGTAACAACAGCTTCAGGTAATGCAGGATGAACTTCGGCTTCACCTTTGTCAGTAACGACTGCTTCTGGTAAATCTGACTGGACTGCAGGCTCGCCTTTTTCAGTAACAACAGCTTCTGGTAAAGCTGGTTGAACTTCAGGTTCACCTTTTTCAGTAACAACAGCTTCAGGTAATGCAGGATGAACTTCGGCTTCACCTTTTTCCGTGACTAAAGCTTCTGGTAACTCTGGCTGAATTGCAGACTCGCCTTTATCGGTTACAACTGATTCAGGTAACGTAGGTTGAACTGCTGGTTTGTCTTTATCGCTTACAACTGCTTTTGGCAATGCAGGTTGAACTTCGGGTTCGCCTTTGTCAGTAACGACTGCTTCAGGTAATGCAGGATGAACTTCGGCTTCACCTTTTTCCGTGACTAAAGCTTCTGGTAACTCTGGCTGAATTGCAGACTCGCCTTTATCGGTTACAACTGATTCAGGTAACGTAGGTTGAACTGCTGGTTTGTCTTTATCGCTTACAACTGCTTTTGGCAATGCAGGTTGAACTTCGGGTTCGCCTTTGTCAGTAACGACTGCTTCTGGTAAATCTGACTGGACTGCAGGCTCGCCTTTTTCAGTAACAACAGCTGCGGGTAATTCAGGTTGGACTTCTGGTGTGCCTTTGTTGGTTACTACAGCTTCTGGTAAAGCTGGTTGAACTTCAGGTTCACCTTTATCTGTTACGACTGTTTCCGGCAACGCTGCTTGAACTTCTGTCGGCTTAGTTGAAGAAACAGGTTTTTCTTCCTGAATAGTTTGTACCTTTGATGGATTCTCTACAAAATTTGGTGTAACATTGTAATCTACCTTTTGTTGATTTTTAGAAGTAGCTACTGATTTCTCTTGATTGCTTACTTTAGATTCAGAAGTTATGTTTCCCTCTTTGATATATCCAATATAAGTATAGCCTGAAATGTCTTTAGGAAGAGGTAATTTTTCTCCTGAGGTTAATTCATAGTCAGTATTATAGTTCAGTAAGAGATTATTTTCTAAAGCATGAGCTGAAACTAAGACACCATTTCCTATTCCTGCAACCAATACTAAATGTAATACTGTTTTATTCTTAACTTTTTTCTTAGAAACGGCAAAAATTAAAATCCCCAGAGCCGCTAAGCTAGCACCAGCAACTAAGGCTTGCATCTCATTCTTACTTCCAGTGTTGGGTAATTCCCCCAGTTGATTTTGGGAATTTAATTTATAAACAAGATAATAAGTCTCATCATCATTCTCCACGTATGTCGGAATACCATAGACAAGCTGCTTCTTTTCATCTGATGATAGCTCTGACTCGGTCACATATTTATAGTGAACACCTTTAGTCTCTTGAGCCTCTACAGATGAACTAGCTAATACAGACATAAAAAATAAACTTGAAATCGTTGCAGATACAAGTCCTACTGATAATTTTTCTAAATGAAAAAAACGCTGCTGTTTTTTTCACCAAAAATACTTTTTCCATTCTTCCTCCTTGAAATAAAATTTAAAAAAATATGTAAGGTAAACTTTATTATAATAGCTTGTTATCTTATAAAAAAAGGTAACTCACTTTAATTATACTCTTAATTTACAAAAAAAGTCTTAAAAATTAAGTTGCGCTTTCATACTTTGTTTTATATATAAAAATACGAAGGATCAGTGGTTGCCATTTCCTATTTTTCTCTTTTTGGGATAAAATTACACCTACCATGGCACTTCCACGGTAGGTGTTAGTTATATCAATAATCGTTCTAAAAATGGTTTAATACAGTTGATGAGAATCCCATCTATCCAGCTTTCCTGTGCTGAGGAGAGATGATCTGCCTGGAGACTTTCTTTTAGAAAATCTCGAACTTGTTCTGGTGCGATTTCAAACTCAAAGGCTTTCATTTTATAGAAAAAGTCGAGCAGATGATCTGACAGATATTCAGTTGAAAATGGCACTTCTCCACTTTTTCGATATTCTAATAAGAGTCGAGCAAAGCGGGATTTTTCGTCAGGAAGCTCACGGAAATAGGAATTGAGGAGCCAGGTCTGCTTCTGCTTTCTTTCAATTGGATCCTGACTAGCAATTCGTTGGTCTTTTTCCAAATCTTTTTGGTATTGTTTGGCCTTGATAGCCCGTTCTGTTCGATTTTTACCAAAAAGAATTTTCTCCCACTTGCGTTCTTCTTGAGTCAGGGTCTCTGTAAAGCCAAAGTAGTCTTGATACGCACGCTCTGCTGGTCCCATAGCTAGAACTAGATTGTCTGCATATTGCTTGGCGATTTTATCCCTCTTCTTGCGTTCTTTCTCTGCCTGGATACGGAGTTCTTGTTCGTAATCAATTTTCTCCTTACCTAGCTTGACAAGATAGAGTTGGTCATCTGGCTTTCCAAGTAAAAAGGGTTTGATACATTTTTCAAGAACTTCCTCCATACGAGCTTTCTTCTTGGGTTCTGCCTTGGTCCAACTTCCTCCTTGAAAGACTTCTAGGAAAAGCTGGTAGTCTCTCTCAGGTGCAAATTGATTGCCACGATTGGGTTTAAAAACACCTTTTCCCCAGAGCCACTTTAGAAGACGCTCGTCAAAGTCACTTTTATTGACCTTGATTTTTTCCTTTTTCTGGGCTTTTCTGGTCAGATTTTCAACCTTTCTGAGCAGTTTTTCTTCCTCTTCCAGTTGCTGGTCAAGGGACAATCGATGAAAATGACGAACACAGTCGCTACCAATTGGAAAGAGGCGTTGGCCTGTGACACCGTTAAAGAGTTCATAAGCGTATTTTATGGCATTTCCACAGACACAATTGCTACGGCCGATACCGTTAAAAATCAAGGAAACTTCATTCCATTCCTTGGTAGCTTGTTCCCAAGTATCAGCTTTTGAAGCCTGTAAAACCGCATCATGCAGGGATTTTCTAACTGGAAGTGTCATGAGGTCTCCTTTCTAGATTATACTTTTACAACTTGAACCTCTTCTTTACCGAGTAAAATCAAGTATTTGTCAATATTTTCAATCGAATAGGCTCGAGATAAAGCCTCTCCGTATAGGGCTAACTGACCACGATAACGGTCTATGAGTTGACTTGGTTCATCATAGCGGTCTGTCTTGTAGTCGAAAAGAACGATTCTATCCTCATAAAGCAGATAGCCATCAAGGATACCACGAACAACGAAGTCTTCCTTACTCTTTTGGTCTCGTTTGAGCATGGAGAAAGGTTGCTCACGATAAAGATGGTCGGTATTAGCAAGAATTTCCTGACCGAGTGCTGTGTCAAAGAATGCAAGAATTTTAGCAAGATTGATCTTGTCTCTGACAGCTGGGCTGGTTTGAACTTGTTTGAGAGTTTCTGTCAGACTAGCAAGCGTTGGTCGCTGGCTGAGGTCAATTCTCTGCATGAGTTCGTGGGTAGCACTACCAATCTCAGCTCCGGTTACCTTTTCTTTGCTTGAAAAATCTGGTAAATCAAAGCTGATTTTCTTGCCTACTGACTGGCCTTGACCTGCAATCTCAACACCTTCCATATCCATAACTGGTTCGTAGAATTTCTTGATTTGACTTGGGGTTTGAACACTAGGCAGTTCAATGGCTGCCCGGTGAAGAGTATTATAAACTTCCACCTCTTTTAGCATTTCAAGAGCTTCTTTAATAGTTTCAGACTGACGATTGTCTGCTTGGGAGCTATCTTGGAGAGGGCTTTTGTTTTCCAACTCTCCGATAGCTTCTCTAGTCAGCTGATTTTCACCAACGAAACGGTAGCTAAAGTTGAGATTATCCTTGGAAAATACTTTACTGATAGCCCAAATCCAATCTTGGAAATTCTTGGCTTGCAGTCTAGTGTTGCTATTTAGTTTTCCATTTTTAGCTGCTGGGTATTCCTTGGCTTCCAACTTTTCACGAGAACCTTTACCGACAAGATAGAGCTTTTTCTCAGCCCTCGTCATGGCAACATACAGCAGACGCATCTGCTCTGAATAGCTTGCCAGCTGCAATTCCTCTTCATTCTGCCTATAGGTCAGGCTAGGAATGGAGAGTTTGATGGTTTTAGGATAGTGAGCTTCTACTGCTCCTGTTTCCATTTTGGCAATATACTTAACACCTAGTCCATTTTTTCGGCTGAGAATGACTTCTGACATGCTGTCTTGCTTGTTGAAGTCTTGATCCATATTGAGGATAAAGACGTAAGGAAACTCCAGCCCTTTACTCTTGTGAATGGTCATGAGTTCTACAGCATCCTTGGGCGGTGCGACAGCCACGCTCGCAAGATCGTGCTGGGCTTCTAAGACTTGGTTAATCATACCAATAAAACGTGACAAGCCTTTGAAGTTGCTCTTTTCAAATTGATCAGCACGCAGTGCTAGGGCATAGAGATTGGCCTGTCTAGCAGGTCCATTTGGCAAAGCCCCAACATAATCGTAGTAAAAACGATCATTGTAAATCCTCCAAATCAAGTCATAGAGGGAGTGGGTTTTGGCATACAAGCGCCATGAATCCAAGGTATCCATGAATTGCTTTAGTTTTTCAGCTAGTGCCGAGTGAATCAAGCCTTTTTGGCTACTTGCCTGTTTTTGAGTATTTATTAGTTTCTCATAGAGATTTTCTTGGACTTTATCTTCTGATTTCTGAAGGGACAAGCGTGCTAACTCGTCCTCATCAAAACCAAACATTGGAGACTTCATAAGAGCAACCAAGGCGTAGTCTTGCAGAGGATTGTGAATGACACGAAGGGTATCTAGCATGACTTGCACTTCTAGGGATTGGAGATAATTGTTTTGCTCTCCGTCAGTTTTGACAGGAATTCCGTACTCAGACAGGGCGAGGAGAATCTGGTCATTACGACTGCGACTGGAGGTCAGAAGGGCAATTTCTTTAAAGGCAACACCTTTTTCCTGATGAAGTTTCAGAATCTCCTTGATAACCAAGCGCATTTCGCCTGTTAATTTCGTTTCTGCCTGCACCTCTTCTTCCTCACCTGTGTCGTCCTTATCATAGAGGAGAAATTCTGCCTTGTTGTCTGGATTGGAAGTCAGTTTGGTATTGGCAAAAACAAGCTGATGCATGCTGTCATAGTTGATTTCGCCGACCTCTTGGTCCATGAGACGTTCAAAGACATCATTGGTTGCTGACAGCACTTCTGAACTACTACGGAAATTTTCTTTGAGGAGAATGAGCTTGCCCTCTTTTGGATTTTGCGCATAGCGTTGGAACTTCTCATTGAAAATCTGCGGATCTGCCTGACGGAAACGATAAATAGACTGCTTGATATCTCCCACCATAAAGCGATTGTGTCCATTAGAAAGTAATTCCAGCATCCGTTCTTGAATGTGGTTGGTATCCTGATACTCATCGACCATGACTTCGTGGAAACGTTCTTGATAAGCCTCACGAACTTGCGGGAAATTCTCTAAATCTCAATAGTGTAATGGCTGATATCAGCGAACTCAAAGGCATTTTCCTGACGTTTACGCTGACGATAAGCTTCCACAAAATCACTCATGAAGGTTTGGAAAGTCTTAGCTAGTTCCCATGTATCTCCATGATAACGTTCTTGATAGTCGAAAATGGTTATCTGGTCTACAAGTTGTCCTAGTTTAGCAAACTGGGACTTTCTTTCTTCGTTGTAGGCATCAGCCAGTGGCTTCAAATCAGCCTTACGACTGGCATTCGTCAGAGATCGACCATTTTTCTCTTTCGAAATTGCGACAACACGCGCAAGCACTGCTTGATAAGCCTGACTATCGGACTCCTGATTCAATGAGCCAATTTCATCCAGAATCAGCTGGACATTTTCTAAATAGGCAGCCTTGGGAAACTCCTTGGCATCATTATCCAGATGATAACGGAAAAAGCTTTCCAAATCCCAAAGGGCTTGCTGGATTTGCTCAGTTAGTTTTCCTTTTTCATTCGTAAAATCAGCTTTCTCAAAGCCTTTTAAGAAAGATTCACTCAGCCACTTTTGAGGGTTGCTGGTGGATTGGAGGAAGTCATAGATTTTATAGACTTGTTGGCGCAGCCCTCGTTCATCCTTGCCACGTCCAGCAAAGTTTTTCAGTAAATGACTAAAGGTCTCTTTCTGTTTACCTTGATAATGGACTTCAAAGACCTCATGAAAGACTTCGTTTTTTAGAAGGAGTTGCTCGCTTTGATTTTGTAAAATACGGAAATTAGGCGCAATATCAATCAGATAGCCATGTTTGCCAAGGAATTTTTGTGTGAAGGAATCCATGGTACCAATAGCAGCGTTTGGCAAATCTGCCAACTGTCTACCTAAGTGTTGTTTGAGGTCAACATCATCGCTTTCTTGAATTTGTTGGCTGATTTTTTTCTCCAAACGTTCCTTAAGTTCTGTGGCAGCCTTAACGGTAAAGGTTGAGATAAAGAGTTGAGAAATTTCGACACCACGCGCCAATTGATCTAGAATGCGCTCTGCCATGACAAAGGTCTTACCAGAACCAGCTGATGCTGAGACCAGGATATTCTGTCCAGAAGTGTAGATAGCTTCGATTTGCTCGGCAGTTTTCTTCTGTTCCTTGCTCGAACTCGCTTCTGCTTCTTGCAGTTTTTGAATTTCTTCCTCAGCTAAAAAGGGAATGGGCTTCATCGATTCAACTCCTCTCTTATTTTTTCAAACCAAGCTTGCTTGAGCTTTTCTCCGACCAGACGCTTGCCATCAGCCAAGTCCAACTTTTCTAGGAAACGGGCTTGACCCAAGTGGTAATTGGCTTCAAAGCCTGTGATGGCTTTATGTTGCTGGACGTATGGGGCAATGCTTCTACCATTTTCAGTATAAGGGTTAATGGCGAACTGACCTGCTAAAATCTTCTCAGCTGCCTTCTTGTACAGATGGGCATTGTAGTCCAGTAGGAGCTGGAATTCCTCATCCGTCAGCTGATTAACCTTGTTTTTGTTATAAAATTCGCCTAAATAACTGCTTTCTTTTTCTAAAAAGAGGCCTTGGTATTTCATTGACTTGCTAGCTTCTACTACTGCACCTGCCAGACTTTTAACGGCCATCAGAGATTGGACGGGCTCAGCCATTTCCAAGTACATAGCACCAAAAAAGTTCTGCTCCCCTTCTCTTTTTAAGGCAGCTAAATAGGTTGGCAACTGGGAATTGAGCCCATTAAAGAAATGAGGAAACTGGAACTGAGTCAGACTGGATTTGTAGTCTACCACTCCAATCGCCCCATCAGCTTTCAAACGGTCAATGCGGTCAACCTTGCCTCGTACAAAGACACTGCGACCATTGTCCAATTGAATAAATGCTTGCTCTTTTCCGCCAAATTTGCTTCCTCTTTGATGATTTCGATGGCTGGATTGTGTCGGAGAATATGTCCAGTCGTCCGTGCAACATCAAGCAAAACTTCCTTGGTAAACTGGGCTTCCAAACTTTCCTGATAAATGGCTTCAAATTCGCGTTCTTGACTGGTTTCTTGAATAGCTTGTTCTAAACGTTTGTCAAAGGAATCTTCGTCAGGAAACTGCAAGGCGCGTTCAAAGATACGGTGCAAGAAATTTCCGTGACTGCGGGCATCAGGACGTAGACGTAATTCCTCCTGCAAGCCTAACACGTAGCGGAGGAAATAACTGTATTGGTTTCGGTAAAACTCCGTCAAGCCAGACGTAGACAGGTAAAATTCCTTGTCAGCTGGATAGAGAGCCTGTAAGGTATCCTTGGTCAACTGCTTACTGCTTGGACTGGTTGGGAGGGCTGGATTTTCCAGACCTTGCTGGTCTAGTTTTTTACCCATGACACGCGCCAGAACCTTGACAAAGGTCAAAACTTGCTCAGTATCACTCGTCTCGCCCTGCTGGTGATAGGCAACCAGACTAGACAAAAGACTGTGATATGACCCCATATCTTCCTTAGACAGCCCCTTGTGATTCATCCTCTTCTCTTTCCTGCTAAATCCAAAATGGACCAGTTCTTGAAGATAGGCTGACTCCTTGCTTTCACTTTCGTTAAAAAGGCTTGGAGATGACAAGATTAACTCTTTACGAGCAGAATTGACTAAGGAAAGCATAGTATAGCGATTTTTCTTGAGGTTCTCACTGCTGGCAATCAGCAATTGCGCCCCATCTTCTGTCGCTTGGTTTAGGCTCTGTCTTTCTTCGTCTGTCAAAAGACTGGTATTCTGCGCGATTTTTGGTAAATTATCCTGAGTTAGCCCTATGGCGTAGACAAAGTCAGCAGTCAATGGTGCAATCAAATCGTAACTCTGCACCAGAACGGTGTCCACTGTTGCTGGAATAGTGCGATACTGAGACAAACTCATTCCAGAATGGAGCAAGGCTAGGAAGTCTTCCAGACTAACCTGTGAACCAGCAAAAACAGTCGCAAATTGTTCTAAAACATGGCAGAATGCCTTCCAAACTTCAGTCTGTCTTTCCTGTTCTAGTGCTTCCATGGTAGCTGTTAAGTCTTGCAACTGCTTGATCACCGCTCCTTCTTTTAGAAAGACATTCCACTTTTGCAAGAGATTTTCAGCCTTCTGTTTTCGACTGGCAAAGAGAGTTTCAAGAGGTTCTAAAATTCTCAGACGAAGGGCATTCAAACGTTCCAAATCAAACTTTCCATGGTGGGATTTGGTGAAGGCTTGCTGAAAGGCTGGCAAGCCATTGATACCAAGATAACGGATATATTGCTCAAATGCGTCAATATCAGACTGACTAAGGTCGGTATAGAGACCTGTTCTAAGAAGGTTAATCAAATCCTCCTGACGGAAACGATAGCGTTTCAAAGCCAATATAGACTCGACAAACTGGGTCAAGGGATGGTGCGCCATGGATTCGCTTCTACCAAGATAGAAAGGAATCTGGTACTGGTCAAAAATAGTCTTTAGAGATAACTGGTAAGAAGCTACATCCCCCAAGAGAATACGAAAATGCTTGTAACTCAGATCTGGATTTTCATGTAATTTCTGACGGATGCTACGGGCTACCAACTCCAACTCTTCCTTTTGCGTCAAACAAGACCAGATTTGTAAGTTTTCACGGTCTTTCTCATCGACATCCAAAGAGAGTTCTGAAAAGTCATAAGAAGACTCCAACAAACGAGAGGCCTTGTCAAAACTATCCATCTTCTCATGAGTTTGAGAATAATCCAGAGCAGGAGTTTGGTATTTAGAGGCTAAATGATGGAGAAACTCCACACTGGCTTGATAGAGATTACCCTCACTAAAAGGGCTAGTATAGGCTTTCTTACTAGCATAGGCTCCAATGACAATCTCAACACCCTTGCCGTGAAGTAAGTCCACAATTCGCTCTTCCTCAGCAGAAAAACGAGTAAATCCATCAATAACCAAGGCGATTTGAGTAAAATCACTACTTACCTTGTTATTCTCGATAGCCTCAATCAAATGGGACAACTGACTTCCCTGAGCCAATTGCCCTTGATTGAGATAGGCCGTTACTTTCTCAAAAATCAAGAGTAAATCGGCTCTCTTGTCCTCATCCGTCAAACTCTCCAAGTCCAAAAAACTCATTTGAGCAGTCGTCATCTCGTGATAAAGATCAATCAACTGCTGGATAAATTGAGGATCCTGCTTGATAGCTCCGTATACTCGTAAGTCTTTGGGATCAAGTTCGGAAAGGCATTTGTAAAAGGCCATCCCAAGACCAATATCATCAAGACTGGTCTTGGCAGGCAAATCATTCAAAATCAGGTAACGAGCCATTTGCGCAAAGCGCGTGACGGTAATCGCAAAAGAAGCCTGCTGGGACAAGCATTCCAGCACGGCGCGTTCCTTTTCAAAAGAAAGAGAGTTTGGGGCAATGTAGAAGACCCGCTTGCTAGCAGCAACTAACTCCTCCGCTTCTCTTGTTAGAATTTCTGTCAAAGAAGTCCGAATATCAGTATAAAAGTAATTTCATCTCTGCCTCGTTGGAATTTTTTTCATTACCTTTTATTATACCATGATTAGCCCTGAAGATTCCTCCTCCTTTCCTCTAAAAATATGCTATAATAATACCAAAAAGATAAAGAAGGAAGACCTATGATTAAACTACTAGCCTTGGATATGGACGGAACCCTCCTCAATGAAGCCAAGGAAATCCCACAAGCTCACATTACTGCTATTCACCAAGCCATTGAAAAAAAGGTGTCAAACTGGTTCTCTGTACGGGTCGTCCGCTTTTCGGTGTCCTCCCCTACTACAAAAAACTGGGATTAGACCTCCAGAATGAGTATGTTATTGTGAACAACGGTTGTTCAACTCACCAGACAAGTGATTGGGGGCTAGTCGACTGGCAAGAACTCAGTCCAGCTGACATCGAATACCTCTATGATCTAGCAGAAAAAAGTGATGTTCAGTTGACTCTTTTTGATGAGGAGCATTATTTTGTCCTCGGTGGCAAGCCCAATCAAGTCATCCAATATGATGCCGAGCTAGTCTTCTCAGACCTGACTGAAATTTCTCTTGAGGAAGCGACTAGTGGTAAGTATCGTATGTTCCAAGGTATGTTTTTAGGGACAGAGAGCCAAACAGACGATTTTGAAGAGCGTTTTGCTGGGGAGCTTTGCCAACGATTTAGCGGTGTTCGTTCGCAGCCTGTCATTTATGAAGCCATGCCACTTGGTACGACAAAGGCTACTGCTCTTTCTCGACTAGCAGATATTTTGAAGATTGAGCCTTCTGAAATTATGGCTATGGGCGATGCCAATAACGATATCGAAATGCTCCAGTTTGCTGGGCTTGGGATTGCAATGGGAAATGCCAGCGATTATGTCAAATCCCTTGCTGATGACGTTACAGCAAGCAACGAAGAAGACGGCGTTGCGCGTGCCATTGAAAAATATATTTTATAGTAAAGAAGCCCAGTTCATGTCAACTGGGTTTTGATATTTAAGAATTCCTAAAACTTTAGAAACTCTTTAGAAATCCTTGAGCTTTCTTTGATTTCTATGCTTTATACTAAAGTTAACAAAATAAATCAAAAGGAGAGAATCATGAAAACAGTACTTGATATTCATGGATTGTCCAAAAACTTTGACAAACAAGCTATCCTTCAGGATCTTCATCTAACGATAAGAGAGGGAGATATTTATGGACTTATTGGGAAGAATGGAGCTGGGAAGACTACCTTAATAAAAATTATTACGCAACTACTGTTTGCAGATAAAGGAACTCTTTCCCTCTTCTCTAGCCAATCGGAAAATGAGTGGACCAAGGCTCTATCTCGAGTAGGTTCTGTTATTGAATCACCTGTAGCTCATAATCACTTAACAGCCTATCAAAATCTGAAATATTATTGTATGATTCGTCATATTCCAAATGCTGATCAAGTCATTCGAGAAACGCTGGACTATGTAGGTTTGTCAGATACAGGTAAAAAAGTCTTTCGTGATTTCTCACTAGGAATGAAACAAAGACTTGGTATCGCCATTGCCCTTCTATCCAAACCAGACTTCCTGATTTTAGATGAACCTATCAACGGTCTCGACCCAATCGGTATTAAAGAATTTCGATTAATGATTCAACGGCTCAATCAAGAGAAAGGGATCACCATTCTCATCTCTAGCCATATCTTGTCAGAACTTTATCTCCTAGCTAATCGTTTTGGTATTTTAGATCAAGGCAAGATTATTCGTGAAATCAGCAAAGCTGAATTTGAAACACTAAGTGAGGATTATATTGTTCTTAAGACAGCCGACCAAGAGAAAGCTTGTCAAGTATTGAAAGAACAAATCCAGCTCCAGTTCAAGGTTGTCAATCCAGAAAATGAAATCCATATCTTTGGTCAGGAACAAGATGTCAAACAGATTCTCAAGGAATTAACTTTGGCAGATGTTGCCATTGACGAGATTTACTATGCCCGTCAAAACCTAGAAGAATACTTTACTCAATTGGTCGAATAGGAGGAAAATCATGATACATACCATTCAAGCAGACTTTTACCGTCTTTTCCGTTCCAAAGGATTCTGGATTACAGAGTTCATTCTCTTTGCTCTCATGCTAATGGGTGCAAGTATAGGAGCTACGGGTCATCTGATGGCAATCCAGACAGAAGAACCAGAAATTCCAACCCATGGCTGGGACGGTGTACAAGCCCTAATCAACGCATCTAGTCAAGGCTCAAACCTCGTTTTTCTCTGCATAGTCCTAGCCTGCCTCGTTCTTGGAGTGGATTTAATCGGCAAACTCTATAAAAATAATTTAACAGTGGGTGTTTCTCGTACCGAGTTTTTCCTTGCCAAAGCCTTTGTATTGACTTGTATTGCACTTTTGCAACTTATCATCAGCCTTGTGATTGCCTTTATTCCAGCAACTATCTTAAATGGATTTGGAACAATGCCTGATGGCTTTATTGGAAATCTACTGATAACCATTTCCCTTCAATTCCTTTGCCTCCTTGCTTGGCTTTCCATTGTTTCATTCATCCTCTATGTTAGTCATTCTTATCTTGCGGTATTTATTGGTTATTTGGTCAGCTCTATCTTACTTTCTATGCCAATGCTCATTTTTCCAAATATCAAAATTTTGCCATATTTATCATTGCAGTTTTCCTATGCTATGACTGCTAATAGTGAGTCAATTCTCTATACACTTATAGTTACCTTAGCTGTTATTGTAATCTTTAATCTAAGTGGATTGGCAGTTTTTAAAAAGAAAAGTCTATAAAAAACGGCTCTATAATATTCGTAGTGGGTAAATCCCTATAGATATTATGGAGCCTATTTTTGTGTAGAAAAAAAGTCCCATATGACCTATAATGAAAAGCGACTAAACAACTCATTAGAAAGAATCATATGGAACAATTACATTTTATCACAAAACTACTCGATATTAAAGACCCTAATATCCAGATTCTAGACATCATCAATATAGATACTCACAAAGAAATCATCGCTAAACTAGATTATGAGGCCCCATCTTGTCCTGAATGTGGAAGTCAAATGAAGAAATATGACTTTCAAAAACCGTCGAAAATTCCTTACCTTGAAACGACTGGTATGCCTACCAGAATCCTTCTTAAAAAGCGTCGATTTAAGTGCTATCATTGCTCGAAAATAATGGTCTCCGAGACCCCTCTCGTCAAGAAAAATCATCAAATCCCTCGTATTATCAACCAAAAGATTGCGCAAAAGTTAATTGAAAATACTTCTATGACCGATATTGCCCATCAGCTTTCCATTTCAACTTCAACTGTCATTCGAAAACTCAATGACTTTCACTTTAAGCATGATTTTTCTCATCTTCCAGAGATTATGTCCTGGGATGAGTATGCTTTCACTAAGGGAAAGATGAGCTTCATTGCGCAAGATTTTGACAATCTCAATATCATCACTGTTCTTGAAGGTAGAACACAGGCTATCATCCGAAATCACTTTCTGCGCTACGATAGAGCCCTTCGTTGTCAGGTTAAAATCATTACGATGGATATGTTTAGTCCTTACTATGCCTTAGCTAAACAACTTTTTCCATGTGCTAAAATTGTTCTAGATCGTTTTCACATTGTCCAACATCTCAGCCGTGCTATGAGTCGTGTCCGTGTTCAAATCATGAATCAATTTGAGCGAAAATCCCATGAATACAAGGTCATCAAGCGCTACTGGAAGCTCATCCAGCAAGATAGTCGTAAACTCAGCGATAAGCGATTTTATCGCCCTACTTTTCGCATGCACTTAACGAATAAAGAGATTCTGGATAAGCTTTTGAGCTATTCAGAAGACTTGAAACACCACTACAATCTCTATCAACTCTTGCTTTTTCACTTTCAGAACAAGGAACACGACAAATTTTTCGGACTCATTGAGGACAATCTTAAGCAGATTCATCCTCTTTTTCAGACTGTCTTTAAAACCTTTTTCAAGGACAAAGAGAAAATCGTCAACGCCCTTCAATTCCCCTATTCAAACGCTAAACTGGAAGCAACCAATAATCTTATCAAACTCATCAAACGAAATGCATTTGGTTTTCGGAACTTCGAAAACTTCAAAAAACGGATTTTTATTGCTCTGAATATCAAAAAGAAAGGACTAAATCTGTCCTTTCTCGAGCTTAGCTTTTCTTCAACCCACTACAGTTGACAAAGAGCCTAAAAAACGACCTCCTCTAGCCTACAGAGGAGGTTTCTTTTCGTTAAAAGTGAATGAAAACCGACAACCACTGGCCATCTGTGCTTAGTTTCATCTCTGCACCGAGAAGATGGCATAATTCCTCAGTGATATAAAGGCCTAAACCAGAGGATTCTTCCGTGTCTGATAGATTTTCAGAATAAAAACGGTTGCTGAGATTTTCTATTCTTCTAATGGGCTGTTTGACAAGGTTTGCAATTTCTAAGACAAGCTGTTCCTTTTCCTTTCGCAAAGATAGACGCGCTTCTTCCTTGCCATGCTTGAGGACATTTCCAAGCAGATTTTGTAAAATTCGATCCAGCAAGTCTTCATCAGTCCTCATTTTCAAACCAGCTTCAACCTTAAAGTCAAGCGTGATATTTGCCGCCTGAAAAACATCATAATAAGCCAGAGTCTTTTTGGTGATAAAAGCTGAAAGATCCACTTCTTCCAGTTTCGGTTTGACAGCTCCTTCCATCAAACGACGGTATTCTAGGAGTGCTTCCAAACGTTTGGAAACTAAATCAAGATGCTGGGCTATTTTTGGTAGGGTTTCTGCTTTGTTTTCAGGAGTTTTTATCAATTGTTGGGTGTAGCCTGAAGCGATAGTCAAAGGTGTTCGAATATCATGAGCAATATTGCTGATGGCCATATCCAGAGTCTGCTTTTCCCTTTTCATCACCAACCGAGATTGTTCTACTTCCTGAAATAGATTCTCAATCTGCTGGTAGAGATGTAAAAAATGTTTGGAAAAAATACTGACTCCGACTCTTTTCATACTACCTGTGAGAATCTTGTCTTCAATCTGTTGACTCAAGTTTTTAAGTGCTAGATGGTAGCGAATCAATGCAATCGATAAAATAATTAGGAGTACTAGTAGGACAAAAATTATCATGTAGGTCATTGCTTGTCTCCTTTTAATCTTACCCCAACTCCCCAAATGGTTTCAATATATTCTTGATTTGGGTCAAGCTGGTTTAATTTTTTACGAAGATTACTCAAATGCGTATTGAGGGTATTATCTCCAGGTAGGTAGCTATCCTCCCAGACCAATTCATAAAGTTCTTCCTTGGTAAAAATTTTCTTTGGATGTTTGAGGAGAGTTTGGAGAATCAAGCATTCTTTCTTGGCAAGGCGAATGGTTTCCTGACTATTTTTGATTTCAAAACTTTCTGCATCAAACTGGATATTTTTCAAGTTTTGTGGCAGATTTTCAGTTTTTTCTAGCTCTATAGACTGTTTTTCTGTACTTTGGCGTAATTGAACAGTAACTCTAGCAAAGACTTCGTCCAAATCAAAAGGTTTCACTATGTAATCATTGGCACCGTCTAAGAGATATTGACTGATTAACTTTTTATCGCTCAGAGCCGTTAGCATAATGACTGGAATTTGACTTTGTTCCCTGATAGCTTTTAAAACCTGATCTCCATTTTTCCCAGGAAGCATGATATCTAGCAAAACGAGGTCAATCCCACATTGGTCAAAACGCATGATGCCTTCAGTTCCTGAAAAGGCTTGAATCACCTCATGCTCCTCAGTAAGAAGTGTTCGTAAAATCTCTTGAATGTCACTATTGTCTTCAATAACCAATATCCTAGCCATAAATACCAACCTTTCTGCAACTATTATAGCATGTTTTATTGATAAAGCTTAAACAGAAAAGCTCCTCGCATCAAAGCGCGAGAAAGCCTTAGAGGGTTAAAATATAAAATCTACTTACTAGATGACCTAGTATCCCTATAGTTACTAGTGAAAACGAGTCTAGCAGAATGAATCTATCATTTCTCTCCTACTAGTCCGTAATCCGTTGATACATTTCTGGTCTTCTATCTCGAAACAGTCCCCAGTTTAGGCGTTCGCTTGCTCCCTTGTCTAGTCATAAGTAACTAACAGAACAGCTTCTTCTTGTCTTTCAGCTAGCTCTAGAATAGCTCCTGTTTCATCTGTCATAAAGGATGAACCGTAGAAGTCAAGACTGGAACTCTGTCCACCATTTTCCTCACTAGGAGTGACCTCCTCCAAGCCATAGCGATTGGCTGCAATAACTGGAACAATATTTGCTGCTGCGTGCCCTTGCATGGTACGTTGCCAATGACCACAACTATCTGTATCCAAAATCGGCTCTGAACCAATGGCTGTAGGATAAAAGAGCAATTCAGCACCATTCAATGCAAGACAGCGCGCTGTTTCAGGGAACCATTGATCCCAACAGATACCTATCCCAATCTTGGCATAGCGAGTATCCCAGACCTTGAAACCTGTGTTGCCAGGCGTAAAATAAAATTTTTCTTGATAATAATGATCATCTGGTATATGGGTCTTTCGGTAAACGCCCAGCACTTCCCCATCTGCATCAATAACTGCAATAGAGTTATACAAGACATTGCCATCTTTTTCATAGAAACTGATTGGTAAAACGACCTTTAGCTCCTTTGCAATGGTTTAAAATGCTGAATAGCTGTATTGTCTGTCACCGACTGGGCATGCTGGTAGTAGTCATACTGACGTTCCTGACAGAAATAGGGACGTTCAAACAACTCGGGCAAGAGAATAATTTGTGCGCCTTGTTCTGTAGCCTGACGTACTAAACGCTCTGCGGTTTGGATATTTGTTGCCACATCCTTAGCGCATTGCATCTGAATGGCTGCAACTCTTACATTTCTCATCTTTTTCTCCTATTCTGGGATTTGTTGGGTGATACAGTGGATATTTCCACCACCTAAGAGAATATCTCTGGCTGGAATTCCGACAACTTTACGGTCTGGGAAACACTTACTGAGGATATCTAAGGCTACTTGGTCATTTACGTCTTGAAACTGAGGAACTAGGACAGCCTTGTTGGCAATATAGAAATTCACATAGGAAGCAGCAAGACGTTCACCCGCATAGCGCTCTTCTTCTCCTTCTTCATAGATGTAGCCTGGCAAATCCTCTTCTGTCACAACTTGACGAACTGCAGGGATAGGCAATTTATGAATGGTGAAGTGACGACCTTTTGCATCTGTTTCCTTTTCTAAAAGTGCTAAATCAGCTGCTGACATGGCATACTGAGGATCAGTTTCGTCTTCCGTCCAAGCCAAGACAAGTTCTGCAGGACCAACAAAGGCAGCAACATTATCAACGTGTTCATTGGTTTCATCCTGATAAATACCATAAGGAAGCCAGATAACTTTGTCAGCACCAAGGCTGTCTAATAAGGTATTTTCGATTTCCTCTTTACTGAGATGAGGATTGCGACCAGCGCTTAGTAGGCAACTTTCAGTCACAAGAATGGTTCCTTGACCATCGCTATGGATTGCTCCGCCTTCTAGGACAAAAGGTTTGGCATCATAAACAGGCATTTCCAAGGCCTCAGCAAAACGACTGGCTACTTGGTCATCCTCTTCATAATCTTGATAAAGACCATCTACAGCCCCACCCCAAGCATTGAAGGTCCAATCCACGGCTAATTTCTTGCCTTTATCATTGATAAGAATGGTTGGGCCAGTATCACGTGCCCAGGCATCATTGGTGGGAATGTCTAAATAAACAACGCTATCTCCAAGATAGTCTTGGGCTTCAGCTAAGTAGTCTTGCTCCACCAAAAGATAGACTCTTTCCCCTTCTGCTATGGTCTTAATAATCTGGCTAAAAGCTGCTTTAGCAGCCAACCCTTGAAAGGCCATGAACCTGGTCGAGTCGGCCATATCATGAGGGTACCATGATGGGGTTCGTACTCTGCTGGCATGCGATAGCCTAATTTTTTTGGACTGTCCATCATGATAATCTCCCTTTAAAATCTTGATAGCCAAAGGCTTTGACTAAGCTGCAATCTCCCTGTTCGTCCATGAGATAGAGACTTGGCAATCCAATACCATTAAAGGTATTATTTTTGACAAATGAGTAAATGGCCATGTCTTCGAAATAAAGTCTGTCTCCGATTTGGACTGGATTTTCAAAACTATAATCACCAATCACATCGCCCGTCAGGCAGGTATTGGAAGAAAGTCTATAGGTATGGGCTTTTTCTTGTGCCTCATAGCCAGCTCTCAATGGTGGACGATAGGGCATTTCAAGTACATCAGGCATATGGCAGGTCGCAGAGGCATCTAAAACCAAGATTTCCATACCGTTTTCTACAATATCCAATACTTCAGTTGCTAAATAACCCGCATTGAGCGCAATGGCTTCACCCGGCTCGATATAGACTTCAAGATTATAAGTTTCTCGGATACGCTTGATCTCAGAAATCAGCAAATCCACATCGTAACCTTCTCTTGTGATGTGGTGTCCGCCCCCCCATATTGAGCCATTTAACCTGATGCAAATACGCTCCAAACTGCGCTTCTACTGCTTTCAAAGTTGTCTGTAAATCATCTGCTCCCTGCTCGCAAAGGGTGTGAAAATGAAGACCATCCACCAAATCCAGCAAATCACTCGGTATTTTGTCTAAAGTGACTCCAAAACGAGAACCTGGTGCACAAGGGTCGTAGAGCGCGTGATCTCCTTGAGTTGAACACTGAGGGTTAAGTCGCAAACCCACGCTTACACCAGCTTCACGACAACGAGCCCCATGCTTACGCAACTGTCTCTCTGAGTTAAAGACGATATGGTCCGTTATCTCCAGCAATTCCTCCAAGTCTGCATCCTTGAAAGCTGGCGCAAAAACATGGACTTCGCCAGGAAATTCTTCCCTTGCCAATTTGGCTTCATAAAGTCCACTAGCTGTCGTACCAGACAGATACTGGCTAATCAAGGGATAGGTTTTGTAGAGGGAATAAGCCTTCTGGGCAAGCAAAACTTTGCAACCTGCTTTTTCTTGAACTTCATGAAGAATTTTACAGTTAGATTCTAAACGGGCTAAGTCAATGATGTAAGCTGGTGTTGGTACTTGTTCTAGCTTCATTAGTCCACCATTTGTGGATTTTCAACCACAACCCATGGCAAACCATACTCATTCAAAGCTTCCATGAATGGATCTGGATCCAATTCTTCAAGGTTATACACTCCAGCTTGTTTCCAAGTTCCGTTCATAACCAATTTCGTTCCAATCATGGCTGGAACGCCTGTCGTGTAAGAAATCGCTTGTGAACCAACTTCTGCATAACATTCCTGATGGTCGCAGACATTGTAGATGTAGATGGTCTTTTCAACGCCATCTTTGACACCTGTAAAGATACATCCGATATTGGTTTTACCAACAGTGCGTGGACCAAGGCTGGCTGGATCTGGAAGCAAGGCTTTTAAGAATTGAATCGGTACTATTTCTTGGCCGTTGAAGTTAATGGCATCCGTACGAAGGAGCCCTACATTTTCCAAGCATTTCATGTGCGTTAGATAAGATTGACCAAAAGTCATAAAGAAACGAATGCGTTTAACGCCTGGAATGTTCTTAGCCAATGATTCAATTTCTTCATGGTGAAGGAGATACATGTCTTTTTGTCCAACTTGAGGGAAATCGTACTCGCGCTTGATAGACATGGCTTCAACTTCGACCCATTTTCCATCTTCCCAGTAAGAACCTGGCGCAGAAACCTCGCGTAGATTGATTTCTGGGTTAAAGTTTGTCGCAAATGGATAACCGTGGTCACCACCATTACAGTCTAAAAATGTCGATATAATGGATTTCATCAAAATAGTGTTTGAGAGCATAGGCTGAAAAGACACTGGTCACACCTGGGTCAAAAACCAGAACCAAGCAGAGCGGTCAAGCCAGCTTCTTTTGAATTTTTTTCCTGATAAGCCCATTGCCATGAGTAGTCAAAGTAAGCTGTAAAACCAAGTTCTTTACAACGTTTCTCATAGATGGCACGCCATTCAGGGTCTTCTGTATCCTCTGCTTCGTAGTTGGCTGTATCGATATAGTGAACACCTGTTGCCAAACAAGCATCCATAATGGTTAAATCTTGATAAGGCAGAGCTACGTTCAAAACAGCTTCTGGTTTATAGCTTTCAATCAGGGCAATCACTTCTTCTACCTTGTCAGCATCAAGAGCAGCTGTCTCAATCTTTGTACTTGTTTTGCCTTCCAGTTTAGCCTTCAAGTCATCACATTTTGACTTGGTACGGCTAGCAATCATAATCTCTGCAAAGGTTTCGCTATCTTGACAAATCTTTGAAATAGCAACTTGGGCAACTCCCCCACATCCAATAACTAGTAAACGACTCATTTTTTTCCTTCCTCTTCTTCTAAAATGTCCTCAACATACTTGGGCAACATAAAGGCTCCCACGTGTAAGTTTGCAGTGTAATATTCTGTGAAAAGCTGGCGTTTTTTCCAGCCTTCCTTGTCAAAATCCTTGACAGGGTGGTATTTTTTCGATGCAAATCCAAACAACCAATAACCAGCAGGGCTAGTTGGGATGTGGGCCTGATAGACCCGACTGATTGGAAAGGCTTGATTGACCTTGCGGTGCATGCTTCGACAAGCTGACTCATCTTCGTCAAAGAAGGGACTACCATGCTGGTAAATCATGATGCCGTCTTCTTTCAAGGCTCTATAACTGTTGCCGTAAAATTCCTTGGTAAAGAGCCCTTCCGTATGTCCAAATGGATCTGTCGCATCGTTGATGATAATATCGTAGTCATCTTCACAGTTTCGCAAAAATCGTAGTCCATTTTGGTAGTAAATAGTAACACGAGGATCATCTAGCCCTGAAGCAAAATCTGGGAAATACTCACGACAAACCTCAACTAGCATCTCATCTGGTTCCACAATATCGATTTGCTCCAGTTCAGGATAGAGTGTTAATACTTGAGCAACACCACCGTCACCACCCCCAATAACCAAAACTTTCTTGGGATTGGGATGCACAGCCATGGGAACATGAACGGTCATTTCATTGTAGACAAAATCATCAGCATCTGAGAACAAGACGTGCCCATTTAAAATCAAAATCTTTCCAAAAGCTGGTGTATCCAAGACTTCGATATCCTGCCATTCACTTTTACCAGCGTAGAGTTGCTTGGCTGTTCTCAGGGACAATTTCACATCTGGAGTATGAACTTCAGAAAACCATAAATCCATCTAGTTCTCCTTTCTCTTAATGACGTTGATGTGATTGACCTCAGGATCTTCCGTCCCTTGGAGGGAACAACCACGTTCCTTGGCAAATTGGATATAATCGACAATTTCTCGTGTAATGCGTTCACCAGGAGCCAAGATAGGGATTCCTGGTGGGTAACACATAACAAATTCTCCACAGACTTGTCCAACAGATTCGTCTAAAGACAAACTTTTTCTCTCTGAATAGAAGGCTTCCTGAGGAGATAAACCAACTCGGGCTGAATATATTCTCCAGCTATCAAGTCCTTCCCATCTCGTGAATAGAGTCTCTTGATATCTGCTAAAGCACCAACTAATCGTTCAATGTCTTGGATACGGTCACCAATCGAAATATAGGCCAAGATATTGCCAATATCACCAAACTCAATCTGAATGTCGTATTCGTCTCGTAAGAGGTCATAAACCTCGATACCTGTTAAGCCAATACCCTGAGTATAAACGGACAGCTTGGTCACATCAAAATCGCAAACGGACACTCCGTCTATTAACTCTTTTGAGTAGGCATAGTAGCCACCGATAGCATTGATTTCACGACGAGCATACTCTGATAACTCAATGACCTTCTCAAACGACTCTTTACCACGAAGAGCCAAGTTGCGACGTGAAATATCCAAACTAGCCATCAACAAGTAAGAGGCGGATGTTGACTGGGTTAGGTTTATAATCTGACGAACGTATTCAGGATTCATCTGCTCCCCGATTAAAAGAAGCGAACTTTGTGTCAAACTCCCACCAGACTTATGCATGGAAACTGCTGCCATATCAGCACCTGCATCCATAGCAGAAATTGGAAGTTTATCAGTAAAATGTAAGTGTGCTCCGTGGGCTTCATCCACTAAAACCAGCATGCCAGCTTCATGAGCCATTTCCGTTAAACCCTTGAGGTCTGAACAAATTCCATAGTAAGTAGGATTGTTAATCAAAATGGCCTTGGCATCTGGATGCTCCTTAATTGCCTGCGCTACTCGGTCATTTTCAAGACCTAAAGCGATACCAATCTTAGGATCCACACTCATCTCGATATAGATGGGAATAGCACCACATAGAACCAGCGCATTGATAGCAGATTTATGGACATTACGTGGCAAAATAATCTTATCTCCAGCCTTGCAGGTGGAAAGAATCATAGTCTGCACCGATGAAGTTGTTCCACCAATCATGAGAAAGGCATGACTAGCCCCAAAAGCATCTGTAGCCAGCTCCTCTGCATCCCGAATAATCGAAATGGGGTGACCAAGATTATCCAAGGGTTTCATAGAATTGACATCAATGCCAACACATTTTTCACCTAACAGTTCGACAAGTTCTGGATTTCCCCGTCCGCGCTTGTGACCTGGAACATCAAAGGGAACAATCCTTTCTTGCGCAACTTCACCAAGGCCTCATAAATTGGGGCTTGGTTTTGATCTAACTCTTTCAAGACATACTCCTTTACTGTATTTTTAGCGCTTCAAGAAGACGAAGACGACTAAAGGTTGACTCATGAAAAAAGAGCAGGTTTTCACCTGCTCTGCAATCTTCTGACGTTTTTATGTTTGTTTCTGTTGAGTATGTCTGTTCCCGATGTTTCCAAACTCTCTAGTAGCAAATATTACGTACTTTATTGATCGTTTCACAAGATGACGTGTGCTTTCACCACACTAAAAATTTATGAATTAGGACAAGTGTCCTAACATCAACTTATAAAAGTAGGCTTTTAACCCTATCAATAATGTGGTTTTTCAACCACGCTTCGGCATTCAACCCTGCCTGTCCGTAGGCATTTTTTACTCGGGTTTATATTTGCTAGAAAACATCATCTCATTTTTCTAAGCTTTATTACTATATCATACTTCCAACACTCTGTAAAGTACTTTTTTTGAAAAAAATATCTATTTTTTTGTTCGGAAAAAAATAATATTTTATATAGATTTGTATAAGTTTAATAGTGTGAAAAACGGATATAAAAAAGAACTAGTCCACTAGTTCTTTTTAAATGTATCTTAACGATTAATGGTAACAGAAAAACGATAGCCATTTAATTGTATAAATTTCACCAAAACGAATAAAAGCAGTTCGTTTATTAGCATTGGCAAAAAAACATGCTTTTTTTCAAGCAATACAAGTAGCTCATTGAGAATAAGCGAGCCACTCATTAATCAGACTAGCGACTTCTCTAGGTGCTTCAGTATAAAAGCTCATGGCCAAAGTTCTCTAGAAAAAAATAGTATCAAAAATAATCTGGCAATTCTTTTTAAGGCTTCTCTCTCCATGTAGCTTCATTAGAATAGCAAGGACTGATAAACAAGGTATCTCCCACTTCTCTTTTAAAAGCTTGTATTTTCCTCCGTAGGCGGAGTATCGCTTCTATATTTTCATAGTTTATAGATAACTCATATCTATTATACTCAGAACTCCAGTGATAGGACTGTCTTACGGCTTTCTCCATATTTTCTGACCAATGCTTTGCTTCAGATTTTTCTTTAGAAATAAGAACATCTAAGTCCGAAATAATTTGAGATTTGATATAGTTTTTAGTTTCCTCTAATTCCACATCTAAAGTTAAGATCTTATCTAAATCTAGATAGCCACCATCCAAAAAGAATCAGTTTTTTCACTTCTTGAAATTCCGATGCGAGATAACGAGCCAAATCTCCTCCAAGAGAATGGCCTATCAGACAAATAGATTCTTCCTCTTCTATCGATTTTTTAAACCATGATTTCAATTCTGTTTCATCTCGAAGATGCTTTTCATATGGATTTAGAAAGTAAACCTGCGAATCTAGTTCTTGAAGAAAATCCTTGCTATGATAGACATTGCTTCCCAAACCGCCAATAAAAAATGTTCTCATCCAATTACTTAATACTATGTTTATTCATCTTTTGTTCAAAGATAGTTGTGATAATCTGACGTAATTCTTCGCGTTCTTTTTCTGGAATTTCGCCACTTGTTTGAGCTGCAGCGTAAAGTTCAGGGTGTTCAATTGAAATGCGTTTAATCGTACGTGTCGTAGCGTGTTTTCTGACGAAAAATGGGATTCGCTTAATCAAGTCTTGTGGTACTAGTGCAAGAATTTTCTCAGCAGTTTCCTTGTCACTAATCTTAGACGTCGTAAGCCCCTTCTTAATCATTTCTTGTTCTTTTTCTGTAAAATCTTTTAATTCCATTCGATTAGTCCTCCTATTTTCTCTAAGTTAAATTATATATCATTTGTAGCAAGACGACAAATAGTCTGTTTGTAAAATGCTCTCTATATTACAATTTTCCTGTCGCTCATGATTGCTCTTTAATGAAAAATCACAAATCCATTTGGAGAGATGACAAGCTGATTTTCCAATTCTTGGCAATTGCTTGCTAGTGCTACTACTTCTTTCTCTAAAAGATAATCATCTTTTGATTGATTAAAGATGGCTTTAAGGACCCGGCCTTCGTATGTCCATTCCAGAGCTAATACATCTTGTTTGATTTCTTTTAGGCTATACTTGCCATGCGAAATGATTGCTGACGCGTGTTTGCGAATATTGATTAGATTCTTCATGAAATTCAGCATATCATTATCACTTGAGACACGTTCCCAAGGCATACAACGACGACAATCTGGATCTGGTCCTCCTGTCAAGGCTAGCTCGGTTCCGTAATAAATGCAGGGGGTTCCTTTTTGTAAAAAGAGAAAGGCTAGAGCTGATTTGACCAGTTGAACATCCTCATTGGCCGTCCACAAGATTCGCTCTGTATCATGCGAATCCAAGAGATTAAACATAACTTCTGAAATCTGCTGCTTGTAATACATAGATTGGCCATTGATTTCATCGATGAACTGGTCTGTCTTCTTAACTCCTCGTAAGAAATAGTCCTTGATGCTATCAGATAAAGGATAATTCATGACCGCGTGGAACTCATCTCCATTTAGCCAAGGCTGAGACGTATGCCAGACTTCTCCTAAAATATAAAGATCAGGCTTTTTAGCTAGAACTGTCTTGCGAAAATCCCTCCAAAACTGATGGTCAATCTCATTAGCCACATCCAAACGCCAAGCATCGATATCAAACTCTTCAATCCAATAAGTCGCAACCTTTAAAAGATAATCCTTGACCTCTGGATTAGCTGTATTTATCTTAGGCATATAGTCCTCGAAACCAAAAGCGTGATAAGGTAGTTCCCTCTTATTAGCTATCTTTTCAGTAGTCACTGGGAATTGTTGAATATGGAACCAATCCTTATAAGCAGACTGTTCACCATTTTTGACAACATCTTGCCATTGAGGCGATTGCGAACCAATATGGTTAAATACAGCATCCAGCATGACTTTCATGCCACGCTGATGAGTTTGCTCGACCAGCTCCCGAAAGTTTTCCTTGTCTCCAAAATGACAATCAATTTCAAAATAATCCGTCGTATTGTACTTATGATTGCTCGTGGATTCAAAGATAGGACAAAGATAAAGTCCAGTAATACCCAAGTCTTGCAAGTAATCCAGATGGTCAATAATCCCCCTGTAAATCACCACCAAAGAAATCATCACTCTGAGGTGTGATAGATGAATCCCAGTCTAAAGTCCCTTCTGGGTTTAATAGAGCATTTCCATTGGCAAATCTCTCAGGAAATATCTGATACCATACCGTATTTGAAACCCAGTCAGGAACCTGGCATGCATCAATCTCATGAAGATAGGGCAACTTAAATCCATTCCCAATAGCATGAAGATTTTCTAGAGAATTTTCCACACACCCTTTATCACCATACAAAATACTTTGACTTTCTGTATCCGTGAGTTCAAAGAGATACTGGATACGTGCAAAGTCGACGGACACTTCAACCTGCCAATAATCAAATAAGGTATCAGAAGTTATTTTGGCCATTTCTTTTGTATCCTGATAAAACTCCTCCATAAAGATAAAAGTGTCCCCATAATGCAAGTTGATGCTTTCAATATCCCCTTTCTTAGTTCGAATCCGAATATGAAGTTTCTTATTCTTGTAAAGATAGGCATACTCCGACTCAGTCCTATGGTAAATAGCACTTAATTCCATCAATTTGGCTCCTAATTTACTTGATTGCATTTGCGACGCAAACGTTTTCACAATTGTTAATCTAGTATACTACTTTCGTATTTTATTTGCAAGGTTTGTCCATAGTTTCGAATGGTTTGATTCTATAAATAAAAAAGCAGCCAGTCTTACAACTTGCTACTTTTCAAATGATGATTTACAAATGTCTTTCCAGCCACTCAATTTTTTTTAAATCCTTATTGTTATTATGATTATTTCGATAAGAATCTTGGGAAGAAGCCTTGTAAATACTTAAAAACTGTTCCAAACTTGGAACTCGAAAAGTGATGTTTTCGAGATGAATCAGCTCTATATCCGATTCCGAAACTCCTGCAAAATCAGGTAAAGAATCGATACTTCCATACTCAACACTCAGACCATCTTTTTGGAATTCATGCTCATGAATATCTATTAAGGCATAGCCTAAGTGTTTCATCACTTTCATTATCTTGTCCCACTCATAAATTCTGAGATGATCAGGTGCTTCCCAACCTCTAGGATCACCAGGCACATGAATGTCAATATCAGACGGCCTCCATTCTTCATTTGAACGGTATTCAAAACCCAAGGACCCCATGAGCGTCGGTGTGATTCCGATTTGGTTTAAATGAGAACAAATTGTTCGAAATTCATCAAATAGAGAATTCATTCCTCCTCCAATCGTTGGTATAGAATTTAATTTCGTTGTGAATAATAAACTAATTTTTACCTTCTACTCTTTCGGTTTTGAAAATACTTCTACTCGCTGAGCTAGGACTTTGATTTCTACAGGTAGGTTATCTGATTTATCGCCGTCAACATCTGACTCCAATTCACTATCTGAAGAGATCTTAATATTACGCGCTCTGATATACTCAATATTATCATTGCCCACAACATCTCCTTTTAGTAAATCAGGAATGACGGATAATTTGGAGAATAGAGACGCATCTTTCAGAATCAAAATGTTGGCATAGCCATCCTTATTTTCCTCAAAGATTTTCTTATCAGCGAAATAATTTGTCAAAAGAACCAAAACATGACTAGCTTCACCAACATAATTTCCATTTTCTGTCTCAACCTTAATATTAAAGACCTGATCCGTCATGACAGACTTCATGGTATTTACAGCATAGGCAAGAATACCAAATTTTGTCTTGTCCTCAATTTCAACATTGTGAATCGCCTCAGGAAGTGAACCGATACTAAAGATATAGCCAAAATAGTTATCATTTGCTTTACCGATATCAATCTTATTGGTTAAGTTGAAATCCAGTTCATCAATTGCGCCATCGATGTCTTGATTGATTTCCAACAGTTTTGTAATGAGGTTACCCGTACCCCCAGGGATAATACCCAACTTAGGAATGTAGTCTCTCTCAGCAATACCCGAAATGACTTCGTTGACAGTCCCGTCTCCACCAAACACAACCACTGCATCGTACTGCTCACGAGAAGCTTCTTCAGCAAAATGTGTTGCATCCAAAGCTTTTTCGGTAATTTTGGTTTCTACGTGCTCAAAGTATTCTTTTGCTTTATTCTCCAGCTTTTCTTTGTAATCCAAAGCCTTCTCGCCACCAGAAGTAGGGTTGATAATTACCATTGCTTTTTGCATTGATTTTCTCCTTAATATTCGTTAGAAATTTTTATATTTCATTATATGAAACTAAATGTACCCCTATTATACAATGAAAATATAGAAAAGAAAAATCTGACGTACTGGAGATTAATACGCTTTTATTCTATTTTCCCATCTAATGACTACATCCTTTAAGGGGTCATCTAAGTAAGAAAAGGCTTTATCTTTTATCCAATCAGGAATACCATAACCTGCCTCTGCAATGCTACCAGTTATTGCAGCAAGTGTATCACTATCGCCACCAAGAGAAATGGCATTCCTTATCGCATCTTCGAAATCTGTACTCTCAAGAAAGGCGATAATGGCTTGAGGGACAGTTTCTTGACATGTTTCGTTAAAATGATAGTTAGGGCGAATTTCATCTAAAGTTTGAGATAGATTGTAGCTGTATTCCTTCTCTATATAATCCTTAATCCGTCTTTTACACTCTGTAGGATTGTCATTAATTGGTTGCTCGTATTCTCTACAATAACCACCAAAGTAAAAACGACAAAGAAAGATAGCATCAGCTGTAGCCATTGCACCTTTAATACCTTCTGGATGATTATGAGTTACCTATGCAGAAAGACTCGCAAGTCCTCTAGATGATGGACACATACCAGTTCTCGCATAAAAACCACAGTCCGTGACCCAAGCACATGGAGAAACACGCATAGCCGAACCATTCCCAAAGCTATTGTAAGGTTCACGGTTATCGCTCTTTAGCCATGTATTAAACCGAGCACCGTAATCAGCATTCGGATAAAGTCTGCCATATTTCTTCATCGCGTCAATGAAATCGTCTTTTTGTCCCCCATTCATGATGGCTTCTGCCACAGCACAGGTCATAACCGTATCATCCGTGAAAAAACAATCCTCACGAAATAAAGGAAAATTCTTCGTTTTGATATTGTTCCATTCGTAAACAGAACCGACAATATCTCCAATAATTGCTCCAAGCATAAGATTCCTCCATGTGAACTATTGGTTTAGACTGATTTTTCTACTTCCCATACTCTTTTATTTTATCAGCATATTCAGTCAAAAGGTTTTTTGAATAAATTTTTTCATTACTTGAATTTCTAACTTCTTTCCAAAGAATAGATGCAACTTTTAACTTGTTTGAGTAGTTACGACTATTTTCGTCTGCACAGAAGTCCTTTAAAAATTGGTTCCATTGACAAACTGAATGATCATACTTGGCATAATCTGAATTTCCATAATAAACTTTTAGCATATCTTGGATTGTAAAACTCAAATCATTTTCTCTTTTTACTTTTCTCCAAGCAGTCGCCATATCAGCAGTAAATTTAAATGGGGAAACCTCTGTTAAAGTTGAGAAATATTCTCTAAAGTTTGCATTAAAGGAGAATCCACATTCAAGTAAGGGCGTATCTAAGGCAACGACTTCTACTTGTTTCTTTTTCCTTTTTATTGATGATTTTTTAATCAAATTCCCCTTAAAGTACTGCTCAATAATATGATTGAGTTCTTGTTTAGTACCCCTATATTCAAGCCCTAATGACTTGCATATCTGTGAAAGTTCATCACGGTACCAATAGTATTTATTGAACTCATCAAAGGATGCTATTTTATCAAACTCAGGTCTGCTTTCTATCAATATAACACCTCCTTAAAACCAATTTAGGTTGTCATCTCAAAATAATGGAGTTTTAGTTTCTTTATTTTGAGGATTAGCTACGTTTCACTAACAAACTCACACACTCGACGTGTGCTGAGAGCTTTCTTCTATACTAATAGACGAAAGGGTGTGAAAATGATTTTTAAATGATACTGTGGAACGGAACAGTAGCCCTAGTATTGACTACTGTCGTTTCTATTCATATTGGCTATTCTAGGACTGAGATGAAAAAATCTATAAATGCTCAGAATAAAATTGAACCCGCAAATCTCCCCAAAACAATGGTGAGTCATGTACTTGTATTATTCCGAAAAAATACACCTCTGGTGCAGTGAGACAAATTGGTGTATCTTATAGTGGCTTCGTAGATGAAAGCTATACTCTACTATCACTCTTTGATGATGTAGAACAAATTGAAAAAGATAATAGACTTCAGACAGCTATTGATGTTGTCAGGGAACAGTTTGGTTTTTTTAGCTATACAAAAAGGAACCGTCCTAACTGAAGGTTCCAGAAATATTGAACGCAGTAAACTTATCGGTGGTCATTCCGCGGGTGGATTGGAGGGATTAAAATGAAACAAGAAAAAAATACAGTACAATTTTCAGAAATCCGTAGCAAAGGATGTAATGATATTGAAATGCTTGAAAGATTTTTTTACATGGAATCGTTGAAACAGCAACTTCAAAAACTTCGTCAGAGAAAAACTCAAAACAACTGAAATATCGATACGACTAGTACATGCTAAATCTGAAAACCGATTACCATTGGAATTTACATTTAGCATTAAGCCAACAAGCTCATCTGTGATAATCTATACTGAGGTAATCAATCGCTTTAAAGAATGTTACACAGGTGGGGGAATTCAAGGTTTTACGATTCAATTTGATAAAAAAATACCCTTGCCTCTGCATAGAAAAGGATTTGATATGATTGACCGTTCATATTTACCATTTCAATCAGCAAGAGAGTACCAGGATACAAAGATGCAAAAAAATGGATGGGCTTTTTTTCCTATCTGAACATGCATCAGCACTCTCTGATGATACAAACAAAGTAACGTACATGTCTGACTTATCACTAGAGAAGAAATTATTACTCCTCAGTCAAGTATACGCCGGGCAGCTACGCACACGCATTCAAGTGATTGAAAAAACAAGCGTGTTTCCTACACTGGAACAATACCAAGTCTGACCAAAGATTTCATTTTTGATAAAAAAACTACAACAGGTCACATCAATTTGAAATTAAAAAGACATTATTAGTATTGAACTTGTCGAGGAGGTGCTCTATGAATCAGCTTTGAGTTTCAGCGTAATCACCTACAAATGGACTATTATAGCGAGAGCTACCAAGATTTTGAACGTGACTTCTACCGCTACTCTAACATGAATATTCCATTGACCTTCCTAACTGATGATATCCTAAAAAAACAATGGCGACTTCACGTAAGAATTACTTTGTCCTCAATAAGGAAAAAGTCCAGAGATAACCGCGATCACTTCTTCATATTTGAAGTAAGTACCGTAGATGAGAATCCGCTAATCTATCATTATACATATAAGAAAAACTACAATATATTTAGCAGAAAAAAATAGGAGCAGTTCAATTGACTGTTCCTATTTTTTTAATATTCATAAAATCTAAAGTCTTTATACTCTTTTAACAATGGAGTCGCCAACCAGAACAGACTATACTGACCAGCGACTACCTTAAATTTAATGTTTCAGATTTATTTTCTTATCTCTAATTTCATAAACTACATCTGCTACATTTTTCGAGTAATCGTTTATCGTGGGTGATAAACACGATAGTTCCGGTGTACTCCTTCATTAGTATTTCCAAAGCCTCTAAACTTGGTATGTCAAGGAAGTTACTGGGTTCATCCATTATTAGGATGTTATATCTACCCATGAGCATTTTAGCAAGCAACAATTTTATAATTTCTCCACCGCTTAAAAACAGATAAACTTTTTTTCCAATATCGTTCTGTTTGAACCCCATAGATGCTAGCACTGAACGAATTTCTGATATATTGTAGTCACAATCCTTCTGCATAAACTCCATAACATTCTGATTACTGTTGTACTTGTAACCATTCTGTGCAAAGTAACCTATTTTTTTGCCTTAGGCGAAATAGAAATTCCTTCTTCATGGTTTAAGATCATTTGGATTAAAGTTGTTTTTTTCCGATTCCATTACCACCAGTTAACGCCACTTTTTGCTCCTAACGGAATTTGAAAAAGATGCATTTTTCAAACAGAGCCTTATCCCCAAATACTTTATTAATTTCTGCACCGACTATAGGGTATGGATTATGGAGCTCCAATGCTTTTACTTTTGCCTGAAACGAATTCTGCGAATGCCTTCCGAGCTTCTACTTTTCCTAAGGCCGCAATCCTGTGCTCTAGGGTTTTAGCAGCATTATACATCTTTTTTTCCTTACTTCCTATTGATTTTTGATGAGCTAAACGCCCTCCGTCTTCAGTACTTTTTTTCTTTGAAGAACCTTTTTGCCTTCTGTTCTATTTTACGAGCCTGTTTTCGCTTTTTCCTCCGCAGCCCTTTTCCAATCGGGCACGTTCCGCAATAAATTGTTCGTATTCTGCAGCTTGGCTCTTACGTTCTTCCTCTTTCTGACGAAGATAATCAGAATAGTTTCCCCAATACTCAGTGATTTTTGCCATCTTTCAGTTCCCATATTTTATCTACTATTTCATCAAGAAAAATAGCGGTCATGGCTAATAACTAACAGTGCACCTGTAAAAATATTTTAGCTGTCCTATTAGAAAAATCAATTCCTTCACGGTCTAAAATGGCTCGTAGGTTCATCCGCTAAAAATACCATGAACCTGTGCCGATAAGGCCTGTGCTATTTTAAGCCTTGTTTCTTCACCACCGCTCATAGTCTGTATATTTAATTGCTCAACACCTAGCTTGCCTACAAGTGCAAAAATCTTTTTTTCCTCCTGCAGAGTTACTTCGTCCAACTGGGGAATATAGGCAAGTTCACCCAGACGATTCATTTTACATCCTGGGGGAGTTAATTCTCCTAAAAGTACCCTGAGTAAAGTGCTTTTTCCAGCACCATTTGCTCCTACTAAACCAATACGGTCATAATCATATACTTCTAATTCATTTATATCTAAAACATCGCGTCCTTTGAATTCCACACGAATGTCTTTTGCTTTTAATATTAATTCCATAACATTTCCTCCAATATTGTTTATTTTAAATCTAATTTTCTAACCTCAGTTATCATTTGGCAAACTATAGCAATGCCAATAATTAAAATACCTGATAGTAAAAACCAATGATTTACACCGATTTTATCAGCAAAGAATCCAGAAAGAATTAACCCAATTGGCATAGCAAGTGACATGATACTTCCGATCAAAGAAAATACACGTCCTAAATATTCAGGCTTAATTTTCTCCTGAAAAAGAGCTGTTTGCACACCGCTATAAAATGGCACCGAAAGCCCCATTATTGCACAGCAAACTACGAATATTACAAATCCATTTGGAGGAAGTATTCCCGAAACGGCTAAACTGGTCCCCATTATAAAAAATGAACTTGTTATTAGTAATACATGCTTTTCGAAGCCCCCTAATCTTCCTAATAATAAGCCTCCTGCTAGCATCCCAAATGCAAAGGAAATTTCCGTAATAGAAATATGCACAGGCGTTCCATTAAAGTGTTCCATGCTTATTAAAGGAAATAGTGCATTGATTGGCATATAAACAAAAAGTATATAGTGTTCCTAAGAGTAATAAGGCAAACAATCCTTTGTTTTGTCTCAGAACCACAACTCCTTCTTTTCATCTCCCTTATGAAATTTGGTTCTAAACTTTGCACTTGATTACCCAGCTTAGGTATACGTACAATTGCTACCGTAATAGATGCAATCACAGCACCCAATACGTCGATGGCAATAATAGCATTTAAATCCCAAACGGAGTATAAGAGTGCTGCAACTGCCGGACTAACAATATAGCTTATAGACTGCAAAGACTGACTATAGCCTGCGCATTTCGTTAGCTGTTCTTCTGGTACTAAAAGTGGTGTAACCGCATTGAGTGCTGGGGTATGAAAAAGCTGTTCCAATGCTACGGATAAACAATACTATCATAATCATCCAGACAGGTAGCTCCATACAGAATGCAACAATAGCAAGCACTGCACCAGCTGCTGCGATAATTAAATCGGCACCAATCATTATCTTCTTCCTATCATGACGATCCACTAGCACACCAATGGCAGGTCCCAAAAATCGCATAGGGTAAAAAAACCTACTAATGAAGCCATAGACAAGACCATCGCAGATCCTGTTTTTTTCTGTAAGGTAAAAAAATAATCGCCATTTCCAGGATGGCACTAGTGATTAATGATACTGCTTGCCCTGCCCATATTGCATAAAAATTTTTCGTTTCCAATTGTTGTATTTTTTTCCATTTATATTATCTCCTGCATATTATTTTGCTTGAATTTCTATTTTTGAATAGCATTCTAGGCAATAAAAATGCAGGCCAAAACCCCACAATGTGGCTTTTTGGTCTGCATACATACAATTTGGAAACATTCATATTAAAGACATAGTTAAATAAAGGTATAGTTAAATAATCAATATCCTCACTGTAACTAATGAATGCTCAATATCGTATAAATAAGCACAACAAAAAAAGCCTATCATCGGGTATAGATTCTGCTTTTTTTATTGCCAGCTTATCTTAAACGCATTGAGGCTGTCATAGTTTCGGTTCCTCCCTACATCTTTGTTTATATCAATTTATAGTATAACACAAAAAGATGATATGTTCAATATAAAAAGTTATGGAATGAGACTCATACTTCCAATTCGATGCCAGATTTAAAGGATATGACGAAGTTTTCTTCATAGACTGTAACGCTCTGGATTATCTTCCTTAGTAGCAAGCGATTAGCTTTCACAAAATCTTCTGTTTGTAGTTTTAAAAATTCATCAGGATTTTCTAACTCAACCTCAAAATATTTCATTTTACATTCCTCATTTCATTTATTGATAAATTGAGTTTGCAAAAAAAGAGTGGACAATTTTTGTCTACTCTTAACCTTTAAAAATAGTTTTTTTTTAATCGATTTGAAGTTGCCTAAATTATTACTTATTCGGTAAAATGAAGTATTGCTTTCAACAGATTTCCTTCAACTACACTTCACTTGATTCAAACAAGGTGGGTACATTTCTATTCCCACAAACTCCTTGTCAATGGAAACAAACACGTACCCACAGGGTAAATGGAAATAGAAACTGATAATTTCTAGCTATCACTTCTACTCATTCCAAAAATTTTCTCACTCTGATACTTACCCACCATAAAGCAAAAAGCCTTGCAATCAAGGCTTTCATTATCCCTTTCGTTCAAAGGTTTCTAAGCTTTTACGAGCAGAGCGACACACTCAGCGGTTCGCTATCTCCGTTCTGTCTGCGTGCTAGCACTTGTCAATCACGGACAGCTATCGCATGGGCGGAAGTAAATGCTAATCTTCGTCGTTTTACTCCTTGACTAGCAAACTTACCGCCTCAACATGATGCGTTTGAGGAAAAAGATCAACCGGCTGTACTTTCTTCAATTCATATCCCAATTCTTGGTAGAGTTTGATATCACGCGCCATGGTTGCGACATTACAGGAGATATAGGCGATGCGATCTGCTCCTGTTTGGCTACTTGCCTTGATAAAGCTTTCGGTTAAGCCCTTGCGTGGAGGATCAACCAAAATAACGGTTGGTTGAATTCCATCTTTAAGCCAATTCTTCATAGCATTTTCAGCTGTATCACAGACATAGTGGGCATTTGAAATATTGTTCAGTTGAGCATTCTTCTTACTATTCTCAACCGCTTCTGGAATCACTTCAACACCGTAGACTTCCTTGACATGTTTCGCAACAGAGAGGCCAATCGTCCCAATACCAGAATAGGCATCAATAACCACGTCATCTTCTTTAATTCAGCAAAGTCAATGGCTGTTTGATAAAGTTTTTCAGCCATTTCAGTATTGACTTGGTAAAAAGCAGGTCCAGCGATTTGGTAGTCATTTCCCAACATCTGGTCAGTGATAAAGTCTTGTCCATAAAGCGTACGCCACTCCTTACCAAAAATAGCATTAGTGTTCTGGTCATTGATATTTTGCATAACAGACACAATCTCTGGGAACTGCTTGATGATTTGTTCAATCAATTGCTCCACACGAAAAACTTTGGGACGAGTTGTTACCAAAATAACCATGATTTGCCTTGAATAGTGGCCACGACGCACCACAAGATTCCGAATCAAGCCAGATTGTTCCTTTTCATCATAAGGTTTCAAATCATAACGACGGAGCAAGTCGCGTAGGACTACTACTACCTCATCAATCACGGAATTTTGGATAAAGAAATCTTCTAGAGGCATGAGGTCATGGGAATTCTTACGGAAAAATCCTGTTTCCAAGACACCATTAACACGACGAACAGGCACCTGCGCCTTGTTGCGGTACTTGACTGGATTTTGCATACCAAGCGTTTCAGTAACCTCTACATCAGCAATTCCAGCAATCTTGTAGAGACTGTCCTTGACTTGCTTGGTTTTAAATTTGAGCTGTTCTGGATAGGCAAGATGCCCTAAATCAGCGATTCCTGAACGCAGGTAAGCCAAATCTACGTCTTGGTTACGGTGTGGTGATTGGACAAGGTATTCTTCAACTTTACCAAAACCAATCTTCTTGTTGACTTTAAGGACACGCATGAGGATTTTTTCACTCGGTAAAGCATTCTCTACAAAAAAGACCAAACCATCTACTTTGGCCACTCCTGCACCTTCGTGGGTCAAATCAACAATTTCAACTTCTACAATATCATTTTTCTTTAACATTCTCTTCTCTTTCTATTGGCCGACAAAAAAGACGGCAACGTTACGGTTACCATCTATTATACCATGAAACTTCTTAAGAACCAAAACTCTTGAAGAAGTTGACAATGGCTTGCCAGAGGGAACTTAGGAAATTACCGCCGTCCTCTAGTGCCTTATCCGCATCAAAGTTAAGGTTGATATTTAAAACTGTCGCCAGCTTGTGAAACAATACTTTGTTTAAGGTCATTCAAGGTTTTAGTGAAATCTGCATTGCTGAGGATATCACTCTTTGAGAGATTCAAAGCAAAATTGATGATAATATTGATCTGGTTTCCTGTTATAACCTGATCAAGTTTGTAATTTTTCAAGGTATCTTCAACAATTTTGCGGACATCTTCCTCTGTCAGATTTCCCTTACTTTCTTTAGCTTTGGCGAGTCCTGACTTGATATCAGCTAGGGCAACATTTAATTTATTAGCATCATAGCCTGATTTGTCCTTGTTTTCAGCATTAATATCTGACAAAGCCTTTAGCTCTTCTTGAGCCAAGTCTTTATTGGCTTGTGGCACCTTTGCTCCATTAGCTTCTAGCGAATAATAAATCCCTGCTAAAGCACTCTCACCTGTAACTGGAATAGGGGCTGCTACAGTAATTTTGGCATGTTCCACTCCCAAGGTTACGGCTGCGTTTCGGTACATATCCTGAGTCACCTTAGTAATGTTTTCTGGTGTTTCAATCTTGACCTCAAGTGGCGACTTGTCACCCAGCTTTTGAATCTTGGCTGATGAATACAATTGTAAACTAGAGTCATTGGCCACATTCATAATCTTAGAATAGACATCAGGTGTCATTGTCTTGAGATCTTTGGTGTCTGTTGAGGCATTGTAGCCTAGTTTTTTTAGGGTTTGATTTTTTTGGTCTTCAGATAATGAAGAACCTAGGACATATTCAGGTTGGACATAGGTTTCATCGATGACTTTTTGAACATCTGTTGCTGCATGGACACTATTCATAGCTGTTACTGCCCACAAGACCGCAGCACTAGTCAGAAAGAGTTTCTTTCTCATAGGGAATTTCCTCCTTTACCTTTCTAGAGTAATATATCTATCTTAAAGAAAACTTATAACAAAAACACCTGGGCTAGCCAGATGTCGAAAAGAGAGTGAAACATTTGATAATATAAAGGTTGATTTGCACCTGTCTAGAATAATAATAGTTTCCTCCATTTACATAGAGTTCGGCTCCATGAAAAATGGAAATGGGGTGAATATAACTATAAGTCTTTCCAGTCGTATTACCCAGCAAGGGAGCAACAGTATCACGGGAGTACTGTTTGGCCAGTGCTAGGGTGTTTTCCTTACCATTTTGGGCGATAAAATCGATATAGGCAGGTCCAAAATTATAGGCTTGAACAGCCGTCCAGACATCTACCCCCTTCTTCTGGGCCAGATAGAGATTATCTGTCAGAGTTTGAACGCCTTGCCGAATGCTAGAGGCATTATCATTGATGGTATTGGTGGAACCACTTGCAGACTCACTAGACTGCATAACATCGCCTTCTTTTCCTTTTGTTTCAGTATAAATCATAGCGAGCACAAGCTCTTCGTTTGCTGGAGTGTCTTTTTCACTCAAAATTTCTCGCACCATGGGTTGATAGGTCATGACTTGCTTGACATCTTGGTGAACGCGGTAAGCTTTATATCCAGCAAAAAGGAAGACTGCTAGTACAAGCACTCTTCGAATTCGTTTAAACATTATTTACTTTGGATATCCTCGATATTTTTGATTAAGATAGAGTAAGTTCCATTGTCATTTTTGGATAAACTCAACAGACTCAGCATCTTGATAGACGTTATTGGGAACGATGAGCTCAATTCCATTTGACAAGGAGAGTTTTTGGTTTTCAAATTTCTTTAATTGGCGACTGGCATCAATTTCATCAAATTGAACTGGCTCTGGTACAGCTTCCTTTACTTGATCAATAAAGCTCAAACGAGCCGTCAGATTATTGTCAAAAAGGTCGTTGGCCAATTTTTCAGGTGACAATTCATTGCTTTCTTCTAGATTGTTGAAAATCGCTGATTTGACCTTGGATTGAAATTGAAAAATCATCTGTGTTAAAAAGTCTCAGCAATTCTCTGGGCCGTTTTTTCCAGTTCTTTGATAGATTTCTTAGGAGAAATCTTAGGAGCGACAGCAAGAAGATTATCTGAAAAATAGTTCAAGAAAGTCCCGTTGTACTTGATTCGTTTTTCAATCAGATGGTACTTACGGCTCTGAAGATTGACCACCAAGGCCTCGTCAGCACCCGTTCCAAATCCAGGCAGGTTATTCTGAGTTAGCTTGATTGGATTATCAACTTCTCCACCGAGGTGGGTCAAGGTCTCCCGCAGGGCAATTCGTAAGAAAGCAAAATGTTCTACACCTTCTTTAGAAAATTGCACAAAAATCAAGTCATTGGTCTTGAGATTTTCGGAAATACTGAACTCCTCTTTCCAGAGATTAGCCAGTGTTACTGATGTCTCCAACAAATCGTCTGTGATGTGATTGAAGAAGGGATTTTCTTCTTCGAAAATCCCAGTCTTAGCTTCATCTGAATACACACGTTCAATTTTTTTACGCAAGTATTCTTCGATTTTTGGAGTGATATTGAGAAACTTATCCGCTAGAAACAGCTCGGTATCATCCGGGCTAAACTGATGGATAATAGCTTTCTTAATATAAATGTCCATAAACGTTTTAGTCCTCGTATAATGGGAAGGCATCTGTTAATTCTTTAACTGCACTTCTCACTTCTTCTAAGACAGCTTCATTTCCTGCATTCTTGAGGGTTTTAATGATGAGCTCAGCCACTTTGCGACTTTCTTCTTCACCAAATCCACGTGCAGTAATGGCTGCTGCTCCGATACGAATACCACTTGTCTTGAATGGTGACAAGCTTTCGTAAGGGATTGAGTTTTTATTTAGGGTAATATTGACCTCATCCAGCAAGTTTTGAGCAACTTTTCCGTTTTCTACAACCTTAGTTACATCCACTAGGAAGAGGTGGTTTTCAGTCCCGCCAGAAATAATACGGAAATCAGAGTCTTGCAAGAAGACATCTGCCATAGCCTTGCTGTTCTTGATAACATTAGTAGCATATTCCTTGAAGGATGGATCTAATACTTCTTTGAAAGAAACAGCCTTAGCCGCCACAACATGCTCCAAAGGACCGCCCTGAATACCTGGGAAAATAGCTGAATTGATTTTCTTAGCAAGTTCTTCGTCATTAGTCAAAATCAAACCACCACGTGGTCCACGAAGGGTTTTGTGGGTCGTTGTTGTAGTGATATGAGCGTATGGCACTGGGCTTGGGTGGAGACCAGCAGCAACCAAACCAGCGATATGAGCCATGTCCACCATGAGCTTAGCTCCAACAGCATCAGCAATTTCACGGAATTTTGAAAAATCGATAATTTGAGAATAGGCTGAAGCACCTGCTACAATCAATTTTGGTTTGACTTCTTGGGCTTGTTTCAAGATAGCATCAAAGTCCAAGAGTTCCGTTTCAGTGTCCACACTATAAGACACAAAGTTATAAGTTTGACCTGAGAAGCTGACAGGAGCTCCGTGAGTCAAGTGTCCACCTGCTGCCAAATCCATACCCATAACGGTATCACCTGGCTCAATCAAGGCCATGTAAGCAGCACAGTTGGCTTGGCTTCCTGAGTGAGGTTGGACATTGGCGAATTTAGCACCGAAATTTCTTTTGCACGTTCAATGGCTAGAGTTTCTACTACGTCTACTACATCTGTTCCACCATAATAACGGCGTCCTGGGTAGCCTTCGGCGTATTTATTCGTCAAGATAGACCCTTGAGCTGCCATAACAGCCTTGGAAACTACATTTTCCGAAGCAATCAACTCGATATTGTTTTGTTGGCGTTCCTCTTCTTTGGCAATAGCATTCCAGAGATCAGCATCGTATGCTTTAAAATCATCTTTGTCAAAAATCATAGGTCTTCTCCTTTTATTGTGTGACTAGTCCATTAGTTTAATTTTCTAATAAGAAAATTAAACTAAAAGATGCGAATAAACCGTTTCTGCATTTTATCACAAGTATAACCAACTTTTTCATAAAATGCATGAGCACCCAGACGATGATCGGCAGAGTTTAAGCGGATAAACCCATAACCACGTCTTTTTGCTTCTTCTTCCAACCCTTGCAGTAAGCTTTTACCAATACCTTTACCTTGCGCTTGAGGTGAAACTGCTAAGGCTAAGATATTAAATCCTGCTTTAGAATAGAGGGATTCGTAAACTTCAGCGTGGACATAACCAAGTAAGACATGACTAGCTGCCTCCTCATAGCCAAGAAGGAAATGATGGGAATTCTGAGATAGTCTAGCTAATTGACTAGCCGTTTCCTCTGGACTAAAAGAATAGCCCAAAGCTTCTTGGTTAATGTCACATATAGCTTTCACATCAGTTTCTCTTAAATTTCTTAGCATCTCATTCCTCCTCAAAAGAAATCTCTGGCAACCGAGCAAGAATATCATCTCGCTTAATGGCCCCTTGGCGTAAGATTTTCACCTTGTCTCCAGACAAATCCAAAATAGTTGAATCCTGTCCAGTTAGAAAAGCATCGTCTTCTAGCCCCAAAACCTCTTGGTCAAAATCCTCTAGAATTTGAGCAAAGGTCACTCCACTAGCCCGACCTGAGATATTAGCAGACGGTCCAATCAGAGGACCTGTCTCTCGAATCAAATCAAGGGTAATGGGATGACTAGGCATCCGAAATCCTACCGTTGCAAGGCCAGAATTGACCCAATAGGGAACTCGGTCATTGGCTTCGAGTATAATGGTCAAGGGACCTGGTAAAAAGGTCTCTACAAGTTTTTGTAGATAAGTTGGCTGATTCTTAGAAAAGTGCAAGATGTCCTCTAAAGAGGCGATATTGAGGTTAAGCGCCTTGTCTCTTGGACGACGTTTAAGTTGGTAAACATGGTCAACTGCTTTCATCTAAGGCCTTAGCAAAAAGACCGTAAACTGTCTCTGTAGGCAGAACGACAGCTCCACCATTTTCCAACTCTTGTCTAATCCTGTCCATCATCAACTACAACCATCCTATCTTGACTAAACTGGTCCTTGAGCGTTCGTACTCGTTTTTCAGGAAGCTGTTTCCTAAAGAGTTCGGGAACACTTTGACCTTGCTTGTATCCAATTTCAAGGTAAATCTTACCACCATCTTTGAGATAGTCTTTTACATCTTCCGCAATTCTACGGTAAATAGCTAGACCATCCTCGTCTGCAAAGAGAGCTAGATGAGGTTCTGAATACAAAACATTCAAGCCGACCTCTGACGCATCTTCACGAGAGATATAGGGTGGATTGGAAACAATTATATCATATTTTTCAGAAATTTCTGTAAAACAGTCAGATTTTTTTAAAAAATAATTGAAGATTTTGATTTTTTTAGAATTTTCACTAGCTACATCTAAAGCATTTTTGGGAAATATCTGCTGCTGTCACTGACCAAGCTGGTCTGTTTTTTGCTAGAGCGAGAGCAATAGCTCCACTACCTGTACCTATATCCAAAAACTGATAGATTCATATCAGGATTTTCAGCCAGGATAAGCTCCACCAACTCCTCTGTTTCTGGACGAGGGATCAATACTCGCTCATCAACTTTTAACTGCATTCCATAAAAATCTGTCTGTCCGATGATATACTGTGCTGGCTTGTGATCTGTTAACTGTTGGAAAATTCCTTTTACAAATACTTCTTCCTCTTTCGTCACTTCCTGCTGGAGGGCAAAAACAAAATCTGTAAAAGAGATATTTTTTAGGCTACGATAGACAAAAGAGAGGCTTTCAGCTTCCTCTCCTTGTCTTATCAACTCTTCTTCAAAAATCTGAAAATAATTGAGCTAATTTCATTATTTATTTAATTCTTCTAATTTTTGCGTTTGGTCATAGAGCACCAAGGCATCCACAACTTCGTCCAATTTACCAGATAAAATCGTATCTAGTTTTTGGAGGGTTAAGCCGATACGGTGATCTGTGACACGGTTTTGTGGGAAGTTATAAGTTCGGATCCGTTCTGAACGGTCACCAGTACCAATCGTTGACTTACGCTCAGCGTCTTGTTCATCTTGTGCAATTTGTGCGAAGTGGTCAGCAACACGCGCACGAATGATTTTCATGGCCTTCTCACGGTTCTTCTGTTGGGTACGTTCTTCCTGCATCTCAACCTTGATATTGGTTGGCAAGTGAACGATACGAACGGCAGTCGCAACCTTATTGACGTTCTGTCCACCAGCACCTGATGCATGGTAGATGTCGACACGAAGGTCTTTTGGATCTATGTTGTATTCTACTTCTTCGACTTCAGGCATGACAAGAACTGTGGCAGTTGATGTATGGACACGACCTTGGCTTTCTGTCACAGGGACACGTTGCACACGGTGGGCACCTGATTCGTACTTAAGCTTAGAGTAAACAGACTGACCTGAAACCATGGCAACCACTTCTTTGAAACCACCGACACCATTCATAGAAGCTTCCATAACTTCAAAGCGCCATCCTTGAGCTTCCGCATATTTTTGGTACATGGTTAGGAGGTCACCTGCGAAAAGTGCTGCTTCATCTCCACCAGCTGCTCCACGGATTTCTAGTATGATGTTCTTGTCATCGTTTGGATCCTTTGGAAGGAGCAAGATTTTGAGTTTCTTCATATTCTTCTTTTTCAGACTTGGCATCTTTGAGCTCTTGCTTAGCCATTTCTTCCAAGTCCGCATCTCCGCCTGATTCCTTAATCATCTCTTCGGCGTCAACGATGTTTTGAAGGACTTGTTTGTATTCTCGGTAAGCCGTCACTGTATCACGACTTGAAGCCTCTTCTTTTGAGAGCTCCATGAAACGCTTAGTGTCCGAAACCACATCTGGGTCACTGAGCAACTCTCCTAATTCTTCATAACGGTCTTCTACAGCTTGTAGTTGATCATAGATGTTCATTTTTCTTCATTCTCCTTATTGATTTCAGGCGCAAAATAATGTTTACGGCAAACTGAGATATAGGTTTCATTGCCACCAATCTGGATCTGTTCTCCATCGTAAACGGGCAATCCATCCTGAGTACGCAATACCATGGTCGCCTTTTTCTTGCAATACTGACAAATGGTCTTGATTTCGTCAATCTTGTCTGCTAAGAGCAAGAGATACTTGGAACCTTCGAACAGTTCATTGCGAAAGTCATTTTTCAAGCCAAAAGCCATGACAGGTATGTCTAACTCATCAACAACACGAGCTAGATCGTAAACATGGTGACGTTTGAGAAACTGGGCTTCATCGACCAAAACACAGTAAGGCTTTTCTGGTAGGTCTCGGATATAGCCAAAGATATCCGTCGTTTCCTCAATCGCAATGGCAGGGCGTTTCATGCCAATTCGACTCGACACATAGCCAACACCGTCACGAGTATCCAGAGCCGAGGTCATAATCACAACACTTTTTCCCTGCTCCTCGTAGTTATAGGCCACTTTGAGAATCTCAATCGTTTTACCAGAGTTCATGGTCCCATAACGATAATACAACTGTGCCATGTTTCTTGCTTCACGTCCATTTCTAAATTTGCTACATTCTAGTATATCATAATTTTCTTAAGCTTTAAACGGCAAAATGTGGTAAAATAGAAGAAATCAAAACTAGTGGAGGAAGCTATTATGCCATTTGTACGCATCGATTTATTTGAAGGACGCACGCTCGAGCAAAAGAAAGCTCTTGCTAAGGAAGTAACAGAAGCTGTTGTCCGTAATACTGGAGCCCCTCAATCAGCTGTTCATGTCATCATCAACGACATGCCAGAAGGAACCTACTTCCCACAAGGGGAAATGCGCACCAAATAAGCTAGCTTAAGCAGAATTGCTTAGGCTTTTTCAATCTCCAAGTAGCATCCATTGAAGAAATAGTTCAAATTTGTTACAATTTGAAAAGATACTTGGAAGAATTTCCAAGAAAAGAGCTATTAATTAAAGGAAATATTATGATTACACGTGAATTTGATACCATCGCTGCTATCTCTACTCCACTAGGTGAAGGAGCTATTGGTATTGTCCGCCTGAGCGGAACAGAAAGTTTTGCTATTGCGCAAAAGATTTTTAAAGGAAAAGACATGAACAAGGTTGCTAGCCATACACTTAACTACGGTCACATTGTTGACCCTCAGACAGGAAAAGTCATGGACGAGGTCATGGTTGGGGCTATGAAATCTCCAAAGACTTTCACTCGTGAGGATATTATCGAGATTAACACCCACGGTGGGATTGCCGTGACTAATGAGATTCTCCAGCTAGCTATCCGTGAAGGAGCTCGATTGGCTGAACCTGGTGAATTTACCAAACGTGCCTTCCTAAATGGTCGTGTGGACTTGACTCAGGCTGAGGCTGTGATGGATATCATTCGTGCTAAGACAGACAAAGCCATGAACATTGCGGTAAAACAACTAGATGGTTCCCTTTCTGATCTTATTAACAATACCCGTCAAGAAATCCTTAATACACTTGCCCAAGTCGAGGTCAATATCGACTATCCTGAGTATGACGATGTTGAGGAAGCAACTACTGCTGTTGTCCGTGAAAAGACCTTAGAATTTGAACAACTCTTGACCAATCTTCTAAAAACAGCTCGTCGCGGTAAAATCCTTCGTGAAGGAATTTCCACTGCCATCATCGGTCGTCCCAACGTTGGAAATCAAGCCTTCTCAACAACCTCTTGCGTGAAGACAAGGCTATCGTGACTGATATTGCTGGTACAACCCGCGATGTCATTGAAGAATACGTCAACATCAACGGTGTTCCCCTAAAATTGATTGACACAGCTGGTATTCGTGAAACAGATGATATAGTTGAACAAATCGGTGTTGAGCGTTCGAAAAAAGCCCTCAAGGAAGCTGACTTGGTTCTTCTAGTGCTAAATGCCAGTGAGCCACTGACCGCCCAAGACAGACAACTGCTTGAAATTAGTCAAGAAACCAATCGCATTATTCTTCTTAACAAAACTGACCTGCCTGAAGCGATTGAAACTTCAGAACTACCTGAAGACGTCATCCGTATTTCCGTCCTTAAAAACCAAAACATTGATAAGATTGAAGAGCGCATTAACAACCTCTTCTTTGAAAATGCTGGTTTGGTTGAGCACGATGCTACCTACTTGTCAAATGCCCGTCATATTTCCTTGATTGAGAAGGCTGTTGAAAGTTTGCAAGCTGTTAATGAAGGGCTGGAACTAGGTATGCCAGTTGACTTGCTTCAAGTTGACTTGACTCGTACTTGGGAAATCCTCGGAGAAATCACTGGGGATGCTGCTCCTGATGAACTCATCACCCAACTATTTAGCCAATTCTGTTTAGGAAAATAATAAAATCCATGATCGTTCATTCGGTCATGGATTTTATTATCTTCATTAGTAATCTGGTCTTAAAACACCTGTTACAGTTGCCTAGTTGCTTCGTAGTCGCCATCTACGACAACCTTGATAATGCGTTTGGCATCTTCTTCTGGTGCTGGAACAAGAGGTAGACGAGTTGGTCCAGCTTCAAATCCCATATAGTTAAGAACAGCTTTAACAGGTGCAGGGCTTGGATAAGAGAAGAGGGCATTGACTTTAGGAATGAACTTACGTTGAATTGCTGCAGCTTTCTTCATATCGCTTTCTGCAATGGCAGTGAACATCTCGTGCATTTCATCCCCATTTGTATGGGATGCAACAGAAATAACCCCGTCCGCACCAAGGTTCATGGCATGAAAAGCATCACCATCCTCACCAGTATAGATCAAGAACTCTTCTGGCTTGTGCTCAATCAAGTAAGCCATATTAGCCAAGCTAGTACATTCTTTGACACCGATAATATTTGGATGGTCAGCCAAACGAAGCATAGTTTCTGGAGTCAATTCGACCACCACACGCCCTGGAATGTTATAGATAATAATTGGTAGGTCAGAAGCATCTGCAATGGCTTTAAAGTGCTGGTACATCCCTTCTTGAGAAGGTTTATTGTAGTAAGGCACAATAGCAAGCCCAGCTGCGAAACCACCAAATTCTGCTACTTCTTTGACAAACTCGATAGAGTCACGCGTATCATTGGTACCTACACCCGCAATCAAAGGAACACGTCCATTGACAACTTTCTGTACAGCTGCAAAGAGCTCCAACTCTTCATCGTGAGTCAATGTCGGACTCTCAGCAGTGGTCCCTGCGAGAAGAATGCCATCCGTATGATGGTCCAATAAATGCTCAATCAAGGCTGGAATGGCATCAAAGTTGATGGAACCATCCTCGTGGAAAGGGGTAATAAAGGCTGTGATGATTTTACACTCTTTTAAATCTTGATAAGACATGAGAAACACCTCTCTATTTCAAAGAAGGAGTTCATCTGAACTCCTAAATTATATGACTATTTTAATTCAAATTTCAATTCAGTTGTTGGACGAACCAATCCACGTTCGTGAAGAGTTTCTGCAATCTGAACTGAGTTCCAAGCAGCACCTTTGAGAAGGTTATCTGAAACAACCCACATGTGAATTCCTTTTTCAGCATCCAAGTCTTTACGGATACGACCAACAAAGGTATCACGTGAACCAACTGCATTGATGGCTTGCGGATAGATTTGATGAGCTACATCATCTTCAAGAATAGCGCCTGGAAAGGCTGCGATAGCTGCTTTCACTTCTTCTATTGGAGCCACTTCTTTTGTTTCGATGTAAACAGACTCAGAGTGAGCTGACAAGACTGGAATGCGCACACATGTTGCAGATACTGCAATGCTATCATCTTCCATAATTTTCTTAGTTTCCTTAGTCATCTTCATCTCTTCGTAAGTGTAATCATTGTCAGTGAAGACATCAATTTGTGGAAGAGCATTGAAGGCGATAGGATAATGTTTCTTGTCACCACCTGAAGGCAAGATTTCCGCATGCAAATCACGTGGGTTTACACCATCATTCAAGACTTCACGAAGTTCACGTTGTGTCTCAAGAATTGCTCCCATACCAGCACCTGAAACAGCTTGGTAAGTTGAAACAATAATACGGTCCAATCCCCATTTTTGGCGAACTGGCTCAAGAGCTACCATCATTTGAATTGTTGAACAGTTAGGGCAGGCAATAATACCGTTGTGGGCATCAAGTGCGTGAGCATTGACCTCTGGAATAACCAAAGGAACGTCTGGATTTTGACGGAAGTAAGATGTATTATCAACTACTACCGCTCCAGCTTTAACTGCATATGGTGCATACTTAGCTGATGTAGAACCACCTGCTGAAAAGAGAGCAATATCAACTCCTTCAAAAGCAGTTTCAGTCGTTTCTTCAATCGTAATATCTTGGTCTTTAAATTTCAAAGTCTTGCCCGCTGAACGTGCAGAAGCAAGTAAACGAATTTTATCGATTGGAAGTGTTGATTCTTCCAACATTTATCATCTGAGCACCGACAGCACCTGTCGCGCCGACTACAGCAACTGTATATCCCATAAGTAACCTCTTTCGGAATTTTCTAAAAATTTCTATAATAGATGTATTATACTACTTTTTCCATGAATTGCAAAGCTTTTTCATCATTTTTTGGAAAATAAAAATCCCCAGTCGCTAGACTAGGGACTAAGAGGCATCTTCATGTGATGAGCAGGTTCACACAACTCATCAAGGTCCGCTCCTGCGTTATGACCTCCTTATGCTCAATAGTAGTCCGAAGACTACCTATCGACTCATCGCACTACTATATTACTAGAGATACTTGATTTTGTCAATAAGAAATTTTTGCATGATGACTTTGACTCTACAAATATTAGAATTTTTTTGAGCGAGTATAACAAAAACTCTTGTGTTCAAGAGTTTCCCTGTAAATATCATGCTAATTGCCGGGATTGAACCGGCGACCTCATCCTTACCATGGATGCGCTCTGCCAACTGAGCTAAATCAGCTTACTTAAAAAGTATACTACAGTTAGAAAATCTTGTCAAGCTTCCTTAGATATTTTCCATAAGAAAAAACCAGGTAAGAGCTACCTAGCTTATATTCTTCTATCTGCTTAAATCGATTCGACGACCAATTTTACCGATAATAATCGCTCCAATAACCAATGAAGCAAATTCACCAACTCCTGTTGTAAACCAAGTGAGGAAAAATGGTAATTGCGCTACGATATTTAACTCGGCAGCAATGGTAAACATGGAAATTGAAAAGAGGATTGAAAAGAAGAAATGATCTTTTCGAATCAATCCGTTAAAGAGGTAATCCTTGCTGTATTTTGAAAAAAGCCAAACCCCTAGACTGAGGAATACCAGGGTTGAGCCACCACCAACAAAGACATCTAGCAGTCCGAAGCTAAAGAAATTAGCAATCATACAACCAATGGTAACTCCGATGATGTACTTAGGATTGTAAAAAGCCATAAAGTTCATCATTTCTGAAATACGGAACTGATAAGCGCCATAGCTAATGGCATTTAGAGGCGGTGTGACAGTCAAAACGACGTAGATAGCAGCGACGATTGCAATATCTGCAACATCACGAATAGTTAATTTTTTCATCATTTCTCCTTTGGCGGGTTGTCCGCGTAAAATATGCTTGGTGAAAGAAGCTAAGCACCAAGGGTTGATTCATTCAACCTTACTAGTATAGCACAATAGCCTGCTTTATGCTATACTAAAAGCATGAAAAAACGCATTCAAAGTCTCTTCGTGAATGAGCTCTTAGCCTATTTCTTTTTTGGACTTGCAACAACTCTAGTTTCGATTCTCTCACGACTAGTCATTTATCAATTAACCCATAAAGAACTCCTTGCTACTGGACTAGCAAATATTATCGGTATCCTTTTTGCATTTATTACCAATGATAGGCTTGTATTTAAGCAAGCTAGTCAGAATTGGCCAAGACGTTTAGTGAAATTTACTCTTGCCCGCCTTTCTACTTTTCTTTTAGACTTATTTTTAACTTTTCTCTTTGTAACCCAGTTTCCTAATATTATTGGACAATTTGTAAATAATAATATAGACAAGGTTAATACTATCGAAACAGCTATTTCACAATTCTTGATAATTATTCTTAATTACATTTTTAGTAAGGTTTTTATTTTTTTAAAAAAATAGAATATTTTTTTGAGCATATATCTTGCATGCTCTTCTTAATTAATATATAATTAAGAGTAAAAAAATTTTTTTGAAAGGGAAAATGAAAATGTTAAAAGATCTTAAAAGCATTTTTTTGCTTCGTGGTAATGTTGTTGACCTTGCTGTCGGTGTGATCATTGCCTCTGCTTTTGGTGCTATCGTTACTTCTTTTGTTAATGATATCATCACTCCACTCCTATTGAATCCAGCCTTGGAAGCTGCGAAAGTACAAAACATCGCTGATCTTGCATGGAATGGTGTTACATATGGTAAATTCTTGAGTGCTATTATCAACTTCCTTGTTGTAGGTACTGTTCTCTTCTTTGTTATTAAAGCTATGGAAAAAGCTCAAAGCCTTACTAAAAAAGAAGAACCGGCTGAGGAAGCTCCAGCTGCTCCAACTGAATTGGAAGTACTTCAAGAAATCAAAGCTCTTCTTGAGAAAAAATAATCGATTAAAAGGATCTAGCGCAAAGCTAAATCCTTTTTCTTTACTCTTTTGGTAACTTACCTGCTTTCTCAAGCATTTTCTTGATAAGATAAGGCATCTTAACATTTTCCCGGCCTTTTTTCTCAATCAATTTTTTCACAAATTCTGGCATTTGTAAATCTTCAGATTCAGCCAAAATGTTTTTAGTCTCATCTGAAGGAACTAACTCATCAAAGGTTTCTTCTTCTGGGAGAAATTCCTTAAATTCTTTGTCCTCATTAGCTCTGACGGTATTGACCAATGCATCAATCAAGCGAGAATCCGTATTTGGCATTGGTGGACGATGGTAGTTTACCTCGAACTCCTGACACAAGTCATAACATTCCACATCGTTGTCAAACAAAACTTCAATGTGCTCGCTGATAAAGCTGATAGGAACAAAAATATAATGGTCTGGATGTTCTTTCTGTTCTCTGAGATACTCCAAAACATCTGGCTTAATCCAAGGAATACCAATATCACTTTCACTTTGCCAAGTGTTAGTATATTGCTCAGAACTCAAACCTAGTTTTTCTGCGACTAGCTTACTATTTTCAAAAATTTGATCGATATAAGGATCACCAAAATCCAAGGCAAAAATGGGTACACTATGGGCTGAAAAGATGACTTTAAAGCTATCCTGCTTTACTTCTTCTTTTAAAATATTACCAATTTCATCTGCCCAATAGTTTAGCAAGTCCTCTTCTTGATACCAGTCCTTAATGACCAAAAATTGAATTTGCTTGCTTTCTAAAAATTTCTCATAACCCATGACAGAGTAAAAAGAATAATGGGGCTCCAAAATCAGGCAAATACACTGTTCAATGCCGTCTGCTTCCATCTGACCAATCACATCTGGAATAAAAGGTCTGGAAAATTTATTGGCAAAATAGACACTATACTCATTCCCCAGTCTAGCTTCTACTAAGGCAACTTCTTCACGGGTAATTCTTTGCAGAGGCGTGCCTCCAATAAGTACATAATTATCATAGAGTGTTTGAATCTCGTGGTCTTGAGGTCTCACTCCGCGACGAATATTTGTGAAAAAATCAGCTACACCTTCAAAGGTAATCTCTTCTGGCGAACCGAAAGTCATCATTAAAATTGCTTTTTTCATAACTGCTTCCTTGTGATGTTTTTATCAAGTTTATTTTATCATGAATTCACCAATAAGTAAACGCTAACATAGAAAATTTTCCCAACTTCCGTCTTTTGTTTTTCTCTTCTTTCTATGATACAATGGAAAAAATGAATTTAAAAGGAGTTTTTTATGACTTACCCAAATCTCTTGGACCGTTTCTTAACCTACGTTAAGGTCAACACGCGCTCTGATGAACACTCTACTACTACTCCAAGTACGCAGAGTCAGGTTGACTTCGCTACAAATGTCCTAATTCCTGAAATGAAACGTGTTGGATTACAAAATGTTTATTATCTACCAAATGGCTTTGCTATTGGAACCTTGCCAGCCAATGATCCATCTTTAACACGTAAAATTGGTTTTATATCGCACATGGATACTGCTGATTTTAATGCCGAAGGAGTCAATCCACAGGTAATTGAAAACTACGATGGTGGTGTGATTGAACTAGGAAATTCTGGTTTCAAACTCGATCCAGCTGACTTTAAGAGTCTTGAGAAATATCCAGGACAAACGCTCATCACAACAGATGGAACAACCTTGCTAGGTGCCGATGACAAGTCAGGAATTGCTGAAATTATGACAGCCATTGAATATCTAAATGCTCATCCTGAAATCAAACATTGTGAGATTCGTGTTGGTTTTGGTCCAGATGAAGAAATCGGTGTTGGGGCTAATAAATTTGATGCAGAAGATTTTGATGTGGACTTTGCCTATACTGTTGATGGAGGACCACTAGGGGAACTTCAGTACGAGACTTTCTCAGCAGCGGGTGCTGAATTGCATTTCCAAGGACGCAATGTCCACCCTGGTACAGCAAAAGGGCAAATGGTCAACGCCCTTCAGCTAGCAATTGATTTTCATAATCAACTTCCAGAGAATGACCGACCTGAGTTAACAGAAGGTTACCAAGGCTTCTACCATCTAATGGATGTGACAGGTAGTGTCGAAGAGGCGCGTGCTAGCTACATCATTCGTGATTTTGAAAAAGATGCCTTTGAAGCTCGTAAAGCAGCAATGCAGTCTATCACTGATAAGATGAATCAAGAACTTGGTAGCGACCGTGTCACTCTCAACTTGACAGACCAGTACTACAATATGAAAGAAGTCATTGAAAAAGATATGACTCCAATTACCATTGCTAAAGCCGTTATGGAAGATTTGGGGATCACTCCTATTATCGAACCAATCCGTGGTGGAACAGATGGCTCTAAGATTTCCTTTATGGGAATCCCAACTCCCAATATCTTTGCTGGTGGGGAAAATATGCACGGACGTTTTGAATACGTTAGCCTTCAGACCATGGAACGTGCAGTTGATACCATCATTGGTATCATAGCTTATAAAAACTAAAAAGACGAGGTAGCTCAGCTACTTCGCCTTTCTTTTTATTCTGCTGGTTTTTCTTGATTTCCAGTACTTGTTGTAGATTCTATTGTTTCCTTTTCTGAAAATGATTCAGCTGGTTTAGAATCTGTTGTGTTGCTTGCTTTGTTTTCGTCGCTAGCAGTTTCACTGTTAGATTCTGCAACTACGTTTGGTCGGTTCTCAGCACTGGTCTTATCACCATTTGCTTCTTCACTTGCGCTTGATTTTGACTTGATTTCTTGATTCAAGACTAGGATAGCTTTTGTCAATTCAAGTAAAGCGGCTTTATCTTTACTCTTAGCAGAAAGTTGATCTAGTAATGCATCCACTTTATCAAAGTCTGCATCAGAACCCTTGTTGTTTTCTAAATAAGCATGAAGCGACATAAGAATATCGTAGAGTTTTTGATAGAGTACAAGTGTCTGAGGATCTTGCTCAGCATTTTCCTTTTCTTGTTGAAGGGCGCTAGCGATACGAGTCAAGACATCTTTTATCTGACTGTTTACTTCATCCAAGTCTGCATCAGCCTTGTTTGTGGCAGCTTTGAGATTTTCTACTTCTTCTGCCAAGGATTGTCTGATTCCTTCTTCTTGGATTTGTCCCAAGAGTTGATTTGCCTTGTTCAAAAGACTTTCTACTTCTTCCTTGCTAACATGATTGACATGTTCTTCAGGCATAAAGTCTCCGTACAATTCTTTCAAGAAGCTATAAATAGCTGTCTTGGCAGTTTGGTTATCTACTTTTTCAGTATCTAGAACTGTCTGAGTCGATTTAGCAGTAGTTGGTTGAGCTTTCAAAGCTTCTTCCACCTCTTGTTTGCCTGATAGATGCTTGGGAATAATCTGTTCAATTCTGCTGCCTTAAGGAAGGATTGAGATTGATACAAGGTCCAAGTCAACTGAGCCACTTTGTTTCGAAGTTCATCATTTAAACGACCGTCATTTACGTGTTCGTAGAAATACTTGATGTATTCTACAGTTGTAACACCTGTTCGATCATTAAAGTCTTGAAGAGCTTGAAGTTGTGATTCAACAGCTGCTAAAGCAGCCTCATCTTTAGCCAATTTAGCTTCTTGGAGTCGAACGAGAAGGTCTTTCTTTGGAAGTCCATAAGAGTCTGTATCCAGTGTATTGATTTTATCAATCAAGGCCTGATATTTCTTATCTAGAGCACTGGTTTCAACAGGTTTGACACTTTCATCAATATGGATATATTGCTTATCAAAGAGATCAAGGGTTGCAAGATAACCTGCTGTAGAGTTAGTTGCCAGTTTCTTCATGTTTTCAGTAAACTGTCCTAAAGCTAACTCAATCTGTCTTTGTTCGATAGGCTTGTCTTTGTAGATACTTCTGCTATCAGCTAGAAGTTGATCCACTTTTTCCAAGACTGCCTTCTCATCAAAAGCTCCAGGTTGATAATTGGATTGTAGAGCTGGAATCTTGTTTTTCAAAGCCACTTCATAACCCTTCGTTTGAACCTTGATGTAATGATTGTGGTCGCCATGAGGAATCACAAAACTACCATTTTCTACCTGTAAGCTATAAGGAGACACACCATCTCGCAAAGCAGTCGTGTAGAGTTCATTTAGGAAATCAAGTTCTGGATTTCCAGTCTGGAGTGGAAGTCGAACGTGTTCCTTACGAACAGCATAGGGATGTATATGAGTTGGATCGTAGGCTTGGTCTGGATTTCCAAAAACAAAGAATCCGTTTGAAATTCTAATCGCTTCAAGTGGAACACCGTAGGTCTTCGAAATATAAGCAATCTTTTCTTCATCGCTAGCATCTCTTGAGAAAGACTCTACCGTTTTAGCAAGAGGTTTTACAGGCTCTGAATCATGATGTGTTTTCAAATGGTCTTGTGCAGCCTTAATTTGCTCTGCTGTCAAATCTTTCTTGAAGAAGTAATGATTATGGTCTCCGTGACTCATGACAAAACCTTGCTCATCCTCACTGATGACTCTATCTGCATCAAAACCGTGATCATGTTCTTCACCATGATGGTGTCCATGATGATCTTCATCGTGATCGTCATCATGAGCTGGATTTGGTACTGATGGCGTTTTACTTTTCAGATGATCTTGGGCGGCCTTAATTTGCTCTGCTGTCAAATCTTTCTTGAAGAAGTAATGATTGTGATCACCGTGAGTCATGACAAAGCCTGCCTCATCTTCACTGATAATTCGATTGACATCAAAATCATGGCCATGTTCGTCATGGTGATGACCGTGTGTATCTTCATCGTGATCATCATGGGCTGGACTTGGTGTTACTGGCTCCTTACCTCTTAAATGATCCTGCGCTGCCTTGATTTGTTCTGGTGTTAGATCCTTCTTAAAGAAGTAATGATTGTGGTCACCGTGACTCATGACAAAGCCTGACACATCTTCACTGATGACGCTATTGGCATCAAAACCGTGATCATGGTCTTCACCGTGATGGTGAGCATGATCTTCTTCATCGTGATCATCATGAGATGGACTTGGTGTTACTGGTGTTTTACTTCTCAAATGATCTTGTGCGGCCTTGATTTGTTCTGGTGTTAGATCCTTCTTAAAGAAGTAATGATTGTGATCACCGTGTGACATGACAAAGCCTTGATCATCCTCACTGATGACACGATTGGCATCAAAACCATGATCATGGTCTTCACCATGATGAGCGTCATGTCCATGTTCTTCATGCTTAGGTGCCTGACTTCCATGGTCATCATCTTGCTCATGATGATGGTTTTGCTGAGTAGGTTTTTCTGCTGGTTTGCTTGGATTCTCCAATGGTGTTGGTTTCACACTGTCACTAGCTAGAGGAATCATTCTCGCAATCTTTTCTTCTAATGCAGAAAGCTTTGTATAGGGAATGAAATGATAGTGATTTCCATGAGGAATCGCTACACCACTTGGTGTTCTGCTTGAAATCTTAGCAGGGTCAAAAGTAAAACCATCCGATTCAGCATATCGTTGAGTACTTGGAAGAGCATAAAGCTGCTGTAATAGACTTTGAAGACTCTCGACTTTATTACTTGGTATTTCAGCCTGTTGAATAGGCTTGGTAGTTTGACCAGTCCCATTTGTACTTGGACGATAATCAGTCACACTCGCTTGTTTTTTAGTTCCAGAGAGATAAGCTTGAGCTGCAGCCAATTCACTAGCAGACAAGGAACTCTTTGGAATATAGTGGTAATGTCCACCGTGAGGGACGATATAAGCATCCCCAGTATCCTCTATAATATCAGATGGATTAAAGATGTAGCCATCATCAGTAGTATAGCGACCTTGAGATTGAGCAAGCGCCACTGCACTATTAGATGTTGGTGCATCGTGAGTATGACCTTGTTTTTGACGTTCAATTTCGTCCTTCGAACGAACGTTATCCGCATGTGCCACATCCTTAAGGAAAACATAATATTTACCATCCACCTTGATAATGTAACCACCTTTGACTTCGTTGACAATATCAGCGTCTTTCAATTGATAATTGGCATCTTTCATCAGAAGTTCCTCACTGAAAATCGCATCAAAAGGAACTTTCCCATTATAATAATGGAAATGATCACCGTGTGAAGTCACATAACCTTGATCGGTGATTTTCACAACAATCTGTTCAGCCTGTATATCTTCTTTTTTGCTGACTTGCTCTGGTGTTTGTGTCTCTGTTTTTTGAGTGTCTTTTTCCCATCGACATAAGATACACGATTCGTATCTTTGTTCTCTCCTGTCTGATGTTGATTCAATGCATAAATACAAAGACTTAAAGAAAGGACGACAGCTGCACCAGCAGCAAGTTTCTTCTTATTGATTTTCATAATCTCCTCATTTCAATTCTTCTGCTAAAATACTCATATTTTCTTCTAGATTTTCTAAATAAGTCTTGTCATTTTGTGGGTCTGCCTCTAAAGGATTCAGAGTTTTAAGCCCCACACCTGTTGATTTGACAAGAGTTTCAGCTACTTTCGAAGAAGCATTACTTTCTGTAAAAATCGTCTTAACCTTATAGATTTTAACAAATTCCTGAATTTCTGTTAGTTGTCTTGGACTTGGTTCTTGTTCAGGAGAGATACCAGCGATTCCAAGTTGATTGAGTCCAAATCTCTTAGCTAGATAAGAAAAGGCTGTATGTTGTGTTACAAAAGTCTTCTGACTCGCTTTTTCAAATTTAGGCTGAAATTTCTTAGTCAATTCTTGAGCTTTTTTGATAAAGGCTTGCGCATTTTTTTGATAAGTTTCTTTGTGTTCACTATCAACCTCTGAAAGTTTATCAGCGATAATTTGGGCTTCTTCTCCAACTTTTTCAGGATCTAGCCAAGTATGAGGGTCATAAAGCGTTTTTTCATCAACTCCATCACCTGCTTCCACATCTTCTAATCCAGGAACACGGTCTAAAGTCATTCCTTCAGAAGCCTCTAAAACCTTAACTTTGGATTTTTTGAGATTTGGATCCAGACTTCCTGCCCAAGATTCGAGCGTATGCGAATGGTAGACAAATACATCTGCATCGTATATTGCTGCAATATCATTTGCTGAAGGTTCAAAGGAGTGAATTCCGCTACTTGACTGAATCATTCGAACATCATTCAAGTCACCAGATACTTCCTTGACCATGGCATAGATAGGATAAAAACTGGTCACAATTTTCATACCTTTACCTGACTGGCTTTCCTTTTGACCACAAGCAGCTAATACCAGAGCCAATACACTGGTCATCAATACTAAAATCGTCCTCTTTTTCACTATAACTCCTTAACTAGTGTTTAACCATTTAATTAACTAGTAAATAGTTTATCTTTATTTAGAAAAATATGTCAAGAATTTTTACACAATTTCATAAAAAAAGAGAACAGAATCCATATTCTGCTCCTTTTTTATCTTCTATAATAGTTGTATAGTTACTTACTCTCCTTTAACAAGACTAATAGCTTTTCAGCTTCTGCCATAATAGTATTGTTGTCCTGAGAACCAAATAACAGGTTATTTTTTAATCCTGTGAGAGTTTCGTTGGCATTGGACTTAAGAATTGGATCCTTAATCTTTTTAAGTAACTCTTCCGCCTCTCTCAGTTTTTCTTCAACCTTTTCAGTTTCAACCTGATGTTCCTCTGGTTCCGATAGTGATTCTTCTTCTGATTCCTCTGGTTCTTTTGGTTTTGGAGATTCTGCTTTCTCATTTTTCGGTTTTTCTTCGCGAGGTTTTTCCTCCTCAATTTTTTCTGTCTGAGGTTTCTCCTCTGTTGGTTTCTCTGTTTGATTGTTAGCAGCTTGACTATTGTGGTTTCTTTGAACATGATCGCTCGCATTGCCCCAACCACTATCTGAATGCGGACGTTCATTTGGATGTTCGACATAATACTTCACAGTTTCAAATAGCTCTTCTAAACTATACCCCTTAGGTGCCTCATAAAGTCCTTCGTCAAACCACTCAAATTTGATGTTATGGTAATGGTCATAATGAGGTATAATCAAACTTCCATTTTTAACTTCTACAGTATGTTGGAGATTGTAAGGCATACGGTCAAGTGGTACCTTCTTAGCTGCTTTTACTCGATTGTAAATCGCTTCTACTCCCTTAGCCTCAGTATTTCCTGAACTTTGATGATTTGTTGAAGGAGGCGTCAAACCTTTCTCTTTAGCATAAGCTTGACCTGCTGCTCTTTCAGCTTCAGACAAACTTTCTTTCTTAATCCAATGACTGTGGCTCATATGCGGAGTTACATAGGCATCCCCCTCATCACTGGTGATATCACGAGGATCAAAGATATAGCCATCTTCTGTTGTATACTTGCCTGCCAACTTGGCTACTTGAATCTCATCATCTGTGTAAGCTATTTGTGCATTTGGTTTTCCTAAACGTTCTGGATGACGAATCGGCGCTAGAAAAGCAAGGATATCATCAACTAACTTGACTTTATCACTTGACTCATCGTTGAGACGTTCCAATAGTCTATCCAAAGCGTCAAAATCAGCTTGGCGCCCTTTATTGGAAATCAAATCTTGGTGAACTGTTGCTAGTAAATCATAAACTTTGTTGTAAAATTTTTGATCACCAGATGCAAGATTGGTTTTCTTAGCTCCTAACTCATGAGACAAACTTTCTTGTTTGGCAAGTTTATCATCAATGGCTGCAACAGTTTCTGCTGAAAGTTCCTTGGCAGAAATATAACGCGAAATTCCATTCTCTTCGAAGACATAACCATCAACCACCTTTCGAATCACCTGTTTTACTAATTTTCTATCAATTGGATTGCTTGGAGTTGGTTGAGGATTTGGTACAGGTTGTGGACTTGGTATTGGGTTGGGCTCTGGAGCAGGGACTGGAGTCGGAATTGGTTTTAATTCTTTGCCACCTGCAGTAGTATGATTTCCTTGATAATTTTCAGAAATCATTCTTGCAATCTTCTGCTCTAAATCAGACATTTGAGAATAAGGGATAAAGTGATAATGATCTCCATGTGGCACTGCAACACCATTCGCAGTTTTTCTTGTAATATGTGCTGGATCAAAGACAAGTCCATCTGATTCCACATGTCGTTGGCTAAGCGGCAAGGCATAAAGTTGTTTCAAGAGACTGGATACGTCTTCACTCGGACTAGCTTGATAGCTATTATCCACTTGTGGGCTAACACTTGGAGTCCATCTTCTGGTATTTGCCTCAACATTGCTTTGATTCGTTTGTCCATATGAACTACTATTCGGTGTCTCTGATGAGCTACTGCTAGAAGAATTTGTCGAAGGACGATAGCCAACTGAGCTTGGTTGATTACCTTTTCCAGATAAGAAGGCTCGAGCTGCAGCTAATTCACTGGCAGACAAGTCACTCTTAGGAATATAGTGGAAATGATTGCCATGAGGAACGATATAGGCATCGCCTGTATCTTCTATAATATCAGACGCATTAAAGATATAACCATCATCCGTTGTATAGCGGCCTTGAGCTCTAGCAGCGACTACCGCATTATCGTTAGAACCTCCTCCGTGATTACTACTGTGTTCTTGCTTCTGACGAGTGATTTCTTCTTTTGAGCGAACATTATCAGCATGTGCTGCATCCTTTAGATAGACATAATACTTACCATCTACCTTAATCACATAGCCACCCTTGATCTCATTGACAATGTCTGAATCCTTCAACTGATAATTCGGATCTTTCATGAGCAGTTCTTCACTGATGATAGCATCATAAGGAACCTTGCCATTATAGTAATGATAATGATCTCCATGAGAAGTCACATAACCTTGATCCGTAATCTTGATAACGATTTGCTCGGCATTAATACCTTCTTTTTTACTGACTTCATCAGGTGTCAAAGTCTCTGCCTTTTGGCTTGGTTGGTTGCCATCAATGTATGAAACACGGTTATTTTCTTTTACAGTTTGGGCTTGATGCAAACCTAGTTCATAAGCACAGACACTTAAAACAAGTGCAGCTGCTGACCCAGCTAGATATTTTTTATTGATTTTCATTCTTTCCTCTTTTCTTAACTCTATTTGATTCACTATAAAACAATAAACCAGTTAATTAACTAGTTAATAGTTTACTCCTTTTAGTACTGCTTGTCAAGAATTTTTCGTATATACATAATAAAAATGAAAGCCTCTTTATCGAGACTCCCATTTTTCATTAGTTTGTTGTTTCCTTATTTACAGGCGAAGGATTACTACCTTTTAACAACGCAAGTAATTTTTCTGCTTCTGCCATGATACCATTATTATCCATGGTTTGGAGACTCAAATTATTTCGTAAACCAGCTAGGGTTTCTGTCGCATTGCCTTTCAGACTAGCATCTGTTACTTTAGCAAGTAAACCTTCTGCTTCTTTAAGCTTGGCTTCTACTTTTTCAGTCTCTACTTGAGGAACTTCTGGCTCAGCAGGTGTTTCCTCTACTGGTTCTTCATCCGCTTTGAAGTTCTTTTTGGGATCTTCACTGTGGTCTTTCTTACCTAAGACATGCTCGCTGGCATTTCCCCATCCGTCATTAGAATGTGGACGTTCATCAGGATGTTCAACATAGTACTTAATCGTCGCAAATAAGTCTTCCAAGGTATAGCCATTTGGAGCCTTGTATGAATGATCATCAAACCAAGCAAATTTAATGTTATGGTAATGATCCTTGTGAGGAATAATCAAATTACCATTTTTAACTTCTACTGTATGCTCAACCATGTATGGAAGTCGAACGAGTGGAATTCGTTTTTCCCCTTTCACACGATTGTAAATAGCCGCTGCACTATCTCCAGTTGGATTTGCTTGAGCATCTGCGTCTGCTGACGGAGGTAGAATTCCTTTTTCTTTAGTATAAGATTGAGCTGCAGCTTTTTCCTTATCAGAAAGGCTGTCTTTTCCAATCCAGTGACTATGTCCCATATGAGGCGTTACATAGGCATCTCCTTCATCACTGATAATATCATGTTCGTCAAAAATGTAACCATCTGAAGTTGTATACTTATCAGCTAATTGAGCAATGCGGACTTCATTTTCGGTATACTCAATCTGAGAATTTGGTTTGCCAAGTCGCTCTGGATGAGTAATTGGTGCTAGGAATGCCAATAAATCATCTACCAATTTTCCTTTATTAGAAGATTCATCATTCAAACGTTCTGCTAATTTGTCTAAAGCTTGGAAATCAGAAGTACGACCCTTATTTTCAGACAAAGCTTTATAAGCCTCGGCCAGTAAATTATATGCTTTATCATAAAATTCTTGATCACGAGGAGCAACTTTTTCTTTTTTAGCAGTTAAAGTATGTGACACACTCTCTTGTTTTGATAACTTGCTTTCAAGATTTTTAACAGTTTCAGATGGTAAATCTTTCGCAAAGACATAGCGTGAGATTCCTTTTTCTTCGAAAACATATCCTTCTCCGACTTTTCGTACCAGCTGGCTAACCAAAGAAGAATTTGAGTCTATTTTAGGATTTGGAGTAGGAGCCGGCTTTACAATAGGTTTCAAAGGTTTTAAGCTAAGAGCTGGCAAAACAGGAGATGGAATTGGATTTGGAAGGCTTGGAGTCGGAATTGGTTTTAATTCTTTACCACCTGCAGTAGTATGATTTCCTTGATAATTTTCAGAAATCATTCTCGCAATCTTCTGCTCTAAGTCAGACATTTGAGAATAAGGGATAAAGTGATAATGGTCTCCGTGTGGCACTGCAACACCATTCGCAGTTTTTCTTGTAATCTGAGCTGGATCAAAAACAAGTCCATCTGATTCCACATGTCGTTTACTAAGCGGCAAGGCATAAAGTTGTTTCAAGAGAGTAGATACGTCTTCACTTGAATTTGCTTGATAACTATTATCCACCTGTGGGCTAACACTTGGAATCCATCTTCTGGTGTTTGTCTCAACTTTACTATGATTTGTTTGTCCATATGAACTACTATTCGATGTCTCTGATGAGCTACTGTTAGAGGAATTTGTTGACGGACGATACCCAACTGAGCTTGGTTGATTAGTTTTTCCAGATAAGAAGGCTCGAGCTGCAGCTAATTCACTGGCAGACAAGTCACTCTTAGGAATATAGTGGAAGTGATTACCATGAGGGACGATATAGGCATCACCCGTGTCCTCAATGATATCAGAGGCATTAAAGATATAACCATCATCTGTTGTATAACGGCCTTGAGCTCTAGCAGCGACTACCGCATTATCGTTAGAACCTCCTCCGTGATTACTACTGTGTTCCTGCTTCTGACGAGTAATTTCTTCTTTTGTTCGAATATTATCCGCATGAGCTGCATCTTTCAGGTAAACATAGTATTTCCCGTCTACCTTAATCACATAACCACCCTTGATTTCATTGACAATGTCTGAATCCTTCAACTGATAATTTGGATCTTTCATCAGCAGTTCTTCACTAATGATAGCATCATAAGGAACCTTGCCATTATAGTAATGATAATGGTCTCCATGAGAAGTCACATAACCTTGATCCGTAATCTTGATAACAATTTGCTCGGCATTAATACCTTCTTTTTTACTGACTTCATCAGGTGTCAAAGTTTCTGCCTTTTGGCTTGGTTGTTTACCATCTATATATGAAACACGGTTATTTTCTTTTACAGTTTGAGCTTGATGCAAACCTAGTTCATAAGCACAGACACTTAAAACAAGTGCAGCTGCTGACCCAGCTAGATATTTTTTATTTATTTTCATAATCTCCTCATTTCAATTCTTCTGCTAAAATACTCATATTTTCTTCAAGATTTTCTAAATAAGTCTTGTCATTTGTGGGTCTGCCTCTAAAGGATTCAGAGTTTTTAGACCCACACCTGTTGATTTGACAAGAGTTTCAGCTACTTTCGAAGAAGCATTACTTTCTGTAAAAATCGTTTTAACCTTATAGGTTTTAACAAATTCCTGAATTTCTGTTAGTTGTCTTGGACTTGGTTCTTGTTCTGGAGAGATACCTGCGATTCCAAGTTGATTGAGTCCAAATCGCTTAGCTAGATAAGAAAAGGCTGTATGTTGGGTTACAAATGTTTTCTGAGTCGCTTTTTCAAATTTAGGCTGGAATTTCTTAGTCAATTCTTGAGCTTTTTTGATAAAGGCTTGCGCATTTTTTTGATAAGTTTCTTTATGCTCACTATCCACCTCTGAAAGTTTATCAGCGATAATCTGAGCTTCTTCGCCAGCTTTTTCAGGATCTAGCCAAGTATGAGGGTCATAAAGCGTTTTTTCATCAACTCCATCCCCTGCTTCCACATCTTCTAGCCCTGGGACTCGGTCTAAAGTCATTCCCTCAGAAGCCTCTAAAACCTTAACTTTGGATTTTTTTAGATTTGGATCCAGACTTCCTGCCCAAGATTCGAGCGTATGCGAATGGTAAACAAATACATCTGCATCGTATATTGCTGCAATATCATTTGCTGAAGGTTCAAAGGAGTGAATTCCGCTACTTGACTGAATCATTCGAACATCATTCAAGTCACCAGATACTTCCTTGACCATGGCATAGATAGGATAAAAACTGGTCACAATTTTCATCCCTTTACCTGACTGGTTTTCCTTTTGGCCACAAGCAGCTAAACACAAAAGAAAGACACTTAACAACACTAAAAACAAATTTTGTTTCTTCATAAAAAAACTCCTTAACTAGTTATTTAACTAGTTAATATTCTACTCCAATTTTTTTATTGTCAAGCATTTTATGAACTAGTTAATAGATTTTCTGATTTTAAACTATAAAAAGTCCTTGCAACTTAGTTGCAAGGACTTTTCGATTAATCAAAGTTAACGTATTCTTTTTGAAGTTCAAGGACTTCTTCCATTGTTGAACACTCTGTAAGGGCACGGTTAGCGTACTCTTCCATCTTAGCAGTGTCCAATTTCTTCATCAAGCTACGTGTACGAAGTACAGATGTTGCTGACATAGAGAACTCATCCAAGCCCATTCCGACAAGAAGTGGAACAGCTTTTTGGTCACCAGCCATCTCACCACACATACCAGCCCATTTACCTTCAGCGTGAGCTGCCTTGATAACGTTATTGATCAAGCGAAGGATTGATGGGTTATATGGTTGGTAAAGGTATGAAACTTGCTCGTTCATACGGTCTGCTGCCATTGAGTATTGGATCAAGTCGTTTGTTCCAATTGACATGAAGTCTACTTCTTTTGCAAATTGGTCTGCAAGCATTGCTGCTGCTGCAGGGATTTCAATCATGATACCAACTTGGATGTCATCCGCAACTGCAACACCTTCAGCAAGAAGATTTGCTTTTTCTTCTTCATAAACTGCTTTAGCTGCACGGAATTCTTTCAAAAGGGCAACCATTGGGAACATGATACGCAATTGACCATGAACAGAAGCACGAAGAAGGGCACGGATTTGTGTACGGAACATTGCATCTCCAGTTTCAGAAATAGAGATACGAAGGGCACGGAATCCAAGGAATGGGTTCATTTCGTGTGGCATATCGAAGTAAGGAAGTTCCTTATCTCCACCAATATCCATTGTACGAACAACCACTGGTTTACCATTCATTCCCTCAAGAACAGCCTTGTATGCTTCATACTGCTCGTCTTCTGTTGGGAAATCTTGAGAATCCATGTACAAGAACTCTGTACGATAAAGTCCAACAGCTTCTGCACCGTTGTTGTTCACACCTTCAACGTCTTTTGGAGTACCGATGTTAGCAGCCAACTCGAAGTGTTTACCGTCAGCAGTCACTGTTTGAGCATCTTTCAAAAGTGCCCATTCAGCTTTTTGTTTAGCATAAGCTTCACCAGCTGCTTTAAATTCTGCCGCTTGTTCATCTGTTGGGTTTATAATGACTTCACCAGTAATTCCGTTAACGGCAAGGATATCACCGTCTTTCACCACTTCAGTGATGTTATTTGTTCCCAATACAGCTGCAATTTCAAGTGTACGTGCCATAATAGCCGAGTGGCTTGTACGTCCACCGATGTTTGTTACAAAAGCTTTTACAAAGTTTTTGTCCAATTGAGCTGTATCAGATGGTGTCAAGTCATGCGCAATCACGATTACTTCTTCGTTAATAGAAGCTGGGTTTGGCAATTTCTTACCGAGAAGGTTTGCCAATACACGTTTTGTCACGTCGCGGATATCCGCTGCACGTTCTTGCATGTATGGGTTATCTTCCATGCCTTCAAAGATAGTGATGAACATGTCAGTCACTTCTTTAAGACCTGCTTCAGCATTGACTTTCTTAGCACGGATTGTTTCTTTAATCTGACCAATCAATTCTGGGTCAGCAAGAACCATCAAATGAGCGTCAAAAACTTGTGCCGCTTCTTCACCTAGCGTACCTACAGCTTTCTCACGGATAAGTGAAAGCTCGTTTCGAGAAGCTTCAAGAGCAACATCTAAACGAGCCTCTTCTGCGTTTGTATCTTCGACTGAAACAGTCTCGAATGACAAATCCGGTTGAACGAGTAGATATGCTTTGCAACTGCAACACCATCAGATGCTGCGATTCCTTTAAGCATTTCTGTCATTTTCCTTATGCCAATCCTTCTTTCTCCATTGTTTCTGAGATTGCAGCGATAGCGTCATCTGCATCTGCACCTTCAGCTGAGATAGTTACGTCAGCACCTTGGCCAACACCAAGACTCATAACACCCATGATTGATTTAAGGTTAACTGATTTACCTTTGTACTCAAGAGTGATATCTGAAGCAAATTTGCTAGCAGTTTGTACCAACAATGTTGCTGGACGTGCGTGAATACCTGTTTCTGCCACTACGTGGAAATCTTTAGAAGCCATAGTTTGACTCTCCTTTTGTTCTTTCTTTTTTGAGTTATATGTGATAACCCTTACAATTTGGTATTATATCATCTTCTAGGATTTTTTTCAAGCATTTTATGGGATTTATTCGATTTCCTTTCAGATAACTTGCTGAAAATCTTCTATCTTATGTAACAAAACACAGGATATAGTTTCCCAAAAAACTACTTGTAGGATAATTATCACTATTTCACAAATAAAACACTACATATTGTGTTTCGTGAGCTTGAGCAGAAAAAAATATACCACTATATTTAGTTTTCAAATCATTGACAAAAAAATTTATTTTCTGATATACTAAGAAAGTAATCTATTTTGAAAGAGGAGTTACACAATGGTAACCGTTTATTCTAAAAACAACTGTGTCCAATGTAAAATGACCAAACGTTTCTTGGACAGTAATAATGTTGCTTATCGTGAAATCAATCTTGATGAGCAACCTGAGTACATCGATCAAGTTAAAGAGCTCGGTTTCAGCGCAGCTCCTGTTATCCAAACACCAACTGAAGTCTTTTCAGGTTTCCAACCAGGAAAACTGAAACAATTAGCATAATCTTAGTACATCATCCAGAAGAAACTGCTTCTAGGGCTAACTTAGAGGCCTTTCTTTTGTAATTAGATAAGGGAAATTTTATGGGATTAAAACATCTTGAGGACGTGACTTACTTCCGTCTCAATAACGAAATCAACCGTCCTGTTAATGGACAAATCATGCTTCATAAAGATAAGGAAGCCTTGGATGCTTTCTTTAAAGAAAATGTAGTTCCAAACACTATGGTTTTTGATTCAATCAAAGATAAAATCAACTACCTCATTGAACATAACTACATCGAAACAGCCTTTATCAAGAAATACCGTCCAGAATTTTTGGAAGAATTGTCGCAATTTATCAAAGACCAAAACTTCCAATTCAAGTCTTTCATGGCTGCTTATAAATTTTACAATCAATATGCTTTGAAAACCAACGACGGTGAATACTATCTTGAAAGTATGGAAGACCGTGTCTTCTTTAACGCGCTTTATTTTGCTGACGGTGATGAAGCCATTGCAATTGATATTGCCAATGAAATCATCCACCAACGCTACCAACCGGCTACTCCTTCCTTCTTGAATGCTGGACGTGCTCGTCGTGGTGAATTGGTATCATGTTTCCTAATCCAAGTAACTGATGATATGAACTCTATCGGACGTTCTATCAACTCTGCTCTTCAACTTTCACGTATCGGTGGTGGTGTAGGAATTTCCCTCAGCAACCTTCGTGAAGCTGGAGCTCCTATCAAGGGCTATGAAGGAGCAGCTTCTGGTGTCGTACCAGTTATGAAACTCTTCGAAGACAGCTTCTCTTACTCTAACCAATTGGGGCAACGTCAAGGTGCTGGTGTTGTCTACCTCAACGTCTTCCACCCAGATATTATCGCCTTCCTTTCAACTAAGAAAGAAAATGCTGATGAAAAAGTTCGTGTAAAGACCCTTTCACTTGGTGTTGTAGTACCAGATAAATTCTACGAATTAGCTCGTAAAAATGAAGAAATGTACCTCTTCAGCCCATATTCTGTAGAGCTTGAATATGGTGTGCCTTTCAACTATATCGACATCACTGAAAAATACGATGAATTGGTCGCAAATCCAAACATCCGCAAGACAAAAATCAAGGCGCGTGATTTGGAAACGGAGATTTCTAAATTACAACAAGAGTCTGGATATCCTTATGTAGTCAACATTGATACGGCTAACCGTACCAACCCAGTTGATGGAAAAATCATCATGAGTAACTTGTGTTCTGAGATTCTTCAAGTCCAAGAACCAAGTTTGATCAACGATGCTCAAGAATTCCTTCAAATGGGAACGGATGTTTCATGTAACCTTGGTTCAACCAACGTGGTTAACATGATGACTTCACCTGACTTTGGTCGTTCTATCCGTGCTATGGTTCGTGCCCTTACTTTCGTTACAGATAGTTCACACATCGTAGCTGTACCTACTATTGACCATGGAAATAGCCAAGCCCATACCTTTGGTCTTGGAGCCATGGGACTTCACAGCTACCTTGCCCAACAACTGATTGAATATGGATCGCCTGAGTCTGTTGAATTTACAAGCATCTACTTCATGCTCATGAACTACTGGACCTGGTAGAATCAAACAATATCGCGCGAGAACGTGGTATCACCTTCCATAACTTTGAAAAATCAGACTATGCTAACGGAAGTTACTTCGACAAGTATGTAACTGGCGAATTTGTTCCAAAATCAGACCGTGTTAAAGAGCTATTCAAAGATGTCTTTATCCCAAGTGCTGCTGACTGGGCTGAACTTCGCGACAAGGTTCAAGAAGATGGACTTTACCACCAAAACCGCCTTGCTGTAGCGCCAAATGGTTCTATCAGCTATATCAACGACGTTTCTGCTTCTATCCACCCGATTACGCAACGTATCGAAGAACGTCAAGAGAAGAAAATCGGTAAAATCTATTACCCTGCTGCTGGCTTGTCAACAAAAACCATTCCTTATTACACTTCTGCTTACGACATGGATATGCGTAAGGTGATTGATGTCTATGCAGCTGCAACTGAGCACGTGGACCAAGGACTTTCACTCACCCTCTTCATGCGTAGTGACATTCCAAAAGGTCTTTACGAATGGAAGAAAGAAAACAAACAAACGACACGTGACTTGTCTATCCTTCGTAACTACGCCTTTAACAAGGGCATCAAGTCTATCTACTACGTCCGTACCTTCACAGATGACGGCGGAGAAGTTGGTGCAAATCAATGTGAAAGTTGTGTGATTTAATCTTTGCTTGAGAAAACTACATTTTCTCAAATTAGTGATTCATTCACCCTGCTAAACTAAACAGGAATAAGCATATATACTATGAAATAACAAAAAGTCGGGCTTCCGACTTTTTGTGCGATACTCCTCTAGGATTATGATAAAATAGAAATAATTGTGAGTTCGCAATACTAAACACAGAAAGAGATTTCAAATGGAAACTTACTACAAAGCCATTAACTGGAATGCCATCGAAGATGTCATCGACAAATCAACTTGGGAAAAACTGACGGAGCAATTCTGGCTTGATACACGTATTCCCTTGTCAAATGACTTGGATGACTGGAGAAAGCTATCAAATGTAGAAAAAGACTTGGTAGGAAAAGTCTTTGGTGGTTTAACCCTTCTCGACACCATGCAATCTGAAACTGGGGTTCAAGCCCTTCGCGCAGACATCCGTACACCACATGAGGAAGCTGTTTTCAATAACATCCAATTTATGGAATCTGTCCACGCTAAATCTTATTCATCAATCTTTTCTACCTTGAATACAAAGGCTGAGATTGAAGAAATTTTCGACTGGACCAATACCAATCCTTATCTACAAAAGAAGGCTGAGATTGTCAACGAAATCTACCTAAACGGTAGCCCACTTGAAAAGAAAGTTGCCAGTGTCTTCCTCGAAACCTTCCTCTTCTACTCTGGTTTCTTCACACCCCTCTACTACCTCGGCAACAACAAGCTAGCCAACGTTGCGGAAATCATTAAATTGATTATTCGTGATGAATCTGTTCACGGAACCTACATCGGTTATAAATTCCAACTCGGTTTCAATGAATTACCTGAAGAAGAGCAAGAAAAACTCAAAGAATGGATGTACGATCTGCTCTATACTCTTTACGAGAATGAAGAAGGTTATACAGAGAGCCTCTATGACGGTGTTGGTTGGACGGAAGAAGTCAAAACCTTCCTTCGCTACAATGCCAACAAGGCACTCATGAACCTGGGACAAGATCCACTTTTCCCAGACTCAGCAGATGATGTCAACCCAATCGTTATGAACGGTATTTCAACAGGAACTTCCAACCACGACTTCTTCTCTCAAGTCGGAAATGGTTATCTTCTTGGCGAAGTTGAAGCCATGCAAGACGATGACTACAACTACGGTTTGGACTAAAAATAAGTTTTAATCCAAAAATCTCACAGTTTGTTTAAACAGACTGTGAGATTTTTGTTTTTGTTTTCTTTTGTTTTTTTCTATTTGATTGATTGAGCGTTTTGTGGTAAGATAATAATAGTAGAAATCGAGGTGAAAAGGATGCTGAAACAAGAAAAATTAGATAGTATTCTAGAAACAGTGAACACCAAAGGAACCATCACTGTAAAAGAAATCATGACTCGCTTGGATGTATCAGATATGACTGCTAGACGCTACTTGCAAGAGTTGGCAGACAAGGATCTACTTGTTCGGGTTCACGGTGGAGCTGAGAAAATTCGCACAGGTTCTATTTTAAATAATGAACGTTCCAATATTGAAAAACAAAGTTTACAGATTGCAGAAAAACAAGAAATCAGCCGTTTTGCGGGTCATTTAATTGATGAGGGTGAAACTATTTTTATCGGACCTGGTACGACCTTAGAATCTTTTGCCCGTGAACTTCCAATTGATAATATTCGTGTTGTAACAAACAGTTTACCAGTCTTTCTCATCCTAAACGAACGAAAACTAACAGATCTGATTTTAATTGGTGGAAACTACCGCTCTATCACTGGGGCCTTTGTGGGAACACTAACCTTGCAAAACCTAGCCAATCTCCAATTTTCTAAAGCTTTCGTTAGCTGTAATGGTATTAAAGACAATGCGATTGCGACCTTTAGTGAAGAGGAAGGCGAATCCCAACGCATTGCCCTCAATAATTCCAATAAAAAATACTTACTAGCTGACAATAGTAAGTTCAATAAATTTGATTTTTATACCTTCTACAATATCTCAGATATTGATACCATCGTTTCAGATTCTAAACTGAGCAAAGAAACGTTTGAACAACTTTCAAAACAAACAAAAATTATTCTTTCTAAACCATAAAACTATCCCCACCGATTGGTGGGGATTTTTATCAACAATTTAATCAATAATCTGACTTTCCGCTACTTTCTTGTACCAGTGAGCTGATTTCTTCGGATAACGTTCTTGAGTTTCAAAGTCTACATAGAAGAGACCGTAACGTTTCTCATACCCATTTGACCATGAGAAGACGTCCATCAATGACCAAATGAAGTAACCTTTTACATTAGCTCCATCTGCAATAGCATCAGACAAGACCTCTAAGTGTTGTTTGACATAATCAATACGGCCATCATCGTAAACAGTGTTATCAACGAACTCATCTTTATATCCAAGACCATTTTCAGTGATGTAAATCTTCTTGTAGTTAGGATAATCTTTCTTCACTCGCATGATTTGATCATACAAACCTTGAGGATAGATAATCCAATCCCAGTCTGTACGTGGCACATAATCAGGAGCTACACGACGACCAACACCTTTAATTTGGTATTTAGAGCTTCCTTTCTCTCCCTTACCATTATGGATAATTTCAGTCTCCCCATCAAAGTCTTCCATCCAGTCACTCATATAGTAGTTGATTCCTAGGAAATCATTCAAGTCTTTTGCAGCTTCTAATGCTGTAAAATCTTCTTCACGTAGATCTAAGCTACCACCATTAACTAATAAGATATGGTTGACACCTTCTATGGTTTCAGCTGAATAGCGACCTAAATAAGTTGCATCCAAAATAAATTTGTTGTTAATGATATCTTCTAACTCAGCTGCACGAACATCTGCTTGATTTTTAGGATCTAAAGGATACTTGGTTGGCAGGGCATGAACAACACCAATTTCACCTTTATAACCTTTATCTTTATATAGCTTGACTGCACGCGCATGAGAAACCATCATATTGTGGTGCGATTGGAAAACTTTGGCAAGGTCGTACTGAATACCTGGAGGGAATTTACCAACCAAGTATTGACCATCACCAATTGGCCCAATTTCATTAAAGGTTGTCCAATAGTTTACTTCTGGGAATTCTTCAAAACAGAAGGCAGCGTAGTCTACAAAATGTTCAATGTTTTCACGGTTTAAGAAGTCTCCATTTGAGTGGAGAGCTTCTGGCGTGTCAAAGTGATGAAGAGTTACAAAAAGGCTCAACATGACGTTTGTGACACTCTGCAAATAGATTATGATAAAACTCAACACCTTTAGCATTTACTTGACCGTAACCGGTTGGGAAAATACGTGACCAAGCAATAGAAATTCGAATACCATTGACACCATACTCTTCTGCTAGCTTAAGGTCAACTGGGTATCGATTGTAAAAATCACTGGCTGGTTCTGCAGTGTACCAGTAGTTATCTTCAAGATATTTATCCCACGCTACTGGTCCTTTACCATCAGTATGTGTAGCACCTTCTGCTTGATAGGCAGCTGTTGCGCCACCAAAAATAAAGTCTTTTGGTAATGTTTTTGTCATTTTTTCACCTATTTCTTGATTTAAATAAAGTAAAAGTGAGAGGAGAGGAGTCAGTGAGCTATCCTTCTCCATCTCACTTCTTGTACCAAGTCACCGAATTGTGACATGAGGAGGTAAAAACGATATCTTTTTACCGACGAATTAATAAGGCGATTAGGAAATTCGCCATAGCGATTTCCGTAACGATAGGAGACTATTTCAGAGTCCTATCGTTAATCGAATTGAGCTTGTACGAATGCAAGAGCACCTTTTCCATCACGAGTTAATTTGATGTATTGAGCGCCTTCTGTTTTCGCAAGTTTAATACCGAGTTTATCAGTTTCTGCTTTCATATCTTCAAAGTTAGAAGCTACTTGAGGAGCAAGAATAACCAAATCAAACTCTGGCAACATTTCACGGTGAGCACCATAGCCACCTGCTGCTGCTTTCACAGGGACATTGTATTCTGCTGCTGCTTTGTTCAAAGCATTCGCAAGGAGACCACTTGTCCCTCCACCTGCACAGAGAACGAGGACATTTGTTTCTTCAGTGATTGTATTTTGTGCTGCTTCTACACCAGCTTTTTCAAGAATAGCATCTGCTTTTGCAGTGTTGAAGTTCGCAGCAACTTTTTCTTTCAATTCATCATTAGATTTACCTGAACGTTCTTCTTCAAGAATTTGTTCATCATATACTTTAAGGAATGGATAGTAAATGACTACGTCAACCACGATTAGAAGGGCAGCAAGAATGAATGATAGAACTTGGAAGTTAGTTCCAAGAACTAGACCTAGTGGAGCTGGAGTTGTCCATGGTAGATTAGCAGTAAATGAGTTCATTCCAAGAGTTTCAATAAAGAATTTAAAGATCCATACATTTGCGATAGGAGCAAAAATAAATGGAATGAAGAAAATCGGGTTCAATACAAGCGGTGCACCAAACAAGATTGGTTCATTTACACCAAAGAATGTTGGAACTACTGAAGCACGTCCGATTGCACGGTTACGTTTTGATTTTGTTAACCACATGAACATGAATGGAACAACCAGTGTCGCACCAGTACCACCCATGGTAACGATAAACATTTGTGTACCAGAAGTAAGAATCTTGTCAGCGTGCATACCTTGTTGGAGAAGGTTCAAGTTGACTTCGGCATTTGCATAGGTAATAGCTGCGATAGCAGGCTCAACGATAGATGGACCATGGATACCAACAAACCAGAAGAAGGCAAAGGCACCAAAGATAATGGTGATACCTAGATAACCATCAGCAGCAGAGAATAATGGTGCAAAGAATTTACCGATTGATTCAGCTACGCTTGCACCAACAAAATGACGAGCTAGTAAATCAAGAGCATAAAGTGAAACAACTGAGAGAGTGAATGGAATCACATCTTTAAAGACTTGTGAGATATTTGGTGGAACTTCGTCAGGCATACGAATAGTGACGTTGTTCTTAACACAAACCTTATAGATGGCTACGGTAACAAAGGCAGCAAGGAAGGCTGAAAGCAAACCTTTTGTCCCCAAGAATCCAGTAGCTAGACCATTTTCAATAGGATCAGCTGCCAACATCAACAAACCAACAATTGCTGCTAACAATGTTGACATATAGTTGATTTGATTGGTTTTCTCCATGCTACGGTTTACTGAGTCGGTCAATGACTTAGCTGTTGTACCAGCTACCAAGAGAGCCAGAATACCCATAGAATAGCTATAAGGTTTCATCAGAAAGGCTACAACTTCATCAGACCATTTAAAGCCCCATGAGTTTGGTACAAAGGCAATCAAGATAAAAATACTTGAGAAGAGAATAACAGGCATACCTGCAATGAAACCATCACGAATAGCACGAAGATAGATATTACGAGATAGTTTCTCAAAGAAAGGCTTTCCTTTCTCGATAAATGCAATTAGTTTATTCATTATTTAACTCCTCTCTTGTACAGTTCAATTAAATGGTGCATCAAATCTTTTAACAAAATAGTTGTCATCAAGTGGTCTTGGCCGTGCATCATGGTTACACTATAAGCTAAGTCCTCACCTGAAGCTTCCTTAGTTAATAGACTTGTTTGCGCGTGGTGAGCCTCTGCGATACAGCTACCAGCTTCCTCGACTAAGCTATCTGCTTTCGCAAAATCACCAGCTTCAGCAGCCTTCAAGGCTTCCAATAGTTTTGAACGAGCATCGCCAGCATAGGCTACGATTTCAAAACCTAACAATGTTACTTCTTCTCTATTCATGATAGAATTCTCCTTATATAGTTTTAAATAAATTTTTATGACAATAAACGTTGGATATGTAGAACTAGATAAACTCGTTCACTTTTATACAAATCAAGACCCGTATGTTGCGTAATCACATCATAGATCTTGGAACCAATCTCGAACGCTTTTGGATAGGATTGTTTAATATGATCTTCCATATCCAGAAGTGATTGGTTATCATCTCTAGATCTGTCTAAATAATCCAAGAAATAATTCAAATGAATCATAAAACGATCATAGAAATGATTATTCTCTTTAGTTCGTTGAATTGCATAACCCTTTAACACTTCTTCAACATTCCTGAGAATTTCTTTCCTCTTATCAATCGACTCCACAAGTTCCACTTCATTTTCACCTTCGGCATTAATGAAATGATAAGCAATCCGAATAATTTCGTCCTCAGGAAAATGATCTGCTAGCTTCTGGCGGTAAATTTCAAATGCTTCTTTTGCGATTTGAAAAGCGACAGGATACTTAGTGGAAATATCTGGCAGATTACTATCCTTGTACCTTCCTTGTGCTAGAGCTTGGTAAGAACAGTAAATATGATCTGTCAAGGTTACGTAGAGATACTCTTGAATCGGATAATGATATTTCTTTGATAGCTTATCAATGATTTCATAAGTCACTGTGATAAAATCAAGCGGAACATCTTTGAGGAGAGCCATAAAGTTTTCTCTTGACTCTTCGGTCTTCATCCGAAAGATTTTCTCAACCTGATGTTCAGCAATCAAATCCCCCTTCTTCTTTCCAAATGCAATCCCCTTACCAATCACAATCACTTCTTCTCCTTTATCATTTCTGACAAGCGAGACATTGTGATTCATTGGATTTAGAATTCGATACATGTCAACCTCCTTTTATATCTTAAAGGTATATTAGTACAAAAAATGACCACAAATGAACTAGAAAATCAGCCGATTTCTAATTCACCTGTGATCATGCCTAATATTACTTAGTAACACTCACCTTGTATTAACTTGTGATTTAAGTATAGCACAAGTAAGTTGTTTTGTAAACCTTTACATAAAACTTTTTTTAAAATTTTTTTAGATTCATGTTCCTAACCTAGGAGGACTTGCTTACACGCGTTCTTTCCATGAAGTCGCTGTTGTTTGAAGAACTTTATTGAGTTCGTCAATGTTTTCAAAACCAGTTGTGCGAAGCCATTCGCGAGCTGCTGCTTCACCATCTTTGATGTAAGCTTCAACTGATCCAGCCCATGTAGCACGGCCACAAAGAACTCCGTTAAAGTTTGCACCTGATTCATGAGCAAACACAAGAGTATCTTGGAAAAGTTTAGCTGATACACCTGCACTCAAGTAGATGTATGGCAAGTTAGTTGCTTCATCTTGAGCTTTGAAGAAAGCTGCTGCTTCTTCACGTGTATAAACTACTTCACCTTCAGCGAAACCTTCAACATATTTAATGTTAACAGGAACTTCTACTTTCAAGACATCAATGTTAAAGCGTGGGTCTGAGAAGACTTTCATAGCACCGATAACTTTGTGTGGTTTTACTTTAGCGTATTCTACAGAACCAGCGTCAGCAATTTTTTCATCGTAAGCAAGGATTTCAAGGAAGAATGGGATATCTTCAGCCACACACTCAGAACCGATACGTTCGATGTAAGCTTGTTTTTCTTGGTTAAGTTCGTCTGAGCTATCTACATCATAGTAAAGCAAGAATTTAACTGCATCTGCACCTTCTTCTTTAATACGTTTTGCAGACCAAACATCCAAGCAGTCTGGCAAACGTTTTGTACTTGTTGTGTCATAGCCTGTTTTTTCATAAGCAAGGAGAAGACCAGCTTTTTCATCAAGAGCTTTAGTCGCTGGAAGTCCATACTCAGGGTCAAGAAGCATAGATGAAGCGTATTTAGTCAATTCATCTGCTACCAAAACTTTAAGTTCTTCCATTTGAGCCACAGTTGGTTCTTCTGTTTGGTGTTGTGCCATGAGGCGTTTCAAAGCACCACGTTGGTCAAATGCAAGAGCTGAGATGATACCATTTTCATCAGAAAGTTTTTCTAAGCGTGCACGTTTTTGTTCTGTTAAAGCCATTTTATACCTCTTTTACTATTAATTGATCATATAGAGCTTGATAGTTGGCCATGTTGACATGACCAGTCATTTTTTCTTGAGCATTGAGCATACCAAGGACATTTGCCTTGATGAGTAATTCTGCATCCGATTCTTTGTGAAGAAGTCCTGAAGAAATTCCTGCTACAGTAGAATCTCCAGAGCCAACAGGATTTACTACCTGAATTCTAGGAATATCTACCTTGTAGAAAGTGTCACCATGTTTGGCAAAAGCACCGTTGGCACCGAGTGAAACGATAATCCATTCAATACCTGCAAACAAAGGTTCTTGAAGGACTTCTTTTAATTCATCCAAATCCTCAGAAACTTCTCTTCCTAGAAGCTGGGACAATTCCTCATTATTTGGTTTGATGACTGTTGGTTTATGTGGTGATTCAAGAACCGCCTGAAGAGCTGCACCAGAGCAGTCCAAGACTACAGGCTTGCCAGCTTGATTAGCAAGTTCTACCAAGCTCGCATAGTAATCAACTGGAAGGCCAGCTGGCAGACTACCTGAGATGGCTACTACTTCAACTGAACTCCAAGAGTTTTTTGAAATGTTCCAAAAAGTCTTGACCTTCCTGTTCCAATACTTCAGGACCTTTTTCAAGAACTTCTGTTTGGTTGTCTCCGTGGAGAATAGCGATACAGTTACGAGTTTCTCCCTGAATTGAGAAGAAATCTTTCTTTACTTGATCATCGATATTTTCAACCAAAAACTCACCAAGTTTGCCACCCACTAAACCAGTAGCAAGAACAGAATCCCCAAATTCTGAAAGTACTCGGGTAACATTGAGTCCCTTACCACCAGCCGTTTTGGTTACATCCACCACACGATTGACAGTATCAATCTTCAACTCATCCAAGGGATAGGAAATATCAATGGATGGGTTCATTGTGACTGTTAAAATCATAGGTCACCTCTTAGTCGTGGTATTCTCCGCGATCCCATTTTTCAAGGAATTCAGTGAAGAAGTTTGCGTCTGTTTGTTGAGCATTGTGACTTTCAACGTGTTCAATTTTCGCAATCAATTTTTTGTTTTCTTCAGATGGTTTGTATTCAGCATGGATGAAAGCTTCGATGATATCACACATGAGCAATTCACCAGTAATCTTACCACCAAAACCGATAACGTTGGCGTTCAATTGTTCTTTAGCATAAAGGGCTGTTGTCATATCACGAACCAAGGCAGAACGGACACCTGGAACTTTATTGACAGCGTTGTTGATACCAACACCAGTACCACAGATACATACCCCAAGATCAGCTTGACCACTAGTTACAGCTTCCCCTACTTTTTTACCAAAGATTGGGTAGTGAGTACGTGTATGGTCATATGTACCAAAGTCAATGACTTCATATCCTTTTGATTTCAAAAATTCTGAAACCGCCATTTTTTCATCTGTTACGATGTGGTCACATCCAATTGCAATTCTCATTTTTAACTTACCTTTCTTACTGTAATCTAATTAGCACATTTTGTTCAACATGTCGACACGAATTTGGTGACGTCCACCATCGTATTTACCGTTAACAAATCCTTTAGCAATGTTTTTAGCCAATTCATCACCGACAAGTTGTGCACCCATAGTGATCATACGTGAGTTGTTGTGTCCACGAGTCATATAAGCTGAACGTTCGTCAGATACTTCTGCAGCAACCATTCCTTTGATTTTAGTTGCAACCATGAATGGACCAGCACCATAAGCATCAATCACGATACCAAGGTTTGTTCTTCTTTGTTTACTTCTGCAGCAACAGCAAGAGTCACATCAACAAAGTCTTGACCTTCAGCTGTAACATCCACAACGTGGAAGTTTTCTTTTTCCAAGAAGTCTTTCACAACTTCTTTCAATCTCAAACCTGCAGCATCTGCACCGATAACAATAGACATATTGTATACTCCTTTTTATTTTTCTAGGCTAGTAAAACCTTTTATAGTTAGCAGTTTACCTACAAAAGCTTTCTAGCAGTTTATTGACAAATTAGATTGAATGAGATGAATGACACCTTATTCAAGTTTAGGAAACCAGTTCCCTAGAAATAATCTTTCTCCACGAAAGAGAATATAACAATTGATTATTTGTTTGTTACAAACATCATTTGTTGCTTACAAACATAATATACTCCTATTTCCTGAAAAAAGTCAACAGTTAATGTTTGTTTTTGTGTTTTTTTATCTAAAAAATTTCGATATCAAAACCAATTTGATCCACTTGACCAGGTTCTAGGAGACGAACATTCTTCTTATCTTCGAGATGATCTCCTTCTTCAAGGGATGTTGACAAGCCAGACCATGGTTCAAAAGCAATGAAAGGTCCTTTATTCAAAGTTGACCAGATAATGAGATTTGGAAACTCTGCAAAGTGCACTTTCAATCCCTTATCATGTTTACGAGAACGAAGAGCAATTGTTCTAGATTGCAATTCATCTAAGGTGACTGCATCCGTGCTGAAAAGATCATAACTAAGATCTAATTCTTTTTGACCCTCTAGCCATGGACTTCTATCTTGAAAATCAAGCATACCCGTTTCTGGGAAAGGACGTGGAACAGAGCAAGTCTCTTCTTTCTCAAACTCTAAATAGTAATCTTCATAGACTTCATCATCCAGTAGAGGACAATTAAATCCTGGATGTCCACCAATAAAGTAAGGCATGACCTTGCTAGTTTCTTTATTGAAAATCTTGTATTGAGTCCGTACTGTCTTGCCAGTAAGGATATAAGTGATTTCTAGGCGGAAATGATAAGGGTAGTTCTGATAGCTATTCTCATCGTCTTCAATTGCAAAAGTTACACTCTTGTCTGTCTGTTCAACTAATTCAAATTCTTTCTTACGAACCAAACCATGACGAGGAATGTTTCCTTTTCTTTCTTGTCCCTTCTCATCTATATAGAAGGGCTGTATCCTCTCTCAAAGAACCACAAATGGGGAAGAGAACAGGAGCTTGTCCACTCCAATATGTAGCATCTCCTTGCCACAAATACTCAAGTCCCTCAGCATCTTTTATAGAAGAAAGAGCCCCACCAAAACTGTTAAATTGAACTCTTAATTGTTCTGATTTTAATTCAATTACCATTATTTTCTCCGATTTCTTGATAGTTTATAAAAAACTAGGCTGTCACTCCTAATGGTATGACAACCTAGTTTCAACAATTTACATTTTATAGGAGCGCATTATTTTGCTTTTGCTGCGTACTCTTCGTTACGTTTGATCATTTGTTTTCTGTACCAAGCAAAGATACCGATATAGAATACAAGGAAGACTACAGCACCAAGGATTGCTTTGATATCACCAGTTGTAGTGTTACCAATTGTCCAACCAAGAAGTTTTTCGATTGGTCCTTCAAGAGTTGAGTGAGTGATCAATTGAGTTTGGCTCACACCTTCTGGGAAGGCACCTACACCTTTAGCAAGTTCTGTTGCAAATGGCGCGATAAGTGTACCTGAAAGAAGGAAGAGTGGCAACAAGAGTGTTCCGAAGATAATCATGCGGAGCAATTTACCACGTGTTACAACCAAGAGAGCTGGAGTAACACCCATAGCGATGATACCTGCAAGTGGCAAGATACCATTTCCGACGTTTGAAAGAAGTACTGCTTCAATCAACATAATTGGTGCAAGTACGTTTGCACAAGCCCAGATTTCAGCACGACCAGCGATGAATGGCCAGTCTAGACCGATGTTAAACTTACGTCCTTCCAAACGTTTAGTAGCAACGTTTGTAATACCTTGTGAAAGTGGTTCTACGGCAGCAATGAACCATGAACCGATAAGTGAGAAGAGTTCCAAAGCTACACCGGCTGTCAAACCAAGAGATAACCAACCTTTGATAACTTCTTGCCAGTTTGCTGCATCTTTAAGTCCTTCAACTGGATGTGGAGTACCCATCAAACCAATAACGATACCAAGGATGAAACCGATGAAGAATTTAGATCCCCAGAAACCGATTTTCTTATTCAATTTAGCAGCATCAAAGTCATATTTATCTAGACCTGGGAAGAATTTTTCAAAAATCTTATCCAAAACCATGATAACTGGGTTCATCATGTAGTTCATGTGAGTTGAAGTCATTGGTGATGAACTTGGTGCGTTAAGAAGGTCATCAAATGTAGGTTTCATCAAGTCAGAGTTGATAATTTTCAACACACCAACAAGTACGATAGCTGCTGTAGCAATCAAGAGTGAAACCCCTTGGCTCACACCGTTGTTGTCAGCATACCATTTAATCAAAAGACCTGTGATAGACAAGTGCCAGATATCGAAGATATCGACGTCGAGTGTATCAGTTTTCTTCATAGCAAGCATCACTACGTTGACAATCAACATGATGAGCAAGAAGTAAAGTGTCCAAGCAGATCCCCAAGTGATTGTAGCAAGTGGTGCCCAACCAACGTCAGTGATGTTCAATTGAATACCAGTATTTTCAACAAATTTTGCAAGTGATGCTGAGAAAGCACCATTTAACATACCGATGATAGCACCGATACCAGTAAGAGCGATGGCGAGTTTGATACCACCTTCAAGCGCTTTGGAGAATTTCACTCCAAAAAGTAAAGCCAATACTGTCAAAATGATCAGCATGATGATCGGTCCACCCATTTCCAAGATAGGTTTGAACAGCTTATTGGCTAGTTCGATAATGACATCCATAATAGTTCCTCCCGTTTTTTGTGTTATATGAATGTTGACAAATTAAAATTAGCTTAATCCGTTTTCTTTGATAGCTGCTTCAATATTATCAAATACTGGAGCACTCATAGCTGGGATACGGAATAAGATTGGTCCAGCTTCGATAACTGGAATACCTGGGTCAAAACCAAGATCTGTCGCAGCAATTGGTGTAAAAATGTCATAACCTTTGATAAGATCTTCGTTAACATCTTTGACCATGACTGCATCACAGTGAACATCAAAACCGCGGTTTGAAAGTTCTTCTTCAAGAGCACTTTTAATTTGGTGGCTTGAGTTAACACCTGCACCGCAGGCAGCAAGAATTTTAATCATATGGATTTCCTCCGATTTAATATTTTTAATAGACAAGATTATGCAGTTGCTTCAGCAATATAAGCATAGAGAGCTTCTGGTTCAGAAATTTTTGATAGGTCTTCAAGATGACCATTTCCAGTAAAGAAGTCCATCAACTGAGCAAGAATGTTCGTTTGACTTGAACTTGAGTTATTAATGATAAAGAAGAGTAAGGATACTTCTACTTCCTTATCTGGCGCAATCATATTGTGGAAAGTCACTGGTTTTTCTAATCGAACGACCACAACTTTTTCGGCAAGATTATGAACAATATCTGTGTGAGGAATAGCCACATTCGGCAAATCCTTACCCAAAAATTCCATATCTAAGCCAGTTGGAAATGACTTTTCACGCGTGATCAAGGCTTCACGATAAGTTGGAGTTACGATTTCTCGTTCTTCCAATAAAGTTGCAACCTGATCAAAGAGATGTTCTTGATTATCCGCTTCTAAGCAAAACACAAGGTTTTTGTCAAAGAAATGATCTAATCCCATAAGGTTTTCCCTTCTTTCCATTAACTTTATGCTATAAGTATAACACTATATGAAACCGTTGTCAATAATTTTTCTGTTGTTTTTTTGTTCATTTTTTTGTTTTTTTATATTTAACAACCATATTTCAAACAATTATTAAAAAAATATCAAACTAAAGTGAAGTAAAAAAACATCCGACTATTTTCAGCCAGATGTTGGAATCTTTTAATTTTTCGTTTTTAAGAATTTTCTTCTAATTTATGGTAGTCTTGGACACTATCGATTTCATAGATGCTATTGCCTTCTAATTCTTCAACATAGACATCTAGTTCTTTGATATTATCCTTAACCATATTGTCCCAATATAGATCAACAAATTCTCCACTTTCATAAGCCTTGTCAATAAAGCTGACAATTTTTTCTGCAGTTGGAGCATCCCAGAAAGATACACCACTAAGGATGCGGCCTGCCTTACTATCAACAGTAATGTCTTGAACCTTATAGTCATCTCCATAGACCAAGAACCATTCGTTGGTACAATCTTCACGATAGACACTAAAATAAGTCGAACGAGTCAAATCATTGCGGAACATATTTTTAAAGAGATAATTATCGGCATCAATAACATAGCTGTTGGCCAATTCTTCTTTTACAAGATAGAGAGAGTAAAAGTTATTGTAGTCAGCGTATTTATCATTGAAGACGAGGCGAACCCCATATTTTTCTTTCAAGTAATCGAATTGTTCTTTAAGGTAACCAACGATGATGATGATGTCATTGATTCCTTTTTCTTTTAAAAACTCAATTTGGTATTCAATCAAGGGTTTTTGATTAACCTGAACCAAGGCTTTAGGGGTATTTTCAGTCATAGGACGCAAGCGAGTTCCCAAGCCCGCTGCTAAGATAATGGCTTTCACACGAATCTCCTTTATTCTTTAATAATAATATAAACTCCAGCAATGACGACAAGTGACGTAATAATTGTCAGCATATCTAGTGCTGTTCCCAAGAAGAGAGCTGCAAACAAGACCGTCCAAACTACATAACTCACGTTCAAGCCTGTAGCCTTGGCTGGTTGCAAGCGATTGATAGCAATATAATAAGCCAAGTAGGAAATCATATCAAAGGCTGCAAAGACAATCATAAGACCTAGTAATTGCCCATTGGCCACTTCTGCAAATGACTGATGAGAGAAGAGCACAATCACAAGATAGGACAAGAATGAAGTCACTTGGCGGATTAAGAGGGCTTCGATTTCACTCAATTCACTTTCCATAGCAAAGGAGCTAAGAACACTCTCACTTCCCCATGCAATAGCACAAACCAAAGCAGAAAGAATCCCAATGTAGAAGGAATTAACCTGTTCAACCTTATAGGTCTGGGCAATAATCCCTGCAATAATCAAGACAATCCCAAATACAGTATTTTTCGAAATCTTGTGCTTCAAAAAGAAGAAAGCCAATAAAACTGAAACTGCAGGGTAGATAGCAGAGACCGATGAAGCTAAGGAACTTCCAATATACTTAACCGCATAAAGATTGGCCTGCATACCGATGGGACCTGCTAATAAGGCTCCGATGATCACACTAACATTGCGAATATTTAAGAAAATTGAGAGACGAACTTTTCCTTCTTTTACTAAAAGAAAAGCTAGTAAGATAAAGATACTCAAGAAATCGTGAGCAGCAGCCACCACAAAGGGTGACAAATCTGTAAAAATCGAAAAGATATAAGCACTAACCGTTAGACCTAAACCCCAGAAAACACCTGAGAGTAGACCGAAGGAAACTCCATTTTTATTTTTCATCTGAACCTCCATAATATGACAAACCTTTAACAGCTCTTTGGTAACGATTCACACCATAGTCACCAAAATCTGCACCTTGCTCTTCTTTGTAGACTGTCCATAAACTCCAAATAGCATCTTGTAAAATTTTATAGATTGCAATCTTTTCACGAGAGACAGGTGTTTGCTCACTCTCATAGCGATACAAGAAGGCTTCTTCCTCTTGGTGAGTGAATTCAGACTCTAAAAAGAGGGCTGCCAAATCCCACATTGGATCGTTCATTGATGAATATTCCCAGTCAATCAGATAAAGTCGTCCTTGAGGTGATTCGATAAAGTTTTCAGGCACCAAATCGATATGACAAGATTTTCTGTCAACACCTAAGTCAGCCAGTCTTTTCTCTAAGGAGAAGACTTCTTCTCTAACTGCTTCATAGTTAGCATAAGGGATTTTTTCTTCAATCAAGGATTCGTATTTTTTGATTTCTTCAAAAGGAGCAAATTCTCCTCTTAATTCCTTGCCAGAAGCATGAATGGTTTGTAAAATTGGAGCAATTTTATCAAATTTGGTCTTGATTGACGTTGAATCAAGCGTAATCGCAGATTCGATATACTCATTTACTTTGATCCCAGCTTCAATATCAAAAAGATAATTTTTGACATCTAGGTCTAAATCTTTAAGTAGTTCAAGATTGTACTTTTCATCTTGACGATTGATCAGTTTTTCAGTCCCTTTACCAAAGAACTTAACAATGTATTGCTTATTTGTTGTTTTGACCAAATAGTTTTGATTGGTCATTCCCCCCAGTTGTTCAACACTGAGGACTTCCTCTTCTTCACTAAGTAAGGAAGAAATTTTTTCTTTAATGATTTTCTCCACAATTAACCTCCAGCACTTATACTTCCCACTTAAACACTGTTTTAAAGGCTGTGTTTAAATCGGTCGCAAAGACACGGTGAATATCTTTAATTTCTCTTACAGGTTCTTCTAGATAAAGGATATTTTTAAGACGATTGGCAAATTTCTTTACTTCCATCATTTGGATTGCATTTTCAAAATCGATGCGACCAGAACGAGAGGAACCAACCAAGAGCAAGCCTTTTTCTAAGGCATCGCGTGTATTGATATTGACTTTATATTCGCTAACGCCCATCATGAGAATTGTTCCCTGAGGACGAATGTAGCGAATCAAGTCATTTATAGCAGGCCCAGTGCCATCACCACCACAACACTCAAAAGCATGGTCAAAAGCCAAATCTTCAGGAATATTATCAGTGATATAGCATTCTTTGGCAAATGAGAAGAGTTCCAACTTTTCCCAATGACGACCAATAACCACAATCTCTGCTTCTGGCAAAGTATAGTTGATAATATTGGCAACTACAAAAGCTAAACTTCCATCTCCGATAACGGCGATTCGGTCCCGCTTGCTATGAGCAAGGGTCAATAGGCGATTCATGGCATGCATACCGACACTGACGAACTCTGTAATGGCTGCAACCGTATCTTCGATAGCATCATAAGCCACCACACGGTCTTTAGGAAGAGAAACAAACTCTCTCATAAAGCCATCAAATCCACTAGACAAGAAATGTGTCCCTGTCATGTAGTTCTCATAGAATTCTTCATCACTCTGCATAGGAGGCTGATTGGGAATCATAACAACTTTTTGACCAACCTCGTAGGTTCCTGTTGGGTCAGAAATAACGGTTCCACATGACTCGTGAATCATTGCCATTGGAAGTTTTTTTATTCAAAAATCTTTGGATCACGTTTTCCTTGATAGTAACGCTGATCCGCATGACAGACAGCCATATAATTAGGGCGGATGAGGATATGATTCTCTTGATCAATAGCCTCTTCCTGGTATTTGACATTGATAAACTTAGGGCTTTAGTCAGTTGATAAATTTGATTAATCATTTTATTACTCTTCCTCAATCATGCTTTTTTTGCAATCTTCAGATCTGTTACTGTAGTAATTTTCAGATTTGAATATTCACCTTTAGCCAAGGCTACATCTTTTCCTTTGATCACAAAGATTTTACATGCATCTGTTAAGATTTCCTTCTCCTCAGCAGAAAGAGAACCGTAAAGGTCCATGAAGTCCTTGCAACGGAATGTTTGAGGTGTTTGTCCTTGATAGAGGTGAGCACGATTTGGAATATCTGTAATAAATTGACCGTTAGTGCTTTCAACGATAGTATCAACAGCTTCTACCACTGTGTCCACTGCGTCATGATTTTTGAGCAAGTTGGATATTATCCTGAATCATGCGAAGCGTAATGAAATGGACGAACAGAATCGTGGGTAACAACGATATCCTCTGGAGTAAGCGGACGATAAGCATCGATAGCTTCAATGATTTTCTCAATACTCATATTACGGTCAGCACCACCTTTTGTAATGATGATACGTTCCTTATGAAGGGGCAGATATTTATCTACAAGATCCTCTGCGTGGGAAACCCAGTCTCCATGAACACCAACTACAATTTTTTCAATACTTGGTTCCAATACAAATTTTTCAATTGTATGAATCAAAAATAGGTCGATCACCTAGTTCTAAAAATTGTTTTGGTAAATTACTAATTCCCATGCGAGTACCAGTTCCACCGGCAAGAATTCCTGCATAAATCATCTTTTTTCTCCTTTGTCTTACTAAAAAACTTATTCTCTCTATTATACCACAATCTAGTCCTATCTTGAAAGAAATACCAGACCTCCCGTTCTAGAATAGAAAGGTTCAGTAATACTGTTATTAAAAAAAACTAGATCATTTCCAGTAGTGACTAGGAATTCTGTAGTCATTACTAATAAATAGCTGTGAAATTTTTAGAGTTCTTCAGAATAATATAATTTTTCTTAAAAGAAAAGCTTAAATTTAGATTTTCTTAATACAAGAAAAAGCTAGGAAATAATAAATTGTCCGATAGAGACACACTTCCTAACTTCTTATTTTTAGTAAAACTCACAAGTCTTACTCTCCCTTATCTTGATTTTCAGTTCCTTTAACTGCTTTTTTAAACTCAGATAGCATTTTACCGATTGACTCGCCTAGTTCAGGTAATCGCTTTGGTCCGAAGATCAAGAGAGCTCCTAGAACAATGATAATCAATCCTGGTGCTCCGATATCACGTAAAATTCCCATTTCTCTCTCCTTTCTGCTTGCATTTCATAATGTATTTGCTGATAGCAATACTCAATTCATAGAGTAAAATCAAAGGGGCAGTCATTTCCAAATCACTGACAAAGTCAGCTGGTGTCAAGATGACTGCAAGTACCAATAAGATAAAATAAGCATATCGGCGATTAGTAATCAATAATTCTGGGCCAATGAGTCCAATCGACGTCAAAAAGGCAATGATAACTGGCAATTCAAAAATCAGGGCCAAAGGCAAGGTCGTTTGAAATACAAAGGACAGATAATTTTGGGCTGTTAACTGCGTTTCAAATAATCCCTCTCCCAACCCTAATAAAACCTGAAGTATGGCTGGCGTTACAAAGTAAAAACCAAAAGCCAGTCCAACTAGAAAACAAAGGAAACTAGCTGGAATATAGGCAAAAATAGCTCTAGCTTCTTCCTTTCTTAAACCAGGTTTGATGAAAGACCAAATATGATAAACTGTGTAAGGCAAAGTGATGGTAAAGGCCATCAGACTAGCCAAGCGTATGTATATCCATAAAATATCATTAGGTCCTAAAACAATCAACTTTTGCTGAAAAGATTGGGTCACATACTGGTAAATCTGGTCTGCAAAAAGCAGAGAAACACAGAATACTAAAAAGAAACAAATGACTACTGCCAATAATCTCTTTCTAAATTCTACCAGATATTCACTGAGGGCAAACATGGAAATAAAGGAGCCTGTCTTGCTCACTGTTTCCATTTGTGACTCCATAAAGGCATTCCACTTTTTGACTGAGGATTTGCTGTAAAGCCAGATTCATGCAAAAATTGAACATACTATTTTTAATTTTTGTAAACCTCAAAAAGGTTGATTTAAAAGGATTTTAAGTCCTTAGGATTTTTTATCCAACACTACTATTCACGCATCCAAGACAAAATCTTGGCAAAAAGATACAGTAGCAAAGAGTACACCAAACTACCACTTATTATGGGCGGTAGTTTTCTTTTCGTCTAAAATAGAGATAAAAAGATAGGTGGTAGCCTTATGCGTTATGGTTATGTACGAGTATCCACTAAGGAGCAAAATATCAATAGACAAATGTCTGCCTTGGCATTCGAAAATATCCCCCAAAATCAAATTTTTATAGATAGGGCCTCTGGAAAAGATTTTGATAGGACGGAATACCAAAAATTGCTAACAGTTCTACAAGCAGATGATGAGATAGTTATTAAATCAATTGATAGACTCGGACGGAACTACGATGATATTTTAGAACAATGGCAGTTACTCACCAAGACAAAAAAGGTACATATCAGCGTTTTAGATTTTCCACTCTTAAATACTAAAAATACCAGCGATACAATCACTGATAAACTAATTTCTGATTTGGTTTTACAAGTTCTATCCTATGTGTCGCAAATGGAAAGAGAACAAATCAAGCAAAGACAACTAGAAGGAATTCGAGAAGCTCAAAAAAGGGGCAAACAATTCGGAAGACCGAAGATAAATATCCCAGAAAATTTTTATGAATTAGCCGAAAAACATAGCCAAAAAGAAATAACTATTCGTGAAGGAGCAGAAATCTTAGGAATTTCAAAAAGTACTTTTCATAATTGGCTAAAAAAACTATAGTTTTTGTCAAAAAAAGTAGGAAATTTTTGGACAACTAGTATCTCACCATTTTTAATTCAAAAATAATGAAAAAAATTTAGTATTTTGATGGATTATATCTTCTTTGTTTATTCTATCAATTTTGTCCATAAAAGTCTACATTATTGGACAAAGGATTTCTTCAAAATAATAGGAGGTCTCTTTAATGAAGACAAAATCTAAAATTAAACTTTTTGCTACTGCTACTCTTGCAACAGCAACGATTGGTGCAGTAAACGTAGCTACTCATCCTAGTAACGTTTTTGCCAGTGAAGTTACTCAAGTACCAAATAAAAATAATGTCGGTACTCGTACGACTTTTGAGACAGATCCAGTCTTTAAAAACTTCGATGAAGGCGAAAAATATCTTGACAATTACGTTAAGCCAACAATCGAAAATAGTCGATACGGTTATTTCACAGCATCAGTTGTACCCGATGGTTTGGGAGGCAATTATCTAGTCTCAGGTTTCATCGATTCTCATTCTGAAGATGAAGAAGTGATCAAGGGAAATAAAGAAACTGCTCAAAAGATTGTCAAAAACGCGGGTATTGATCTCACTAATTTAACCAATCAAAGTAATGGAGTTCTTACTGGTAAGATTACTGAAACACAACGAGACGGATTTCCCAACTGTAACGTTTGAAACAGATGCTGTATTCAAAAACTTCGATGAAGCTAACTCTTACGCTGAGGGGCATGGGGCAGAAATTCTGGACGCAACAAAAGGATATAAGGACTATTCTCTTAAAGCAGAACCTGCATTAAACGGTACTTCTAACTATCTAGTTAGTGGTGAAATTCGTGCCTATAAAGATTATTCAGTCGCAAGTGTAACTGCTGAACAAGCAAAGAAGAATATCGAAGCTGCTGCTCGTAAGGTAGTTAATGATGCAAACCCTTCAATTTCAACTACAAAACCTGTTACTCCTACTAAACCTACAGAAGATGTTAAACCTGAAACTCCAGCTAAGCCTGTGGAAGAAGTTAAACCTGTAACACCTACTAAGCCAGTAGATGAAGGAAAAACTTCTAATGATATCAAGAAAATTGATGGTGAATTTACTGAGATAAAAACAACTTCTACAGGGTTAACATTTAAAGCGAAATTATATGAAGAACTTCCTCACGATGGCCCATATACTCCCAATATTCACGCAACTTTAACTGATAAAGCAACAGGTAAAGAAGTTGCTAAAACTAGTGTTGTATTAGAAGGCTTATCAGAAGGATTAAAAAAAGCGGATGCTTTATTTTATGCTAACCTCCTTGAAGGTATTATTTTTGAACCATCTCTTACCCCAGGGAACTACGTTCTAACAGTTGAAGGGACTGCAGGAGCAACTTACGGACAAAATACTGATAAAAGAAAACGCTATTTTAGTCTTTAGCACAGAGGTTACATTGACAGGAGAAAATAACACAACAACTACTACTCAACCTGAAAAAACCCAAAAAGACAGTACTACAAAACCTAAGTCAGACCAGACAACAAACAACGTTAATAACAATCAACAGCCAAGCAATGATAAAAATAAACAAACTACTAACAATAACACTGGCAAGCAAGATAAAAATGAATTAATCACTAATAAAACTAGTGATACAAAGACAGACAAACAAAATTCTGATGATACGCTATCACAAGAAAAACAACAAACTACTAGCACTTCTACAACTAAACCAGAAAACAATAAAAACAATGACAAAAAAACTTTACCAAACACAGGTGAATCAACATCTATTCTTGGCATTATTGGTACCATCCTTTCAATTACTAGCTTAGGATTTATCGTAAAACGTAAGCGTGGGTAAAGTGTCCAAACGACTGTAGAAAACTAGCTTACAAACTTAAACAGTTCTAACATTACAAAATTAGCTATGATTAAAAAAACAACTTTATTTAACTATTCTTGCTTTAACTAGTTTGACTCTTGTAGCCTGTCACCAAAAGCAAGAAGATACTACTTCAGCCAGTACAGAACAAACGAGTTCCACTAGTACAGAAGCATTCAGCTACTCTTCTGAAGTGAAGAAAACGGATTATACTTTATATAACCAGGTAATAAAAAAATATTCTCAATTACAAAATAAACCCTCTAAGGATATTAATCCCAAAGCTAACCTAAAAGATGACTACTCACAATTATATTCAGATATTGACTACTGCCTATATGATTTTGATAAAAATGGGACGGACGAACTAATCATTGCTCTAAAAATTAAGTCAGGTAAACATGACATTTTAGACATCAGAACGATTCAGAATGATAAAGTCATTCAACTCACTAATGCAGAAAATCATTTAGATTTTATCGGAGAAAAAGTGATTTTTGTCCCACTTGAAGATGGTTATTTTCAACTTTCAAGTGCATCTGGTGGTAAACAATCTCACAAACTCTATAAACTAAATACAAATACATTAGATTTGGAATTGCTTACTGAGTCAGATACAGAAGATGGCTTAGGAACTAGACCACCACTACTGAACCAAGATACATTTACTTGGAAATCTGTAGCAAATCCAATATCAGGAGAAACAACACCCTCACAAGAAATTAAGAGAATGAATCTATCAGCTATCCAAAACGGTGATTTTTCAAGTATCTCTGGTACATGGCGCAATAGTGCTGGTGTAGAACTTGTATTTGATGAACATGGACTGGTTAGTGATAATTCGCAAGTTTCAATTGAACATGCTAAAGAAATTGACCACTATCTTAAAGCAAGTTTACTTCCTAAAAATAGAGGTGCTGGTGGTTCTGCCCTTGCCTTTTTACCTGCAGGAATTCCTTTGACAACGGCTATTACTTCTTCACCCGAAAATGGATATAAGGACCCGTCTGATATTAGCCAAGAACGACTATGGACAGGACAACAACTTATAGAAGGAAATAGCTCAGGATTTTTCTATAGGTAGAATAGTCTTGGTAGACTCTTAAACTAGCTCATAAAATATCTATTAACTTTTCATAAATACATATAGGATAAATATTCTTATTTTCTTAGAATATTTATCCTATATTTTTATTATCTTTACATCCCTATCAATACTATCTGAATTCACTCTGAAAAAGATTAGACTTTTAGCCTCAAAATTGATAAAATAAAAAAGAAAATAAGATAAAAGGAAACTGTAAATCACCATGATGAACATGCAAAAACATGATGCGCCAAGCACAAAAAAACTTCAAAAAAACAAATGGAACAAAGCCAAGCTGAACTTGCTGCTATGCAATTTGTTGGCAAATCTGCTCAAGACCTTGTCCAAGCGACCTTAACAGGTGACAAAAAAGTTGTCAGCATTGACTTCAATCCAGCTGTCGTTGACCCAGAAGACCTTGAAACTCTTTCTGATATGACCGTTCAAGCCATCAACTCTGCTCTTGAACAAATTGATGAAACTACAAAGAAAAAACTGGGTGCGTTCGCTGGGAAATTGCCATTCTAAGCATTAAAAAAACAAGCATTCAAATGAATACTTGCCTATCGTGGGAGGAACAACTGTTCCTCTTTTTGCTTACTAAAAATTAAAGAATTCCATGGCCTGTTTGAAAAGCAATTCAGTATACTCTGGGTCTTCTTGGGCAATGGTAACTTGATCTTGAATCATTTCCAAATCATCCGTTATCATGCCATCAGCTCCCAAATGAACTGATTTATCAAAGGACTCTGAACTATTGATGGTCCACACGTACAATTTCTGATCTGTATTCCAAAGCTTGTTGACAAAATTTTCATCTAAAGTTGAATACTCCATGGTGTAACCTGTAGCCTTGGTTCTTGGAAAAATACTATTATAAGGTAAGATGAAATAGACTGGAATTTGAGAATCGTAGGCTAAAACCTGATCAATCACATGGTAGTCTAAAGATTGCATTTGATGACCATTCTGCTTAAGAACCGTTCCATATTTTTCCATAAATCGTTTCATCATATCTGGGCTATCTTTTCGACTGGTTTTAATCTCAATAAGAAGTTTTTGATGTAATTCATTGGCTTTATTGAGATAGTCATCAAAACTAGACACCTTGCTATGATAACCATTTTCTGAAATATCAAGTTTGGTTAATTCTTTCAAAGTTAGATCCTGTGGATTAGCATTAACACCTGTCAAATTTTTGATATTGGCATCATGCATCATGACAAACTGGCCATCTTTTGTTTCCTGAACATCTGTCTCAACGAAATCTGGAGATAACTGAGCGGTTTTTTCTAGTGATTGAACGGTATTTTGCACACCATTCTTATTAGATACTCCCCTGTGAGAAATGATTAAAGGTTTATTGGCGACTGGAGCTTCTAAATAAACATAACCCTCAAGAGTGAAAAAGATACAAGCACAGCCCATCACTCCCCATCTCATCCAATGGTCTTTCTTTCTCCTTGGTGTGATTTCTAGTTCTTCTCCTGTTAAGAAGGAAACAAACTTAATGAGAAAGTAAGTCAAGGCTATATAGTGGAAATTTTTAATCAAGACAAAGTTGATAATTCCCAGTACAAGAGATTCCTTATGGGTCAAACCATCCATCAGTGCCTGACTTGCCAAGATTGGAATCAATAAAAGAATGAAAAATAGGTAGGTTTTGACGACAATCCAAAGCAAGTTCCAAGTATAAAACCAGGAGTACTTTCTTGTCTTTTCTAGACTGTATCTGACTGCTTCTTTGACTGTTTTCTTCTCAAATAAAAGCTGAGGTAGGGCAAACATCAAACGCACTGAAATGTAAAACAGTAGTAAGGCCAGAACAGTGACTACCAAACCGACTAACCAATATTTATCTTCTACATAGGCTACAATAAATTCCGGAATCACAATTTTATTTAAGATAATAAATCTTTAAAAATCTTTCGAATCAATGGAAAAAGAATCATGATATAAAAAGAAAATAAAGGTCATTTTTGAAAATCGTGACTTGCTTCATAAACAAGAAACTTTAGCGAAAGACCTTACGACTGTACTCCAGCAAAGTCCTTTTTTCATGGCATAATAAATGCCGAGCACCAATAAAGAGAAGTCCTATCTGGTAATAGGCAATCAGTAAATTAACAATTACCAGAACAAATAAAAGCAAAACTAACAAAGGGTGAGCCCGTTATAATAGCAAAAAAATATTGTTGTAGGATAGAAAGAGATAACCTGTCTGACGGAGCAAAAGTCCAGCAATCCAAGAATTTGCTGGTAACCAGACAAACTCAATCATCATAAAAGTCAAGAAAAATAGAAAAGAGTATTTTATCTAGATTAAAGTATATTTGCTTAAAAACCTAGATTTTTTTAGGTTTTTTTCAGGTTTCATAGGCACTCCTAGTCAAATAATTGAGACAAGTCCAAGCCCCCAAAAGGATTGTTTGATAAGATACTTTCTGTCTCTAACAATTCTCTAGCTTGATCTGACTCTAGGAAGGACTCGTACACACGCGCCGTCATCCGAGCATCCTCTAGGCTATTATGAGACTGACCTTGAAATCCAAGAAATGAGGCAACAGTTTGCAATTTGAGATTGGCAATACCATGTAAATCCGAACTCCGACGTTCAAAAGCTTCATCATACAAGTCCACCTTGTACTGCTGGCTATAGTCTAAACCATGATCCGCTAAAATAGGTAGATCACTTTTAGCAGCATTGTAGCCAACCATGGGTAAAGAACCTACAAACTCTTGGAATTCTTTTATAACTTCCTCCACTGGGGGAGCATCTTTTAATGTCTCAGCTGTAATCCCAGTCAAACCATTGATAAAACTTTTTAAAGGTACATTGGTATGAACATAGGAATCATAGGCATCGATTTCCTGACCATCTCTAAAACGCACTGCCGATACTTGAATCAAGTGTGTTTGTCCTTCGTGCTGATTAAATTCTAAATCGAAAGCAATGTAATCTTCTAATCGTTCCATTTTCTACCTCTCCTATACTGTTATTTTATACTCTTCGAAAATCTCTTCAAACCGCGTCAGCTTCGCCTTGCCGTAGATATATGTAACTGACTTCGTCAGTCTTATCTACAACCTCAAAGCAGTGCTTTGAGCAGCCTGCGTCTAGCTTCCTAGTTTGCTCTTCGATTTTCATTGAGTATTAATTGAGCAACTATACTATTTAGAAACAAAAGAAGCCATCAGGTTAGCATTTAACCTAAACAGCTCCTTGATTATCCTCCAAATAAACGAGCAAAAAAGCCTTTCTTTGTTGATTGGACTTCTTCTTTTGCTTGGTCCAGCTCTAGCTTAAGATTTTCTTGATCCTTCATGGCTTGAAGGGTCAATTGTTGCTGCTGATCGAGTTGTTTGTCTTTCTCAGCAATCTGACGGTCTTTGATACGCATCTGCTCGTCTTTTTCTGATAACTGACGATCCTTGGCTTTTAATTGTTCATAAAGACGGAGAATTTCTGCATTCTTCTCATCAACTAGAATCTCCATCAGTTCACGTTGCTTGACATCTTCACTGACAGGCTCATCTTCAAAAATCGTTTTTTTATAGATTTCTTCTAGCTTAATCAAGCCACTTCTGGTAACTACCGTTACCCCTTTGTCATTTTTATCTGTGTCTTCTTCTGGTAATTCTTTGACACGGTTATTGATTGCTTGGCGAGATAATCCTAAGACCTCTGCAATCTCACTGACGGTCATTTCAATACTCATAATATCCTCTGAAACGTTTTCTAGCTTTTCTTTACTTAAATCTTATCATAAGCTATAAAAACTGTCAAATTTTCGCTTAAGCTAAGGCCTTCAAAAAGGCTAATAAGACTTGGGCAGAGCGTCGTCCAGCTTCGATAATAAACTCATCAAAAGAGATATTTGCTTCATGGTTGGCATTGTCACTCATAGCTCGGATGACTAAAACTGGAAGATTAAGGGCATGCGCTGCCTGAGCAATAGCTGCCCCCTCCATCTCAACAGCTAAAACTTCTGGGAAATGGGACTTAATCGCTTCTATCTTATCATTTCCTGCAACAAAACTATCTCCTGTAGCAATCAAACCAAGATGCCAGTTTTGGTCCAATTGAGATAAACTCTCTTGGATTTGAGCAATAAAGTTTTATCTGATTCGAAATAAAGCGGTTGTTGTGCCATTTGTCCATAAGCATAGCCAAAAGCTGTAACATCCACATCATGATAGGCTAATTTGTCAGCAATCACAACATCCCCAACAGCAATACCCTCTGCTACTGCACCAGCAGATCCAGTGTTAATCAAAGCATCCACTTGGAAATGATCAGCCAAAATCGCCACACTCATAGCAGACATGACCTTACCAATTCCACTTTCTACAAGAACGACTTCATGCGAGGAAATGGTTCCTGTATGATAGGTATTGCCTAAAACAACTTGCTCCTGGGCATTGTCTAAATGCTGGACCAGATAAGCCAGTTCTTCTGGCATAGCAGCAATAATTCCTATTTTCATTTCAATTCCTTTTCTATTACAAAAGTTTCATTGCTAAGACAAGCAAAATCAAGAGAAAGATGACTGCAAATAAGATTTTATTCAGTTTAGAATTGAAGACATTTCTCTTGGTATTTTCAATGCGACGGCTTTTATGAATAGACGGTTCGACCTGAATCTTCAAGGTTTCCTGGCTAAAACCATGATCCTTAGGATTGGCATAACCAAAACGGGAAGAAGATGTTTGTAAAATCTTAGTTTCCTCATCATCTAGCAAAGGGGGACCTGAAATTTTTTCTCCTCTATTAGCTCTTTCGATTATTTCATCCGTTAATAAAGGTTTACCCATACTGACCTCCTCTATTTTTTATGCAATTCCCAGTATTGAACAGCCATAATTGTCTTGGCGTCACAGATATGACCTGATTGGATTAATTCCTTGGCTTCTTCTAGGCTCACTTCAAGGACTTCCAAGGTTTCGTCTTCATCCTGCGGACGCGGGTTTTCAACTTTTGTCAAATCGCTTGCTCGGTATAGTTTTAACTTCTCATTACAAAATCCAATAGCTGAATAAAAATCGTACAAGAGTTCTAATTTCCCTGTATAGGCTGTTTCTTCCTCTAATTCACGAAGGGCTGCTGCGACAGGGTCTGCATTTTCTCCTACTTCCAATTTTCCAGCTGGAATTTCGTAAGAGATAGCCTCAATAGCTTTGCGGTACTGCTTGACCAAGATAAGTTTTTGCTCATCCGTTACTGCTAAAACACAGACAGCCCCATTGTGGAAAATCAAATCACGTTGGGCAGTTCCCTTACCTTCTGGTAATTCAACCTGATCTTGGACCAGTTTAAATATTGGTCCTTGATAGATTTCTTTTCGGCTAAGCGTTTTTTCTTCAAATTCCATGATAAGCTCCTACTGATTATTAGGATGATGAGGAAGACGTGTTGCATATTCGTCTTTATTGACCTGACGACCGCGGCCAATGGCAATCGCATCTGCTGGAACGTCTTTGGTAATAGTTGAACCAGCACCAATGAGGGAATTGTCACCAAGTTCTACTGGCGCAATAATGGTTGAATTTGAACCAACAAAGACATTGTTGCCGATGACTGTCTTGTATTTGTTTTTGCCGTCATAGTTAACTGTAATAGTTCCAGCACCAAAATTAACCTTGCTACCCACTTCACAGTTTCCGATATAAGTCAAATGACCAGCCTTAGTATTCTCGCCGATAGAAGAACCTTTCACCTCAACAAAGTTACCAATATGAACTTGGGCACCCAGACTTGAACCTGGACGAATGTGGGCATAAGGTCCGACAGTTACGCCGTCTGCAACACTGCTTTCCTCAATCATAGAATTGGTAATGACAGCTCTTGCTCCGATAGTGCTATCCACCACATAAGTTCCATTTGTCAAAACAGTCTCAGCACCAATTTTCGTTTGCCCTTTCAAGGTAACATTGGCTTCAATTTGAACTTCAGGAGCAATCTCAACATCAATATCGATATAAGTTGCTTCTGGATTGACAAAGCTAACACCGTTGACCATGTGTTGGTGATTGATGCGGCGACGCATAACCGACTCAGCAGTCGCAAGAGCCACGCGGTCATTTACCCCAAGACTTTCATCAAAATCTTTCAAAGTATAAGCGCCAACTTTTTCACCAGATTCACGGAAAATGCCAATGACATCTGTAATATAGTATTCACCTTGAGCGTTATTGGTATTGATATTTTTCAAAGCCTCAAATAAACGCTCGTTATCAAAAACGTAAGTTCCAGTGTTGATTTCCTTGATTTGCTTTTCAAAATCTGTGGCATCCTTCTGCTCAACAATGCGAAGAACCTCAGCATTATCATTACGAACAATTCGTCCATAGCCAAAAGGAGTATCTGTTTCAGCAGTCAAGATAGTGGCCACATTTTTATGATTGATGTGGAAATCAATCAAGTTTTTCAAGCTTTCACCAGTGATTAAAGGAGTATCTCCTGCAATAACCAAGGTGTGACCTGACAAACCTTCTAAGATAGGCTCTGTCATCATAACTGCATGGCCAGTCCCTAACTGTTCAGATTGAGTCACAAATTCTGTCTGTCCAGCCAAGACCTGCTCAACCAATTCTGCCTTGTGTCCGACAACTGTTACTGTCTTTTCAGGTTGGATAGCTCCCACACTACGGAAAACATGTTCCAACATAGAAATACCCGCAACCTTGTGCAAAAACTTTTTGGCAAATCAGATTTCATGCGAGTCCCTTTTACCCGCTGCTAAAAATAATGGCATAATTTGACATAATCTTCTCTTTTCTATAGAAATTCCCTTTTTATTATACCATATTTCAAATCATTCCAGCGCCCTTGAATGAAAAAAAAATGCTCTAAAAGTCCTTTCCTTAACCCATTTTTTTGAGTATTTTTTTTGATTTTTTTCATTTTTTTAAGGTAAAATTATGAGATATGAGAAAGAAAAATTAATCCAGCTTATTTTATTTGGTTTTTTTGGGATTATGATTTTCATTTTAATCCTGAATCGCCCTCGTTTTGAAGACCATCCCGTAAAAACAAAATCCAATATCGCCCAAGTAGAGACACAAGCACTACATAATATAGATAAACCAGTAATTGATGTTTCTGGTTGGCAACGTCCTGAGGAAATTAATTACGATACTCTCTCCCAAAACATTTCTGGAGCTATTGTTCGTGTCCATAGTGGTGCTCAAACGTCCAAAGAGAACGATGCTTCCTATGTTAATGGTGTTGATAAGGCCTTTAAAACACATATTACCGAATTTCAAAAACGAAATGTCCCAGTTGGTGTCTATGCCTTTGTAGCTGGAAAAAGTGTCCAAGAAATGGAAAAGGCTGCTGAAGTTTTTTATAACGCTTCATCTCCATACAGCCCTAGCTACTATTGGCTAGATGTGGAAGACAAAACCATGTCCAATATGAACGAAGGAGTTGAAGCCTTTCGGGCAAAGCTAGAATCACTAGGTGCTAAGAATATCGGAATCTATGTTGGAGTTTACTTCATGGAAGAACACAGTATTGATACTGACAAGTTTACGTCTGTTTGGATTCCTTCCTATGGTTCTGACTCAGGATTTTACGAGGCAACTCCTAAGACTGATTTAGATTACGATATCCACCAGTACACTTCTAAAGGAAAAATTGCTGGCTTTGACCACGATTTGGATATCAACGTTATCTCTTCCCTAAAAAATAAAGAAGAAACCTTTAGAAAACTCTTTTTAAAACCTTAAAAGCATTTGTTTATCATTTGCTTTTTCTTTTTGTGTTTGATTGTGTTACAATATAGTAAGGATTTTTGAAATAGAAATAGTTGGAGGAAAAAAAATATGTTTTCATGGTTAGCACGTATTATTAAAGGGATTGTCATTGCTCTTGGATTTATTCTACCGGGAATTTCCGGAGGGGTTCTAGCAGCAATCTTAGGAATTTATGAACGGATGATTGGTTTTCTGGCCCATCCCTTTAAAGACTTTAAAGAAAATGTTTTGTATTTTATACCAGTTGCCATCGGTATGCTTCTGGGAATCGGCTTATTTTCCTACCCGATTGAATACCTACTTGAAAATTATCAGGTCTTTGTCTTATGGAGCTTTGCGGGCGCCATCATTGGTACAGTTCCTAGCCTCCTCAAAGAATCAACTCGAGAATCTGACCGAGACAAGATTGATTTAGCTTGGTTCTGGACAACCTTTATCATTTCTGGATTAGGACTCTATGCCTTAAATTTTATTGTTGGAACCTTGAGTGCCAGCTTTCTTAATTTCGTCCTAGCTGGTGCACTGCTGGCTCTTGGCGTATTAGTTCCTGGCCTCAGCCCATCAAATCTACTTTTGATTTTGGGCCTCTATGCTCCTATGTTGACTGGTTTTAAAACCTTTGACCTCTTGGGAACCTTCTTCCCGATTGAATTGGGGCAGGTGCAACTCTCATCATTTTTTCAAAATTGATGGATTATGCCTTAAACAACTACCACTCACGCGTCTATCATTTCATCATCGGTATCGTCCTATCAAGTACCCTTTTGATCTTGATTCCAAATGCAGGAAACGCTGAAAGTATCCAATACACAGGCCTTTCACTTGTTGGGTATGTCATCATCGCCTTCTTCTTTGCGTTGGGGATTTGGCTTGGTATTTGGATGAGCCAATTGGAGGATAAGTATAAATAATGGCAAAAAAAGTTAAAATCAAAAAAACATTGGTGGAACAAATCCTGTCTAAAGCAGGTATCCCACATCAGGGAATTCAAATCAATGCCCTGGAAGGAGAGCTTCCTCAAGGTTATGAACGAGATCAGATTTTCAAAACCTTGGCTCTTTTGGGAGATAAAACAGGACCGATTATCGGAATTGTCCCTATCACTCAACATTTGTCGGAAAAGAAACTATCCAAAATTTCTGGCAATAAAAAAGTGAGCATGATTCCACAAAAGGACTTGGAAAAAACAACAGGTTATATTCATGGAGCCAATAATCCCGTCGGAATTCGTCAGAAACACAATTATCCCATTTTTATCGATAAGATCGCTCTAGACTTGGATCAAATAATTGTCTCTGCAGGCGAAGTCGGACACAGCATTATCGTCGCGCCACAAGACTTGGCTAGCTTTGTAAAAGCTGATTTTGCAGATATCTTGGAGGGTAGCCAAGAATGAAACTCTACTTTGTCCGCCACGGTCGTACCCTCTGGAACCAAGAAGGTCGCTTTCAAGGTGCTAGTGGAGATTCTCCCCTTCTTCCTGAATCCATTGAAACCCTAAAACAACTAGGCCAGTATCTCAAGGATGTTCCTTTCGATCAGATTTATTCAAGTGATTTACCTCGAGCGGTCAAATCTGCTGAAATTATCCAAAGTCAACTCCAGACCCCCTGTCCTTTAGAAAGTGTTCCTAATCTCCGTGAATGGCAGCTGGGGAAGTTGGAAGGTTTGAAAATCGCAACCTTGGAAGCTATTTACCCGCAACAAATCAAAGCTTTCCGATCTAATCTTGCCAAGTTTGACACTCAAATGTTTGGAGCCGAATCCCTCTATAGCACCACGCAACGGACCATCCAATTTATCAAATCACTCAAAGATAGTCCTGCTGAGCGTATTCTAATTGTCGGTCACGGTGCTAATCTTACTGCCAGTCTTCGTACTCTTCTAGGATATAAAGAACCACTTCTTCGTAAAGAGGGCGGTCTAGCAAATGCCAGCCTAACTATTCTAGAAACCCATGATTTTGAAACATTTACACTCGATACTTGGAATGATACTTCCTATCAATAACAGAACTTGATTTGTAGCGTCAAGTTCTTTTTAGTTTTTGAAAAGATTATCCGTGAATTTCTTGCTTATTTATGATAAAATGGGAGTATCGCAAAAAATGACTCATCGTATTCAATTTTGAGTAAAACTAGGAGGATCCCATGTCAACAGAACATATGGAAGAACTAAATGACCAGCAGATCGTTCGCCGTGAAAAAATGGCTGCGCTCCGTGAACAAGGAATTGATCCTTTCGGAAAACGTTTTGAACGTACTGCAAATTCACAAGAATTAAAAGATAAATATGCTGACCTTGATAAAGAACAATTACATGATAAAAACGAAACAGCTACTATCGCAGGACGCTTGGTAACCAAACGTGGTAAAGGTAAAGTAGGTTTTGCCCACCTTCAAGACCGCGAAGGTCAAATCCAGATCTACGTTCGTAAGGATGCTGTCGGTGAGGAAAACTACGAAATCTTCAAAAAAGCAGACCTTGGTGACTTCCTTGGTGTCGAAGGTGAAGTGATGCGTACAGATATGGGAGAACTCTCTATCAAGGCAACCCACATTACACACTTGTCTAAGGCCCTTCGTCCACTTCCAGAGAAATTCCACGGTTTGACAGACGTTGAAACCATTTACCGTAAACGTTACCTAGACTTAATTTCTAATCGCGAAAGCTTTGAACGCTTTGTCACTCGTTCAAATCATCTCTGAAATTCGTCGTTACCTTGATCAAAAAGGTTTCCTTGAAGTGGAAACACCTGTTCTTCACAACGAAGCTGGTGGTGCTGCGGCTCGTCCATTTATCACTCACCACAATGCCCAAAACATTGACATGGTGCTTCGTATCGCGACTGAGCTTCACTTAAAACGCCTTATCGTGGGTGGTATGGAACGTGTCTACGAAATTGGCCGTATCTTCCGTAACGAAGGAATGGATGCTACTCATAACCCTGAGTTTACTTCTATCGAAGTCTACCAAGCTTATGCAGACTTCCAAGACATCATGGACTTGACTGAAGGCATTATCCAACACGCTGCTAAATCAGTCAAAGGCGACGGACCAGTTAACTACCAAGGTACTGAAATCAAGATCAACGAACCATTTAAACGTGTTCACATGGTGGATGCTATCAAAGAAATTACTGGTGTCGATTTCTGGCAAGACATGACCTTTGAAGAAGCCAAAGCTATTGCTGCTGAGAAGAAAGTTCCAGTTGAGAAACACTACACTGAAGTTGGTCACATTATCAATGCTTTCTTTGAAGAGTATGTTGAAGAAACCTTGATCCAACCAACCTTTGTCTATGGACATCCAGTAGCTGTATCTCCACTCGCTAAGAAAAATCCTGAAGACGAACGCTTTACTGATCGTTTCGAGCTCTTCATCATGACCAAGGAGTACGGAAATGCCTTTACTGAGTTGAACGACCCAATCGACCAGCTTAGCCGTTTTGAAGCCCAAGCTAAAGCCAAAGAACTTGGTGACGATGAAGCGACAGGGTATCGACTACGACTACATTGAGGCCCTTGAATATGGTATGCCACCAACAGGTGGTTTGGGAATCGGTATCGACCGTCTCTGCATGCTCCTCACTGATACAACTACTATCCGTGATGTATTGCTCTTCCCGACAATGAAATAGATTCTTATCCTCTGGTATTTGCCAGAGGTTTTTTGATTCAAAAAAGAGACTGAGTAAAAACTCAATCTCTACTTTTCACTTCTTTGGTTGCTACATCTTCTCCAAACCATTTTTGACTGATTTCCTGGAACTTTCCTTCCTGGTAAAGTTCAACAAAGGATTGATTTAAAGCTTGGAGTAATATTTTGTCTGCAGGTCTGACACCGACAGCAAAAGATTCACTTTCAAATCCATCTGAAAAGACATTATAGTCATTTAATATTCCTTCAGACTGGAGATAATAATTAGCATACACTCGGTCAATCAACAAGGCATCAATTCGATCATTCTTCAAATCGATCAAGGCCTCATTAAAACTCTGGTACTGATTAGCCTTCTGATCTTTGACACGATTTTTCAGTAAATCTGGCTGGGCTTCAAAATCCAAATAACTAGAGGATCCAGCTTGGGCACCCAAGGTCTTATCCTTCATATCCTCTACTGAATGAATCTGCTGGCTTTTTTTCGTCACCAGAAACTTGCTGATTTTCCATATATGGAATGCTAAAGGCAACTTTCTCTCGGCGTTCATCAGTGGCAGAATAGCCATTCCAGATGGCATCTATGGTCCCGTTTTGCAGTTCCGTCTCCTTCATATCCCAGTCGATTGGTTGAAATTGAACCTTAAAACCTAATTTTTCAGAGACAGCTTGTGCTAAGTCAATATCAAAGCCTGTATATTGGCCATTCTTTTCTTCAAAATCCCATGGGTACAAAGGTATTATCAAAACCAATGGTTATACTACCCCTGCTCTTGATATTTATTCCCAGTTATCCTGCTTTGGATCACTAGCCTTCTGAGTACAAGCTGTTAAAAAGAGAGTGTCAGGAGAGAAACCAATACTAAAGCAATTTTCTTATTAGTCATCGGCACCTCCTACTTGGGCTCAACCTTGAGAATCTGATCTGCGATATTTTCAGCGAACTGTAAATCGTGGGTAACCACAATCTGCGTCATCCCAAGTTCCCTATTTTGCAAGATCAGTTTTTCCACTTCCAAGCGCAATTCTGGATCCAGGGCAGAAGTCGGTTCATCGTAGCCAATGATTTCTGGATCAATCATCATAGCACGCGCCAAGGGCCACCCGCTGCTTTTGCCCACCAGATAGTGAGAAATGGATAGGCGTCTGCGTGCCCTGCTAGTCCTAACTGTTCCAAGAGTCCACGCGCCTTCTGTTCAGCCTCATCCTGCTTCATTCCCATTGTTTTCACAGGTGATAAAGTCAAATTATCCAGAACTGATAAATGAGGAAAAAGTTGAAAATCTTGGAAGACAAATCCCAGTAGATTCCGCTTCTCCAGTTCATCCAGTTCTAAAGGTTCTCCATTATAAAAGATTTGCCCTGAATCAATAGTTTCAAGACCTGCAAGCATACGTAAGAGGGTTGTCTTACCTCCACCAGAAGGTCCCACGATAGCCAGGATTTGCTTTTCAGGAATGTTTAGACTGAAATTAGATAAAATTTGCTTTTCACCAAAGCCCTTATTGATATTTCGTAATTCTAACATGGCAGCCTCCTATCTATAGTAACTGTACTTCTTCTCAACTTTTTTGGCAAGAATGGTCACAATCCCAATCAAAATCAAGTAAATAGCACCTGCCAAGAACATGGGAACCAGGCTAGCGTCACGGTTGGCAGCTGTTCGACTAGCCAAGATGAGGTCTGAAATTCCTAGAGCATAGACCAGAGAAGTATCCTTTACCAAACTCATAACCTCATTAAAGACACTAGGAAGAACAATCTTGGTCACCTGAGGTAAGATAATATAGCGAACTGTGTCAAAAGGATTAAACTTCAAAACCTTAGCAGCCTCATATTGACCTTTAGGAATGGTATCAATTCCTCCACGAAGTATTTCAGCAAAGTAAGCTGCATAATTGAGAACAAAGGCAATGATGGCCGCAGGAAGGCGATCCAAACGAATCCCAATACTTGGTAGCACATAATAGATAAAAATCAATTGCAAGAGCAAGGGTGTCCCCCGCATGATCCAGATATAAATGTTAATCAGATGATGGAGGGGCTTCCAATGGACTTGCAAGGCAAAGGCAATCAAAACGCCCAAAGGAATAGAAAAAATCAAGACCAGTACAAAAACCTGCAAAGTCATGCTTGCACCGCTCAATAAACTCGGTAATATCTCAAATAAATAAGACATACTGCACCTCCTTAAAAATAATTGTTCCTATTATAGCATAAATAAACTGAAATAACCACATTTTTTTATAAAAAATTCATTGTTAAAAAAAAACTATATCTATCAAAAATTGATAAGATATAGCTTTAAATCATTTTATTCCTGCAATCTTTCATACAGTTCTTGCATTTGCACATCATCTGGAACCAGTTTTAAGTAAGCTTGGGCATTGACTTTTGCTTCTTCAAAGTAGCCCAATTCACGCAAGAGGTAGATATAGTGTTCCAAAAACTCTGGATTGTCCTTCAAATCTACTGCCAACTCTTGATAAAGCTCATAGGCAGAATCCAAATCGTCCATCTCTTGATAAGAGCGAGCAATCATCCACTTGGTCAAGAGATTTTCTGACTCTTCGCTCTGCAAGTCTAGAATATCCTCATAACGCTCCTGCTCTAGATAAATAGTTGCTAAACGGAGTAAAATTTCTTCTGTATCCTCAGCGTCTGCTTTAGCAGTAAGGAGGTAGTTTTCTGCACCACTAGCATCATGCAATTCATAAGAAAATTGTGAAGCTGCTAACAAGAGTCGTGTTTCAAAAGGATTTTTCTCCAAGCCTTGCTTAGCGATACGCAGGGCTTCTTGAACTTGATGTTCCTTATGTAAGGCCTGACTATACCCATACTCATAACCTTCAAAGTCAGGAGAAATGGTATCAATCTGCTTAAAGTAGAGGACAGCTTTTTGGTATTCTTCTTGATCAAAGTAAAGACTGGCTAACTCAAAAGCTGTTAGGTCATCGTATTCTAACTCCAGGGCTTTTTCTAAAAACTCTGTAGCTGTTTCAAATTTCCCCAACTGTGCATAGGCAAAGCCAATTCGTTGATAGGTAGAAATGCCTGTTTGCTCATAAATAGTACGATTATCTAACTGGGCATAGCCTTGAATGGCCTCTTGATAATTTTCCAACTCACTATCCAACTCTGCTAATCCCAATATCAAGAGAGGATCTTCTGAGTAAGTCAAGGCCTCCAATAATTTCTCACGCGCCACATCTGTCAAACCTTCCAACTGGTAGAGGTCTGCCTTCAGAGCCAAAGACGACACATACCAGTCACTGTCGGCGTGTATTTCCTCTAGATAGGCAAAGGCTTCTTCGATTTGACCATCTTCGCTAGCAATAGCTGCTAGATTAAGATGAACTTCTGGGAAATCCTCTACGATTTTCAGGTAAATTTCCTTGGCCTGAGGATAAAAACCAATCCCTTCTAGATAGGTGGCTAACTCATACAGAAGGTCACTTGGATCATTTTCTAAAGCTTTGACGAAATAGTGCTCAGCCTTGGTTAAATCTTGCTCCTCCAAAGCCTGTAACATCTGTTGACTATTGTTCACTCTTATCTTCCTCTCCCTCTAGTTCATATAGGCCACTGACTACCTTATACCATTCAAAAATGGCTGAAATGACAACTTTAGCAGAGGCATAAACTGGAATACCGAGCAAGACTCCCCAGATACCAAACATGGATCCTGAAGTTAACAAAACAAAGAGAACATTAATGGGATGGATGTTTAATTGACTTCCCAAAATCAATGGAGAGACAAAACGACCTTCAATAGTTTGTTCTACGATAAAGACAATCACTACTTTTAAAAGCATAACTGGCCCAGCAATCAAGCCCAATACTAGGGCAGGAAGCATGGCTAGAAAACTACCCAGATAAGGAACCAGATTTAAAATACCAGCAGTAACACCCAGCGTAACCGCATAACGTAGACCAATAATCTTGAAGAAAATCATAAACATTACTGCTACAATAATAGCCACTGTTACTTGCCCTCGAACATAGTTGGACAACTGCTGATTCACATCTGATAAAACTTGTCCTACAGGTTCTTTCAATTTTGTTGGCATAAATTGGGTCAAATAGTTACGCAAGCCTTTCCCATCACGCAAGAGATAAAACAGCATGAACGGAACGATAATCAAGGCCACAATCACTTGAGAAGCTCCGCTAATAAAGGCACTCACCCAGTTGACTGCTTGTGAAGAAACTTTACTTGCCCAAACTGTAGCCTGACTAGAGAAGTTTGTCAAAACTTGTTCTAACTGAGGTCTGAAATCATCTGGCAAACGCTTGGTTACCAAATCATTAATAACTCTGTCTGCATCTTCGAGATAGATTGGTACATTTCTTGCAAATGTTAAGACCTGACGCTGCAGATTTGGAATAGCTACTGCCAAGCCCCAAATGATAAAGAGGGCAATGATAACAAAGACAATACTGATAGCTACAACACGATTAATTTTGTGTTTCTCCATCCAATCAACAATGGGATTCAATAAATAGTATAGTAAACCAGATAGAATGACTGGCAACATCACAACTGCTAAAAAAGTCTAAAAACAGGTGAAAATAAAAAACTAATCTTACTTAAAAATAAAAAGATTCAGTCCCAATAATAAGGTTACCAAAAAAATACAGTTATTGCTTTGTTATCCAAAAACCACTTGAAAAAAACCAAGATAGGCTAAAATGTTTCTCTTTTTGCTCCATAAGTACTTCCTTTCTATTGTTCTCTCATTATACCATTTTTAGATCAAAATAACTCTTTTTTAAAGTGCTTACATACCATTGAATTGTACCGCATATCATATTGTGAATCTATTTTGTGATATAATAGTATTATCTTTATAAAGAGGTATAGTCATGAAAGAAACTGTTTATTTTGGAACTTACACACGTCGGACTTCCCAAGGGATTTACAAGGCAGACTTTGATACAGAAACTGGGCAGCTTTCAAATCTAGAACTTTTTGCTCCTGAGCCAAGTCCAACATACCTTGCCTTTGACCAGCGTCAACATTTATACACTGTTGGTAGTCAAGACGATAAGGGAGGAATTGCAGCCTATCAAACTGACGGGACTTTATTAAATCATGTCGTTGAAGAAGGAGCTCCCCACTGTTATGTTGCTGTTGATGAAAAGCGTGATTTGGTCTATGCAGCCAACTACCATAAAGGACAGGTACTTGTTTATAAACGTCAGGAAGATGGTCGTCTTCTACTTAGTGATGTTGATCAACACAGTGGCCAAGGTCCACATGAAAATCAAGCTTCTCCACATGTTCACTATACAGATTTAACACCTGACCACTATCTAGTGACCTGCGACTTGGGTACTGACCAAGTAATTACTTATGATCTTGATTCAGAAGGAAAATTATCTAAGCTCTATACCTATCATAGCCAGCCAGGAGCAGGCTCACGCCATATTATTTTCCATAACCATTATAAAATTGCTTATCTCATTTGTGAACTCAATAGCACTATCGAGGTTCTAATCTACGATGGTGTTGGCGAATTTGAACGCATGCAAGTCATTTCAACTCTACCAGACGGTTATGAAGGTTTTAATGCTACTGCTGCTATTCGTCTCTCTAAAGATGGTAAATACCTCTACGCTTCTAACCGTGGTCATGATTCTATCGCAGTATATACAATTCTTGCGGACGGTAGCCTAGAGTTGTTAGAAATCGTTCCGACACATGGTCAGACTCCACGTGATTTTGATTTGACACCAGATCAAGAATTTCGTCATTGCTGTCCATCAGGACTCTGATAATGCAACCGTCTTTAAACGCAATCCTGAAACTGGACGTCTAGCAGAACTTTCTAACGACTTCCATGTACCAGAAGCAGTCTGCATCAGTTTTGCCCCTTAAGAAAACATAAAAAATGAACTTGGTAACTCAAGTTCATTTTTTTCTTATAGTCTATTTCCGACATTAATACGGTTAATGGCACGTTGCAGTGCAATCTTCGCACGACGTTCTTGGTCAATCAAGTGTTTGTCTTGTGCTTCTTCAATTTCACGCTCTGCTCGAAGTTTGGCACGTTCTGCACGACTAACGTCGATATCACGAGCACGTTCTGCAGAGTCAGCAACAATTGTGATAACGCCATTGGCAACTTTCGATAACGCCTCCGTTTCACTGCAATCCAGTTCACGTGATTTTCATCATCACTACGTTTAACCTTTAACCTCATCAACTGCTAAAACTGCAATCATATTTTTCATGTCGTGGCAAGATTCCCCATCTCACCATCCAGAGTTCGAACTGATACAAAGCTGGCATGGTGATCATAGACGAGACCATCTGGTGTCACGATCTGGACAGTTAACTGAGCCATAGATCACCTCTTAAAATCCCATTTTTTCAGCTTTTGCAATCACATCTTCGATAGAACCAACCCCACGGAAGGCATCTTCTGGCAAGTGGTCGTGTTTACCATCAAGGATTTCCTTAAAGCCACGAACAGTTTCAGCAACTGGAACATAAGAACCAGGCTGACCAGTAAATTGTTCCGCAACGTTGAAGTTTTGCGACAAGAAGAACTGGATACGGCGAGCACGAGCAACCAAGGTCTTTTCTTCATCAGAAAGCTCATCCATACCAAGGATAGCAATGATATCTTGCAACTCATGGTAACGTTGAAGGACTCGTTTTACTTCAGCAGCAACTGCATAGTGCTCTTCTCCAACGATTTCAGGTGCCAAGGCACGTGAGCTTGAAGCAAGTGGGTCAACGGCTGGGTAGATACCCAATTGTACCAACTTACGTTCCAAGTTTGTTGTTGAATCCAAGTGAGCGAAGGCTGTTGCTGGCGCTGGGTCAGTATAGTCATCCGCTGGCACATAGATAGCCTGGATAGAGGTTACAGAACCCTTCTTGGTTGATGTGATACGCTCTTGCAATTGACCCATTTCCGTAGCAAGTGTTGGTTGGTAACCAACGGCTGATGGCATACGACCCAAAAGGGCAGATACTTCTGAACCAGCCTGAGTGAAACGGAAGATATTATCGATAAAGAGAAGCACGTCTTGGCCTTCCACATCACGGAAGTATTCAGCGATTGTCAAACCAGTAAGGGCAACACGCATACGTGCTCCTGGTGGCTCATTCATCTGACCAAATACCATGGCTGTTTTCTCGATAACACCTGATTCTTTCATTTCCCAATAAAGGTCATTCCCCTCACGAGTACGCTCCCCAACACCGGTAAATACTGAAATACCACCGTGTTCTTGGGCAATGTTGTGAATCAATTCTTGGATTAAGACGGTTTTACCAACTCCGGCACCACCGAAAAGTCCAACCTTACCACCTTTTAGGTACGGGGCAAGAAGGTCGATAACCTTAATCCCTGTTTCAAGGATTTCAGAAGAGGTAGACAACTCATCAAAAGTTGGAGCTTTTTTATGAATTGGCTGACGCTCTGCATCTTCTGTAAAAGGAGCTTCCAAGTCAATGGTATCTCCCAAAACATTGAAGACACGTCCCTAAAGTTTCTTTACCCACTGGTACAGAGATTGGACGACCTGTGTCCAATACTTCCATTCCACGAGTCAACCCATCTGTTGATTCCATGGCGATAGTACGGACCATACCATCTCCCAACTCCAAGGCTACTTCAAGGACGATTTTTTTGTTTTTTTCTTTCGTCATTTTTTTGTAGACGACAAGTGCATTGTTAATCTCAGGAAGTTTTTTTCCCCTGCTGCAAACAAGACGTCTACAACAGGGACCGATAACCTGAGCAATTTTACCTGAACTCATCTCCTTCTCCTATTCTATATAAGATACTGTCGGTTCCCTAGCTTTAACTAGGGTCCTAAGTTCATTTTTCATACGAGCTGGACTAGAGCCTATTCTAAGGCACTAGCTCCTGCTACGATTTCTGTAATTTCTTGTGTAATCGCCGCCTGTCTGGCACGGTTATACTGAATTGTCAAATCATTAATGACTTTCTTAGCATTATCTGTCGCTGTTTGCATGGCTGTCATACCCGCAGCATTTTCAGCTGTCTTAGCATCGATAATAGCACCGTAAATCATACTTTCTGCAAACTGAGGCAACAACTGCTCCAAAATTTCTTCTCGGCTAGTTTCCAATTCAAAGGTCAAGCTGTAACTGTCATCCGCTTCATTTGGATCCAAGTCAACAATTGGAAGCATTTGTTCCACACGCATTTGACTGGTTAGCGTATTGACATGGTGGTTATAGCAGACATAGAGTTCATCAAAAAGTTCATTTTGGTACATTTCAACAGTTTTTGAAATAATCTTACGGACTTCATCAAAGCTAGGTTGGTCTGCCAAGCCACGTAGTTCATAAAGTGGTTGAATACCACGAGCCTTAAAGAAATCAGCTCCCATTCCACCAATACAGATCATTTCAAAACCTTTACCGTCTGGATGGTATTCTTCTTTCAGCTCCATAACGGCTTTCAGAATAGAGGAATTATAACCTCCAACCAAACCGCGGTCTGAAGTAATGACGATATAGCCTGTCTTCTTAACTGGGCGACTAATCAACATCGGATTGGTTGAACTACCAGCTCCATTCCCATGAAGGATATCTGTCAAGAGCTTGCGAACTTTTTGAGCGTATACTTGGAAGTTCCGAGCAGCTTCTTCAGAACGACCTAGCTTAGCAGCTGATACCATCTGCATGGCATTAGTGATTTGACTCGTATTTTTTGTTGAGGCGATTTTTGTTTTAATATCATTTAGAGATACTGCCATCTGACACCTCTATTCTTACTGGAAGCTGGTTTGATTGAGAAACTCTGTAATCGCAGCATCCAAGACTGCTTCTTCTGGCAAGTCTTTTGTATCACGAATGGTTTCCAAAATCTCTGGATGTTGAGCATCAAAGAAGGCATGGAACTCTTCCTCGAAACGAACAATATCATCTACTGGAACAGTATCCAAGAAACCATGTGTCAAAGCATAGAGAATGGTTACTTGTTTCTCAACAGGTAATGGTTTGTGAACAGGTTGTTTCAAGACTTCAACTGTACGACGTCCACGGTTCAACTTAGCCTGCGTTGCCGCATCCAAGTCAGAACCAAACTTAGTGAAGGCTTCCAACTCACGGTATGAAGCAAGGTCGATACGAAGTGTACCAGCAACCTTTTTCATGGCTTTAATTTGTGCAGAACCACCTACACGAGATACAGATGAACCCGCGTCAATGGCTGGACGAATACCCGCATTGAAAAGACCATCACCAAGGAAGATTTGTCCATCAGTGATTGAAATCACATTGGTTGCGATATAGGCAGAGATATCTCCTGCTTGTGTCTCGATAAATGGTAGGGCTGTAATCGATCCACCCCCAAGCTCATCAGAAACTTTAGCTGATCGCTCAAGCAAACGGCTGTGAAGGTAGAAAACATCCCCTGGGAAGGCTTCACGACCTGGAGGACGACGAAGCAAGAGAGAGAGTTCACGATAAGCTACCGCTTGTTTTGAAAGATCATCATAAACAATCAAAACATGCTTACCTTGGTACATAAATTCTTCCGCCATGGCAACCCCAGCATAAGGAGCTAGGAAGAGCAATGGAGATGGTTGTGAAGCAGAAGCTGTCACAACGATTGTGTAGTCCAAGGCACCGTACTGACGAAGTGTTTCTACTTGCGTACGAACTGTTGATTCTTTTTGACCAATCGCTACGTAGATACAGATCATATCTTGACCTTTTTGGTTCAAGATTGTATCAATCGCAATGGTTGTTTTCCCTGTCTGACGGTCACCGATAATCAACTCACGTTGACCACGGCCAATCGGTACAAGGGCGTCAATAGCTTTCAAACCAGTTTGCAATGGTTCTGATACAGACTTACGTTGCATAACACCAGGAGCTGGCGCTTCTACTGGACGAGTTTTATCTGTATGGATTTCTCCAAGACCATCAACTGGACGACCAAGCGGATCCACAACACGACCAATCAGACTTTCACCTACTGGGACTTCCATGATTTTACCTGTACGGCGGATTGTATCGCCTTCACGGATATCTGTAAAGTCACCTAGGATGATAATACCGACATCAGTTGACTCCAAGTTTTGAGCCATACCATAAGAGCCGTTTTCAAAAGATCAACAACTCTCCACTCATGGCATTTTTCAAGGCCGTGAGCACGCGCGATACCATCCCCGATATAGGTTACAACACCTGTTTCAGTCACATCAAAATTGGGTTTGAAATTTTCAATTTGTTGCTTAATTAAAGCGCTGATTTCTTGTGCGTTAATTGCCAAAAGAACACCACTTTCTATTTCAAATTTTCTTTAACAACTTTAAGTTGTTGTTTAATACTCACATCAATTGTCTTGTGATTGGCAAAAAAATGACAAAACCACCAATGAGACTTTCATCGATTTGTTCTTTTTACACTCCTTACTTTCAGAGACATTTTTTTCTCAATCAAAGGGAGCAAGCGACTCTTTTGTTCATCTGTTAGAGGATGAGCAGAAGTAATCGTCACTTCAAATCGATTTGTTTCTTTTTCAAGTCGGTTCAAGCAATCTACAAGAATATCATAAAAAAGATTTGCTCTGTGATTGTAGATAAGAACCTGAATAAAGTTTTGCAATAAAGGTGACACTGAGTCTTGGAAGAACACAATCGTTTTTTTCCTTGTCAGACTCGTCTACTGCCACTTTTTTTAAAAAAAGAAGGTAAGCCTGTTTCTTCAGCAACTTTGCTTGATTTGAGCTAAGTCTGAAAAAGATACGGTCTTTCTTCTCCTTTTTTTCTAAAAACCAATTGGACAAAAGGCATGCTGTATTTTTTTCAATTACCTTTACTGTTTTCTTGTCCATTAAGCTTCTCCTAACTGATCGATATACTGATCAATGAGTTCTTTATGGGCATGACCGTCAAGGTTTTGTGAGATGATTTTACCAGCCAAGCTGATTGTCAAATCTGCTACCTCACCCTTAACACTTTGTAAAGCTTCAGCTTTATTTTGAGCAATTTCTTGGTTTCGCTTTTTTTCTTTTCAAGCGTCCTGCTTCTAGCTTTAGCATCTGCTAAAATACTAGCTTTACTTTTTCTCAGCTGTCTCTTTCTCGCATTCTCAATGATTGTCTTAGCTTCTTTACGGCTACCAGCCAATTCATCTTCGCGTTTTCTGAGCCAATACTTCCGCTTTTTGACGTGCTTGTTCAGCTCCGTCAATATCTGCTGCAATTTTTTCTGCTCTTTGTTCGAAAATGCTAGTCAAATTTGACCAAGCGTATTTCTTAACCAAGACTAGCAAGAGAATAAAGGAACCAGCGATTAGTATAAAATCACCAAGTAATTCACCTACTGTTACATTCATAAACTACTCCTTTCTATTCTTCATCATTAATTTTATTTCCTAAGTACATTGAAGATAACAAATGTAAATACATATGCTTGTACACAAGAAATAAAAACAGAAAATGCAGTCCAGATTAGATTTGTTCCAAAAGCAATAGGATACCAATAGAAGGCCTGATGAGAAAGTAGGACTAACATACTTGCCATCACTTCCCCTGCAAAGATATTACCAAAGACCCGCAATGCAAGTGAAAGGAGATTGGTAACTTCTTCCAAGAGATTCATTGGTGTCATAAAAACCTGGTGTTACAAATGCTTTTAAATACTTTTTGATTCCACGACGACGAATTCCTTCTACGTGGGTCATTAAGATAATTGTAAAAGACAAGACCAAGTCAAATGACAAATTTGCTGTTGGTGAGGTCCAAAGATTTACACCATCTGTAGTCTGAATTCTAGCCATTAAGCCAATATTATTTGCAATGGCCATAAATAGGAATAAACAGAAATAAAAGAGAGAATAATCCTTTATCATTGGACCAAGGTTTGATTTTGTAAATCCAACAACAAAATCAAATAAATACTCTAATACATTTTTGTTTTCCTGTGGGTCTCAAAGTCATATTTCGAGTTGCCCAATAAATAAAGCCAAAAAAATAAGTGCTACAGTCAACAAAGTCAAAACTACTATGGTTAAATTAAAGGTAACAGGACCAATATTGATGGTTGGATTAATACTTTCTTCCATCTAAAATCCTCCCTTTTTCAATTTATACTTCTTTTATTTGATGATAAATGAAAAGACAAGAGTAACGAAGAAAGTACCTTCAATAAAGGCAACCCCTAGGATCATCAAACTACGTAGTTCTGAGATGATATCTGGTTGGCGAGCAACTGATTTCAACAAACCGTTCATCAACATACCTTCACCAAGAGATACACCCATACAGGCAAGACATAGACCGAAAAAAATGTTAAATTCATGACGAATTCTCCTTTTTAATTAAAAATTTACTTACTTAGTTTAGTCCTAAAAATTGGATTTGTCAACTTTTTTTATAACGTTGAAAGCGTTTAATGAAAATTATTTACAATTTTCACTATTTTTTTGAGTCTATTATATAGAAAACTTTGGAAAAAACTTGTAATAAATCCAACTATTATCGAGATATTTCTGAAAAAAATACTGAAAAAGATGCTGGGTAAAAAGGCTTATAAATCAAAAACTGTATAGTATAAAGTATTGAAAAACTTGATACTATACAGTTTATTATAAGAATATTTACTTCATTTTCTCTTGGAATTGAGTTTTAGACTACTTCAAAAACTAGATGATTTGCTATTTAAAATAGCGTTCCTTATGATTTTGGCAACCTGGATTAAAGCGAGAAAAACAAAAGGGGCAACTTAAGCTTTCTTTATATTGCTTATATGTTAGTAGTTTTAGACAAATACCACATAAAATAGGCTTATCCTGTGTCAAAGATAAGGGATAGGGCTCAAAAGGGTGATTTTCTAATGAATCATGACACCGATAACAAGCATAGTACTTTTTACAGTCATAGCATTGTAAAGCAATAATATCCAATTTGCTATGATAATGAATACATCTTGTTTGCTTATCTACTAAGAAACCCTGTGCCTCTGTCATTTACTTTTCCTTTCTTAAGCTCTGACTGTGACACTGGTTCCATCTTCTTTGTAGAGATTGATGAGTCCTTCTTTTAATGCACGAACCATGTCTCCTGCTTGAACAGGTTGTGGGACTTTAATTGTCAAGAGTTCCATTGGATTTGGAGCGCGGTCAATTTTATTGCCTTTGGCATCGTGTAAATCTTCAATATAAGTTTCAAAATGACGGAAACCTGGGCCATAAAACTCAACTTGGTCCCCTTCGTTAATCACGTTCCGTTGACGAATAGTTGCTGTTTGTGTCGCATCATCATAAGAAACCACTTCAGCGACAAACTTGTACTCAGGAATTTTACGACGAGCACCGAACAACTGCTCATTTTCAGATGGTGTACCGTAGTAGAAACCTGTTGCTAATTCACGTTGGGCAACTTTCCACATCTCGTCCACCAAGTCTTGTTTGATTGCTTCAAACTTTTCAGGACTTTCTAGATATGCATCCACAGCCGCCTTGTAGCAGTTGGTTACTGTTGATACGTAGTGAATAGACTTCATACGACCTTCAATCTTAAGACTGTCCACACCATTTTCAATCATATCTGGAATATGGTCAATCATAGACATATCAACGGCTGACATTGAAAATTCTTCAGGAATTTCACCCTTCAAGCTCTTACGTTCTTGACCAAATGGCATATCGTAAAGGTCGTACTTCCAACGGCAAGACTGAGAACATCCACCACGGTTGGCATCACGCATACTCATATGGTTAGAAAGAGTACAACGACCAGAGTAAGAAATACACATGGCACCATGTACAAAGGCTTCAATCTCAACATCTGTACGTTTGCGAATTTCAGCTAATTCTTCCATTGAAACCTCACGCGCCAAAACGACACGTGTTAAGCCCAGTTCTTTCCAGAACTCAAGTGTTTCATAGTTAGTGGCACTTGCTTGGGTAGAGAGGTGGATTTCTAGACCAGGCGCTTCAGTCGCTGCAATCATAATCAAGGCTGGGTCAGACACGATAACTGCCGCTATTCCGATATCACGTAGTTTACGAAACCACTCACCAGCACCAGCCTCATTTCCTTCGTGCATAACCATATTGGCAGCTACATAGACCTTTGCACCGTACTTGGCAGCAAACTGGACACCTTCTTCCATCTGTTCAAAGGTAAAGTTACCTGCACGGCTACGAAGACCATAGGCCTGTCCACCGATGAAGACAGCATCTGCCCCATACTGAACAGCTACTTTTAGCTTCTCTAAAGTCCCTGCAGGTGATAAAACCTCAGGACGTTTTAATGTTTTTGTCATGTTTTCTCCTATTTGCAATATAAAAGTTTGACGTTTTTCCTTCTCATTTTATAGCAAATAAGTTATAAAATCAAGCCTAGACGGATTGTTTTGACAATTCTAATCTTTTAAGAAAGCAAAAAACCTAGCCTTTCTAGACTAGTTATTTTCAAGATAAAATTCAAAACGTTCGCCAACATACTGACTTTTCACGTATTCAAAAGCTGTCCCGTCTTCTAGGTAGGAAACCTGAGTCAAACCAAGAATAGCATGTCCTCTTTCAACTTCCAAATAGTGAGCAATCTTTTCTTTAGCAAGACGAGCGTAAATAGTCTGCTGTGATTTACCGATACGGTAGCCGTGTTTTTGCAGGGTTTGGAAGAAATGACTGGTGATTTCTTCTTTTTTAAAATCCTTAATGAATTTTTCAGGAATAGATGCAACTTCATAAACCAGAGGAACTTTGTCAGCATAGCGAACCCGCTCCATTCGGATAATATTCTCCGTTGGAGAAATTCCTAGCTTGGCAACTTCCTGCTCATTGGGAATGGTTTTTCTGTAGGAAATGAGCTGGCTAGAGGGTACTTTACCTTGGGACTTAACAATTTCAGTAAAACTGGTTGTCCCTCGCATCTTTTCTTGTACTCGAGTACTAGAAACAAAGGTGCCACTTCCAACGCTGCGCTCTAAGACACCTTCTTCAACTAATAGAGATACAGCTTGGCGGAGGGTCATGCGACTGACCTCAAACTGCTCTGCTAAATCTCGTTCACTAGGAAGCCTCTCCCCAATAGCCCAACGGTGATCGTCAATATCCTTTTTAATCTGATCATGGATTTTCATATAAGCAGGTAGCATATTTTCACTTCATTTCTATCTTTTCTCTATTGTACCCCAATAAACTAGAAAAAGTCAAACTTCGCCTTGTTTAGTTGGTAATTCGCCCTTATTTGTGATAGAATATTGAAAAAGATATTTCTTTTGAGAAAGGAAAAAGATGAGTAACATTTCAACTGATTTGAAAGATGTCGAAAAAATCATCGTATTGGACTATGGTAGCCAATACAACCAGCTGATTTCACGCCGTATCCGTGAGATTGGTGTTTTTTCAGAACTAAAGAGCCATAAAATTTCAGCTGCTGAAGTTCGTAAAATCAATCCTGTAGGAATCATCCTGTCAGGTGGTCCAAACTCTGTATACGAAGATGGTTCATTTGATATTGACCCAGAAATCTTCGAACTTGGAATTCCTATTTTGGGAATTTGTTATGGTATGCAGTTATTGACCCATAAACTTGGAGGAAAAGTTGTTCCTGCAGGTGATGCTGGAAATCGTGAATACGGTCAATCAACCCTAACACATACACCATCAGCGCTTTTTGAATCAACACCTGATGAACAGACTGTCTTGATGAGCCACGGCGATGCAGTTACCGAGATTCCTGCTGACTTTGTTCGTACAGGTACATCAGCTGACTGCCCATACGCAGCCATCGAAAACCCAGATAAACACATTTATGGTATCCAATTCCACCCAGAAGTTCGTCATTCTGTATACGGAAATGATATCCTTCGTAACTTTGCCCTTAACATTTGTAAGGCTAAAGGCGACTGGTCAATGGATAACTTCATTGATATGCAGATCAAAAAAATTCGTGAAACTGTTGGTGATAAACGTGTCCTTCTTGGCCTTTCAGGTGGGGTTGACTCATCTGTCGTTGGAGTTCTTCTCCAAAAGGCTATTGGCGATCAATTGATTTGTATCTTCGTAGACCACGGTCTTCTACGTAAAGGTGAAGCAGATCAAGTTATGGACATGCTTGGTGGTAAGTTTGGTTTGAATATCGTCAAAGCAGACGCTGCTAAACGTTTCCTTGATAAACTTGCTGGCGTTTCTGACCCTGAACAAAAACGTAAAATCATCGGTAACGAGTTTGTTTATGTCTTTAATGACGAAGCAAGCAAGCTAAAAGATGTAAAATTCCTTGCTCAAGGAACTCTTTATACTGATGTGATTGAGTCTGGAACTGATACAGCTCAAACCATCAAGTCACACCACAATGTGGGGGGTCTTCCAGAAGACATGCAGTTTGAATTGATTGAACCACTCAATACTCTTTATAAAGATGAGGTTCGTGCTCTTGGTACAGAACTTGGCATGCCAGACCATATCGTATGGCGCCAACCATTCCCAGGACCAGGTCTTGCTATCCGTGTTATGGGTGAAATCACTGAAGAGAAACTTGAAACCGTTCGTGAATCAGATGCTATCCTTCGTGAAGAAATTGCCAAAGCTGGTCTTGACCGCGATATCTGGCAATACTTCACAGTTAACACAGGCGTTCGTTCAGTCGGTGTTATGGGTGACGGTCGTACATATGACTACACGATTGCAATCCGTGCTATCACCTCTATCGATGGTATGACTGCTGATTTTGCCAAAATTCCATGGGAAGTGCTTCAAAAAATCTCAGTACGTATCGTAAACGAAGTGGATCACGTTAACCGTATCGTCTACGATATTACAAGTAAACCACCTGCAACCGTTGAGTGGGAATAAAATAATAGAGTACAAAGTCCTTAGTCTACAAGTTTCTAAGGGCTTTTATTTGGCTTCTGATGATAAAGGATAATCTAGTTTAAATCAAAAAACCTCTCATCCCATATTTCTACAGTATTCGTTTCATGTGCTAAATCATCAAGATCATTGAGGACAATACCTCCTATCACTAGTTTTTGATTTCTTAATTTGAACAATAAGATTCCACATTTTATTACTTATGAAAAGAATTACAGTCGACATTTTCAAGATTAAGACTCCACCTTGACCAAGATATTACACCTGTATTCACTTATACTCACCCTTGTTGAAAGAAAGGGAAGCTTCGCACTAGGAACTTTATATACTATAAATACTATTACTGTTACCTCTGCCCTGAAAATCAAGTTTTATCTTACTTTACAACAAATCTCAATGGCTATCGTGAGTATAAAAGCAATCCTAATATTTGCGCAATTTGTTCTCTATTATCCCGTTACTCGCCATATTTGGAAGAAATATTTAGAGATTTGTGAGGAGATTCGGCATCAAAAGAGAAACATGGAACTTTACCAGAAACGTAAAGAAACGGTGGAGAGACTTTTTGGTACAGCCAAAGAATACTACAATCTACGTTATACAAGAGAAGTTTGCAATTCCAAAATGAAGGAAAAAATTGGGCTTGCTTTGGCACACCTGAATATCAAAACTGCTAAATGATATCTAGGAAGCCTTTTTATTTAGCACTGAAAAGTGTTTTGATAAAGATTCAAATCCATTTTAAGGATAGTAGTGCTGAAGATATAAAAAGACAAACACTAAAATGATGTTTGTCCTTGGTCTGAAAGAGGAAGTTATTTATATTTCTCATCAACTCACTAGAGTCGACAAAGAACTTTATTTTCTCGCTAATTCTCTTCAATATTTGTTTTAAAAATTTTCTTCTGAATTTTTCCATCATTTTTACAAAATGCACTATAGAATGAAGCATTCTGAGGGATTCGAATAGACCACTTCTTCAATTGAGCTCCATAGCCAGCTACTTTTCCTATTTCACTATTTACTGACTGCTCCATACTAGGAAAAATCAGTCCAGCTTTCTCAGCTTTTAAAATATAAGAATAGGAAATCAGCTGGAACAAGTCCTCGCGGTTAATTCCTTTTTCAGTGAACTCCAATTTTTTATATTTTGCATCTAGAACAATCTTTCGTTCTCTGTCATAAAAATCTGGATATACTTTTCGTTTCCCAACAGAAAATACTGAAATTCCATCCGTCTTATCCTTATTTCTGGGATGTACAAAACCTTTTGGCAACAAGGTATAAACATACTCTTCCCAAAGCCAGGCAACATCAAAGAGAATACCGTGGATTTTTTGCTCTTGGTATCCTAAACCATTCTTTTCTCTATTTAGGATCATCAGGCAAAGCTCTTGCAACTTTCTGTACTCTCGAAAATAAGCATGACGAAGAGGTTTGGTTTTATTTATTCTGATAAATTTAGCACGATCGGCTAATTTATAAGAAGGGGTTACACGCGTAACTTCAGCTATAGTTTCACGATTATTATCGAGTATAACTCCGAAACTTTTTTGAGTCTTTATATACTCAATAGTATGCCGAATCAGCTGTATGAGTGGATTATCATAGGTAAACTCTCTAGTGGTATAGGCAATATTCCCTACAAAAGGAACATTATTCTTAAGATGATTTCCTACATCTATCACTCCCTTTACATGACTGTCGTTATGAGAAAATCTCTGGTATTCCTTATAAAGACCTTTTCGAAGAGCAGCTTGCAGGTACTTTGGAAAGAGGTAAACCAAGAGTTGATAGAGTTTATCTTCAGGAGATAGACCGACATCCAAACTAGTCAGATTGATATTGAGAATCTTTTGTAAAAGATAATGTAAAAAATAGTCGTCACTTTCATCAGAAAAACGAGAAGAAATCATCAATCTTTCCTGATCACACCCCAGAAAACCAATCACATTACCTGTCTTAATTTCCTGATTGACTGTTTCAAAAATCTTTTGGTCCTTATCCAAATCAGGAGTATGAGTCAAATCATTTGGAAAAATAAAGATATTGTCCTCTTTAGAAAGGTTATCCAGTGTTCTATCAAGAAGTGCTTGACTTAGTTTGGGATATTCTGCGACAAAGTTTTCTTTAGCAATTCTATGCTGATTATCAGTGATTCGCATCATTATCACCAGTATCTTGGGGTTCTGTTTGCTCGTTATTTGTCAGATCAAATGCATTTTTCAATGTTTCCAGAGTTTCATCCTCTTCATAAGAACCCCGTAAGTAATCTTCCAAAAGCGGTTTAAGGTAATCAGACCAAAGTAATTCATAGTCAAAATCTACATCCTTCAACTTAAGGAAATAACTTGGTCCGATATGATAATGACTGTTTAACTCCTGAACATTTTCGATAGCAGCATTTAAGTTTCTTAAACGTTTTTTCGCTTCTTCTGCTTCATCACCGAGAACATCGTCTAGCATACCAACTTGACTCTCGGCAGTAACTTCAACAAAACGGAAGCGACGACGCATAGCAAAATCAAAGGTGTCCACCGAGCGGTCAATATCATTCATTGTTCCGATGATGTAAACATTTTCGGGGATATAAAACTTTTCGTCAGTTTCGTGTAGATTTGCATATTGGGTAGAAACACTTCCCTTTTCACCACGATAGCCAGGGTCAATAGAGAAAAAGAGTTCACCAAAAATCTTAGAAATCTCACCACGGTTGATTTCATCGATGATGAAGACAAAATTCTTGTCTGTGTTGATCTCTGTTGGAGAGATATAGTCTTTCAAACCAAATCTTTTCTTTAAAATTTCAAGGACTTTTTTTCCTTCACTCTTATAATACTTTTGTTTGTCATAATTCGGATTTTTATAAAGTTCGTATACATAATTCCTAGATAAACTCCATCCTGATGTTCCCTTATCGTAATTAACGGATAGGTTTTGTCTGCTATTTACTGAGAGGTAAGAACCCTTTGTTAAATACTCTTTTTCATCCGAATTATTTATATAGGCTAGGTAACAATCCCAAGCTTCATCAAAATTGTCTTGTCCTCCAGTTTTCTGAGCTTCTTTCGCCCTCTGACAGAACTTCTTAAAAATACCATCCTCTAGCTTAAACTCAATAGCTCCATCCCCATTTGATGCCGGTCTCAGCCCCTCTACAAAATCCGTATAATCATAAGATGGGTGAAACTGTACAAAGCCGATTTGCTCCTCCCGACCTTCCGTTAAATCTTTAGCAATTTCTTTAGCAAGATAAGTTTTTCCTGTACCAGGTGCACCTCGGAGGATTATGTTTTTGGATTGTAGTAGAGTTTGACTCAATGGGTGATAAACCTTATATTCTGCAGACATTTTTTCTTCTTTCTTTTCTTTATCGTCTAGAAATTGTGTTGAATATTCAAATAAAATGCTTCCCAAAAATTGAAGATTCTAGTTCAGGATAGGTTTTTAGAAAAATAGTTTACAAATCTCATGATTCTGACGATAGGGTCCTCCTTGATTACTTTGAGGAATCAACCTATTCCAAAAATTCATTCTGACTATTCATATTTACTCCTAAAAAAAGAATTGTTCTCAGAATAAATACAAAAGTAGTTTTGTCACCACAGCAGAACGACCAATAAATTCATTTGTGGACTTTTTCATATCAAATATAGGATTGTCAAAATCAAGTTTACTACCGATTTGAATAATCTGATACAGATCTCTTTTTAGTTTATTAAAACGTTGCTCCAATTCAGATATAGGAATGATTTTATTAGTTTGATTTTTATAGCTTTGGGTATCCTCATTCCAATAAATACCAAATTTTGAAGAGCCTCCTCCTCCAATACCTAAAAATAAAGATTTGTATTTCCCCCTCTCAAGACTATAGCAAAAAGAATTACTTTTAGCACCTTTCCCAATAACATAATCATCAATAGACATGGTTAAAATTCTATCAAGTGGCCACTCTTTAAGAAATTCTTCACGTAATTGTTCATTGTAAATACTATATTTAGATGCATCTTCTCTTAGTCTTATCTTATTTTTCTTGGTACCAAGCATAAAAAAATCATCCAAACTAATTTTTTTCTTTTCAGCATCAATCTTACTCCTTTTTATAATAATGTTCGAATAAAAAAACTAGATATTTCATATATAGAATATCATACCCTATAAAAAAAGAAAAGAATTTCTAAAGAAAAGCCTAGTGTAGAGTGGGGTATTCCCTCATAACACTAGACTTTTTTTCTCCTAATAATACTCGCCCTGACGATAGTCCCATGAGTTAAAGGTATCTGACAAATGCATCATGATTTTATCAATGTCAAGCCCTTTACGGATCACAACTGGGGCTGGTGAAGTTGAGCGTGCTCCTCCTTGTTCTGGGATGAGTTTACCGTCTTTATCAACCATAGAGACCATCACACCTTGCTCGTAGCGAGTTTCAATCGTTTTGTCAGGCTGGATTGATGCCACGTAGTCGTCTGCTTCGATGACAAGGTCTACAGCTTCTTCGATACGTTCCCCGATACCTTCTACCTTACCACGGTTTCCTTTTCCAGATGGGTTAGCTGATGAGGCATAGACCATCTTGCCTTCTTCCCAAAGTTTGGCAGCCAATTGTTCACCAGCTTTCCCAAACTTGATAACAAAACAGCTAGTACCACGCAAGTCAGTCATCAGTTCTTCACGGCCATCACCGTATGCTTTGAGTTTTTCAAAAGCTTCTGGTTTCCAAGGAAGGATACAACCAAGAAGAATATCTTCATCCCAATGTTTTTGGTAGAAGGCTTCAATTTCTGGGTTGAGTTGTGCTAAAGCGCGAAGTTCATCCATGCTTCCACAAAGTACAACACCTGGTTTGTTACGGTTACGCTCTTTGGCTTCAAATTTGCGTTCAAGACCTGCCTTATCGCTCGTCATGATAATGTAGCCAACTTTTGTAGGGCAAACGATGCAACCTCCCTCACCTTTTAAAATGTCATAGCCTTCTTGTGAAAGTGTCCCGTTCCATTGAATGTGTTTTGTCATAGTTCTATATTTCCTTTTCTATTTTTCTATTCCTGCCAGTAGGCTGGTCGTTGTTTTTCATAATCAGCAATCAAGTCTTCATACTGCAAGGTAATACCGATATCATCCAAACCATTTAAGAGCTTGTGTTTCCATTCGCTATCGATTTCAAAAGTGAATTCTCCAACTGGTGAGATGATTTTTTGTTGTTCTAAGTCCACAGTTACCTGATCAGTTGGTTTCAAGTGGGCTAGTTTCTCTCTAACCTCTCTAGGCTGAACAATGGGCAACATGCCATTATTAAGTTCATTATTGTAATGAATGTCACCGAAAGATCCTGCAATCACAACCTTAAAACCATAGTCCGCTAGAGCCCAGCTGCATGCTCCCTCGAAGACCCTGCCCCAAAGTTATCCCCTGAGATGAGGATAGTTGCTTTACGGTATTCAGGTCGGTTAAAGACAAAGTCTGGATCCTCAGTATACTTGTCATCCAAATAACGCCAAGCATACATGAGGTACTTACCAAAGCCTTTTTTATCAATTAACTTAAGAAACTGCTTGGGAAGGATTTGATCGGTATCGATGTTATCATTCATAAGAGGAACGGTCGTTCCCGTATAAACTGTGAATTTTTCCATATCCTCTCCTTACTGAGCTTCTGGCATGAGCCGAACATCTACGAAGCGCCCTGCAATAGCTGCCGCAGCTGCCATGGCTGGACTGCAGAGATGGGTCTTAGCACCAAAGCCTTGTCTATCTTCAAAGTTACGATTGCTGGTTGAGGCACAGTGGACACCATCTGGAACCTTGTCAGGATTCATCCCTAGGCACATAGAGCAACCTGGGTCTCTCCACTCAAAGCCAGCATCTAGGAAAACCTTGTCCAAGCCCAACTTCTCAGCAGCTCGTTTCACAGGACGAGAGCCCGGGACTACAATAGCCGTTAAGTTGGGTGCTATTTTCTTCCCTTTAACAAATCGCGCAGCCAGTTGCAAATCGCTGAGACGAGCATTGGTACAAGAACCGATAAAGATATAGCCTAGTTCAATATCCGCTGGCTTTTGACCTGGTGCCAAGTCCATGTAATTGTAGGCTCGCTCATCATTCATATCCTTAATTTCTGGGAAGCTACTGTCAAAGTCAACACCCATAGCAGGATTGGTCCCCCCCAGGTCACCATAGGAGCCAAGTCTGAGACATCCATCCGGATAACCTTATCGTAAACGGCATCATCATCACTGACAAGGGTCTTCCAATCCGCCACAGCCTCTTCAAAGTCCTCTGGAATACATTCGCGTCCCTTGAGATAGTCATAAGTCGTCTGATCTGGGTTCATGATTCCCATCTTAGAGCCAAACTCGATGGACATATTGCAGATGGTCATTCGCTCTTCCATGCTCAGTGCATCAATCGCTTGTCCCCGATATTCCACCACATAGCCAACGCCACAGGCAACACCGTATTTAGCAATTAAGGCGAGAATGTAATCCTTAGAATAAACTCCTTTTTGAGGAACACCAGTGAATTCTACCAGCATTTTCTTGGGTTTGACCTGCCAGAGTGTCTGTGTAGCAAAAACATGCTCCACCTCACTGGTCCCAATTCCAAAGGCGATTGCTCCGAAAGCTCCGTGGGTTGCTGTATGACTATCTCCGCATACTATGAATTTCCCCGGTTGGGTCCGTCCTGTCTCTGGACCCACCATGTGCACGATTCCCTGTTTTTCAGAACCGTGAGCCGCATGCTCAATTCCAAACTCCTCAACATTTTCAGCCAGCTTATCAATTTGAGCCTTGGAAATGACATCTCGAATATCGTAGATATTGACAGTTGGGACGTTGTGGTCAAAGGTTCCAAATGTCAAGTCTGGTCGTCTTAATCTGCGACCTGCGTCTCGTAATCCTTGAAAAGCCTGTGGACTGGTCACTTCGTGAATATAGTGCTGGTCCACATACATGAGTTGGGGCTGCCCCTCTTCACCTGTGATGACATGACGGTCCCATAATTTATCAAAAATTGATTTTCCTGCCATCCATTACCTCCAAATAACATATAAGGCTACTAGTGTAGTCACCATCCCCAGAAACCAAACTGTTTTAAAGTACCATTTTCTAGTCTTGTGGTGAAAAATGATTCCTGCAAACCAAGCTCCAAAACCACCACAAGTAAAAGCTAAAATGAGTAAGATTTTCTCTGGGATGCGCCAAGTTCTTCTCCTTGCCTTGGATTTGTCAATGCCATAAATCAAGAAAATGACAACATTCCAAATCAAGAGAACTAGAGTAATTTTTTCGTCTAACTTCATAACCTTGCAATAATGGCTTCTGTCATTTCCTTGGTCGAAGCCTGACCTCCTATATCTCTTGTTAAAACACCAGCTGCCAAACTTGCCTCAACAGCACGCTCGATACACTCTGCATCCTCATAACGACCAAAGCTATCTCTCAACATCATGGCCACTGATAAAATCATGGAGATAGGATTGGCAATTCCTTGACCTGCAATATCAGGAGCTGAACCGTGAATGGGCTCATAGAGACTTGGTCCATTTTCAGAATGACTAGCTGATGGCATGACTCCAAGCGTGCCAGATAGAACGCTTGATTCATCAGATAGAATATCTCCGAAAAGATTCTCTGTCACGATGACATCAAACTTGGCAGGATTGGTAATCATGAGCATGGCAGCTGAGTCGACTAGCTGGTGCTCCAAGGTTACATCTGGGAAATCCTGTGCGACTTCCTCAGCTACTTTCCGCCAGAGTTTGAGGTCGCTAGAACATTTTGCTTATCAATACTGGTAACGATTTTTCTCCGACTTCTTGCGGTTTCAAAGGCCTTGCGAATAATCCGTTCTACTTCCTCATAGCTATAGTCGTTGATATCACGCGCTTTTCTTTCTTCAAGAATATGATCCCCGAAGTAGATCCCGCCTGTCAACTCACGCACCACAACAAAGTCCACACCAGCAATTCGTTCTGGTTTGAGAGGTGACAAATGCTTAAGACTATCAAAGATTTTTACAGGGCGAATATTAGCATAGAGATTGAGTTCCTTACGGAGAGTCAGCAGGCCTTGTTCAGGCCGAACCGCTGCTCCATCATACTGAGGACTTCCGATAGCTGCTAGGAGAATGGCATCTGCTTCACAACATACCTTGAGAGTTTCACCAGGTAAGGGATGCCCTGCAGCATCTATACCTGCACCTCCAAAAGGTCGTCTATCAATCTCATAGTCAAAACCTGTTTTTTCAGCTAGAGCTTCCAGAACTTCTAAACCAGCCTCCATGATTTCTGGGCCAATTCCGTCCCCTGCTAGAGCTACTATTTTCTTTGTCATAGCCTTCTCCTTTACACACTAGGCATATCGCGGTAAGAAACACTGCGTCCCATCTCACCAGCATTCTCTTTTTGAACAAAGGTATTAGCATTGATGTAGGCAATAGCCGAAGCCTTCAACACATCAAAGTCAAGACCTGCTGCGTTAAAGATGGTTTCTGTATCTCTATTTTCAACAGTGACCAAGACCCGAGCTTGGGCATCAATTCCATCTGTCACCGCATCAATGGTATAGGATACCAAGCGAACAGATTGATTGAAGAATTTATCGATAGCGTTAAAGATAGCCTCAACAGAACCTTGCCCTGTCGCATTAAATTCGACCTTCTCGCCATCCATATTAGCCAGGCTAACAAGCGCTTCAATGTCATTATCTGCATGGGTTTGCAGTTGTAAATCATCAAAGTGGAAGCCTTCTGGATTTCAACCATGGTTCCAGCTACCAGAGCACGAATATCTGCATCTGTGATTTCTTGTTTCTTATCGGCCAGTGCCTTGAACTTCGCAAAGAGTGGCTGGATGTCCTCTTCTGTAAAGTCTAGGGCCAATTCTCTTAGTTTCTCGACAAAGGCATGGCGACCAGACAATTTTCCAAGCGGAAGGCTATTACTCTTAACACCGACCAATTCAGGAGTGATGATCTCATAAGTAAGAGGATTTTTAAGGACTCCGTCTTGGTGAATACCAGATTCGTGAGAGAAGGCATTGCCACCGACCACAGCCTTGTTTTTAGGAACTGGTATACCTGAGAAGCGAGAAACCATTTCTGACGTATTGATGGTCTCATTTAGGACAATACTGGTTTCTGCTTGGTAGTAATCTTGGCGAATATTGAGGGCCACTGCTATTTCTTCCAAAGCAGCATTACCAGCTCGCTCCCCGATACCATTGATGGTTCCTTCAACACGCCCCGCACCATTTTTAACAGCAGCAAGGCTATTTGCAACTGCCATTCCAAGGTCATCGTGACAGTGAGGCGAATAGATAATCTGACGGTCGGTTTTAACATTGTCAATCAAGTATTTAAAAATAGCCCCGTATTCTTCTGGTGTGGTAAATCCAACCGTGTCAGGAATATTGATATAAGACGCCCCTGCATCAACGGCTGTTTGAACAACTTGCAAGAGAAAATCCAACTCTGTTCTAGTCGCATCCTCAGGAGAGAATTCGACCACTTCAAACTTAGAACGGGCATAAGAAACATGTTCCTTAATAGCTTCCAAAATCTCTTCCTTGCTCTTATTAGCTTATACTTGCGGTGAATCGGACTGGTAGCAATAAAAACGTGAACCTGTGGATACTTGGCATCCTTGAGTGCTTCATAACAAGCATCAATATCAGACTTGACAGAACGTGCTAATCCAGTCACCGCTGTTTTCTTCAAGACCTTGGCGATTTCCTGCACTGCTGTGAATGAATCAGGACTCGCCGCCGGAAAACCGGCTTCAATGGCTGAAATACCCCATTTCTCCAGCTGCCTTGCTATGGCAATTTTTTCCTTGATTGAGAAGTTAACACCAGGTGTCTGCTCTCCATCCCGAAGGCTGGTATCTAGAAATTCAACTGTTCTCATAAGATTTCCCCTTTTCCAAATGTGGTTTTAAAAAAACATCTCGCTCAGAAACCCAAGCGAGATGTTGATTCACTCCCGCTTGGTAAGCCAAACAGGACTAATGCTTTTTGCACTAGCCCGAGTACCTCAACAACAAAGCAAATTGATTAAACTTAGCTGTTTTCATGTTTGACTTTCTCCTTCGTTTGATATCTTGTTTAGTATTTTAGCATAGGCAAAAGCACTTGTCAAGAAAAAATCCAATATTTTCTGAAAATTTCTTCAGTAAAGAATATTTAGCTAATTGAAAGTTCTTGAAAATCCTTGAAATGTTTCATTTTTTTAAAGGTTAAGTTCCAACTTATTTCTATCAATTTCAGTACTTCTTCATCTGACAAAGTATCATCAAGAGCCACACTAATCCAGTAGCGCTTGTTCATATGAAAGGCTGGATAAATTCCCTTTTTTGAAAGTAAGTCAGCTACTTGGTCATGCTTGAGGTTGACTGCTTCCACCTGTCCTTCTCTGCCCTTTTCCAGCTTATCCCAAGAGATTTTCATCAAGACGGCATACCACTTTTGATTCCCTTCATGACGCAATACTGCTGTATCAGGCGATTTCTCCCACAAGTACTCCAACTGGTTTCCATACTTTTCTTGAACTTGAGTCATAATTCGTTTAGTCTGAGGGAAGATAAAATCCTGTACCTCAAAACAAGCCTTTCGAATCTGGTAAAGAATCTCCAAACAAGCCTCACGGACATTTCCGACAAAACTACCCCTCATGCTTTCCATATGAACTTGAGGATAGAGGTCACCAGTCTCCTGATCAAAGACTTGAAAGCTCACATTATCAGCAGTGATGAATACAGTCATGACAAAGTCACCTTGCAAAATCTGGCAACTATAGGTCCAAACTCCCCTATTTTCTACAAAACCATAAGCATGAGCCTTTTCTTTATTAAATTGATAGGATTTAAAAATTTTAAACATAAGTGAAAACTGCTACCCAAAGCTAGCAGTTCCTTTCTATTTTTTAAAAGACAACCTTGGTTCCGTGCAATTGTGTCACGCCTAGTTGATCGATAAAGGTTTGACGGTTGTCAAGGTCAATCCCCCCACCAGGTAAAATTTCAATTTTACCTTTAGCACGCTCCAAAATTCTGTGATAGTGAGCAAAACGTTTCTCTAGCGAATCTCCAGACACACCAGCGCGAGTTAGGATACGAGTTACTCCAGCTTGGCTGAGCCAGTCAATAGCTTCCAGTTGATCTTCATCGCTCAATTCATCAAAGGCCATGTGAAAGACAATTTCCATTCCTTTTGATGCAGCTATCAACTTCTCAAGATTAGGCTTATCCAACTTCTTATCAGCAGTTAAAATCCCAAATACAACTCCTTGACTTCCAGCCTGAGCTGTCAACCGAATGTCTTCTAACATGATATCAATTTCTAGGTCATTATAGACAAAGTCGCCACCACGTGGACGAATCATGGTCATGATGGTCGTATCGTAGTTAGCTGCCAATTCAACCGCTGCCTTGGTCACTCCATAGCTGGGAGTTGTCCCACCAACTGCTAGATTGTCACAAAGTTCGATTCGACGAGCTCCAGCCTCCATCGCTTTTTCAAGCAAGGTCACATTTTCAGCACAAAATTCGTAAATCATTTGATTCTCCTTGATTATTACTTTGAATTTATTATATCATATTATTGTGAATATGCTTTTATTTATATCAAGGAAAATAGTTACTATTTTTTATTCTTTGTCCGGAATGACCTTGAAGAGATAATAAGTGATAAAGATGGTCAAGGCTCCTAGACCAATTTTGACAGGTAAGAGAGGAGCAAAATAAATGGAAATTCCCATCAAGATGTAAATAGATACGATGATTTTTTTCTTTCGTTCACGCGCAATAGACTTAGTCTCGCGAAAATCAGCCACATATGCTTGATAGAGCTTAGTATGGTAAAGCCAATTCTCGAAGCGCTTGGAACTTCTTGAGAAACAAGCAATAGACAGTAAAAGAAAAGGCGTTGTAGGCAGCAAGGGCAAAACAACCCCAATAATAGCCAAGGCCAATAATAAAAAACCAATTATCAGATAAATAAGACGCATAACTTCTCCTAGTTAATACTCTTCGAAAATCTCTTCAAACCACGTCAGCGTCGCCTTGACGTACCCAAGTACAGCCTGCGGCTAGTTTCCTAGTTTGCTCTTTGATTTTCATTGAGTATAAAATAATCTTCTTCTAGTTTCGCATAAAATGATGAATTTTGTCAAGTTCTAACCAAAAAGAGCCTGAAATTTACTTTCGGGCTCATCCTCTTATTTAATCTTTTCTTCCTCGTAGTCGCCTTTGCTACAAACAACCTGCTTGCCACCACCACGGACTTTTTTCTCCATGAGGAAGTTGCCACATTTTGGACAGTCACGACCAACAGGCTTATCCCAAGAGGTAAACTCACAGTCTGGATAGCGGTTGCAACCATAGAAGAGGCGGTTACGCTTTGTTTTACGCTCAATGATTTGTCCCTGATGACAACTTGGACACTCAACACCGATTTCTTTCACGATTGCTTGGGTATGACGGCAATCTGGGAAATTGCTACAAGCGTAGAACTTACCAAATCGACCAAGTTTAATAACCATTGGACTGCCACACACTTCACAATCAAATCCAGCTGGTTCATCCTTGATCTGGATTTTCTCCATTTCTTCTTCAGCCTTGGCAACCTCTTTAGAGAAAGGTTTGTAAAAAGGCGTCTATAACACGTTGCCACTGCTCTTTTCCGACTTCGACATCATCCAGCTTGCCTTCCATTTCAGCTGTGAAGGTCACGTTTACGATATCTGGAAAATATTCAACGATGAGTTTATTAACAATTTCTCCCAACTCTGTCGGTTCAAAACGTTTGGCTGCAAGGCGAACATAATAACGTTTCTGAATAGTTTCAATGGTTGGTGCGTAAGTTGACGGACGTCCAACCCCATTTTCCTCCAAGGTCTTGATAAGGGTCGCTTCAGAATAACGAGCAGGCGGTTGAGTAAAATGTTGCTCTGGTTTGCTATTAACCTGCTTAACCACATCTCCAACAGCCATGTCTGGTAACATCTTATTCTTGTCAGAATCATTATAAATGGCAAGATAACCATCAAACTTAACCTGACTACCATTGGCAGCAAATTGAACCCCATTTTGAGACAATTTAACAGCCATAGTATCAAAGACAGCAGCTGTCATCTGGCTCGCTACAAAACGATTCCAGATAAGAGTATAAAGCTTAAGCTGATCCTTGTCCAGATATTTAGCAATACTTTCAGGTGTATTAAAAACGCTAGACGGACGAATAGCCTCATGGGCATCTTGAGCACCTGATGCATTTTTTACCTTGCTACCATGCTTAGAATACTTGCTACCAAAACGATTCGTAATGAAGCTTGCTGCTTCATTTGCGCTACAGGACTGATACGAGTCGAATCGGTACGCATATAGGTAATCAAACCTTGAACACCAGAACCGATATTAATTCCTTCATAGAGCTGTTGGGCAACCATCATGGTCTTTCGAGTACGGAAATTAATTTTATTGGCAGCATCCATCTGCATAGATGAAGTGGTATAAGGCAAAGGAGCATTGCGTTTGCGCTCTTTCTTATCCACCTGATCCACTGAAAAATCTTTACCAGTCAGACGAGACATAACTTCCTTGACCTCGTCATTGCTAGTCAGTTTCAGTTTTTTGCCATCTACCCCATAGAAGGAAGCCTGAAATTGCTTGGTTCCCTTTTTAAAGACAGCGTCAATTGTCCAGTATTCTTCTGGCTGAAAAGCATTGATTTCATTCTCACGATCAATGATTAACTTAAGCGCAATAGACTGAACGCGCCCTGCTGACAAGCCCTTCTTGACCTTTTTCCACAAAATAGGCGAAATCGAATATCCTACCAAGCGGTCTAGGACACGACGAGCCTGTTGGGCATCTACCAAGTCCATATCAATCTTACGAGGTTCTTTAAAAGCATTTTTGACCGCATCCTTGGTGATTTCATTGAAGACCACACGGTTGGCATCATTTTCATCCAAGTTGAGAATGTGAGCCAAATGCCAAGAAATCGCTTCTCCTTCACGGTCCGGGTCACTCGCCAGAAAGACTTTATTAGCTTTTTTGGCTTCTTTTTTCAAGTCATTGATAAGAGGACCTTTTCCTCGGATATTGATATATTGCGGTTCATAATTATTTTCAATATCGACTGACATACTGGATTTCTTCAAATCACGGATATGCCCGACACTGGCTAAAACCTTGTAGTTTCTGCCTAGATATTTTTCAATCGTCTTGGCCTTAGCAGGCGACTCCACGATTACTAGATTTTTTTTAACTGTTGATTTTTTCTTTTTTGTTGCCGTAGCCACAGTATCACACCTTTTCAAAGTAATAAACTTTATAAAGTGTAAACCATTTTGCCATAACTGTCAAGACTTAGCTCCTATATATAGAAGAAAAGTTTGTCTAGTAAGCAGACTTTCTTCTTATACTCAATGAAAATCAAAGAGCAAACTAGGAAGCTAGCCGCAGGTTGCTCAAACACTGTTTTGAGGTTGCAGATGGAAGCTGACGTGGTTTGAAGAGATTTTCGAAGAGTATTAAAATTCAAATTCCGCAAGAACATCTTGCCCACTGGTGACCAATTTTGCCCCTTCTTGAATCAAATGATGGCAACCGTCTGATAGTCCATCTAAAATGCTACCAGGAATAGCAAAAACATCGCGCCCTTCCTCCATTGCTCGCTCACAGGTAATGAGACTACCTGAGCGCATCTTAGCCTCTGCTACAATCACACCACGACAAAGTCCAGCAATGATGCGATTGCGGGCAGGAAAATGAAATTTCAGAGGTTGTTCGCCAGGTCCATATTCACTGAGAACCAGATGATCATTGCCGATGTAGTCTTGCAAGCGTTTATTGGCTTTAGGATAAAACACATCCAGTCCTGTTCCAATCACTGCAATGGTTTTTCCGCCATTCTGAAGAGCTGCCATATGAGCTGCTGTGTCAATGCCCTTGGCTAATCCACTGACGATAACCAGTTCATTTTCCAAGCCTTGAATGACTTTTTCAACTGACTTAGCTCCCTGTTTGCTACAAGCACGACTGCCCACGACCGCTACCTTAGGAAATTTCAAGAGGTCAAGATTTCCCTTGTAAAATAAAAGCACAGGTGCATCATATATTTCACTCAAATCCCAAGGATAACAGTCATCTAAAATGGAGAAAGATGGAAATTTTTGAAACTCCTTCTCCAAATGCGTATCGTCTATCTGAAAATAACGTTCCATAAAAACAGCTGGATTTCTGCAACCTGATATATCTGCAATATCACCCAATAAAAGTTCCTGATCAACATTTTCACCATATTCTAGAACTGCCAAAATCTGTTGATTAGTCAAACCTGATTTTTTTCAACTTATAGATTTCATAGTTTGTGATTTTTCATAAATATCTCCATTTCTTTTTCTACTCATCTATTTATTCGTAAAACAAATTAAAAAAAGAAGACCATTTGATCTTCTTTTTATTTATCTTAGTTATTTGATATTTAAAGTCTATCAACAATAAAAATATTTTTTTCTTTATACTTCTACTCTTCATCCATGCTCAGGACGCTGAGGAAGGCT